>Ga0182024_10002039_pt1 | contig 50930 bp, 44 predicted proteins | sample P32metaG_FD_120480 | JGI IMG/M metagenome (GOLD analysis project Ga0182024, IMG submission 120480) | Permafrost microbial communities from Stordalen Mire, Sweden - P3-2 metaG (Illumina Assembly) | ecosystem: Environmental > Terrestrial > Soil > Wetlands > Permafrost | place: Sweden: Stordalen... | reverse complement strand
GTCGCCGACGTGCCGCTCGGAGTGGTGACCGTCACGTTGTAGAACTTCCCGGCGACGTTCGCGAGGGGCATGGCCGGCACCGTGGCCTGGATCAGGGTATTCGAGACCACCGTGAATTTGGTGGCCGCCGTGGTGTTGAACAGCACCGAGGTCACCGCGGCCTGGGAGACGAAGTTGGTCCCCTGGATGTAGATGACGGCCCCGCCAGCCGTGGACGCGTTGGCTCCGTAGAGGGCGGTGACCGTGGGCGCCCCCGCGTAGGTGTACTGGTCGGCCACCACGATGGGCGAGGTCCCCGACGGAGTGGTCACCCGGACATCGACGGTGCCGGTTCCCGCAGGGGAGGTGGCCGTGATCTTGGAGGATGAGTTCACGGTGAAGGTGGTGGCCGGCGTCGAACCGAAGGTGACCGCGGTGGCCCCGGTGAGTGTGTTCCCGTTGATGACCACCGACGTCCCGCCGGCGGGCAGGCCGACGTTCGGGGTCACCTTGGTGACGCCCGTGACCGCGAAGGCGCTCCCGACATCGACAAAGACGATGGCCACTCCGAGGGTGCCGAGACAGACGACCAGAGCGAGGGCGGCCCTCAGGACATTACGGAAACCCGCCAGAAATGATTCCGGCCAGCGCTTCGTCACTGTCTTCCCTCCCCAATGGACCGACTGGTCCTTACCCCATCACCGGCGACGGCGACCCATCTCTACCCCGGGAACATGAGAATTGCGTCGCCAAGCGGGTGTTGCCGGTACCGTAAGCCACGACCTAGGGGCTGTCAACGAACCCGGCGGGTGGGCGGGTGTCCGTGCCGGCCCCCGCTGACTTTTCGACCTGCCGGGCTGACCGGTGGCCCGGTGACCAGCCCCGGGCCGAGGCCATGGCGTCGAAGACAACGATGGCATCGTCGAATCCGGGCAGCGGTGCGTCGGCGCTGGTCCGAGCGCTGACGCACGAGCTCGATGGGGCGTGATCTCAAGAACAAGGGCGGGAGGGCGGCTGTTCGAGCCCGGGGCCGGCGACCTCTGACGGTCGCGCCAGCAGCCGCGTCGGACCCCGTCGCGGGCGGCCCCACCCCAACGCCGGTTAGAAAGTTCTAGAATCATACTTCTGATGACGTGCGTTCACCCGGTCGAGGCCGGACTGCCGGCCGGTCCCGGGGGGACTGCGGTCAACGTTCGGGACGAAGTGTCGGGAAGGCGATGACCTCGCGGATGTTGGCCACGTCGGCGAAGAGCATGGCCAGGCGGTCGATGCCCATTCCCAACCCGGCCGTCGGTGGCAGGCCATGCTCGAGGGCCCGGACGTATTCCTCGTCGACGACCATCGCCTCTGGGTCCCCAGCGGCCCGCTGTGCCGCCTGCTCCTCGAAACGGGCCCGTTGCTCGTCGGGGTCGATGAGCTCGGTGAAGGCGTTCACGAGCTCCCGGCCGGCCACGATGGCCTCGAAGCGCTCCACCAGGGCGGGGTCGTCGCGGTGGCGACGCGCGAGTGGCGACACCTCGGCCGGGTAGTCGCAGACATAGGCCGGCCCCCACAGCGCCGATTCGGTGGTCTTCTCGAAGAGCTCCAGCAGGAGCTTGCCCGGACCCCACGACGGGTCGGGCTCAACCCCGGTCCCCGACAGCAGCCGGGCCAGCTCGACGGCGTCCTTGTGCACGTCGACCGGCTCGCCGACCGCCTCGGAAACCAGCTCGGCCATGGTGGCCCGGCGCCAGGGCGGGGTGAGGTCGAGCGGGCGCCCCTGGTAGGTGAGCTCGGTGGTGCCCAACAGGTCGAGGGCCAGACCGGCTACCAGCTCTTCGATCAGGACCATGAGGTCGCGGTAGTCGGCGTAGGCCTGATAGAGCTCGACCGTGGTGAACTCGGGGTTGTGGCGGGGCGAGATGCCCTCGTTGCGGAAGAGCCGGCCGATCTCGAAGACCCGCTCGAAGCCGCCCACCACCAGACGCTTCAGATAGAGCTCAGGGGCGATGCGGAGGTAGAAGTCGGTGCCCAGCGCGTTGTGCTCGGTCACGAAGGGACGGGCATGGGCGCCGCCGGGGATGGGATGGAGGATGGGCGTCTCGACCTCCACGAACCCCTGGGACCAGAGGCGCTCGCGCACGCGTTGCACGAGGCGGCTCCGCATCAACAGCACCTCGCGGCTGCGCTCGTTGGCCCACAGGTCGACCTCGCGTTGGCGGTAGCGGGTCTCGGTGTCCGACACTCCCCGCCACTTGTCGCCGAAGGACCGGCGGGCCTCGGCCAGCAGGGTCCACTCGGCCACCTTCACCGACAGCTCGCCCCGCTTGGTCCGCACCACCTCGCCCAGCGCGCCGATCCAGTCGCCCAGGTTCAGCCGGGTGAAGTCACCGAAGTCCGCGGTCACCTTATCCAGGGCGAAGAGCTGCACCGACCCCGACGAGTCCCGGAGCTGGCCGAAGGCGAGCTTGCCCTGGGGGCGCGAGAGCATGAGCCGGCCGGCCACCGCCACCACCTCACCGGACTCCTCACCCTCGGCCAGACCACCCCACCGGGCGACCACCTCGGCGGCGGTGGCCGTGCGGTCGAACCGGTAGGGGACGGTCGGTCGGTCGTCGCCGCCACCCGGGCCCGGCTCCCCCGACGGCTCGCTCACCGTGGCCCGCCCATGGGGGCTCGGTCGGGATGACTGCTCACTGGGCCCCGTTGCGCACGTTGCGTTCATAGACGATCCGGAGGCCGTGGAGGGTGAGCCAGGGCTCGACATGGTCGATGGTCGAGGCGTGGGGGGCGATCAGCTCGGAGAGACCCCCGGTGGCCACCACGGTGGAGGGGCCCAACTCCTCCATGAACCGGCGGCAGAGCCCGTCGACCTGGCCGGCGAAGCCGTAGAGGGTGCCGGACTGGATCGACTCGATGGTCGAGCGGCCGATCACGTCGCGCGGCGCCACCAGCTCAACCCGCCGAAGGGCCGCCGCGTGCTGGAAGAGCGCTTCGAGGCTGATGGCCACCCCCGGGGTGATGGCCCCCCCGAGGTACTCCCCGGCGCCCGAGATGGCGTCGAAGGTCGTCGCCGTCCCGAGGTCGACCACGATGCAGGGGCCGCCGTAGAGGTCGTAGGCCCCCACCGCGTTGGCCACCCGGTCGGCGCCCACCTCCTTGGGGTTGTCGTAGAGGATCGGCATGCCGCTCTTGACCCCGGGGCCGAGCACGACGCACGGCACCTCGCCGAACCAGCGCGAGGCCATCTGGCGGAGCTCGCCGGTCACGGCGGGCACCGACGAGCTGATGGCGATGCCGTTCACGGTCGATGCGATGTCCAGGCCCTCCAGGTCGAGCAGCTGGGTCAGGAGCACCGCGTGCTCGTCGGGGGTGCGGTCCGGGACCGTGGACAGCCGCCAGTGGTGGGTGAGGCCCCGTGACGGCTCGTCCTCGCTCCCGATACCGAAGCCGACGCCGGCGTCGCTCGGCGGGAGCGACTCGCCGTCGGCCACGGTGAGGGCGTAGAGGCCGATGACCGACTCGGTGTTGCCCACGTCGATGGCGAGCAGCACCGTCAGCCGCCGACCAGGTCCAGGCCCAGGTCCAGGACCTGGACCGAATGGGTGAGGGCCCCGACCGAGATGAGGTCGACCCCGGCGGCGGCGTAGGCCGGTGCCGACTCGAGGGTCACCCCGCCCGAGACCTCGACCATGACCCGGCCGTCGCCGGCCGCCCCCCGCACGAGCTGCACGCAGAGCGCGACCTGCTCGGGGGTCATGTTGTCGAGGAGCACGGCGGAGGCCCCGGCCCGGCAGGCCTCGTCGGCCTGCTCGGGACGGTCGCACTCGATCTCGACCATCCGGCCGGGCCAGCGCTCCCGGGCCCGCTGCACGGCCTCGGTGATCGTCATCGACGCCAGGTGGTTGTCCTTCACTAGCACCGCGTCGGACAGGCCGGCCCGGTGGTTGTGGCCCCCGCCGGCCCGCACCGCCGCCTTCTCGAGGGCGCGGAGGCCCGGCGTGGTCTTGCGGGTGTCGAGGACCCGCACCGAGGGGTCGACCCGGTGCACCGCGTCCACGTAGCGTCGGGTGAGGGTGGCCACCCCCGAGAGGTGCCCGAGGAAATTGAGGGCGGTCCGCTCGGCCGTGAGGATGGGCTGCAGGCGGCCCTGCACCTCGGCCACCACGTCACCGGGTCCGACCGCCGCCCCGTCGGGCCGCCGCCAGTCGACCGAGACGTCGGGGCCGACCTGGGCGAAGGCCGCCTCGGCGCAGTGCTGCCCGGCAACCACCCCCTCGGCCCGGGCCACGATGGCCAACCGGGCGAGGGCCCCGGGCGCGACCAGGGCGGCGGTGAGGTCGCCCAGGGGCAACAGGTCCTCGGCCAGGGCCCGGGTCACCGCCTCGTGCACGGCGGCCGTCGGGGGGTGCACGGCGTCGGGGGCTCCGGCGGCGTCGCTCACCGGTGCACCACGGACCGGCCGGCCGGCCGGTCCGGGTTCCCGAACACCAGCCGGCAGCGCCAGTCGGGGTCGGTGGCCGCGAAGTCCGACCGGGCGTGGGCGCCCCGGCTCTCGGCCCGGGCCCGGGCCGAGGCCAGCACCGCCTCGGCCACGGCCACCAGGTTGACCAGCTCGCCGGCCTCGGCACCGGCCGGGGCGCCTTGGGCCAGCTCGGCGACCTCGGCCAGCGCCGCCCCGGCCCGGTCGATCGAGGGGGCGCTGCGGACCACCCCGGCCCCGGCGGTCATGGCCCGTTGCAGGCGGTCCCGGAGCTTGGGCAGATCGGCCTGGGGCCCGCTGCCGTCGGGGCCGGCCGGCCGGTCGGGGCCGGGGTCGGGGTCGGGGCGGCCTTCCAGCCGGCGGCCCCCGATCACGCCCGGGCCCGGACGCTCGGCGCCGAGCACGGCCCGCATGGCCCCGGTCGCCCCCGGGCCCGACGCGCCGGCGGCGATCCGCTCGGCCAGTCGGGCGCCGAAGACCATTCCCTCGAGGAGCGAATTGGAGGCCAGGCGGTTGGCGCCGTGCACGCCGGTGCAGGCCGCCTCGCCGGCCGCCCAGAGGCCGGGCAGGGCGGTCGCCCCCCACAGGTCGGTGACCACCCCGCCCGAGAGGTGGTGGGCGGCCGGGGCGATGGGCAGCCAGTCGGTCGCCGGGTCCAGCCCGATGGCGGCCAGCGAGGCGGCGATGGTCGGGAAGCGCTGGTCGAAGCGCTCGAGGCCGGTGGCGTCCAGCCACAGGTGGTCGACGCCCTGGGCGGCCATCCGGGCGGCCATGGCCCGGCTGACCACATCGCGGGGGGCAAGCTCGTCGACGAAGCGCTCGCCCCCGGCGTCGCGCAGGAGGGCCCCGTGGCCCCGCAGGGCCTCGGAGAGCAGTGGTCGCGGCATGGCCGGGTGGTGCAGCGCCGTCGGGTGGAACTGGACGAACTCGACGTCGGCCACCGCCACCCCGGCCCGCAGGGCCATGGCCAGCCCGTCGCCGGTCGCCTCCCGGGGATTGGTGGTCACCGAATAGAGCTGGCCGGCCCCGCCGGTGGCCAGCACCACCTGGTCGGCCCGCACCGCCACCGGCGGCCCGGTCGGTGGCAGCGCCAGCACCCCCCGGCAGCGGCCGCCCTCGACCAGGAGGTCCAGGGCGAACCAGCGCTCGAGGACGGCGTCAGCCGTCCGCCGGGTGGCGTCGACCAGGGCCCGCTCGACCTCGGCCCCGGTGGCCGCCCCGCCGGCGTGCACCACCCGGGGCACCGAGTGGCCGCCCTCCCGGGCCAGGGCCAGATCACCCGAGGACTCCCGGTCGAACTGGGCCCCGAGGGCGATCAGCTCGTGCACCCTCCCCGGTCCCTCGTCGACCAGGATCCGCACGGCGTCCTCGTCGCACAGCCCGGCCCCGGCGGCCAGGGTGTCGGCCAGGTGGAGGTCGGTCGAGTCCTCGTCCCCCCCGAGGACGGCGGCGACCCCGCCCTGGGCCCAGCGGGTGGCCGACTGCGACAGCTCCCCCTTTGTCAGCACCCCGGTGCGCAGCGGCGCCGACCCGCCGGCCGGGCCGGCCAGGCGGACGGCGGCCGACAGCCCGGCCACCCCGCTCCCGAGCACGAGCACGTCGAACGGGCCGGTCGCCCCGGCCCGGACCGGGCCGGGGCGGTCGGGTGGATTCACGTCGGGCCGGTCGCCGCCAGCTCGGCGTCCAGGCGGGCCGACGCCTGGTCGATGACCCGGTTGGCCCGGTCGACGTGGACGACCCTGGGGGCATAGCCCTCGAGTTCGGGGCCCGAGTAGTCGGCGTAGGTGATGAGGATCACCCGGTCCCCCGGCGCCACCAGCCGGGCGGCGGCACCGTTCAGGCAGATCTCCCCGGCCCCGCCCTCGATGGCGTAGGTCTCGAGGCGGGCCCCGTTGTCGATGTCCAGCACGGCCACCTGCTCGTAGGGGTAGATGTCGGCCAGGGCCATGAGCTCGGTGTCGATGCTGACCGACCCGACGTAGTTGAGATTGGCCGCCGTGACCGTGGCCCGGTGGATCTTCGACTTCATCATCCGTCGTCGCATGGTGCTCAGAGTCCTCTCATCGTCCGTCGTTCGTCATCGGCCCGCACCCCCCACCGGGTGCGGCGGCCGGGTCGGGCATCGCCGTGCTGGCCCACCGGGTCCTTCAGTGCTGGACCACCAGTTCGGCCGCCGGCACGCCGACCGCTCGCGCCGACCGGGCCGGTCGGCCGGCGGGCACCGCTTCACAGTTGTCGATGAGCCGGACCGGTCCCACCCGGGCCGCCACGAGGAGCCGCACGGTGGAACCCCCCTCGAGGCGGGCCGGCACCTCGAGGGTCCGGGCGTCCACGGCCGCCGCGTAGTCGAGCCCGACCGAGGGTTCTTTACCCACGACGTCGGCCATGAGGGCCGAGATCGCCCCGGGGTCGCCCTCGCCGCCGGCCACCGCCGTCCGGCCGGCCGCCAGGGCCCGGGACAGGACGACCGCGGCGGCCCGCTCGGCCGGGGAGAGGCGGGCATTGCGGCTGGAGAGGGCGAGGCCGTCGGGCTCCCGGAGGGTCGGGCAGCCGACCACGGTCACCGGGAGCGCCAGTTCGGCGACCAGGGTGCGGACGACCGCCAGCTGCTGGAAGTCCTTCTCCCCGAAGTAGGCCCGGCAGCGCCCGGCGATGACGAAGAGCTTGGCCACCACCGTGGCCACTCCGTCGAAGTGACCAGGCCGGGCGGCGCCCTCCCAACGCTCGCTCACCCCGTTGACCGAGACGGTGGTGGACTGCGGGTCGGGCCAGCCCGGGTACATCTCGGTCACCGCCGGGGCCAGCACCGCCGCCACCCCGGCCTCCTCGCACCGGTCCAGGTCGGCGGCCAGGGGCCTCGGGTAGTGCTCGATGTCCGAGGGCTCGCCGAACTGCAGCGGGTTCACGAAGATGGTGACGGCCACCAGGTCGCACTCGGTCGCCGCCCGGGCCACCAGCGACCGGTGACCGGCGTGCAGGGCCCCCATGGTCGGCACCAGGCCGACGGTGCGGCCGGTGGCCCGGGCCCGGTCCAGCTGGTCGGCGAAGCCGGCGATCGTCTCGTGGACCTGCACCGCCCTACCCCACCGTCGCCGGGACGGCGCCGGGGGCCGACGCGCCCTCCCCCGCCGCTGGCCCGGTGTCCCCGGCGGCGGTGCCCTCGGGGGCCCAGCCCTCCGACATCACGACCTCGGGCACCACCCGGGCCGAGCGCACCTCGGCCACCCCGGAGGTGGTCCGGTTGGCCGAGCGCTCGCCGGCGGACCGTTCGCCGTCGGCCAGCTGCAGGGCCAAGCCGACGCCGGCGTTGTAGGCCGGGCGCTCCTCGGGGGCCAGGGCGTCGCGGTGCCGGGCCAGGGTGGCGAAGTCGCCGCGGACGGCGGGGCCGGTGAGGGCCCGGCGGGGGCCCAGCCGGGCCACGTCGTCGACAGCGGCCCGGGTCAGGCCCAAGAAGTCGTCCAGGTCGAGCCCGGCCGTGGCGGCCACCCGCTCGACCTGGCCCAGCAGGGCGACCACGTGGTTGGCGGCGATGCAGGCGGCGGCGTGGTAGGCGGCGCGGTCCTCGTCGGCCACCGCCACCGCCCGTCCTCCCAGGGCCCGGGCCATCTCGGTGGCCAGCGGATCGCCGGCCACGGCGAAGGTCACCCCGGCCCGCAGGCGACGGGCGCCGTCGTCGGGGTCGGGCAGGGGGACCAGAGGATGGAGGGCGCCCCGCCGGGGGTGGGGGGAGAGCACGTCGAGCCCGAGCGAGCCGGACAGGTGGAGGACCACCGTCGTCGGGTCCGCCTCGACACTGGCCGCCACCCCGGCCACGGCGTCGTCGGGGGTGGCGATGACCAGGGCGTCGACGCCCTGGGCGGCGCGGCGCGGGTCCTGGCCCCGGCCGAGGGTCCCGACCACGTCCCAACCGGCGGCGGCCAGGGCCGACGCCAGGGACGAGCCGGCCCGCCCGGGGCCGATGAAACGAACGGTGTGCACCGGATCCTCCTTCGGCGTTCCAGCCCCGTGACCCGGGTGCCGTTCGCCTTCAGTGGTCGCAATTGCAGACGATCAGAGCATACCCAGCTGGACCACCCCCCCACCAGCCGCCCCCAGGGCGGCGGCCGAGACCAGGTCCGGGGCCAGATCGGCCAGGGGCGCCAGCACGAACCGGCGTTCCCACATCCGAGGGTGGGGCACGACCAGGTCGGGGTCGGCGGCCGCCTGACCCTCGACCCAGAGCACGTCGGCGTCGAGGGTGCGCGGCCCGTGGGGCACCGTGCGCACCCGGCCCGCCGCCGCCTCGAGCGCCCGGCACCGCCCGAGCAGCGCCCGGGGACCGTCGGTGGTCGACAGCTCGACCACCACGTTGAGGTAGGGCCCCTGGCCCTCGGGGCCGCCGACCGGCTCGGTCTCGTAGAGGGGCGAGACGGCGACCACGTCGCCGGCGGCCGACAGCGAGGCAACGGCGTCGCGCAGGTGGCGGCGACGGTCCCCCAGGTTCGAGCCGAGGCCGAGGAAGGCCCGGGCCCGCCCGGCGCTCACCCGACGGGGTCGCCCGTTCCGTCGGGCCCGGGGGGATCCCCGGCCCCGCGTCGGCGGAAGGTCCGCACCCCGACCGATTCGACGTCGAGGGCCAGCGGGGGGCGCAGCTTGCGGACGGCGACGCCGACCGCCCGCACCCGCCCGTCGGCCGCCAGGACCTCGGTGGCCAGGGCGCCGGCCAGGGCCTCGAGGAGGGCGAAGGAGCGCCCGGTGACCACCTCGGCCGCCCTCCCGGCCACCAGCGAGTAGTCGACGGTGTCGGCCAGGTCGTCGGTGGCGGCGGGCGGGGCGGCGTCGAGCCAGAGGTCCAGGTCGACCGAGAACGGCTGGGGGCGGCTGCGCTCCTCGGGCAGGACGCCGTGGACCCCGAGGACCCGGAGGCCCCGGATCTCGATGCGGTCGCGGCGCATCCACCCTCCCCGCTCCTCGCCCGGTGCCGCCCGGCCTTCGTCGCCGGGCCTCATCAGACGGGCTGGCGGGGCGGCATGCCGTCGACCAGGGCCACCAGCTCGCGACCGCCCGAGCCCATCTGGTGGCCCACCACGTGCTCGACCAGGGCGACGGCCTGGGGGCCGGTGGGCAGGCGCCCCGACCAGACCAGGAAGCCGGCGGCCACGCCCATCACCCGGTCGCCCAGCTCCTCTTGGTGCACCAGGATCCGGAGGCCCTCGCCGAGCGACCGCTCGATGTCGCGGTAGCAGTCGGCCAGGGTCGGTCGCGGGTCGGCCAGCGGGGGCATCGGGTAGTGGGCGTAGGCGAGATCCTCGTCCTCGTAGGCGTGGAGGTTGTGGGGCGACGGGAGCAGGGACACGATCCGGGTGAACCCCTGCACCCGGAGCCAGATGATCTCTTCTTGGCGTCGGACCCGGCGGTGGTTCGGGGCGAACCCGCCGGGGCGCTCGCTCACGGCCAGCCGGTCGCGGATGACCCAGGTGAAGTTTCGGGGCGGGATGCCCGACGCCCACTTCCCCTTCACGCCGCGACCCGGTCGGGGACGGTCGGGCCGGGGCCGACCAGCCGGGCGGCGATCACCGTCGGCGCCACGTCATGGGCCCGGATGACGGTCGCCCCGTGCACCATGGCGTGCACCGCGGTGGCCAGCGAGGCCTCCAGCCGGTCGGCGGCGGCCGACGGCTCGGCGCCCGGCGTCGCCCCGAAGGCACCGAGAAATCCCTTGCGGCTGGTGCCCACCAGGACACCGAAGCCCTCGGCCCGGGCGGCGGCGGCCAGCTCGCCCAGGCGGGCCAGCAGGGTCAGGTTGTGGACCGACGTCTTGCCGAACCCGATTCCCGGGTCCACCCACACCTCGGCCACACCGGCGGCGGCGGCCCGCCGGGCCCGGGCCATGACGGTGCCGAAGACCTCGGCTGCCACGTCGTCGTAGCGCGGGTCGCGCTGCATGTCGGGCGGGGTGCCCTGCATGTGCATCGAGACCCAGCCGACGCCGTGCTCGGCGGCGACCGGCCACAGCTTCCCGGAGATGTCGTTCAGCACCAAGGCCCCGGCGGCTACCGCGGCGGCGGCCACCGCCGGCTTGACCGTGTCCACCGATACCGGCACCTCGGGGGCCAGGGCCTCGATCACCGGCAGCACCCGGCGGAGCTCCTCGGCCTCCGCCACCGGCCGGGCCCCGGGCCGGCTGGACTCACCGCCCACGTCGATCAGGTCGGCACCCTCGGCGACCAGCCGGCGCCCATGGGCGATGGCCTGGGCCGGGCCGAGGAACCGGCCCCCGACGGAGAACGAGTCGGGGGTCACGTTCACGATGCCCATCACCATCGGTCGCCCCGTTACCATCGGTCGCCCCGCTCGCCGGCCCAGCACTGCGCCAGCGTACGCTGCCCACGGGGGGGGCGCGACCGTGACTTTGGCCTGCTCAGCCCGCTCCCGGCCCCGCCGGGGCCGGCACCGGGGACCGGCTCCGGGGGCCACCTCAGCGGCCGTGGATGAACTGCATGGCCTCGGCCCGGGTGGCCGGGTCCGAGCGGAAGAGGCCCCGCACCGACGAGGTCACGGTCACCGTCCCGGGCTTCTTGACCCCCCGCATCGACATGCAGAGGTGCTCGGCCTCGAGCACCACCAGCACCCCGCGGGGACCGAGGACCGACTCGATGGCGTCGGCGATCTGGGTGGTCATCCGCTCTTGGACCTGGAGCCGGCGGGCGAAGCCGTCGACCAGCCGGGCCAGCTTGGAGAGCCCGGTGATGCGCCCGTCCGAGCCGGGGATGTAGGCCACATGGGCCCGGCCGATGAAGGGCACCATGTGGTGCTCGCAGAGCGAGGCGAACGGGATGTCGCGGATCATCACCATCTCGTCGTGCTCGGCGGCGAAGGTGACCGTCAGGTGGCGCGACGGGTCCTCGTGGAACCCGGCGAAGAGCTCCTCGTACATGGCGGCCACCCGCCGGGGCGTGTCGGCCAGGCCGTCGCGGTTCGGGTCCTCTCCGATGGCCTCGAGGACCTCGGCCATCGCCCGGGCCACCCGTTCGGTGTCGACCGCCATCGTGGGGTGGGGCGCTCAGTGCCCGTCGGGCGAGTCGCCCGTGTAGACGTGGACCCCGCGCAGGTTGCGGAACCGCTCGGCCACGTCGAGCCCGTAGCCGACCACGAAGGCCGACGGGATGGTGAACCCGATATAGCGCAGGTCGAGCTCGACCCGCTGCTCGCCCTCCTTGACCAGCAGGGCGCACACCTCGACACTCTGGGGGCGTCTCGCCTGGAGGTACTTGCGCAGGTAGTTGAGGGTCAGGCCGCTGTCGATGATGTCCTCGACCACCAGGACGTGGCGGTTGGTCAACTCGGCGTCCAGGTCCTTCACGATCCGCACCACCCCCGAGGTCCGGGTGGCGCTGCCGTAGGACGAGACGGCCATGAAGTCGACGTCGACCGGGAGCTCGATGGAGCGGCAGAGGTCGCTCATGAACATCATGGCGCCCTTCAGCACGCCGACCAGGAGCGGCGGGTCGTCGGCGTAGTCGGCCGTGATGGCGGCACCCAGCTCGGCCACCCTCGCCCTCAGGGCCTCGGCGCTCACCAGCTCGTCGCCGACCGACGACGCCGCCCAGGCCGGCACCACCCGGCCCGCCTCCTCGGTCTTCACCGGCGTGACCTTACCGGAGGCCGATCGCTCGACGGCCAGGCGGCCGCCGGAGCGGCGGACCCGGGTGCCCCCGGCGACCTCGGTGGCCACCACCTCGCCGGCGGCCACGGCCAGGACCCGGGTCACCTCGGCCAGCGACGGCGGGTGGCGCCCGGCGGTCCCGGAGCGGCCGCCGCTCGGGCCGGTGGCCCCGGCCTGGCGGAGCCAGCGGCGCACGGCGCGTCGGCGGATGGCCAGGGGCGCCGCCGACAGGGTGCGGGCGTCGGCCGGGTCGTCCACCTGGCCGGCCAGGGCGTCGAGCAGCTCGACCTCGTCCCGGGCCACCGACGCGTGGCGGGCCAGCAGGGGCACCGGATCGCGCCCGGCCACCGCCGCGCACAGCGGCAGGAGTTCGTGGCGCACCCGGTTGCGCAGGTGGCGCGGGTCGTCGTTGGACGGATCATGCACCGGGTCCAGCCCGAGGGCGCCGCAGATCTCGTGGGTCTCGGCCCGGCGGACACCGAGGAGGGGGTGGTCCGGCCCGGGCCGCATCCCGGCCAGGCCGTCGAGGCCCGAGCCCCGCAGCAGGTTGCACAGGACGGTCTCGGCCTGGTCGTCCATGGTGTGGCCGGTGGCCACGTCGGCCGGGAGCACCCCGTAGCGGGCGGCCCGGGCCCGGGCCTCGAGGTTGGGCCCGGGCCCGACCACCACCCGCTCACCCCGGAACCTCGCCCCGAGGAGCCCGGCCGCCGCCTCGACCACCCCGGCCTCGGCGGCCGAACCGGCTCGCAGGCCGTGGTCAACGTGGACCGCCTCGACGGCGCAACCCGCCGCGGTGGCCAGCACCATCAGGGCCAACGAGTCGGGACCGCCCGAGACGGCGCACACCAGGGGGGCACCGGCCGGCGGGAAGGTGCAGCGGGCCAGCGCGTCGGCCACCACCGGCGGCCACGGCGGTCCCGGAACGGCCCGGGGCGCCCGGGTCACCCGGTGACGGCGGGGGGCGGCCCGACCCGGCTCACCCAGTCGGTGGGGTTGCGGATCTCGGCCAACGACGGGAGCCACTCGGGTCCCCGCCAGACCCGGTTGAACAGATCGGGGCCGCCGACCCGCTCGACCTCGTTGACGAACTTCTCGCCCTCGGCGTACTGGCGCAGCTTGGCCTCGAGCCCCAGGATCTTCTGGAGCAGGCGGGCCGGCCCGTGCACCTGCTGGCGCCGCTCCCGCAGCACCCGGCTGAACCGCTCCGCCCCGGGTACCGCGGCGGCGCCGGCCCGGTCCATGGTCACGTCGCCGTGTCCCTCGAGCAGGCTCATGAGCGCCTGGATCCGCTGGAGGGCCTCGAGTTGTTCGGGGCTGGCCACCAGGCCGAGGACCCCGGCGTCGTTCAGGGGGCTGCGGCCGGCCCGCACCTCGTCGGCCGCCCGGCGGATGGCCTCGGCCAGCCGGCGGGGATCGGCGGCCGTGGGTTCGAGGCCCTGGTCCACCAGGGAGACGAAGTGGTCGCGCAGCCAGGGCACGGCGGTGAACTGGCAGCGGTGGGTCACCTCGTGCAGGGCCAGCCACAGGCGGAACTCGCGGGCCGGGAAGCCGTAGCGGGTCTCGAGGGCCACCACGTTGGGGCCCACGTAGTAGACGAGGTCCTGCTCGTCGCCGGCGTCCTCGGTCAGCAACAGGTCGTACTGGCCCAGCACCCGGGTCGACATCCAGGCCAGGACCAGGCCGAGCTGGGCGCCACTGACCGTGCGCCCGGCTCCGGCCAGGGGCCGGGGCAGCCATCGGGCCAGGTGGGCGGCGCTCCCGGCCGCCGTCCGCTGGGCCTCGAACTTGACCAGGGTCGGCCCGAGCAGGCGCTGGATGGAGGCCACGTTGGCCCGCACCCAGCCGGCCCGGTCGGTGACCCGGGCCCGGGCCGGCGAGGGTGGGCGCAGCCCGGTGGCCGCGGCCACCAGCCCCTCGGCCTCGGCGGTCAGCTCGGCGAAGTCGGCCTCGAGGGCCCCGGGCCGGTAGGAGGCGGGGGCGGGGGACCGGGCGATCCACCACTCGGCCACCCGCTGGGCCGTCCCCCAGTCGACCAGGCCCGGAGTGACGACCGGGGTCGGGGGCTCGAGGATCGGGGTCGCCGGGGCCGCCGGGGGCGCCACGGCCTCAGCCGGGCCCCGAGGGCCGGCGCTGCTCCGCGTCGATGGCCTCGGCCACCCGGCGGATCAGGGCGTCGGGAACCCGGTCCTTGCAGCGGCTGGCGATCACCGCCCGCAGCTCGGCCTCGAACTCGGCCGCCCCGGCACACGGAGCGCAGTCGTCCAGGTGGACGGTGATCTCGCGACGGCGCTCCTCGGTCAGCTCGCCGTCGAGGAAGTCGTAGAGCTGGTGCACGGCCTCGTTGCAGTCGACGGTGTCGTCGCCACCGAAGAGCCCTCCGCTCGGCCCGCCCCCTACCCCCGATCCCACGACCCGACCTCCCGTAGCGTCATCCCCGATGCCCTCTCGCCGTCGTTCCCGGCCGCCTGGTCACTCGGGCTGCCCGGAGCCGCTCGAAACCAGACCCCGTTCCTGTGCAAATTGGAGCAACGCCTTCTGCAACGCCCTTCTTCCCCGGTGGATCCGGCTCATCACCGTGCCGATCGGCACCTCGGTGATCTCGGCGATCTCCTTGTAGCTGAAGCCCTCGACGTCGGCCAGGAGCACCGCCATGCGGAACGCCTCGGGCAGCGACTCGATCGCCGCCTTCACCTCGTCGTCGGTGAAGGCGTCGAGGGCCTCCTCCTCGGCGCTGCGACCGGGGTCCGGCCCGTTCCCCGGCGTGAGGCGCCGGTAGAGGTAGAGGTCCTCGACGTCTTCGACGTCGGACACCTGGGGCCGGCGCTTGGCCGCCCGGTAGGTGTTGATGTAGGTGTTGGTCAGGATGCGGTAGAGCCAGGCCTTGAGATTGGTGCCCTCGGTGAAGGTGCCGAAGGCCCGGTAGGCCTTCAGGTAGGTCTCCTGGACGAGGTCCTCGGCGTCGGCCGGGTTGCGGGTCATGCGGAGGGCGGCGGTGTACAGCTGGGGCATGTACTCCATGGCGAGATCGGTGAACCGGTCCTGGTCGGCCATGCCTCGCACCCTAATGGCCGCGACCAGCGCCGGACGGCCGGGCCGCCGGCCGGGCCGTCCGGGCGGCGGCGGCGGGCGGCGAAGTCCCCGGGGTGACCGGTCGCGCTACCTTGGCCGCCAGGCCGCCACCCGGCGCGCCGGCCCGGGGAAGGGGACATGAGCGCAGCGCCCGACGACCTCGGCATCGACCTCATGAGCGGGACGTTCTTCGGGGGCGACCCGTTCCCGGCCTTCGCCTGGATGCGCCGCCACGCGCCGGTCTACTACGACGAGCCGAACGACCTGTGGGCGGTAGCCCGCTACGCCGACGTCAAGGCGGTCTCCACCGACACGGCGGCCTTCTCCAACGCCTTCGGGATCCGGCCCAAGTTCCCGGCCCTGCCCATGATGATCGAGTTCGACGCCCCCGAGCACGTGCGTCGCCGGCGCCTGGTCTCCGCCGGGTTCACCCCCCGCCAGGTCCGGGAGATGGAGGGCCACGTCCGGGCCATCTGCGACGACATCTTGGACTCGGTGTGCGAGCTGGGCGCCTGCGACTTCGTGCGCGACATCGCCGCCCCCCTGCCCCTGGCGGTCATCGGCGACATGCTGGGGGTGGCCCCGGCCGACCGGGCTGACCTGTTGCGTTGGTCCGAGGACATGCTGCGCTCACAGGGCTCGCTCGACCCGGCCGACATCGAGGCCGCCACCACCGCCTTCATCGAGTACTCCGACTACATCCACCCGGTCTTCGACGAGCGGCGGACCACCGGCAGCACCGACGACCTGGTCGGGATCCTCTGCCACGCCGGCGACGGGGGCGACCGGCTGGACGACGCCTCGCTCGTCCACGAGACGCTCCTGATCCTGGTGGGCGGGGACGAGACCACCCGTCATGTCATCTCGGGCGGCATGCACGCGCTCAGCACCAACCCCGACCAGTTCGAACGGCTGCGGGCCGACCGCTCGCTCCTCCCGAGCGCGGTGGAGGAGATGCTGCGCTGGGTCACCCCGATCAAGAACATGGCCCGCACCGCCACCCGGGACGTCGAGCTGGCCGGCCAGCACATCGCCGAGGGCCAGGAGCTCCTCTTGCTCTACCCGTCGGCCAACCGCGACGAGGCGGTCTTCGACCGTCCCGACGCCTTCGACGTGGCCCGCAGCCCCAACCCCCACGTGGCCTTCGGGTTCGGGGCCCACTTCTGCCTGGGCAACCAGCTGGCCCGGCTCGAGCTCAAGGTGATGTTCGACCGCCTGCTCGACCGTCTGCCCGACCTGGCCCTGGCCGACGACGCCCCGCCGCCCCTCCGCCCGGCCAACTTCATCAGCGGGATCGAGGCCATGCCGGTCACCTTCAGCCCGACCGCACCGGTGGGCTGATCCGGTGGCCAGCGGCGGGGCGCCCCCGGTCGGGGGGCTCGAGGGCCTGGGGGCCCTGGTGACCGGCGGGGGCAGCGGCATCGGCCTGGCCACCGCCCGGCGGTTCGCCGCCGACGGGGCCCAGGTGACCATCTGCGGGCGCACCGAGCAGAAGCTGGTCGAGGCGGTGGCCCAGATCGAGGCCGCCGCCGGATCCGGGGGCGGGGCCCGCTACGTGGTGGCCGACGTGACGGTGGAGGAGGAGGTGGCCGCCGCGGTGGTGGCCTCGGCCGGGCCGACCGGGCGGCTCGACGTCCTCTTCGCCTGCGCCGGCGGGGCCCACCACATGGGCCCGGTCCTCGACGCCGACGCGGCCGGGGTGCGGGCCACCATCGAGCTCAACCTCACCGGCTCGTTCCTGTGCGTCAAGCACGCCGGCCGGGCCATGGCCGGCGACGGGGCCGGCGGCGCGATGGTGCTGATGTCCTCGGGGGCCGGGCGCTTCCCCCACCGCTGGCTCTGGGCCTACGGGATGTCCAAGGCCGGCATCGAGTCCCTGTGCGCCTACGCGGCCGAGGAGCTGGGCGGGGACGGGATCCGGGTGAACGCGGTCCAGCCCGGCATCATCGACGACGAGCTGATGGCCTTCATCACGGCCGGCGGCCCCCTGCTCGACGACTACCTCGACCAGATGCCGATCCGGCGGGTGGGCACGGTCGACGACGTCGCCGCCGCCGTCCGTTTCCTGGCCGGGCCCGAGTCCTCCTGGGTCACCGGCGCCTGCCTGGCCGTCGACGGCGGCCACCACCTCCGGCGGGGCGCCGACTACTCCCTCCTCGGCGGGTGAGCGGACGGGCCATCGCGGACCGGGGCCGACCGGGGGGACGGGACCGGCGGTGGGGGGGACGGGGGCGCCGCCGGTCGGCCGGTTGGCTGCTCGGGGCCCTGGCCCTGGCCACCCTGGCCGCCGCCTGCGGCTCGGCCGACCCCGACGTCGAGTCGGTCGCCGGGGTCGGCGGCCAGTACAGCGCGCCGTCGCGCTACACCGACGCCCCGGTGCCCCTGGCCGGGACGACGACGGTGGCCGGGGTGCTCGGCGCCCCGGGGGGGCCCTACATCGAGGACCGGGCCGGCCGGGTGGTCTTCTTGCACGGGGTCAACGCCGTCTACAAATCCCCCCCCTACGAGCTGTCGGTGGTCGGCGGCAAGGCGTGGAGCTTCACCGCCGCCGACGCCGCCCGCATCGCCGGCCTCGGGTTCAACGTGGTCCGCCTGGGGATCCTCTGGCAGGGCCTCGAGCCGGGGACCGGCGGCCCGAACCAGCCGGCCGTCTGCGCCAAGGGAGCCCCCCACGACCCCGGTATGTACAACGCCGCGGTGGCCCGCGCCTACCTGGGCCGGGTGGCCAAGGTGGTGGACCTACTCGGCCGCGATCACGTCTACACCCTGCTCGACATGCACCAGGACGTCTACAACCAGGTCTTCCGGGGCGAGGGCGCCCCCGCCTGGGCGGTCTGCACCGACCAGCCCCCGGGCGCCCCGATCACCGCCCTGCCCGGACGGTGGTCGACCAACTACCGCAACCCGCTCCTCGAGATCGCCGTCGACCACTTCTGGAACAACGACGTGGTGGGGGACATCCAGGGCGAGTTCGACCGGGTCTGGGGCACCGTGGCCCGCTACTTCCGGGACAACCCGTGGGTCGCCGGCTACGACCCCTACAACGAGCCGTTCTCGACCAAGGCCGTCTTCGACGACGGCCAGCACTTCGCCGCCCACCTCGAGTGCTTCTACACCGGCCGGCGCCACCCCGGCGTCCTCGAGATGCACGAGTCGATCCGCTGTCCGTCGGGGATCCCGGCCGAGGGGGTCATCCCCACCATCGAGGCGGCCGACACCCACCACCTGGTCTTCGCCGAGCCGGACAACTACGCCATCCGCCACGGGGGGGGTCTCGACCTGATCGGCCCCATGGACTACCCCCGCCTCGTCTACAACTTCCACATCTACTGCTCTGAGCGCAGCCCGGTCACCGGGGACCCGGTCAACCTCGACGCCTGTGTCGACCACGAGGTCACGACCATCGCCAAGCGGATGACCGACCGCAAGTCCAAGGCGACCCCCGAGCAGCCCGGTGGGCCGGCCTGGTTCATGAGCGAGTTCGGGGCCACCCACAGCGTCCCGTTGGTGTCGGGGGTCACCGCCTTCGCCGAGGCCCTCGACCTGGGGTGGGCCTACTGGTCCTGGAAGTACTACGACGACCCCACCGGGAGCTCGTTCGAGGCGCTGGTCAACGCCGAGGGCCGGCTGGAGCCGACGGTGAACGCCCTGAGCCGCACCTACCCCCAGGCGGTCGCCGGGGCCCCGACCTCGGTCCGGTTCGACCCGGTGACCGGCGACTTCTCCCTCGACTACGCCCCGTCCCCACGGGTGCGGGCCCCCACCGTGGTCTTCGTAGCCGACCGCCACTACCCGGCCGGGTACTGCGCCCGGGTCTCGGGCGGGCGCATCGTGTCGCCGGCCGGCAACACCCACCTGCTGGTGCGCAGCGACCGGGGGGCCCGCTCGGTGCGGGTCACCGTCGAGGGCGGCCGGTGCCCGGGCGGCTGAGCCCCGGGCGCCCCGGCGGCGGGGCGGGCACGGCGGGCCGGGCCCAGGTCCGACGCCGGGGCGGCGCGGCGGTCCGGTGTTCGGTGCCGCCCCGTGGCCCGGTGGGTTAATCTCGACTAAACTACTCGGAATTATCCATTTTGGCCGGGGAGGAGACGAAATGACCGTCCACGACACCATCGAGCGCCCCACCGGGGCCATCCTCTGCCCGGCCGAGCTGCTCGCCGCCGCCCGCCGGTACGCCGGGGACGCCAGGGTCTGGGCCGAACGGTCGGACCCGCCGATCGGCCGGCGCACCTACGGGCTGCTCGACCTGACCGACGACGTGGAGATCTGGGCCATCCGCTGGCCGGCCGGAGGGACCCTCGAGCTGCACGACCACGGCGGGTCGGCCGGAGCCCTCTTCGTCATCGAGGGCAACCTGCAGGAGAGCTTCGTCACCGCCCTGGGCCACCTCGGCCGGCGGAGGATCCGGGCCTCGTCGGGGACGGCCTTCGGCCCCGGGTACATCCACGACGTGACCAACCCGGGGCCGACCGCCACCAGTGTCCACGCCTACTCCCCGCCCATGACCTTCTACCGGGCCACCGCCGACGGACCGGTGGCCGTCCGGACCGAGTACCGGTCGGACCCCTCCTGGGCCCCGTGACCGACAGTGCCCCTGAAGGCCGCGGCCCGGCCAGCGCCGTGGACGGGCTCCTCTCGGCCACCCGCCGCCGGCTCGAGCGGCTCGAGCGGCTCGGACCGGCCGAGGCCGAGGCGGTGGCCCGAGCCGGCGGCCTGCTGATCGACATCCGGCCGGCGGCCCAGCGGGCCGGCGAGGGGGAGATTCCGGGCTCGCTCATCATCGAGCGCAACGACCTCGAATGGCGGCTCGACCCGACCAGCGCCCACCGCCACCCTGCGGTCACCGACCCCGGGCAGCCGATGGTGGTGGTCTGCCAGGAGGGCTACGCCTCCAGCTTCGCCGCCGCCAGCCTGCAGGCCCTGGGCCTGGGTCGGGCCACCGACCTCGACGGCGGCTTCGCCGCCTGGCGGGCGGCCGGGCTCCCGGTCGGCCCGGGGCCGACGGCGACCGGCGCCTTCGTCGCCGCCGTCGGGCGGCGGTCGAACCCCGACGATCAGACCTGAGCCATCACCATCGCCACGGCACCTGGCGCCGGCACCGGGCGCCGGCACGCCCTGATGGCCGGATCCGCCCGGTGCCTCCGACGGTCAGACGAGCCCCTGCTGCTGGAGCCACTTCTGGGCCACCGCTGCGGGCTGCTCCTTCTGGGGCCCGGTGACCAGCAGGTTGAGCTTGGAGATCTGGGCGGTGGTGAGCTTGGACGAGAGCTTGTTCAGCACCTGGGTGACCTGGCTGCTGTCCACCGAGGTGCCAATGACCGGGAGGATGTAGTCGGCCGCCTCGAGGTGCTTGTTGTCGACCAGGGGCACGAAGTTGTTCGACACCACGTTCCCGTCGCTCGAGAACAGCTCGACCACCTGCACCTCCCCGTTCTTGAGGGCGGCCACGCTGAGCGGGCCCGCCTCGTCGAGCGACTTGAAGCCGGCGAAGTTGAGCCCGTAGACCGACTTCAGGCCGGGCAGGCAGCCGGCGAAGGTCGGGCACTCCGGGGGGCCGCCGAGGGTGAGCTTGGCGGCCACCGGCTTGAGGCTCGAGATGGTGGTCAGGTGGTACTTCTTGGCCGTCGCCCTGGTCACGGCGAAGACGTTGGTGTCGAGGGCCGGCGCCGCGTTGAGCACGGTCACGTGGTACTTGGACAGGGCGCTCTTGAGGGCCGGGACGGCCGTGGTGAGCTGGTCGGCCTTGGTCGTCCCGGTGCCGCCGTTCAGGTAGTTGAGCAGCGAGCCAGCGTAGTCGGCCTCGAGGTCGATCTGGCCCTGCTCGAGGGCGGGCACCACCACGGCCCGGGTGCCGAGCGCCGGCTCCACCTTCACCGGGTAGCCGGCGTGCTGGAGCACGTCGCCGTAGAGGTTGGCCACGATGGCCTGCTCCTCGAAGTTGGTCGAGCCGATGATGATGGTCGGCTTGGACGCCCCGGCCAGGGCCGGCGAGGCCAGGGTGGCGGCCAGGGTGAGCACGGCACCGCCGAGCAGGAGTCGCTGGAGTCGCATCGGGTGTGCCTTTCGTCGGGGGCGGTCCCGGATCCGGCCGGTGGCCAGGTGACGCGCGCCGCCGGTAAGGGTTCTGTCGCGGTTTCGTAATGCTGGCGTCGGCGATCAGGACTGTCAAACGGAGACCGGCGTCCGGGCCCCGAGCAGACCCCGGGACCGGACCCGGCGGCGCATCGGCTCGGGGGTGAGGGCCCGCTGGAGGGCCCCCAGCCCGAAGGCCACCAGGGCGGCGAGCACGGTGACCAGAACCGCCCCGCAGAAGGCCTCGACGGTGTTGTTGGTGTTGAGGCCCGAGATCACGTAGGTCCCGAGGTCGGTGTAGCTCACGTAGGCGGCCAGGGTGGAGGTGGCCACCACCTCGATCGAGGCCGTCCGGACCCCGGCCATCACGAAGGGGACGGCCAGGGGGGCCTCGACCCGGCGCAGGACCTGGGACCCGGTCAGGCCCATGGCCCGGGCCGCCTCGGCCACGTCGGCGTCGACCTCGCGCACGCCGACGTAGGTGTTGGTCAGGATCGGCGGGATGGCCAGGATGAGCAGGGCCAGGAAGGAGGCCAGGAAACCTCCCCAAGTGAGCGAGATGCTCGGCTGGATGGCCAGCAGGGTGAGCAGGGCCAGGGTCGGGATGGCCCGCGCCGCGTTGGCCGCGTTGACCGCCACCAGGCCCCCCCGTCCGGTGTGCCCGAGGAGCACCCCGAGACCACCGCCGATGACAAGGGCGCCGAGGACGACGGCGACCGACAGCTCGGCCTGGCGCCAGAACAGCTCGGGGATGCCGCTCGGACCGGTCCAGTGGGCCGAGTCGGTGAACCATTGGAACACCCCGGAGGCGAAGTGCACGTCAGCCCGCTCCGGCCCGGGACCGTCGCGACCGGGTCCAGGGGACGGCCAGGCGCTGGAGGGCGACCAGGACGAGGTCGGCCAGGGCGGCCAGGGCGACCGACAGCACCAGGCCGACCAGGATGGGCGTGCTGTAGTCGGTGTTGAAGCCGTAGGTGATCTGTTGACCCAGCCCCCCGAGCCCGATGAGGGCGGTCACCGTCACCAGCCCGATGACCGTCGAGGTCGCCACCCGCAGGCCGGCGAAGATGTAGGGGAGGGCCAGGGGCAGGTCGACCCGGACCACCGCCGCCCCGGGCGAGTACCCCATGGCGGTGGCCGCCTCCCGGGCGTCGGGGGGCACCGCGTCGAGCCCGGCCACCGTGTTCCAGATCAGGATCAGCAGGGTGTAGCCGACCAGGGCGATCTCGGCCGTCGGGTACGAGGCCACGAAGCCGGTCACCGGGCCCAGGATGGCGAAGAGGGCCAGCGAGGGGATGATGTAGAGGGCGCTGGCCACCCCGAAGACGGGGGCCCGGACGATGCGGAACCTCCAGGCGAGGAGGCCGAGGGGCACCGAGATGACCACGCCGATCCCCACGGCGATGAGGGCCAGCTCTATGTGCTGGACCAGGTCGGCCTGGATCTGGCTCCAGTTCTGGCTGACGTAGCCCCAGTTGAAGAAGGTGCCGACGAGCACCGACGCGACGTTAGCGGTGCCCCGGTCGATAACGTTGCCCGCAGTGATCACGCTGGACCGGGTGTCGAAACGCTACGGCGACGGTCGGGCGGCGGTGGAGGCGCTGAGCCTCGAGATCGGCGACGGCGAGCTCTGCGTGCTCGTCGGTCCCTCGGGCTGCGGCAAGACCACCACCCTGCGGATGATCAACCGGCTGATCGAGCCGAGCGGGGGCCGGATCCTGCTCGACGGGACCGACGTGGTGGCCATGGACCCGGTCGAGCTCCGCCGGGGCATCGGCTACGTCATCCAGCAGGGGGGACTCTTCCCCCACCGGCGGGTGGCCGACAACGTGGCCACCGTGCCCCGGTTGCTCGGCTGGGACAAGGAGCGCACCGGGGCCCGGGTCCGCGAGCTGCTCGAGCTGGTCGGGCTGGCGCCCGACGAGTACGGGCGGCGCTTCCCCCACGAGCTCTCGGGGGGCGAGCGCCAGCGGGTGGGGGTGGCCCGGGCCCTGGGGGGTGACCCCCCAGTCCTGTTGATGGACGAGCCGTTCGGGGCGGTCGACCCGGTCACCCGCCAGCGCCTCCAGGCCCAGTTCTTAGAACTCCAGGGCCAGCTGGAGAAGACCATCGTGTTCGTCACCCATGACATCGAGGAGGCGGCCAAGCTCGGCGACCGCATCGCCGTGCTCTCCAAGGGTGGGGTGCTCGAGCAGTACGACACCCCGGCCGAGGTCCTCGGCCGCCCGTCCACCCCCTTCGTGGCCGACTTCGTCGGGTCCGACCGCGGGGTCCGACGGCTGGCCGTGATGGAGGTCGAGGCCCAGGACCTCTTCGAGCCGCCCCGCCTCGGCCCCGATGTGACGATGGCCGAGGCCCGGCGGGCCGCCGCCGGCGCCGACAGCCGCTGGGCGGTGGTGGTCGACGACGGGGACCGCCTGCTCGGGTGGATCGCCTTGGACCCGGCCAACACCGGCCGGGTGGCCGACCACCTCCAGCCCTTCGAGGTCCAGATCCCCCTCGGCACCTCGCTCCGGGCGGCCCTGGGCGAGATGCTCCAGCACGACGTGCGGTGGCTCCCGGTCATCGACGGGTCGCGCTACCTGGGGGTGCTCACCCCGAACCGGCTGCACGCGGCCATGCGCCGCTCGGTCGGCGGACACGCCGTCGAGGCGTGAGCGGCGCCGACGGGGCGGACCGGGCCACCGACGGCCCGGCCGCCCACCGGCTGGTGCGGGTCGGTGGGCTCGAGGTCCTCGAGTGGCCCGCCCTGGGCAAGCTCGGGGTCGACGCCGCGGTCACCACCCGGGCCGGCGGGGTGTCGGCCGCCCCCTACGACTCTTTGAACCTGGGCCTCCACGTGGGCGACGACCCGGGGGCGGTGATCGAGAACCGGCGCCTGGCGGCCCGGGTGCTCGGCGCGTCCCTGGACGACCTGGTGCTGGGGGCCCAGGTGCACGGGCGCCGGGTGGCGGTGGTCGGGGCCGACGACGCCGGCCGGGGGGCGCGGGCGGCCGACGACGCCCTGGAGGGGTTGGACGGGCTGGTCACCGCCGAGCCCGCCCTCACCCTGGTGACCCTGGTGGCCGACTGCGTGCCGGTGGTGCTGGCCGACCCGGTGGCCCGGGTGGTGGCCGTCGTCCACGCCGGCTGGCGGGGCACGGTGGCCCGGGTCCTCGACGCCGCCCTGGGCGCCATGGCCGGCCTGGGCGCCCGGCCGGCCGACGTGGTGGCCGCCCTGGGGCCGGCCGTAGCCCCGGAGCGCTACCAGGTGGGGCCCGAGGTGGCCGAGGCCGCCCGGGTCGGACTGGGCCCCGAGGGCGCCCGGGCCGCCCTGCGGCCCGACGGCACCGGGCGGTGGCGCCTCGACCTGTGGGAGGCCAACCGGACGATCCTGGTCCAGGCCGGGGTCCCCGAGCACCAGGTTCTGGTGGCCGCGGTGGCCACCGGCTCGCCCGGGCCCTTCTTCAGCGACCGCCAGCGTCGGCCGTGCGGCCGCTTCGCCCTGCTGGCCCGGCTCCGGCCCTGAGCACCGGCGCCGGCGACCCGGTCGGTGCCCGGGGCCCGGACCCCGCCCCCGTAGCATGGTCCCGCCCGAGCCCCCCGAGAGAGGCCCCGATGACCGCTGCCGCGGCGCCCGCCGACCGGTTCCGCTACGACGAGTACGAGATCGACCCCGCCCTCGGCCGGCTGACCTGTCGGTACTCGCTGGGCCGGCGGCGCTTCAGCGAGCAGGTGACGTTCGGCCCGGGCGGGGACTGGGACCGGCCGGCGGCCGGGGCGGCGGCCCGGCTGGTCTTCTTGTTGCTCGGGGTCTCGTACTACAAGACGGCGGCGCCGCCGGTGGTCGACCTCGGCGACACCGCCACCACCGAGGCCGAGCGGGCCTTCCTGCTCACCTTCTACGTCGAGGGCCTGGCCGAGTTCGCCTACCGCAACGGCCTCGACCTGAGCGGGCTCGAGGTGGTGGGCCCACCGCTGGCCACCGGCCAGCCGGTGGGCTTCAACCCGGCCAGCATCCGCCCGCTCATCCCCTTCGGCGGGGGCATCGACTCGATCGTCACCGTGGAGGCCGTCCGCCGGCGGTTCCCCTCGAGCGCCCTGTTCGTGATGAGCGCGGCCGGTGACCGCTTCGACGCCATCGAGCGGCCGGCGGCGGTGACCGGGCTCCCGGCGGTCCGGGCCGAGCGCGCCGTCGACCCCCAGGTGCTGCGGCCGCCCGACGAGATGGGCTTTCTCAACGGGCACGTCCCGGTGACCGGGATGCTCTCGGCCATTGCCGTGATGGCGGCCGTGCTCGACGGTCGGGGCCCCGTGGTCATGTCCAACGAGTGGTCGGCCTCGTTCGGGAACCTGATCGCCGACGGCCGGCCGGTCAACCACCAGTGGTCCAAGAGCCTCGAGTTCGAGACCCGCTTCCGTGAGGTCCTCGGCTCGACCTTCGGGGGGGGCCTGGAGTACTTCTCGTTCCTGCGCCCGCGCAGCGAGCTGTGGGTGGCCCAGCAGTTCGCCGGGCTGCACCGCTACCACCGGTCCTTCCGCAGCTGCAACCGGGCCTTCCAGATCGACCGGGCCCGGCGTCTCGACCACTGGTGCGGCGATTGCGACAAGTGCTGCTTCATCGACCTGATCCTGGCCCCCTTCCTGAGCCCGGTCGAGCTGTCCGGGGTCTTCGACGGCCGCGAGCCGCTGGCCGACCCCTCGATGGAGGGCCGGTTCCGGGCCCTGCTCGGCAGCGGGCCCGACATCAAGCCCTTCGAGTGCGTGGGCGACGAGGAGGAGTGCCGGGCCGCCGTGCTCATGGCGGCGGGACGCCCGGACCGCTCGGGCAACCAGATCCTCGAGCACCTGGGGGCCGAGCTCGGCCGGGCGGGCTCGGGGACCGGACGGGTCGACGAGCTGCTGCGCCCGATGGGCCAGCACTACATCCCCGATGCCTACGCGCCCGACGCTCAGCTGGTCTGACCTCGCCGGGGCCTCGGTCGGGCTCTGGGGCCTGGGCGTGGAGGGCCGGGCCAACCTGCGGCGCCTCGCCGTCCTGGGCGCCGACCCGGTGCTGGTCGACGACCGCCCACCGGTCCCCGAGATCGACGGCCGGGCCGTCCGGGCCACGGCCGAGGGCGGCCTGGCCGCCCTCGGGCACTGCGACGTGGTGGTCAAGACCCCCGGCATCAGCCGGTTGCGCCCCGAGGTGGCCGCCCTGGAGGCGGCCGGGGTGGTGGTGGCCGGGGGCCTCGGCCTGTGGATGCAGGAGGCCGACCGGGACCGGGTGGCCTGCATCACCGGGACCAAGGGCAAGTCCACCACCGCCGCGGTGGCCGGCCACCTGCTCACCGGCCTGGGGCAGCGGGTCCTGGTGGCCGGCAACATCGGCCGCCCGCCCTGGGACCCCGAGGTCGCCGACGACTACGACTACTGGGTGGTGGAGACCTCGAGCTTCCAGGCCACCGACCTGGCCAGCTCGCCCCCGGTGGTGGCGGTCACCTCGCTCAGCCCCGACCACCTGGACTGGCACGGGGGCACCGAGGACTACTACCGCGACAAGCTCTCGGTCTGCACCCTGCCCGGGGCCCGGCTGACCGTGGCCGACGGCGACGACGACCTGCTCCGGGCCCACCGGTCCCTGCTCGGGCCCGAGGTCCGGTGGGTCGGCGCCGACGGGGGCCTCGGGGGCGACTGGGTGGGCGAGCTCGGGCTGCTCGGGCGGCACAACCGGCGCAACGCCCACATCGCCCGGGCCGTCCTCGAGGCCCTGGGCGTCGGGGGGGCCGACGACCCCGGGGCCCTGGCGGCGGCGGCCCGGGGCTTCGTCGGCCTCGAGAGCCGGTTGCGCCCGATCGGCACCGTGGGCGGGGTCACCTTCGTCGACGACAGCCTCTCGACCAACGTGCTGGCCACCCTGGCCGCGCTGGCCACCTTCGCCGGGCACAGGGTCGCCCTGCTGGTGGGCGGCCACGACCGGGGCATCGACTACTCGGACCTGGCCGGGGCGCTGCGCCGACGCAGTGAACCGACCCTGGTGCTCACCCTGCCCAACAACGGCCCGCGCATCCGGGCGACGATCGAGGACGGGTGGGCCGACCGGGCGGCAACCGAGACGGTGGACTGCGACGACGTGGACTCGGCCACCCGGGCCGGCTGGGAGTGGGCCCGGCCCGACGGGGTGGTCCTGCTCTCCCCGGCCGCCCCGAGCTTCGGCCGCTTCACCAGCTACGCCGAGCGGTCGGCCGCCTTCGCCGACGCGATGGGCCGGTGCGCCGAGGCGCAGCGGGACGGCCCGGCGGAACCGCCCGGCTGAAACACCCGGCCGAGCCGACCGGCCGACCGGCCCGGCTGACCCGACCGGCCGGGCCACCGGGCCGAGCCAGAGGCCGTCCCCCGCCACCGCCCCCCGACACCGGGCGGCCGGCGGTCAGGCGTCGGGCAGCAGGACGTGGGGGCTGAGCACCCGGTCGGGGTCGAGAGCCCCCTTGAGGGCGGCGAAGGCGTCGAGCTCGGCCGGGGTCCGGTTGAGGTGCAGCCAACGCCGCTTGGCCGTGCCGATCCCGTGCTCGGCGCTGATGCTGCCCCCCATGGCGGCCACCAGCCCCAGGACGGCGTCGTCGGCCCGCTCGTCGTCGGGGGCCAGGCCGGTCAGGTTGACGTGGACGTTGCCATCGGCGGCGTGGCCGAAGAGCCAGACCGAGGCGTCCGGAGCGACCCCGGCCACCACCCGGGGCACCCGGCCGATGAAGTCGGCCAGCCCGACGGCCGGGAGGGTGACGTCCAGCTTGTGCGGCGGGCCGAGAGTGTTGACCGCCTCGGTGTGGGCCTCGCGGTAGCGCCAGAGCTCGGCCGCCCGGACCGAGCCGGTGGCCACCGCCACGTCGGCCACCGCCCCCAGGCCCCCCACCGCCTCAGCCAGCTCGGCCGCCGGGTCGCCGGCGGCCGCCGCCTCCACCAGCAGGTAGGCCGGGTGGGGGGCGCTGAAGGGCCGGGCCAGCCCGGTCACCGCGCAGACCAGGGCCAGGCCCTCGTCGAAGAAGAGCTCGGCGGCGGCCAGCGAGGCCAGCCCGCGCCGCAGGTCCCGGGCGGCGGCGACGGCCGGCGCCACGCCGTCGAAGGCCAGGAGGGCCACCACCCGCTCGGGGGTGGGGGCCACCAGCCGCAGCCGGGCGGCGGTGACCACCGCCAGGGTCCCCTCGCTGCCGCACAGGAGCCCGGCCAGGTCGTAGCCGGTGTTGTCCTTCTCGAGGCCCCCGAGGTGCGAGACCACGGCCCCGGTGCCCAGCACCGCCTCGATGCCCACCAGCTGGGCCCGGGTGTCGCCGTGGCGCAGGACGTGCAGGCCACCGGCGTTGGTCGCCACCGTGCCCCCGACGGTGGCGCTCTCCCGGCTGGCCAGGTCCACCCCGTAGGCCCACCCGCTCTCGGCCGCCGCCCGCCCGAGGGCGCCCACCGTCACCCCGGCCCCGGCGGTCGTCTGGCCGGCCGGCCCGTCCACCTCGAGCCGGCCCAGCCGGCGCAGGCTCAGGACCACCTCGCCGTGCAGCGGGACCCCACCACCGACCAGGCCGGTGTTCCCGCCCTGGAGGGTCAGGGGAATCCCGTGCTCCCGACAGATGGCCACCACGGCCGCGCACTCGCCGGTCGAGGCCGGCCGCAGCACGACGGCCGCCTCGCCCCGGAAGCGCCCGGTCCAGTCGGTGGTGTAGCCGGCGACCACGTCGGGGTCGACCACGACGTGGTCCGCCCCGACCACCTCACGCCAGCGGCCCACGACCCTCGGGTCGGGGGTTCTCACCTCCGGGGGCGGGCCGGCACCGGGGCCTGCCGGCCCGGGGGGGTCATCAGGCGGCGAGCGCCGCCTCCTCCCGCTCGTCGAGGAAGGCCCACCAGGCCCCGGCGGCGGCGGCGGCCGGTCGGCGCACCTCGCCGGACGAGCGGGCGATCGAGGAGAGGGCGTCGAGGGACCAGCCGGCGTGCTCACCCTCCATCGCCGCGTGGACGTCCCAGAAACGGGTACCGGCGGCCGAGAAACCGTAGTGCTGGCGCAGCCCGGCGGCCTTGGTGACGGCGATGGATCCGGCCTGGGACTCGTAAGCCGCCACCATCGAGAGGGCGGCCACCGGGTCGGTGGTGGCCGCCGCCAGGTGCAGGTCGATCAGCGACGCCGTCGCCTCGGTCGCCGGTGCCTCCGGGCGGGCCCCGGCGGCCTCGGCGAATTCCTCGAAGAGGGCGGTGTGGGCCTCGGGCACCCCCAGCTCGTCGGCCAGGGTCCCGGCCACCAGCTCCCGGGCCTCGGACTCGTCGAGCCGGGCCACCAGGGCGCTCAGCACGGTGGGGAGCACCCTTTCGACGTGGCGGTACTGCTCGGCGTAGGTGGCGAGCTCGCCCGGGGCCAGTCCCCCGGCCTCCCAGCGCCGGTAGAACGGATGGGTGAGGAGCCGACGCCCCCGCAGGGCCTCGGTGAGGGCTTCGCTGGCCAGGTCACGGTGCATACCGCAGAGTAGCGCCCGGCCCGGCACCGGGGCCTGATGGCCCCGGTCGGTCAGGCGGGCCCCTGGTCGCCGTCGACCGGCACCCGGTCGGCGCCGGCGGACGGCGCCGAGGTGGATGCCGAGGCGACCGGACCGGTGCCGGCGGCGTGGGCCCCGCGGGGCTCCTCCCCCTGCTCCCGGCGCAACGTCATGATCCGGTGCACGATCAGACCGGCCACCACCAGGACCACCAGGACCGCGGCGAGGTACCCGGCGTAGCTGAAGTCCTTCAGCACGTGGTGCCAGCTGGCACCGAGGCTGTAGCCGATGCTGGCCAGGGCGGCACACCAGATGGCGCACCCGATGACGGTCAGGACGAGGAACTTGGTCCTGGTCATCTCGGCCAGCCCGGCGGCGAGCGAGATGAAGGATCGCACCAGGGGGATGAAGCGGCCGAACAGCACCACCCACTCGCCGCGACCGTCGAACCAGGCCTCGGCCCGGTCCAGGTCCTTGTGGGTCAACAGCACGTACTTGCCCACCCGGTCGACCAGGGGACGGCCGCCGAAGTAGCCGATGGCGTAGCCGACGGTCGAGCCGAGGACCTCGCCGACCGTCGCCACCACAATCACCAGCCCCAGGCTCAGATGGTCGTGGCCCGACGTGGTGATCTGGCCGCTGGCCAGGGCCCCGCCGTAGCCGATGGCGATCTCGGAGCCGACCGGGATGCCCATCGACGACACGAAGGTTGCAACGAAGATGGCCAGGTAGCCCCAGTGGACGAGGAAGTTCTCCATGAAGTCCGCCTTTCTAACCGCCCGGGGGGACGCCCGTCGATCGGGCGACTCCCGATTCTCTCAGGACGGGGCGCTCGACCGGTTGGCAGCGCCTGACCTGGGAATTGCCCGTCGCCGTGGGGTCGCCCTCGAGCACCATCGGGCCGGGGTCGGTTGCATCCCCGAACGCCAACCATGGCGCAGGACCACGGACGCGGGACAGTAGTGGGTCAGTTTGAGGAGCCGGACCGAAGTGCCTGTTGGATCCAGCCGACACCGCATGAGCCGCATATGCCCTTCCGCCTGAGGAGGGTGCCTGGGACGGCTCCTCGGTGCGGGTTAAGGGTCCACGACCAGGTCGAAGGTTTGGCTCGTTGTTCCCGCCTTGTTCGATGCGGTGATCGTGACCGGGTAGCTGCCGGCCGCTGTCGCCCTGGTTGTACCCGAGATTTGGGCCGGCCCTGGGTTCGTAGTCAGCTTGACCCCGTAGGGCAGTCCCGAGGCCGTGAGCTTGGGGGCGGGGTACCCCGTGGCGATCACCGAAATGGGCGTCATGGCCACTCCGGCCGTGATGGTGGTGTCGCCGATGGGGGTAATAGCCGGGGTCTGGTCCAGGGTCAGGGTGAAGATCTGGTGGACCGGGGCCACGACGCCGTTGTCGGCGGTGATGGTGAACACGTAGACCCCACCGTTGTCGACAGGACCCGGTTCAACCAGGACACCGGTCCCGTTGTGGTTGTCGGTGAGCGTCACCCCGGCGGGCAGGGGCGAAGCGGTGATCGTGGGCACGGGGTAGATGTCGACGGTGGTGACCGGGAAGCTGAAGGCGCCACCGGGGGCGTCGGTGTACTTGTCTTTGGACTTGAAGACCCCGGAGTTGTCCACCGTGATCACGAAGCTCTGCGTGCCGGTCGTCCGGCCTCGTACCGCCGCGGAGATGGTGGCGGTGTAGGAGCCCGAATCCCGGAGGGACGGGGTACCCGAGATGGTCGCCGTGCCGTTGTGGTTGTCGACCAGGCTGAGGCCACTGGGGAGGCGGGTTGCGGCCTTGATGATCGGCGTCGCCGTAGGGCTGAAGGTGGTGACGGTGAACGAGAAGGGCGTCCCGGCCACCGCCGTCGCCGAGTCGGCGCTGGTGATCGACGGCGCCTGCTCCACCAGCTCGGTGGTGGATCCCGAGGCGGCCGTGTAATTGGCGTCCCCCGAGTAGGTGGCGGTGATGTCGTAGGGGGTGGCCGAGACCGCCTCGGTGATCGCACACCCGCCGTTACCGGGGGAAATGGTGTAGGAGCAGGTGCCCCCTGCTCCGTCGGACACCGACATCGTCCCAGTGGCCATGGCGCCGCCTCCGACCACGTCCACGAGGTAGAAGACCGGGCCGTTCGGGGCGGTATAGACCGGACCGGTCGGGGCGGGACCCAGCGCCGGATACGGGGTCACCACGATCCTAGGGGTGGCCGGGACGACGGACTCCGAAGTTCCCGCGGCGTCGGGGGAGTAGTTGGCGTCACCGGAGTACACCGCGCTGATCAAGTAGGGGCTCTGAGCGGCATTCTCGACGATCGAGCAGCTCATCGAGCCGGTCGAGAGGGTGCCCGAGCACGTCCCCCCCCGGCCATCGGTCACGGTCACGCTCCCGGTCGGCTCGGGTGACCCGGTGAGGTTGACCGAGTACGTGACGGGACCGGTGGGCGCCGGATCCACTGCCGCCGTCAGGGTCATCCCGGCCGGGAAGTTGGGGGCGGGCATCGAGCCGGTCGTCTCGATCAGAGAGGTTTCGAGGTGCGTCGTGGGCCAGTCGTCGTCACCTACGGCGGTACAGAAGGCGTCGCTGACACACGAGACCCCGAGCATCGCTGAGGTATTGCTCGACAGCGGCGGAGTTGTGTCCTCGGTCCAGGTCGACCCGCTGTAGGTCTCGATGTCGACCTGGTCCGCGAGCTGACCCGCCTCGACACAGGTCAGGTCGGATAGACACGAGATCGAACCGACGACGTCGGCCGCCGGGGACGACACGAGCGCTCCGTTTAGCTCAATATCATGGCTGTTCACGCCGGGTGGACTGACGACGGTCATGCAGTAGGAAGGGGCGGAGCACGACAGCGCGGTCACCTCGAAATTGAGCGATGAGTAGGCCCCGATCGGGTCGTACTCGTTGTCCAGGCTCCATGAAGAGCCGCTCCACGTCTCCACCGCAGGTACCTGGACCGTGACGTGGAACGGGGGCATGACCGTGACCGTCTCTTCGATGTATCCAGCCGCCTCGCAGGACGAACCGTCCGAGCACGACACAAGTGAAAGAACCGCGCCATCGGCAGGCTGCGAAATAGACGACCAGACGGAGCCGTCCCAGCTTTCGGCGGAGTTGCCGGCGCCCACGGCCAGGCAGTAGGTCGCACTGGCACACGACACGGCGAGAGGGGTGGGGACGGCACTCGTCACCACCGACCACGCCGAGCCGTCCCATGACTCGAAACCGCCGGATCCGATGGCCATGCAGAACGACGTCCCGGCCGCGCACGACACGTCGGTGGGCGGAAATGGTGGGGAATCGATCGACCAGACCGATCCGTTCCACGATTGGGTGGTCGACCCGGTGGCGACACACAGGGTCGTGCTACCGCACGACACCTGCTGGAGCGAGTTGGGTGTGGCCAATGCCGCCGGATTCGCCGCGACCGACCAGGTCGAGGTGTCGGCCGCAGCAGGCGGGACCGCTACCAAGCAGGACGCAAATGCAAATGTCGTCGGCAGCGCCAACCGCCAGTACCGATGGCCGCTCCGGGTTCCGTTTGGTACCACCGAGGAACACGCTAGCCATGTCACCTCCTCCCCGCGGAGTTAACCCGGGATGGACAAGAGAAACTGCCCTTCCCCGACAGCGCGGCCTGCCCCGGACGCTGCCGATGCCGATGCCGCCCCAGGGAGGGTTGCCGTTGGCATCGCACGCTTCCACAATCCTGCGATGGGCGTGTTCGTGAAAGGAAGCACAACGCAAGGTTGGCAGCGGACAATGCGACCCAGTACCGGTGATCGAGGCGAACCCATGCTCACACCTACGACGTGGCTACCACCGCCTAATGCGGCATCGCTGACCATGGCGGCCAAGGTCACCTCCAACCTATTGCTGCTGGAGGGGATCGTCGCCCTCGCCGAGGCCTTTGCGGTGGGCCGCCTCCGGCGGCCTGTCCGAGGCCCAGCTCCGTGAGTTTTTGGGGGAAAGCCCCCTGGTCGCGGCCGCCCTCAAGAACCGGTTCGAAGGGGTACTGACCGGTGCCCAGGACCCGTGGTGGTCGGCGGAGCTGGGAGCCAAGGACGCTGGGCTCGCGGTGGAGGTCATTGAGCGCGATGGCCGCGAACTGCCAGCGGCCCGGACCGTCCGCTATCTGTACCGGCGGGCGTCCGAGTCGGCCCAGGCATGGGCCAGGTCGACGACATCACCACGATGACCCGGCTCTAACCGGGACTGAGCTCCTGCATCCGGTCTGGCCGGGCCGCGAGCCGAAGCGATGCGCTTTGGACTCACCTGGTGACGTGCTCAGGCGAGACCCGTCAACAGTCGATTCGCCCCCCGTCCGCCGAGGGCCCCACTCCGCTCAACAGGGCGGCCTCGTGTCCAGGCTGAGAAGCACCCAACCGTTGAGGGTGGTGGTCTTGGCGACCTGGAGCTCCCCCTCCACCTGGTCCAGCCGGGGCTCCAAGAAGCCACCCGTCCGGGAGTAGACCACCGTCGCCGGGCGCCCGCAGAGATCATGCTGCATCGAGGACACCTCGGCGGCGTACTTGGGATTGGCCTTCGCCGTCGAGGCGCTCAAGGTGTTCGGCAGGAGGTGCACCGATCGGCCGGTGACGAGGTACACGGCGTCGGCTACGTCGGAGTAGACGACTGTGTCGTGTGGGATCGAGTTCACAGCCCGTTTGAGCGATGTGTTCGTCGCCGAGGATGAGGCAAGGTTTCCGTCCTGAGCCTGTCGGGCGGCGTCGAAGGCAGTCCAGATCGCGCTCGCCACGACCAAGCACACAAGGAACGTGGCAAGCGGAGGGCCCCAGGAGGACCGGGGGACCGGTTCCCACGATGCGATCCGGGGCCAGCTCTGGCCGCACCACAGCAGCAGCAGCACAAAGGGCAAGAAGAGCTGCCGACTTATGAAGAGGACCAGGGGATCGACGAACGATCGGGTGGCGAACAGGAGCACGAGATACGTGACCGCAAGGAGCAGCATCAACCAATCGATGTGCTCGTGGCGGACCGAGGAGAGCAAACGCGAATCTCCCACCATCGCCAGCATTGTGATCACGCCGATGACGATCACCGCCGCGATCACCGTCCGCAGATCCGTGGAATGCACACCAGGGACGATGTAACCAGCGAAGGTGAACAGGCCCGTCTGCAGTGCGTTGATCCCCGGCAGGTGGAAAGTCAGGGATTCCGGAGAGTTGTGAATGCTCAGGTACCAGATGGCAAGCGGGATATTCCCGACGACGGCCAGGACCGCCCCGAACCAGAGTCGCCGGATCCAGGACTGCTTCAAGAAGATCAGGAGGGCGATGACACCACCGATCACGAAAGCCTCGCCGATATAGCGGGTGACGGTCGACAACCCGAACGCCACCGCGACAACCACGAGTGGAGGAAGTGCGGGCCTGGCGAAGAAGCTGACGAGGCCGTGAAGGCCAAGAAGCACGAGGAGGAAGAAAAGTGGCTCCGACTCCACCGTGCCGTGCATCTGGAACGACCCTCCGGCGAAAACGACGGCCAGGGCGATGGAGCCCCATCGGGTCACGCCAAGCCGGTGAGCCAGGAAGCCGAAGAGAAAGACGTTGGCGGCGAAGAAGGCGGCGCCGAGGATCATGGCCCACCCCAGAATGGATGGACTCCCGATGCTCAAGAGCAGCGAATAGCCCGGCGGCCAATGGGAGACGGGACCGCCGACGGTCAGGGGGGAAGCGGTGTAGATGCTTCCGTAGGCCACGCTGGCACCGTGACCGGCGGCGAAGCTCCGGGCCATCGAGATGTAGACGATCGGGTCCCCGAAGGTCACGAAGACTCCGCCGCGATAGGCAATCGCCAGCCCGGTTGCAGAGATGAGGGCGACAACGCCCAACCACACCACGGTGGTGATTGGCGCCCGGCGGTCCGGGTCCTGCGGGGCCGGAGCAGGCATCGAATCGGTGCTCGCCGCTACGCTCATCCCGTCCCCCACAGGTCTTCGCCGATGACCTTCGGTGCTGCGATCAAAGTGCGCGATCGTACCCCAAGCCGTCGTGGCGAAGATGCCGGCCGCCGACCGGCCTGCCCGGTTCGCGGCCCACCATCGCTGGTGTTCTTCACAGGTTGGCGTCCGATCCGGACCGCCCTCCGGACGCTCCGCGATGCGAGTTGCTAAGTGCTTTCGAGTCGGGTTGCCCACGAGCTGACCGACCGGGCCCGAGAGCGGTCAGGGGGCCGGTCCGACGTCGCCGGAAGTGGGCACCGCACTCGCGGTGGCGACGGGGGAGGGGGCGCCATCTCGGGGCCGCGGGCGGGGAGGAAGTGGGTGCCGCGGGGCACGAGCTGTCCCAGCTCCGGCGGTCACCAACTGCTGCTGATCGCCTCCCGAACGCCGCAATCGGAGACGGTCCCTCCGACGAAGCTCCCACTCGTAACGTGGGGGCGCACCCTTCGGACTCCGTGGGATCGAGAGGACCACCAGAAAGAAGGGCAGCAGAACCGTCCGTTCTCTGGTGATCAGACCGAGGTTCCCGAGCGCGGCAAAGGTATAGATGAAGCCAACTGTGTAGACCGCGCAGAGCATCACGTATGGACGCGCGAACGACGCACGCACGACGATTCGTAGGCGACGTAACGACGTAAGAATTACCCCGATGATGATCATGTTCTCAAGTGCCGCCAGGATCTCGCCCTTGCCGTGCGCATTGATCGGCAAAGGATCAAACAGGACCGTGTAGATATCGCGCGGGAAGCTGGCGGGGCTCGACGAGTAGGAAACATTACTGCTCCCGTGACCAGATGTCGTGCCGGCGTTGTTCTTGGAGATCTGGTTCAACGACAAGCTGCCGTTCTTGCCGTGCAGATAGTGGACGGTCATGTAGATGGAAACGCCCAGGACGGCGGCGAGAAACACAAAAGAGAGGACGCGCGTGAGACCGCTCATCCTCCGCCACGGCGCCGAGGGCATGATCATGACCGCCACCACGAGTCCGCCAACGGCGAGCAACAGTTCGTTGGGCCGCACGAAGCCAGCGATAACGGCGCCCGGCACGATCATGAGAATGCCCCCACGTCTGCGTGCGAGCACCTTTGCCGCGCCGTAGGCGATCAAACCGAGGGCGAAGGTCATGATCGCTTCCTTGCTGACGTCTGCCACCCAGAAGATCAGTGACGGCAGAAAGAACAGCAGGATGGCGTAACGGCGATGATCAGCACCCGCGAAGGTAAGGGTGAATGCTCGGTAGAAGAGAAGAAGCCCGATGAAGGCAATCCAGCTGAAGATAAAGAACACCGCGAGTTGGTTGGTGCCAACGATTGCGTACACGGCCCCGGCAATGATGCTGACGGCCCCGTTGTTCACGATGCCGTGGAGGTGGCCGAGCGCGAAGTTGAAATGGCGGAAGTTGCTTGCCAGAGCTACACCCTGGCTGTCGTAGCGGGTCCAGTCTGCAACTCCTCCGTAGAAGTGGTCAACTACCCAGATCTGCAACGGAGCGGCAAGCAGGTGAAGCGCGACGCTTGCAGTCAGAATCTTTACGAGCCGCGGATTCTTCTCGGCGGCGGCCACCCGACGAATGATCGGACGGCTGAGTGCGAAGAGCACCACCGCGATGGCTAGTGCGAAGACCGGTTCCGAGGGTGTATTTACTGCCAGGATCGCCACCAGAGCGGGCCCTTACTTACGAGTCTGAGTGCGACCCCGAGGGGCCCATTCTGGACGCAACAACGTCCAGATCACCCGAAGCATCCGGGTCCTCGATGCCGTTCCCGTTGACCGGGGTGGGGGCACCGTTGCCGTTGACCGGGGTGGGCGCACCATTGCCGTTGGCCGGATGGTGTGCGCCGTTGCCGTTGACCGGGGTGGGCGCACCGTTGCCGTTGACCGGGGTGGGCGCACCGTTGCCGTTGACCAGTTTGGGCGCACCGTTGCCGTTGACCGGCTGATGGGCGCCGTTTCCGTTGACCGGAGTGGGCACACCGTTGCCGTTGACCAGTTTGGGGGCACCGTTGCCGTTGACCGGGGTGAGCGCACCGTTGCCGTTGACCAGTTTGGGGGCACCGTTGCCGTTGACCGGAGTGGGCACACCGTTGCCGTTGACCGGCTGGTGGGCACCGTTGCCGTTGACCGGCTGTGGGACGCCGTTTGGCGTGACCGGCTGGTGGGCGCCATTGACCTTGACCGGCTGTGGGACACCGTTGGGCGTCACCGGCTGTGGGACGCCGTTTCCACTTCGGGTATGAGGAGTGCCACTTGGAGACTGAGCCACAGGAACGGGCTTGGTTTGGATGACAGCGGACTCGACAGGGGGCCCGGACGGTCCCTCGTACCCCGTCCGATCCGATCGACCAGTCTTGAGGTCCGTCTGATGGACCTTCCTTCGGGTGTCATTGGCGTTGAACTCCACGTTTGTAAACACCACACCCAACACCGGCGCACCGATGCGGCGAAGAATCTCGCCGGTTCGTTGGGCTTCATCGGAGGTTGTGGCTAAGCACTCACCGACCACCAGGACGACGTCGGCCCACGGGGTCAGTGCTTCCCCATCGTGGTAGGCGAGGATCGGAGGCGCCTCGACGACGATGACGTCCGCCACTTTCCTCGCTGCCTCAATGACTCCTGGCGCGCGAGTGACCAGTTGGCCACTGTTGCCGATGAACCGTCCCAGCGGGAGGATCGCCACATTTGCCTGACTCGACGGCTCCAGGTTGGCTTGGATGTCGGAAGGCTGGACCAAGTGGGAAGCAAAACGCTGCTCGCCCGCCTGGTAATCCACGTGGAGGTCGAGCGCGCTGATCACAATCACACGTTGTTCGGCTTCGGCGTAAGAAGCAGCAAGATTGGCGACCACCATCGGGCGCGTCCGCTCCATACCGCCCGAGACGACCAAGATCACCTGCCGCGGATCACCGGGACCCTCAACGGTACGGAGAGCCTGGCTGACCGCGACGCCATTATCCTCACGTGCGCTCGGATCTGGTCTGCTGCTCGGAACCGAAGGCTCGTCGTACACGACGGGGGCGAGCCCTTCAAGCAAGACAGACATTCGGAGCATCCGATACGCCTCCGCCATCGGTGAGGCCGAGTGTCCGGACCCGGTGAAGACCGATTCGCCGTTGGCCTGAGATGGTGTGGGGACTTCAGCGACGACGGGGAAGCCGAATGTCTCAACCGTTCGAGACGCTGTTCGGAGCCGCTTGTCCAACAGTTCGATCAGGAGTGCAACGCCGGCTCCGATGAGCAACCCGAGGACAAAGCCTCCGAGTACCCGTACCTTGCGGCTCTGTCCGAGAGACGATGATGCCGATGTTCCGGCGACGACCATCGCAGAGCTTGCATCTGCGGGCCTGAGGATCTGGTACCCGATCGCGGGTGGGCTCGCCTCAAGAACCTGCAATTCTGCATTCGCAGTATTGATCTGACCCTGCAGACTTGACGTCGCAGCGGCACTTGCCTTGTTGAGATTTAGGAGATTGAGCTTGTTCTGCAGAGTGGTCACCGACTGGTGATCCGCCTGCACCTGAGACAGGTAGTGCGCTGACACAAAATTCTTGAGGGATGCTCCCACTTGTGCGGCGTAGGCATTCGTGAATGCAGCCGAAAGCGCCCGTGTGGGGCCGACGGTGGTCAACCAGACTTGGCCGGCTGGCGCCAAAGTTGCCTTCTTGGTCGCAGCACTCGCGCTCGAACTGGCGGCACTCGTCAGGTCAGTCCCGAATGGCGACGCCGCCGAAGCAAGTTCCGCCGGATTCCCGCGCAGGCCCGCATGCTTCGCTGCCGCGACGGCGACCGAGGACTCACTCCCGAAGAAGGTGATGAGCGGGGTAGTCACTTCGCCGGTCCCCACACCCGGCAAGACACCGACGAGTGTCGAAGTCCGCCACTTCCACGAACTGACGGGACTGCTCTGGGAGTTTGCCCCAGTTTTGGCGTGGGAAACTGGGAGAGCGACAGCGATCAGAGCTCCAACGCACCCGACCAAGAGCACCATCCACCACCGCCGTAGCAGCGCTCCTCCGTAGTCGATCGGGTTCATCCGCCTCCGCTCCCCCTTTTCCTGGTAATCCCAAACATACCCGACCGCCGTCCAGTCCCAAAATAGCCCGAAAAGGCCAGCGCCGGTCGGCGGGCCCGGGTTCTGGGGTCGGCCAGCTCTTCGAAGGCCGTTGTCCGGGGAATTGCGGTCAATCCTGAGAGTTTCACACCTCGGCTTGGAAGGCCGACGAGGGCACTCTGAACGGATCCTCGCTGAACCGTGCCCGGTCCATTCCAGAAATTTGGGACCGGTCCGCATGCCGGACAGCCGAGGGTGACTTGACCACCTCAGTGAGGACCACGCCCAGGACCGGGGCATCGATACGTCGCATTTGCTCCCCCGCCCTGCCCGCCTGCTCAATGGTGGTCTCACCACATTCGCCAACCAGCAGCACAAGGTCGGACATGCAGGCGAGAGCTTCAGCATCATGAAAGGCAAGCATCGGAGGGGCCTCAATGATCACGACATCGGCCAGATTGCGCGAGGCATTCAGAACGGCCGGAGCTCGGGTGACGAGTTGACCGGCGCCGCCGATGAGGTGACTGAACGGAAGCACGGCCACATTCTCGAGCTGTGTCGGCTGAAGGTGCGCTGAAAGTTCGTCGAGCGTTAGATCCGTGAAGGCACCCACGGAGCTTGCGCCATCCACGGTGGACGGCAGGTCGACTGTGCTCATGACAAGAACCCGTTGTCCCGCGTGGGCAAACGTTGCTGCGAGATCCTTCACCACAGACGCTCGAGTGGTCTCAGTGCCTGGCGAGGCAATAAGAACGAGCTGACGGTCTCGTGTGCCCGGCCGAATACCGGTCGGGCTCGGGACGCCGTCTTTGCCGTCATCCTCATGCTCAGCTTGAACGACGCGGCGGTCGCCATTGCCAGAGGTCAAATCGTTCTGAGGAATTTCAAGGGACAGCGACATGCACAACCTGCGATAAGCCTCGTCAGAGTGGGTCACAGAAGGTTCTGATTGCCCCTTCTTCTTGGAACGGCTCGCACTCGCAGCGCTCGGGATCTCGGCGATAACGCGGTACCCAAACGCCTCCTCGGCTCCTCTCGAATTGTGAAGCCTGTTATCGAACATCTCAATCAAGAGCACCAGCGCAGCGGCGAGAAGGGCCCCGATGATGAAGCCTGCGACTCCTGCTGTCACGGGGCTCAGCCGGAGCACCGAGGACGACTTGCCTTGAACGCGTACCGCCGAGCTCGCCGCTGCCGGCTGAAGGACGCTGTAGCCGGTCTGGGGAGGGGCCGAGAGCTGCTGGACCTGCGCAAGCGCTGCGTTCAGTTGGGCGATCAGGTTGCTGCTGACTTTGGCTGAGCCGCTGATCGTTTTCTGTAGAGCGGCCACTTTCTGCTGCGCCTGCTGAAGGGCCGCCTGCTGGCCGCTTGCTACCACCGTGGTCAAGTAGTTGCCCAGCTGGAGAGCAAAATCATTCGTGAATGCCGCCGATTGGCCCGGGGTGTTGGCGATGGCACTGATCTTGACAACGCCAGCTTGACCCCCCTTTGCGGGCTCCCCGGAAACGGTGACGGCGGCCTCCAACCTCGAAAGGGTTTCGTGGAGACCCGCCGACCTGGCGGCCGAACCGATCACGGAAGCCTCGTGTGCGTAGAACAGGATCTCGGTGGGTCCGATGGGACTGCTACTGCCGGGGAGAGGACGCGTCCCTGTGCCCGTCGTTGGCGCCACACCCACGAGGGCATGCGTCGACCACCGTGCATTGCTCCCACCCTTAGAAGGGCCGGTCTGCAGGAATGCGCCGAGCAAGGCCCCAATCAGGCCGACCACCACAAGGACCCACCAACGCCGGAGCAGCGCCCCCCGGTAGTCCATCCCCTCCACTGCTCCCTTCTTCGCCGATTTGAACCACCGTTGGGCTCAATCCAGGCGGAGCCCGTAATCCGGTCTCCTCAAATTCAGGAGTTCCACCCGCCGGAAATCGACTTCGCCGCGAATACGCAGACTAGGCGACCACCCAGCCAGTGCGGAGGAGGGCTTAATCGCGTAAATACGACGCGTTTATATATCAATTGCCCTTGCGTGGAACGATGGTTCCTCTCTGCGCGCTGCGCCTTAGTGTCACGGACTCTTTCCCAACAGCCCAGCGCCGCACCCCAAGGTCACGAGGTTGTCACGAGTACTCGCCGCTTGGCAGGTGCCGCAGAGCATGCCGGACGTGCCTGTGGTACAAGTGAGCGGGCTCTTCGGTGCTATCGCAGCTCGATGAGGCGGATCCAGGGGGTGCTGTCCGATGTTCGGGGTGGCACGGTGGGGAAGGGGATGAGGGGGAATTGCTGAGACGTTCAGAGACCAATCCTTCGGCGCAGGTTGGTGAACGAAATGTCGCTGTGCGGGCCAGCCGCGTGCGGGCCCGGCTCATCTTCGTCCTTCTGGACACGGTGTGCGTCCTCGTCGGCTACGGGCTTGCCGAGGTCATCTACTACCGCAATCAGGCGCCAGAGCACTATCTGGAACGTTTCACCGCGTTCGTCGTCATCGCCGTCGTCACGATGTTGCTTTCGAACCACATCTTTGGCCTCTACGTCGGAATGTGGCGACATGCCGGCGCCCAAGAAGCAAGGCAGCTCCTCCTGTCGGTCAGCGTCTGCATGGCCGTCCTCTTGGTGTTCGACCTCTCGTGCCGGATGTTCGGTGTGCAGGTCGTTCCGCTCAGTGTCGTGGTCGTCGGCACGATCTTCGCCGCCATAGGAATGGGGACGCTCCGATTCCACTCGAGGTTGTTCGCCTGGCAGCGCGGATCAAAGCAACAGGTAGGGCTCCGGGTAGCGATCGTCGGCAGTCAGGACATGGGTGCTTCCGCTGTTCGCGAGATGCTGCGCTGCCCGAGCGCCGGCTTGATCCCCGTGGCCGTGTTCGACGACGACGTCCGCGCCCACGGCCTCTCTCTCGCCGGTGTGCCGGTCGTCGGGGGTATCGAGGACATCCCGGACGCCGCTGACCGCTTCACCCTTCAGCAGGTTCTCCTCGCCGTGCCCGCGCCACCTCCCGAACTGGTCGAGAGAGTCCTGCGGGCCTGTGAGGACGCCGGGATCTCGATGAAGGTGCTTCCCGGCGTTCACAATGTGGTCAGCCTCCCGACCCACCTCGCCACGGTTCGACAGGCAAGGGAGCCCAAGATCGAGGACCTGCTCGGACGGACACCGGTAGCCGCCGAACTGGATTCGATTCGGCCGTCGATCGAAGGCCGACGAGTGCTCGTGACCGGGGCCGGCGGGTCCATCGGCTCCGAGATCTGCCGCCAACTCTCCAGCCTGAACCCGAGCCTCCTCATACTCCTTGATCACGATGAGACCCATCTTCACGACGCTGCGGCCACCATGCCGGGGCCATGCGAGCAGGCGTTGCTGGACATCACGGACTGTTCGGCGGTCATCGACGCCTTCTCCCGCTATCGCCCGGAGGTCGTCCTCCATGCCGCAGCCCACAAACATGTGCCGGTCCTCGAGGAGCATCCGATCGAGGCGCTGAATACGAATGTGCTGGGAACAATGAACGTCGTGATGGCGTCGGCTGCCGTGGGCACCATGCGGTTCGTTCAGATCTCGACTGACAAGGCTGTCCGCCCAACCAGTGTGATGGGCGCCTCGAAGCGTCTCGCCGAGCAGATCGTGCTCGACCGTCGCCCCGAAGGTGCGGCCTACTGCGCCGTCCGCTTCGGCAACGTTCTCGGAAGCCGGGGAAGTGTGATTCCGACCTTTGCCCGGCAGATCGCCGGGGGGGGGCCGGTAACGGTCACCGACTCACGCATGACACGGTTTTTCATGAGTGTCGAAGAGGCTGTTCAGCTCGTCTTGCAGGCATCGATGCTCTCCGAAGGTGGCGAGATCTTCATGCTGGACATGGGCCAGCCGGTCCGGATCATCGACCTGGCGGAACGCATGATCCGGCTCTCGGGCTACCGGGTCGGCGTGGACATCCCCATCGAGATCGTCGGCCGTCGGCCCGGCGAGAAGCTCTACGAGGAACTCTCCAGTCCTGAGGAGGAGGTGTTCGCCACAAGCCACTCCCACATCCAGCGGCTTGTGCCGATCAAGGTCCCCAGTGCCACGCTGGACACTCATCTCCAGCAACTCAGTGAGGCCTCCGCCAAAAGGAACGCAAGAGCGGTGCGGGAACTGCTCATCGAGCCCGCAGCGGTCGAGCGACCGCTCTCCAATGGGTCGCCCGTCGACGGGCCGACGCCCACATCTCCCGATATCGGTCCTCTCGGCATCGCTTCGCCTGCTTCGGTCGACGACGCCCAGAGCCTTCGTCATCGGCAGTTTGAGATCATTCCGAGTCCGACTCCCGGCGGCGGCGCTTGAGCGCAGAGAGCGACGGCGCCAAGCTCGTCGTCGTCGGTCAAGGCTACGTCGGGCTTCCCCTCGCAATGCGCGCTGTGGAGGTTGGATTCGACGTCATCGGCTTCGATGTCGACGTCCCCCGGATCAAATGTCTGGCCGCCGGTACCTCTTACGTGGAGGACGTCTCTGATGACGCACTGGTTCGGGCTCTCGAATCGAAGCGCTACGAGCCGACCAGCGATCCAAGCCGTCTTGCCGGCTTCGATTTCGCCGTCATCGATGTCCCAACCCCACTTCGCGACGGCAGCCCGAACCTCTCTTTCGTGACCGCTGCCGCGACGGCCCTCTCCCAGCATCTCAAGGTCGGGGCGACGGTGGTCCTCGAGTCGACCAGCTACCCCGGCACGACCGAAGAACTGGTCGGGCCCTTGCTGGAGGAAGGCTCCGGACTGCTGGCCGGCCGGGACTTTCGCCTGGGATACAGCCCCGAGCGGATCGATCCGGGTAACAGCACCTGGCGACTCGAGAACACCCCGAAGGTCGTGTCGGGCATCGACGACCAGTCGCTGAGAGCGGTGATCGGCTTCTACGACCGCCTCGTGGAGGAGACGGTGCCGGTCTCGGGTACCCGGGAAGCCGAGATGACCAAGCTCCTCGAGAACACCTTTCGCCATGTCAACATCGCTCTCGTGAACGAGCTGGCCATGTTCGCGGCGGAGCTGGACATCGACATCCGGGAGTCGATCGACGCCGCGTCGACCAAGCCCTTCGGCTACCTCCGATTCACTCCGGGCCCCGGAGTGGGTGGCCATTGCCTCCCTGTGGACCCCAGCTACCTGTCATGGAAGGTACGACGGAGCCTTGGTCAGCCGTTCCGCTTCGTCGAGCTCGCCAACGACGTCAACGAGCACATGCCGGACTACGTCGTCCGACGGCTGATGCTGGCCCTCAACCGCCAGGGCCGGGCCCTGATGGGATCAAGGATCCTTATCCTCGGACTTGCCTACAAGCGCAACACGGGGGATGCCCGCGAGGCCCCGGGGGCGGTCATCGCCCAGTCCCTTTCGGCTCTCGGTGCCGAGGTTCGGGTCGCCGATCCCCACCTCTCGGATGACGCCACGACATTCCCCGTCGTGGATGTGACGGAAGATGAGGTCGGTTCGGCGGACGCAGTGATCGTGGTGACCGACCACGATGCATTCGACTACGAGCTGGTACGGGCCCATGCCCGCTATGTCTTCGATACCCGGAGCCGACTGGACGGCCCGAACGTCGAACAGCTGTAATCGGAGTGGTGCTCCCCCACCTCCGTTCTTCGGCCCGGCATCTCGCCCTTGTCGATAGGCAGCGCCGCCGGTCATCGGACTGAATCATGCGGGTCGTCGTCACCGGAGGAGCGGGATTCATCGGGGCCAATCTCTGCCGGGCCCTCGTTGCAGAGCCCCGAGTGACCGAAGTGGTGGCCCTCGACGACCTCTCCACGGGTCGGCGCGAGAATCTCGACCCCGACATGTTGGAGCTGGTCGAAGGCTCCGTGCTCGACCAGTCCCTTCTTGATCGGGTGCTCGACGGGGCCGGAGCGGTGGTCCATCTCGCGGCTCGGCCGTCGGTGCCCCGATCGCTCACCGATCCAATGGCCACCCATGTGGTCAATGCGACCGGCACCATGAACGTCCTGGAGGCGGTGCGGCGCTCTGGGTCGGCCCACGTGGTCGTGGCGTCGTCCTCATCGGTGTACGGCGCGAACCCTGAGCTGCCTAAACGTGAAGACATGGCGACGATGCCGGTGAGCCCGTATGCGGCCAGCAAATTGGCACAGGAGGCCTACACGCTCGCCTATGGCCGCTCGTTCGGCCTGCCTGTCCTGGCCTTCCGCTTCTTCAATGTCTTCGGTCCACTGCAAGCCGCCGACCACGCCTACGCGGCCGTCGTCCCCGCCTTCGTATCGCGCGCCCTGCGAGGGGAGGCAGTACAGATCCACGGCGACGGACGTCAGACCCGGGACTTCACCTTCGTCGGCAGCGTGGTGTCAGTGCTCACAGACAGCGTCGTCGATGGCGTCACCGCGTCGGAACCGGTGAACCTCGCCTTCGGTTCGAGGGTATCGCTCCTCGAGCTCCTCGAGCTCCTCGAGCTCGTTATGGGTCGAACGATCTCCCGTCAGCATTCAGAACCTCGACCGGGCGACGTACGCGACTCCCAAGCCGACCAACGTCGCCTCCGGAAGCTGTTCCCCGACGTGGAGCCGGTAAGCCTGGAGGAGGGTCTGCGGGCGACCGTCGAATGGTTCCGGGCCAACTCTTGACCGAACTCCAGGCCGCGGCTGAGCCGGGGGTACCACGGAGGGGTCCGGTCGTTCTGCTCGCGGGACCCGGCGATGCAAGCGCCATTGTGTCCAACGCACTATCCGGGAACAATCCCATTGTCATAATGGAGGCGGGGCAATCACGAGTAACGCTCACCCGACGACGCGCCAAACGGATGGGTTGGTGGACGGTCACTGGCCAGGTGCTCTTTGTGACGGTGGCCATGCCGGTGTTGCGCCTGCGGGGCCGGGGGCGCAAGCGGGACATTTTGTCTGCATGGGGCATGGATGACGTGCTCCGCCGACCTGCACATATGGTCACCTCCGTAAACGCCGCAGAGACGATCGCCCTGCTCGAAGAACTCAAGCCAGTGGTCATCGTGGTCAATGGGACCCGCATCATCGCCCCCAAGGTGCTCGAGTGTGTCGACTGCCCGATCATCAATGTCCATGCCGGAATCACTCCCCAGTACCGTGGTGTCCACGGCGGGTACTGGGCCCTGGCCGAGGGTCACCCCGAGCTTGTTGGGACCACCGTCCACCTGGTCGACCCCGGTATCGACACCGGAACAGTCCTGGTCAGGGCCTATTTCGACCCGTCGCACGGGGACTCGATCGCCACGTACCCGTACCTGCATCTCGCGGTCGGTTTACCGGCGCTGACCGAACAGGTCGACCGGGTCCTGCGGGGCCAGACTCTCGAGTCCGTGGCCGATCAGGATCCCGGGACGAAGTCGCATCTGCACTCCCACCCGACGCTGTGGGGATACCTATGGCGACTTCTCACCCGTGGCGTCGGGTGATCGCCGGATCGGATGGACACATACGCTGCAAACCGGGGTGCTGCACTCGCCGAGGCTTTGTGGAAGCATTGGGCAGACTGCGTGACGTTGCAAGTCGGGAGATGGGCGAGTTGGTCGTGAGAGGAATGCGAACAGAATGAGCAACGTGGCGCAGCCGGGTGCGCTCGTCATCTCTCTCGATTTCGAGTTGCACTGGGGAATGCGGGATCACGTCGATCGCGCCGACCCCTCGTACGCAGACCTCCTGGCGTCCCGTGACGTCGTAACGGAGCTCGCAAAGCTCTTCGCCGATCGTGGAATCCGAGCCACGTGGGCAACCGTGGGATTCCTGTTCGCGTCGACCCGGGAAGAGCTCGCCTTACATCTCCCGGAGATCCGCCCGACCTACGATCACGCCGCGTACGATCCCTACACCGAGCCAGTCGGCGCGAGTGAAGAGGTGGACCCCGAACATCTCGCGGGCTCTCTCGTCGACGCCGTAGCCGCTACCTCGGGCCAAGAGATCGCCTCTCACACTTTTTCGCACTATTACTGCCTCGAGGCGGGACGGAATGAGGAGTCGTTCCGCGCTGACCTGGCGGCGGCCCAGGCGATCGCCAGAGCCCGCGGTCTCAGGCTCACCAGTCTGGTGCTCCCCCGGAACCAATGGAACCCCTCCTTTGCCGGTGTCGTTCTCGACAGCGGTCTCACCTGCTTCAGGGGTCCGCAACCATCCCGAGGCCATGAAGCTCGCCGGGGTGAGGAGCAGGGAGTACTAAATCGCTCGGCCCGGCTGATCGACACCTACGGCGGGCTCACTCCTCCGCCAACGGTCTCCTGGGACCGGGTGCTGCGAGACGATGGCCTTTGCAACGTGCCGGCGAGTGCGTTCCTCCGCCCATACGATCCACGTCGGCGACTCATCGAGCCGCTCAGACGGGCTCGACTGCTGGCTGGGCTACGGGACGCCGGCCGGCGAGGGCGCATATTCCACCTCTGGTGGCACCCTCACAATTTCGTGCGCCATCGGCTCCGATGCCTTGACCTCTTGAACTCGCTTCTCGATGAACTCGACCGTCTGGCTCAGGCCGAAGGTATGCGCTCACTCTCCATGCGGGATGTTACCGACATCGTCGGAACACCGAGCCAACCTAACGGGGGCGACCTCCAGGGATCGCGCTGACGTTCGACCGGCCACGTTGCCGTTTTGAGCGCCCAGACATTCGCCTCATGCCGATCTCTAGCATGACGTCTTGAGTACGAGCGCCTTGAAGAGCGCCGCCCACTCATAGGCAACGTCGAGTGGTAGCCGGGTGATGGGATCGGTTATCGGTACCATCTCAAGGCTGTCGTCCGTGCAGCGCTTGAACAGAATGCGAGCCCGCGTCGTCTGGCTTCGCTCTGGGACGATGATGAGTTTGTGCCAATGGCGGCGGGCAGCCAGGCGGGAGACGAACTCCGCTTCTCCCCTGGTGTCCAGCGGCTTCGGTCGGAAGCAGATGACCTGTACCCGCGGCGGGTGTGGCGGACAGTGTGCAGAGTCATTCCCCAGGGACACAATGACGAAAGAGGCGTATCCGGCCCGGGCCAGACTCAACGCGGCACCCGCTCGCAATTGTCCCGGATCACCACCGAGGGCGACTATCGCGTCGACATGGGTTGGACGATCAGTGGGCGGCCAAATGAACAGTCGCGCGGTAAATCCTAGGAAGACTACGAAGAGAACGCCAACGATGACGAGAACCCTGCGTCCACGTAGCGCCGCGGGAGCCACCGTCATACGCGCAAGCTACCAGCGTCGCTTGTTCAAGCCCGAGTGTGCGAAATAGCAGGGGCGCCCTCAGACGACCGAGGTCGATGCCGGAAGCGGCTCCAGGTCACAGGGCCTCACAGTGGGTCGGCTGGCCCTGCCTCCGGGGCTCGGGATCGGTCACCATGCGGAAGCAGCGCCCAGGGAGAAGGGTGAAGCACTCGGCGTAAGCGGCCATTCGGGAAGCTTGCCCCACGGCAGCGACTGGCGCTCTTGGGCGGTGGATCAGTCAGTTGTGCGAGTTCCTCTGACGTCCATGTCCTTGATGATCCCGTGAGCTGGCCTGTGAGGTCCCTACTCAGAGCCGTATTGCATGGTCAGCCGCGGTTCTGAAGACAACGGGTCATGCAAGGCAGGATCCTGTTGCTCTTTCAGCAGTAGCCTCAAGAGATCGATTCGGCCGCATACCAGACGGGTTGTGAACGCGACTTCGATGAAATGGCGGGGCGCCAGTGGTTACCAATCGCCGACGACAACATGATCGGGTCGCGCCCCACATCGGCGATTTGTATTCCAGCCGAAACAGCTTGAACTTCCTCCGTCTGGTCTTTGCAATGACGGTTCTTGCATCTCACGCTGTAACCCTCGGTGGATACCGAGGCGAGGGCGTCTTCAACCACACCACCCTTGGGACCGTCGCGGTCTATGGGTTCTTCGGCATCAGTGGTTATCTAATTGCCGGCAGCGCGATGCGAAATCGATCTGGACGATACCTGTGGCAGCGTTTTCTCCGCATCTTTCCTGGGTTCTGGGTGTGCCTGATCATTACAGCGTTGCTCATCGGGGTCATCGGGTGGGTAAGCGTGCCACGACCCCACTGCGGGTTGTCGTGCTATCTGAGCCTGAAGCCTGGCCCAATCACCTACATGTATAGGAACTCGCTCTTGGAGATCAAACAACTCTCCGTTGCCCCCCTTGACGTGGCGAACGGATCGCTCTGGACTCTGTTCTACGAGTTTCTCTGCTATCTGATGCTGATGGTGCTGGCCATTGTGGGGCTGCTTCGCCGTCGGATTTGGGCGGCGATAGTCACCGCCGGGCTATGGAGCATCCTCATCGTCATCACCCTGACGCCTGCGCTCGAAGCGAGATTCAGTCCTGTCCAGAATTGGGCACCAATGAATTTCCTCAGGTTTGGGACCATCTTCTTGGTGGGGGCGATAATCTTCCTCTTCCGCGACCGGATTCCTGACTCAGGATGGATTGCCTTGGTGTGCGCCGGGCTGTTCATGGCGAGTCTGTGGTTGCCCACAGGGGGAAAGGTTCCAGAATTCCACTTGACGCCCTCAGGCCTTCTGGCACCTCTCGTCGCGTATCCCGTACTGTGGCTGGGGATTCACCTTCCGTTCCACAAGGTTGGGGCGCGGAACGATTACTCCTACGGCTTCTACATCTACGCCTTCCCCATCTCTCAGTTGCTGGCCATCTGGGGCGCGTACCGCCTCGGGTATCCCATCTACACCCTCCTATGCATTCTGATGACAGTTCCCTTTGCCGTCGCCAGTTGGTGGTTCGTCGAAAAGCGGGCTCTGAGTCTGAAGAAGCTCGATCCGAAGGTCGTGACCAACCGAGTTCTCGGCGCCAAGCGCGAAATGACTCCTGGGCCTGAGCCCGAGGATTCGGCTTCTACATAGGCGATTGTAGCTGTGGCATCCCCAAGCCACCCCCAGAATGCCCTATCCCGTCAACGGCTGGTGTCGGCTGACGGGTGGACGCGTTCTATAGTTCCTTTCCCTCAGTTCGGAAGCCGCCTGAGGCGGGGGATGGCGCCTGAGCCTTCGAATGGGACTCTTCAAAGCCCCCCCCGCCCACGCCTTGCCCTCCGCTCCGCCGCCCCCGTCTCCGGTGGCGCCCCGGCCGGCGGAGCCTGGCAGCTCGGCGGGCCGTTGGTGCCTTGGGGCGCTGCGCGGCGCGGCGGTTTCCGGCTCAACGCGTTGAACCTGGGACGACATCCCTGACCGTCCCGGTGGAGATCCACCAATAGAGGCAGGGGCCTCGCCATTCTCGTGGCTGTCTAACGGCTACGAGAGAGGGAGGGCCCCTG
>Ga0182024_10002038_pt1 | contig 50932 bp, 44 predicted proteins | sample P32metaG_FD_120480 | JGI IMG/M metagenome (GOLD analysis project Ga0182024, IMG submission 120480) | Permafrost microbial communities from Stordalen Mire, Sweden - P3-2 metaG (Illumina Assembly) | ecosystem: Environmental > Terrestrial > Soil > Wetlands > Permafrost | place: Sweden: Stordalen... | reverse complement strand
GTCCTCGGCCGTCCGCCGCCTTCGATCGGGGCCGGCGCGACCGCGCGCGGGGCTGGTCGGCGCGCCACGACCGTCGCGACGCCCCGATCGAGACACGCGGTCAGGTTTCACGAATAATGCGGGCTAGGCTTGCTCCGAAGACGCTGGCCAGCCTCCCCGGTAGTAGGACCAGCCAAAGAGAAAAGGATCGCGGGACGTCGCCCCTGTACGGGAAGAATGAGGCTGACGATGTGACGCCGTCGCAGAAGTCGATCTTGCGTGCGGCGATGCGGAACGGAAGGCCCGTCAGGCTCTGCTTGTGCGCAAGTACCCGGACACACTCAAACGACTCCAGCATCTGGCGGCGGGCTGATGACTCCGTCGCCGCCGCAAACGAAACGGGCGTCGCTCAGGGAATTGGCGATCTCGCGAGGAACGAATCCCACCCCTCCGCCAAGCATCTATCCTAACCACTTGACTGCGCGCCACGGAGCTTCGCGGACCAAAGAGTCTGCGCTCGGTACTCAAGGCGGCGCGCTCGCCCTGGCGGACTTTCGAGGAATCTTGACACGATAGAACAGAGCCGTCGCCGCTGAACGGCAACGTGTCCGGAATCGTAGCCGCCCTCGGATTCCGCGATAGCATCGGCGCGAATGGCCACCGTCCTTCTGGTCGGGCCCTGGAGTCCTTCGTCGCTAGCCTTCGCCAGGAGCCTGCAGCGGCAGGGCATCGGCGTCTACCTTCTGCAAGCAACAGCTCAGCATCACACCGCGTGGTCCCAGTCTCCACTGCGAGGATCAACCACCATTCCCGCAAGTCTCGTGGGCACCCGAGAGGGCATCAACCGCATCAAGCGGTACGCCGCCGAGATCGATGCGTCGGCACTCGTCGCCACCGTTGATGGCGAGCTGGTCTGGCTCGGAGCACATCGACGCGAGTTCGAGCCGGCGTGCCAGGTGCTCGTGCAGACGCCGGAGTCACTTTTCAGGCTCCAGTCGAAGCGCTATCAGTTGGACCTCGCCAGGAGCGCCGGACTGTCGGTGTTGCCCACGTATCTGCTGAGGCAGGTCGCAGATGCCGATCAGATTCCCGCGTCAGATTTTCCGCTCGCCCTCCGCCCCGATCGTCAAGAGGACATCGAGCCGGGGTTCAAGGTCCGACTCGTCAGGTCGCCTGCGCAATTGCAGGCCGTGATCCGTGGATGCCAACGTATGGGTTCTCCAATCATCGCCCAGCCCTTCCAAAGCCTGCCGAACCTGTTGGTGCACGGGGTGCGCTCCGTCACAGGAGATGTGATCGGGTCACGTTGTTATCTCGTGCCGAGGAAGTTCGAAGGTCTCACGCTCACGATTGAGCCGCGGCCCTTTCCGAATCGACTTGAGGAGATGTCTCACGAGTTCGCCCGTCTCGCTGGCATCACGGGTTGCTACCATCTGGAGTTCTTGTTCTCGCCGACCGAGGAGCGCGCGCACTTCCTCGAAGTCAACGTCCGCATGGGAGGCACCACGGACAAAGTCGTGCGGACGGGTTTCGACGAGCCCTTCCTCTTGCTCCAAGCCTACGGGATCACCCCGAGGCACCCATCGTCAGGCGGTGACAGGCCCCGGCGGGTCGTGAACAAACGCGCGCTCGTCAAACACATCGTGTGGGCGGCCAAGGGAAAGCTGACGGAGTTGGACTATCCGAACGTGAGCCGTTTCAGGCACATCGCCGACTCGTGCCGTGATCTGATCGTCGCGAAAGACTCCGTTTTCGACTGGCGGGACGTGACCGGCAGCATCAGGTTCCACCTCCGCGCCTTGACGCCATGAGACGCGGGAAGGTCTTGCTGCGTCGTCTCGCCGAGGGAGCGACGACTGGGCTTCGAACCGCACGGTCCTCGCTCGACTACCACTACAGCCGCCGAAGCCACATCCTGATGGGAACATCGGATGGACGTGAGGCGTTTGCCATGTTCGGAGGATTCCGCGCCCGTCACCGTTTTGGCGCGCTCTATCTTCCCCCCTTGACGCGCTCGCGGACGCGTCTGATGGTCCACCACGCAGCAACGGCCGACTATTGCCGAGGTCTGGTCGAGCGCTATGGCCTGGTCGTGTTCTGCGGGGACTCGGCTCCCCCCGAACTTGCGGCCGACCTCCTTTCGGTCCCCCTGAGCGTGGACATGGAGATGCCGACGCCCTCAGCGTTTGAAGGCCCGGGCGCGCCTTGGAGTGGATCGGCGAAAGCCAATATCGCCAAGGTCAAGCGGGGTCGGTTCGTGTTCGACGTCGTGGACAGCAGTGAATGGATTCCAGAGTTTCACCGGCGCATGTTTCGACCTTCGATGCGCCGCCGTCATGGCGCCAGGGCCTACATGGATAGCGAGCGCGCGCTGGCGCGGTACGCGCAAGCCGCGGGCGGCGAACTGCTTCGCGTGTTTCGAAATGGGCAATGGGTCGCGGCGAGCATCAACCAGTCCACGCTGGACGGTTACCGTCAGATCAGGCTCGGTTGGCTCGACGGTGACGAAGGCCTCCTCAAGAGTGGCATCGTTTCAGCTTTGTATTGGTTCAATTTTCGGCGCGCGGCGGATCTCGGTCATCGCCGCATTCTCTTTGGCAGCGTCGAGCCCTGCCTCGAAGATGGCGTCCTTCTCTACAAGAGCCACTGGGGGGCTGGGCTTTGCGCCGACTCGCGGTTCTTCGGCGAGTTCCGTCTCCTGCTTGAACCGTCGCATCCCGCGTGCCGTCGCTTCCTGCAGGCGCACTCCATGGTGACGAAGGGAACCGACCAGGATTTTATCGTGTTCAGCGGACGCAGTCCGGACACCGTCCCCGTCTCGCCCGCCGTCCTGCGTGGTATCAAGCGATGGTACACATGGCGCGACCTGCCTGCGGCGGCGGTCGTGACTTCGGAGGAAGTACCTCGCCCGCTTCGGCCGTGGGTCACTTTGCTCTAGCCGGCGGCCGCTTCTCGCTCGGCGAGCGCCTCGTCCAGGCCGGCGGCGATTACGCTGACGTGGGGCACCATCAGGATGTTGTCGTGATTGCAGTGAACGATGATGCGGTCGAAGCCGTGCGCGGCGTAGTGGTCCCATCCGAGCGCCGGGGTCAGGGAGTGGAACAGGGGCCGGCAGCGCGCCCAGAATAACAAAATGCGCCCATCGTAGATCACCGGCTGATAGCGGTAGAACGCATCGAGATGGTCGATGGCCAAGCGCCGGTGAGCCTCCGGCACTTGCGGTTTATCGAACATCCCGTCGAACGCCCGCTCGGCGCTCCGCGCCGTGGTGGCGCGTCCGACATGCACAAGTCGGTCGCCGATCGTCGCCAGCTTCCGCCGGACGCGTGTCGCCAGCGAGGCCCAGCCTCCTCGCAGGATGTCGTAGCGCAACCAGTAAGGAAGATTCTCAATGAAGTAGCCCACGACGCGGGCACGCGCGAACCAGCCGTCCGGCACGCCGGGGCCGTAGTCAATCATCGCCAGGACGCCCACCGCGCGCCCTGAAGCGCGCAACTGCTGCGCCATCTCCAATGCCACGGCGGCGCTGAAGGAGTAGCCGGCGAGGTGGTAGGGACCGTCCGGTTGAAACGTGATCAGGTCTTTGACCCACGCGGCTGCCAGCGAAGGCAAGTCGGCGGAACCCTCAGCGTCAGCCGGAAGGGTGAACCCGTACACCGGACGCCCTGGGCTGAGCGCCCGCACGAGCTCACGCCAGTAGAGCAGTTCGCCGCCCATCGAGGGCGGCACGTAGAGCGCCGGCTGCCGATTGCCGGCCCGCAACGTGATGATGGACGTCGTCGCCCGCGTGCGTGGCTTGCCCGCGTCAACGCGTGACGCCAGCAGCGCGAGCGTTGGCGATCGTAGGAACTCGCCCGGCGCAAGGTCGATGCCGAAGGCGGCCATGATCGCCTCGCACAGTCGGAGCACGCTCAGCGAGTCGCCGCCGAGCAGGTGAAAGTCGTCCTCTCGGCCCACGCGATCGAGCCGCAGCTCGTCGCACCACATTCGCGCCAGCCGAGCCTCGGTGCCGGCCCGCGGCGGCTCGAACGCCTGTTCGATCGGCGGCCGCGTGGTTTCCAGGTTCGGCAACGCGCGACGATCCAATTTGCCGGTCGACGTAACTGGGAAATCGTCGAGCCACACGTACCAGTTGGGCGTCATGTAGTCGGCCAGTGTGTCGGCCAGCACGCGTCGCACGTCGTCGACCGAGGGATCAGGCGCAGTGCCACTGGGGTGCGCGCGCCGCAAATAGGCGACGAGCCGCCGGGAGGTCTCGGTCTCTCGCACGAGGACCGCGGCGTCACCGACCGCCGGATGGAGACGCAGGGCCGCCTCGATCTCGCCCAGTTCCACGCGTGCACCCCCGAGCTGCACCTGCGAGTCGTCGCGACCGAAGAAATCGATGACGCCATCCGCGCGCCAGGAGACGCAATCGCCCGTGCGATAGCAGCGCGCCGCCGGGTCGTCGACGAACGGATCAGGCACGAAGCGCTCGCGCGTCAGGTCCGGACGCCGGAGGTAGCCGCGCGCGACCTGCACGCCGCCGATCAGCAATTCGCCTGGCACACCTTCGGGCACCGCGTTGAGCTCGTCGTCGACGATGTACGCTCGCACGTTGGCCAGGGGCCGGCCGATCGGGACCCGTCCCGTCTCGCCGGGCGCACACACCCAGCCGGTGACGTGCACGGCGGTCTCGGTCGGGCCATACAAGTTGATCAGGGCGGGCGGTCCGGGCATGCGTTCGAAGAATCGGTCGCGAAGCTCCGCGGTCAGGGCTTCTCCGCTGCAGATCACGCGTCGCAGCGATCGGCAGCGATCGAGGTCCTGGCACTCCAACAAGAGGCGGAGCAGTGTCGGCACCGCGTGGATGTTCGTAATACTCCGCAACTCCACGGTGTCGAGCAGATACGACGGATCCTTCTCTCCGCCCGGACGCGTCAACACAAGGCACGCCCCTTGCGAGAGTGGCCAGAACCACTCCCAGACTGAGACATCGAACACCGCCGGTGTCTTGGCGAGTACGCGGTCATCCGCGGAGAGTGGGAAGGTCTCCGCCATCCAGGCCAGATGGTTCGACACGCCGTCGTGTTGATTGAGCACGCCCTTCGGGGTGCCGGTGGAGCCGGACGTGTAGATCACGTAGGCGAGATCTGTCGGCGCGCCGATCGGCGGCAGCAGCGCTCGTGCGGCGCCAGGCTCGGCCTGCTCGTCGGCGAGCGTCTCGAGCGAGACGATGATCTCACGAAGCGTGGAGGGCATCGACGCCGCAAACGCCGCGCTCGTCACGATCGCGCGCGGCCGCGAGTCCTCGAGCATGAAGCGGCGGCGTTCCGCTGGCCCTCGTGGATCGATCGGCACGTACGCGGCGCCCGCCAGCAGGACGCCCAGAATGCTGACGATCTGCTCGATCGATCGGTCGAGGCATACGGCCACGAGATCGTCCCGTCCGATGCCGCGCGCGCAGAGCCCGTACGCGAGACGCCGCGCCTGTAGCATCAACGCGTGATAGCTGATGACGGTCGAGCCCTCACGAAGGGCGGGCGCGTCAGGTGTCCGGGTGGCCTGACGCTCGACAAGCTCGTCGAGGCGCGCTGCGGGGTAGGCCCGAAACGAGTCGGCCCCCGTCCACAATTTGGGCACCGCCAACGGGCGACCTGAGGACGGTGTGCCCGAAGCGACCGAGGTCGGCTTGGCGCTGTTCCAGTTCTTGTCCATGATCGTGACCGATACGTCCGGTTGCTCCTCGAGAATCGCCAGGTGACAAGGGACTTCACTCTACTTGCTTTGTACCTGGAGCAGGCTCTTGAACCGAGAAGGGAACTCTGGGCCACCAAATGCGTCAGGAGGTCTTGACAGACACTCCGCCGACCTACCGGAACGGTACCGGAAGAGAAGGTGGCGCTCCTCGCCGTTGTCGAGCCGGATGCGAGGCGTTCAATGACGCGGCCTGGCGCGTACCGGACAAGAATCGTGAACCATACCGCCCGCTCGCCTGATGCGGATCACTGGAACTGGAGAAAGAGGAGCTTGCGAAGCCGTGTCCGTTTGCTGGGCTTTTGGCTGGCCACGTAGCCGACGATTTCGTACTCATTGAAGAGGCGCCAAATCGCCGCCAGGAACCTCGGGAGCTCCTTCGCGAACTCCGGGTGGTCCTCGGCCGCATCCGCGAACGTCGGCAGCTTCTCCCCGATCAGATAGTCAAGCGCGCTCTTGGCTCCAAAGCGCCGCTTGATGCCTGTGGTGGCCTTACACTGCTCAGTCCAGATCTTCTCGAAGCGCATGCCGTAATATACCGCGGCTGAGATGTCTCGTCCCGCCACGCGTAAGTTGTCACGCCAACGCAAACCGCCGGAGATGTCCTTGGAGACCTGGCAGCGTGAGCTTCGCCGCCAGTTCGGGCGCGAACAACCGTTTAAGCTAAAGAACGTCGGCGCGGAACGCGTGTTCTCTGATTTCGACGTTCGCAATCCGCAGAGCGCAAGCACGTACCGCGTGGCCATCCGCGGTGTGCGGCCTGGGGAGAACCACTGCACCTGCGCGGACTTCGCGACCAATGCGCTGGGGACGTGCAAACACGTCGAGTTCGTGCTCGGGCATTTGGAGAGGCAGCGCGGAACACGTATGGCGCTCAGACGAGGCTGTCAGCCGACCCATAGCGAAGTTGTCCTGCAGTACGGCGCCAAGCACGAAGTGCGGTTTCGGCTGGGTTCGAAGTGTCCGAAGGCCCTGGCCGCCCTCGCGGCCAAGTACTTCGATCACAGTGGGGCTTTGCGCCCCGAAGCGTTCACGACGTTTGAGTCCTTCCTGTCCGAGGCGGCCACCTTCCAGCACGACCTACGGTGCTACGACGACGTGTTGAGCTATGTCGCGGAAGTGCGGGATCGACAGCATCGGCCGCAGCGGATCGCTGAAGCCTTTCCACGGGGTGTCCTTGATCCCGCGTTCCGCCACCTTCTCAAAGGCGAGCTGTACGAGTATCAGCGCGAAGGCGCGCTCTTTGCGGCCCGTGCAGGCCGCTCCCTCATCGGCGACGAGATGGGCCTGGGCAAGACCATCCAGGCGCTCGCCGCCGCGGAGATCATGGCCCGCCACTTCGGCGTCGAGCGCGTGCTCGTGGTTTGTCCCACGTCGCTCAAGCACCAGTGGGAGCGCGAAATCGAACGCTTCACGGATCGCAAGGCGACTGTCGTCGGCGGGCTGCGTACGCGTCGAGAGCAGCTCTACACCTGCGCCGTCGGTTTCTTCGTCATCACTAACTACGACACGGTGCATAGCGACCTCGACTTGATCGGGCGTTGGTCGCCCGATCTGGTCATTCTCGATGAAGCCCAACGAATCAAGAACTGGAACACCCGGACGGCGCGCAGCGTAAAGCGCATCGCGTCGCCGTATGCCATTGTCCTGACCGGCACGCCGCTCGAAAACCGTCTCGAAGAGCTGGTCTCCATCGTCGAGTTCGTCGACAAGCATCGGTTGGGGCCCACGTTCCAGTTTCTGGCGGAGCACCAGGTGCGCGACGAGCACGACAAAGTCGTCGGCTACCGTCACCTCGATCGTATCGGCAAGACGCTCGCGCCGGTATTGATCCGGCGGACCAAGAACGAGGTGCTGACCGAACTTCCCGAGCGCCTGGACAAGAACTTCTTCGTGCCGATGACACCCGAGCAGCGCACGCACCACGAAGAACACCGCGAGATCGTCGCGCGAATCGTGGCGAAATGGCGGCGGTACAAGTTCCTGTCCGAGGCCGATCAGCGCCGGCTCATGATCGCGCTCCAGAACATGCGAATGAGCTGCGACAGCACCTACCTGCTTGATCACCAGACGGACGCTGGCGTCAAGGCCGATGAACTGGTGACATTACTGGGCGAACTGCTCGAGCCGCCCGGCACGAAGGTGGTCATCTTCAGCCAATGGCTCCGAATGCACGAGCTGTTGGTGAGACGCCTGAACAAGAAGCGAATCGGGCATGTGCTGTTTCACGGTGGCGTGGATGGCTCGCGCCGGAAGGCGCTGGTCGATCGCTTTCGAGAGGACGATGCCTGCCGGGCGTTCTTGTCGACCGATGCCGGCGGCGTCGGCCTGAATCTTCAGCATGCTTCGGTGGTCGTGAATATGGACGTGCCCTGGAATCCCGCCGTGTTGGAGCAGCGCATCGGGCGCGTCCATCGTCTCGGCCAGAAGCACCCCGTTCGCGTCGTCAACTTCATCGCGCAAGGCACGATCGAGGAGGGCATGCTGTCGGTGCTGAAGTTCAAGAAGTCACTGTTCGCCGGCGTCTTGGATGGCGGTGAAAGCGAGGTCTTCCTTGGCGGCAGCCGGCTGACGCGCTTCATGGAGGCGGTGGAGAGGACCACGACCGCGATCACCGGCCCGGTCGTCGAGAGCCAGGACCACGGGCCCGTGACGGCGCCGCACGACAAGCTGAGGCTGTCCGCGACCGCGACCTCCGATCCCTGGACGACGGTTGTACAGACCGGGTTGACGCTCCTTGAGGAGCTGTCGGCCGCGTCTCGCGTCCCTCTCCCAGGGCCCGGACACGACGGGCTGCGATTTGTCCAGCGCGATCCAGAGACGGGCCAACAGTACCTGCGGATTCCGCTCCCGAATGCCGAGGTGCTCCAGCGCGCCCTCGATGCCGTCGGTCAACTGTTGGGCCGGATCAGACCCCAATAGGGACTCCAGCGACCGACGAGGCTTCCGTCAGCGCCGTTTCGGCCCAGGTCGCGCGACGAACCGGTGCGTAAAATCGGCGTCGACAGCCAAGGCGTCGCGGATGCCGAGTTTCTCCATCACAACGAAACTCAAACAGTCCGTCACGCTGTACGTCTGGTCCCGATGCTGCTTGAAATAGTCGAACGCGGCTCGTTCCTCATCCGGTGTCGCGAGGGCGAAGAAGAATCCGGTGTCGACGAAGGTCACTCGCGCGGCCGGCCGTAGAGGTAGTGGTCGTGACGCTCCGCCATGTCCGCAGGGGCGTCCTGGATAAACTGAATGATTCAGCACATCATGACTCGTCTTGGTTCGGATCCCACTCTCTCCGCCATTCTCTCCGCCAACTGGCGGAATTCATGAGGATTCAGAGCGTTTTCATCGCTGAAAAGATGGCGGAGAGAACGTGAGAGACATTCCGCGTGCCATTGGCCGGAAAATCGGCCTTGTGTCGGTCGGACCGTCACTCGAAGATGTCACTCGTGCGCCCTCCCAGACGTGGGCGATCGCCGAGAGCTGAACGAGGAGATCCTGAACGAAGTCCTACGCAAACGCGACGACGTGCCCTCATCGTGCTCAGACTGCCACCACCCGGACGCTCGGAAAGCGACGGCGTAAGTGCTCGAGATCGATGACATCGCCTGAGTACACGACGTCTCCGCGGGAGGCGGCCGATGCCATGACGATGGCGTCGACGAGCGTCGCCTGCGGGACTACCGCCAAGGCTTCCCCCGCGACCGTGGCCAGCTCCATGGTGAGGGGCTCGACATCGACCGCTGCCAGGATGGCCTCGCGCAGATCGGTACGACCTCGCCACCACTCACCAACGACATCCGCCGGAACGGTGATGGGCTGGTCCGTCGCGAGTGCTCGTTCAAGAACGGCTCTCATCCGAAGGCGACGACGCTCGAGTGCAATGAGTGCCCCAGTGTCGAACGTCAGGCCCGTCATGCGGCAGGTGTCCTGTTCCTCTTTCGACGAGCCGATCCGGGGCTGCCAGCCTGCTCTGCGTCGGTGGCCGCGGCGATTTCAGGCGTCAAGGTCCGGCCGCCGAGCATGTGCACCAGGCGTCGACGAGCCTCGCGTTGGCGAATCCACCGGGCGGCCTCGCCGAATGCGGCCGAAAGATTTCCGTCGTACGCCTCGCGCGCCCGCCGCTTGAGGACGGCCACATCGTCCACATCGAGCGACACGCTCACCTTGACCGTTCGGCCAGCACGTTGTCTCGCCATTGTCCTACCATGGTAGGACATATCTGTGCTGTCTGGCAAGCGTTCGTATTCTCAGCACGTTGTTGCCGATTTCGGTGTGCCGCGGAATGGCTGCAGGCCAGCGCAGAAAATGCGGAAAGAGGGAGCACGATCCTTGGAGAATCCCCAGTAGCCCCCGTCGGTCCGTCCGATCGAAAGCAGACACAAGGCCGCGCCCTACTTACTCGGGACGAAGAGCGTCATCCGCGTCATGGAGGACGACCGTTGCGAACTGCCACCCGGCGTTTGTCTTTTGCAACAAGTAAACGACTCCGGCCCGCTCCAGTTCTTGTCCGTCGGTCGTGCGCCGTACGGCGACGCCCCCGGCGATCACGGTGGTTGCGCTCAGCCGTTTGAGGTGGAGATTGATCAGCTCGCTCCTGCCGAAGCCTCGCGCCAGCAGGGCCTCCATGACCGGTTGAAAGGCAGCGGCCAGAGCGGCGCGCGTCGGTGTCGGCACGACGCCCGCCGGACTGACCAATTGCGACGGCTCATGGAAGTAGGGCCCGACCGCCTGCGCGTCGAGTGTGCTGAACGCTCTGTAGTAATCGGTGAGCACCTGGGCCACAGCCGCTTTGTCATCGTCTGCCAGCTTCATCTTTGTCTTCCCCGTCGGAATGGTCTGAACTTCTTGGGGCTCCAAAATCTCTTCGAACTCCATGCCGTAAGATACCCCGGCTGTATGTCGTTCCCCGCCCCGAACGCGATGGCATCGCCGTACGGCTCGCGATGGCGCGAGGCGCTCCTGGGGCTTCTGCTGGTGGCGGCGACAGGCATCGCATATCTGCCGGCACTCCACGCCGGCTATGTCTGGGACGATGATCTGCACCTGCTCAACAACCCGGTGCTTCAGCCCGGCGGCCTGGCCAGAATCTGGGTGCCGGGGACGTACATCAACTACTGGCCGCTGACCTTCACCACCTATTGGCTGGAGAACGCGCTGTGGGGCGTCGCCCATCCGATGGGCTTTCACCTCGTCAACATCCTCCTGCACGCCAGCTGTGCACTGCTGGTCTGGCGAGTGTTGTTACGGGTGCGCCTTCCAGGGTGGGGCGCCCTGCTCGGCGCGGCGATTTTCGCGTTGCACCCCGTCAATGTCGAGAGCGTCGCCTGGGTGGCGCAGCTCAAGAACGTCCTGTCGCTGTTCCTGACGCTCCTGGCCACATGGCTCTATCTGCGCCAGGAGGACACGGGCGAACGAGGAATGTACGCCGTCGCCGTGGGAGCGTTCGCGCTCTCGACGCTCGCCAAAGGCATGGGCGTCACGCTTCCTGCCGTGTTGCTGGCTCTGGCCTGGTGGCAGCGCGGACGAATCGACTGGCGCGACGTGCGGCGTGTGCTCCCGTTTCTGGTCATCGGGGCGGTGATGGCCTGCGTCGAAGTGGCGATGCAGAAGGAAGGGCAGCCGTGGGAAATACCTCGAACCGACAGCCCGTTGGCGCGACTGGCCGGAGCCGGGTGGTGCGTGGAGTTCTATTTCTACAAGCTGATCTGGCCCTTGAACCTGTCGTTCGTCTACCCACGATGGACCATCGACGGCGGAAAGCTGCGATCGTTCGTACCCGACGTCTCCTTGCTCTGTGCGACGGTCGTGGCGTGGTGGCAGCGCAGCCGCTGGGGCCGTGGGCCGTTCATGGTGCTGTGCTGCTACGTCGCGTTGCTGCTGCCAGTGCTGGGCTTCGCCAACATCTATTTCATGCGCTACTCGCTCGTGGCCGACCACTGGCAGTACGCGGCGATGATTGCGCCTGCGGCGGGCATGGGCGCCCTGCTCGCGGCTCCGGCCAGACGCGGGATACCGCGGAGTGCAGTGACGGCCGTGTCGCTGGCGCTTCTCGGATGCCTGGGCGCCTTGACCTATAGGCAAGCGGGCGTCTACCACGACTTCGAGACCCTGTGGGAAGCCGTGCTGAGCCGGAACCCTGGCGCCTGGCTGCCGCACCACAGCCTCGGCAACTGGTTGGCAAACCAGGGACGGGACCAGGAAGCGGCCGAGCATTACCAAGCGGCCGTGCGGCTCAATCCAGACGACTTCCAGGCGTACAACAACCTCGGGCTGATGCTCAGCCACCTCGGCCAAGACGACGACGCCTCCGCCAACTTCGAGCGGGCGCTGGCGATCAACCCGGATTATGCGCTGGCGCGCCAGAACCTGGTCTCTCAGTACAAGCGGCGGGGGCGGCCGCTCCTCGGCAGTGATGATGACGAGGCCCGGAGGTACTACTTGCGAGTGACTCAGTTGGCGCCTGCCGACGCCGAGGCCCACTACGGCCTGGGCCTCGCGCTGCTGGATCTGAACGAAGTGGCCCAGGCGGTGGATGAGCTTCAGCAGGCCGTCACGCTCAGGCCAGACCTGGACGAGCCACACGATGCGCTGGCGCGAATTCTGGCCACGCGTGCGCCGTCCGACGGCGGCGATCCGAATCGGGCCTTGCGCGAAGCGGAACGAGCATGCGCCCTGACGGCCTATCGGGACGGGCGGCGGCTCGACACGCTGGGCTTGGCCTACGCGTCGGCGGGGCGTTTCGCCGAAGCGGTGACGACCGAGGAGAAGGCGCTGCAACGAATCGGCGCGATTGCGTCGCCCGACGTTGTCGCCCAGCTTCAGACGCACTTGACGCTGTTCCGCGCCGGCAAACCCTACCGCGCCCCGGTGCGCCCCGCCCGCTGATCTCGCGTTGCCCACTTCTTCCACGCCGCGTCGTCGTCGAGCAGTCTCAGGAACACACCGCCCACGACCGACCGCGCCTGAAAACCGGTCTTGGTGGCGTCGTGCGTCCAGTACCAGTCGCTCATCGGCACGCGATGCGGCGTGGCGTTCAGGAAATCAAAGACCGGCGCCACCAGCGCCTCGAAATCAGCGCGCGATCCTGTGAGCGTCGCGGTCCAGGTCGTCCAGTCGAGCTTCGTGTAGAGCCGGCGATTGTCGAGCGGAAGGCCGTAGCGGTTCTGGGTCCGACGGTAGAACGCCATCTCCTTCTGCGCGACCGACGCAGGGAAGAGGTTGAGTCCGAGGAGCCGATCCCACACGAGGTTGTACTTCTGGCTCCACGTGCCCGCCTGGTCAAAGGCGAGTCGGAAATGATCGCCGTCATCCGCATCCGCCGCCCAGCGTGCGGCGAATTGCTGCGCCAACGCCCCGTACTCGGCGGCGAGCGTCTTGTCGCCCCGCAGGCTGCTCAATTGCGCAAACGCCCCGAGCGCGATGATGGCCTTCGCCGAGAGGTTGACGTTGTGCGCGAGATGGCCCGCGAAGTCGTCAGTGGACAACTGATTCTCGGGATCGAATCCCTTGTCTCGGAGATATTCGGCCCACTTCGTCAAGACGGGCCAGTAGCGGCCGGCGAAGTCGGCATGGCCCTCCATCTTCGCGATGGCAGAAACGAGAATGATCAGATTGCCGGTTTCTTCGACCGGCATCTGGTTGTCTTCGGTGCGCTCGCCGCCCCCGTACACTTGACCGGTCGCGTGCGGATACGTCCCGAGGTCATGGGGCGCGAACGGGAACTTCCAGCGAGCCGAGTTCGCGTAGTCGAGCGCCGGGACGACCAGCGCCTTCGCGAGTGTGGGGCCGAAGAGCAGGAACTCTGGCGCCATCGGATAAATCACATCGACAGTCGCGATGCAGCCGTTGCTGAAGTTCTCTTTCGGAAAGAGCAGCGGCTGCCCGTTGACGTCGGCGACGAGCTTGGTCGCCGCGAGCGTCTGTCGATACGCCAACATCGCGATCGCGGCGTACTTCGCCCCGCCGTCGTGCTCGAGGTCGCGTTCGAGGTCAGCATCGAACGCTCGAGCTTTGGCGTCGAGGGCACCGTGATCCCGCGCCGCCACCGCCAGCGTCCCGTCCATCGTCGCGCCATCGCGGCGCCACCAGGCCACGAGATCGTTCGAGAAATAGCGAATCGACTTGATGTCGTCGTACGCCAGCATGGCGTACCGCGTCGTGGTCTGAGGCCCCACGGCGCCGAGATCCCACGCCGCCGCCAGCGTGTGCCGACCCGCGGAGACGGGACCAGCCGCGATCGGATCCGCCGCGACCGGAATCGTGCCGTTGTTCGTGAATCCGTTCCGCAGCCGGCCGCCGTTGCCACCGGAGACGACGGCACCCGGGCCGGTCGGCGCCGCCAGATAGCCGTAACCCCAATCGATGCGTACGTCGTCTCCGCTGCGGACGAGCACAGGCTGATCCGGTGTGCCGACGCGCGCGACCATGAGGCTGTCGACCTTCGGATAGTCAAGTTGCACCGATTGATCAGGGGTGTTGACGGCGATGTCCGCGCCGCAGTCGAAGTACAGCTGCACCTGATGCGTCTTGCCGTCCGCCGACGCGACGTCCCATGAAAGATAGGTGACCGGTCGTGACAGCACGTCGAGGTCCGACGGCAGCGAGGGCGTCATGAACGTCAGGGTCACCTGCACGTGCGCGTTCGCGAATGTGTAGATCGTGCGCGTGGGTCGCACGGTGACCGACGTCTGCGGCAGCGCTGCGGTGGTGGCCGGCGTCGAGCCCATCAATCGCGCGGTGTCGCCGTCGATGCGAATCAACGACGTCAGGGGATGCGTGTGACCGGTCCAGTGCACCGTCGCCGCGTCAGTGAGTCGGTCGGCCGGCGACCAGATGGAGAAGTACGGATCGTACGCGATGAGCGGAACCGCGGGCGGCCGCAGCACCGAAGGAGCGGCGAGAGCGTTCGAGGTCGACGCCTGGTTGGCCGCGAATCCGGCGGGAGGATCGGACGCACCGTGCGCACCCAGACGGCCCGTGGCGGCAGCGACGCCCGCCGCGAGACGCGCCAGGAACGCTCGACGGTCGAACGCGGGCATGAGGCGGACGATACCACGCCCAACTCAGCGATCAACCAGCCGCGCCAGCCCAAAGCAGGCGATCGCCATGACGATCGGCAACACATGGCCGAGCAGTCGGCCGTCCCAATCGGAAAGGGCGAGCGCCACGACGGCGAGATGATAGGCAACGAGGGTGAGCCCGAACGTCACCAACCAGTTCGGATCTCTCGCGACGGCCACCCCGACGAGAATCCAGGCGACGACCATCATCGGCACGGAAACCAGATTCTGTCTCGACGACCAGTAGGGGCGATATCGGATCGCTTCGATCAAGATCCGGCTGGTCCACACTTTCAGCGTCGCCAATGGATGCGCGCCGGCAAATCGGAAGTAGTCCACCCATCCGCCCTCATGGAGCTGATAGGCGGGCATGCGAAGGTTCCCGGCGTCGTATCCCCAAATCACGACGCCCCGCGCGAGGAGCGCACCCGGCCTGACCTGCGAAGCGTAGTTGGACTGGAACACCTGGTGCGCGAGGGCGACGCACACGACGCTCGCGGCGAGCAGGGCCGCCGCCGTGAGTCGCGAGATGCGGTGGTGCCGGAGAGCCCAGTAGGACACCGCGGCCGTCACCGCAACCAGCAGCGCAATCGCGTTGGTCCGTGTCAGCCAGGCGAGGATGGTGAAGAGTGACCCTGCGTACAGCGATGACACGCGGCCGGTGCGAACCCACCGCAGCATCGACGCGAACAGGCAGGCGAGGAGCGAGACGTAGATCGACTCGCTCAAGACGTACCAGTTCCAGAAGAGGACGAGCGGATTGAGCGCAATCGTCGCGAGGGCGACCAGATCGACCCAGAGGGCCCTGGGCCGCGCCCATTCGTGCCATTCCGCAAAAAGCAGCGCCAGCGCCAGGATGCTGAATGGCAACTGCAGGAAGACGACCGCGCGGGCGGTGCCAAATACCTTGATACAGAGGGCGAGAAAGACCGTATAGCCAGGATGCAGTGCCTGGTTCGGGTCGAAGGCCCAATGATCAAGGAGGAAGCGCGCGTTCAGGATGTGAACGGCGGTGTCCACGCCGGTCCGCACGCCCAGCACGCTTCCCATCGCGAGGTTCAGTGCCAGACCGCCGATGCAGGCGACGAGAAATGGGCGTCTCCGCGGCAACATCGCAAACCTCCGGCCGGACTGCAGCCATAGCCTACAACCATGGCCGGCACGACGGCGGTATGATGCCGGGGTCAGTGTCGAAGAGACCGCGGATGCGACTGACCACCGCCTGCCTGGCCGGTTGCTTCGCGTGCGTCGTCGCGACGGACGCACGCGAGAGCCAGAGTCCAGCTGCGCCCCAGCAGCCGGTGTTCAGAGTTGGTGTCGACGTCACGCAGCTCGACGTGTCTGTCCTCGACAAGGATCGGAAGCCCATCCGCGGTTTGGTGGCCGCGGATTTCTCGGTGACTGAAAGCGGGAAGCCGCAGACGGTCGTCGGCGTCTCGGAAATAGCGTTACCCGGCCCGGACGACCTGCCCGCGGCCTGGCTGCACTTGGTGCCGGCCGACGTCGAGACGAACTTCCTCGGCGACCGGCTGCGCGACAGTCGTCTGGTGGTCATCGTCATGGACGATGCCGACGTGCCGTTCGACGATGAGGCGACGATCGATGCCGCGCGCGCGATCGGTCGGACCGCGGTGAGCCGCCTCGGCCCGCTGGACATCGCGTCGGTCGTCTACACACGCGCCGCCGGCCTGTCGCAGGATTTCACGGCCGATCACGACAAGCTCCTGCAGGCGATCGACGCCTTTCAACCGCAGCCCCCTCCCGACTACGTGCCGACCGCTCCACCGGGCGGGTTTCCCATTGAGGGCGACATGCAGCGGCACGACCAGGCCAATGGGTGGTCGCGGTGCGAGTCGATGAGGCCATCGGTCCCGACGCTCCTGGCCGTCACCCGGGGTGTGGCGGGGATCACCCAGCGCCGCAAGACGGTCATTTACATCAGCCCGGGCGCGCCCGTTCAGGTGAACAACGCCGGCGATTGCATTTCGATCGACGCGAGGGAATTGTTTGCCGTCGCCGAGCGGGCGAACGTGAACATCTATGCGATTGATCCCAGCGGCCTGCACGCGCTCGAGGCGCCGTCCACGCGCTTCGGTCGCAATGGGCGGCCCCAGCGAGGGACGGGTCCGGCGGTCCAGCGCGGAGAGGCGAACCTTGACTTCCTCTCGATCCTGTCTGAAAACACCGGCGGCACCGCCGTCGTGAACACCACGGACTTCGACGACGGGCTCGATCGCATCTTCGAAGAGAACGGGTCGTACTACTTGCTGGGGTATCAGTCCACGAATCAGGACCGTGACGGCAAGTTCCGTCGCATCGACGTGCACGTGAGCCGCCCCGGCGCGACCGTCCGCGCGCGTCGCGGCTATTACGGCCCGACGGCGACCAAGGCGGGGACCGACACCACGGGGAAGGACGCGGCGTCGCCGAGCGATCTCTTGCGTATCGGCTTGGGCATGGCGCCCGGGCTCACACTGCGCATCGCGCTTGCCCCGTTTGCGATGACGAGCGACGACGCTGGCACGCGGAAGGCCACCGTGGCGATGACCCTCGGCCTGCGCGAGCAAGCGCCGACAGCGCCCGTCGACGAGGAGATGACGGTCATCATCAGTGCGACCAAGGACGGAGGCGGCGTCGCCGCGGAGATGTCGCCGCACCGCGTCGCCTTCACGCTGGAGCCCACGAGCGGCGAGATCGTGCCGCACGAATGGTCCTCACGCCTCGACCTCGCCCCGGGCCGTTACGAGGTCCGTGCGAATGCCCACAGCAAGCTCTACGATCGCGGGGCCAGCATTTACGGCGATGTCGAGGTGCCGGATTTTGCCAAGCCCGGTGTGTCGCTGTCGGGCGTCGTGTTTGGGATGCCCGCCGACGGACCTGTCAGCGCCGATGATCCGCTATCGAACCTGCTGCCCGTGGCGCCGACGACCGAGCGGTCATTCACGCGAGGCCAGCGCATGACCGCGTTCGTGAGAGTCTACCAAGGCGGCGGTGAGGCGCTCGCGCCAGTCGCGCTGAAGACGCAGATCCTCGACGGCCGGAATGCATCCAGTTTCGATGCCAGCGCGACGCTGGGCGTCGACCGGTTCGATGCGTCCCGCGCGGCGGAATACCGGCTGGACCTGTCGACGATCGATCTCCAGTCGGGTCCCCATCTGCTCGACATCCGGGCGGTCATGACCGGCGGCAGCACCGCCGCGCGCGACGTGCCGTTCTTCGTCCGGTAGGCCGCGTGAAACGTTTCTGGCGCGGGCGGATCGCGAGCATGCAAGAATCGCCAGATGACCCTCGAACTCACGCGCACGTTTCTCTTGTGGTGTACGGTCATCAACTACGGCATCTTGCTGGTGTGGTTCCTGGCCTTTGCGTACGCGCACGACTGGATGCTGCGCCTCCATGGCAGGTGGTTCCGGCTGTCCCGAGACCAGTTCGACGCCCTCCACTACGCCGGGATGAGCGTCTTCAAAGTAGGCATCCTGCTGTTCAATCTGGTGCCTTTTGTCGTCCTCTCAATCCTCGCTTGAGGCACGCGAACGCGCCCCGAACGCTCTGAAGGCCCCGAACACGACCACAGCCGCGATCGCCGCGGGTGTATGCTCCGCCGTACCGGTATGAACCAGACGACACGGACGACGATGATGACGTTGGGCCTGTTGGCCGTGGCCATTCCACGGCTCGCGGCCGACACCTATCCCCGCCAGGCCGGCGTCACGATCACCCGCTATGCGTTCGACGTCACGCTCAGTGACGCGTCGAGCGAGATCGTCGTTCGCGAGACGGTGGATGTGCATTTCGCGGCGTCTGGCGTGACGGGCATCGATTTCGACCTCTGCAGCGTGATTCCGGATCGAACGCCGAAAGCCGTGGTCGATCCCTGCGTGGGAGGCCGTGGCGGTGCGGGAGCCGGGCGCGCCGGGAGCGCCCCCGCTAGTCCGGGCGGTGGCGGCCTGTCCGGGTCCGCCAATCAGACCGCGGTGGCGACCGGCATGGTCGTGAGCGAGGTGGTAGCTGACGGGAAGCCCGTTCGCTTTGTCCATCACGACGATCGGCTGCACGTCGACCTGCCTCGTCCGTCCGAGGCCGGTGCCGCATGGTCGTTCGCTTTGAGTTACCGCGGCACGCCGGCCACCGGACTGCAGATTGGCAACAATCGCTACGGAGATCGCGGCTTCTTTAGCAACGATTGGCCCGACCTCGCGCGGAACTGGCTGGCCACCATCGACCACCCGTCGATGAAAGCCGCGGCGGCGATGACAGTGACCGCGCCACGCCAGTACCAGGTGATCTCGAACGGCCGACTTGTCGAAGAGACGGATCTGCCAGACGATCGCCGCCGGACGAGCTGGCGCGAGGACGCGCCGATTCCGTCGTGGCAGATTTCCCTTGGCGTCGCGCCCTTTGCGGTCGCCCATTTCGGCACGGTGCACGGCGTGCCGCTGTCCGCCTGGGTGTACCCCCAGGAGCGCGACGACAGCTTCAAGGGTTTTGGCGACGTCACCCAGCCGATCTTCGAGTTCTACAGCGACCACATCGGCCCGTTCTCATACGACAAACTCGCGCAGGTCGAGGCGACGACGGTATCGGGCGGGATGGAGCTGGCCTCCGACATCTTCTACGGCTATCGTGGCGTGCCCGGACGGCAGCTCGTGGCGCACGAGATGGCGCATCAGTGGTTCGGCGATTCGGCCACGGAACGCGACTGGGACGACGTGTGGCTGAGCGAGGGTTTCGCCACCTACTTCGCTCTGCTCTACCAGGAGCACGCCGACGGACGCGACGCCTTTCTGACGGACCTGCGCCGCAGCGCGCAAGGCGCGATCACCTATGCGCTTGCCCATCCCACGTCCACCGTCGTCCACGACAACCTGGCGGACATCAGCAAGGTGATCGCCAACAACGCGCAGATCTATCAAGGCGGCGCTCAGGTCTTGCACATGCTGCGCGGCGTGCTCGGCGACGACCGGTTTTGGTCCGGCATCCGCCTCTACTACGCCCGATATCGCAACGGCAACGCGTCAAGCGACGACCTGCGTCGTGCGATGCAGGACGCCTGTCTGGCAGATGCAGCCTGCCCGGAAGAGGACAAGGATCTATCGTGGTTCTTCCACGAGTGGCTCAATCGCGGCGGCATCCTCCAACTCGCCGGCCACTGGCGCTACGACGCGGCGGCCAAGCAGGTCGAGGTCACGCTCGACCAGACTCAGACGACGGGTGTCTATCGCATGCCGATTGACGTCAGCGTGACCGTCCCGCCGCCGCCCCCATCAGGAGCCCAGGCGGCCCCCGCGGCCACGGGCCGCCGAGGCGGCGCGGCCGGCCCGGCGACCCCGAAGACGACGACCGTCAAGATGTGGATCGATCAGGCCCACAACACGATGTCGATCCCCGTGACAGCGGAACCGACCGACGTCGAGCTCGACCCGCACGTCTGGGTGACGATGATGCAGGCGACGTTCGCGAAGCAGTAGGCCACGCAGTCCGGCGATGACCCCAAGGCGAAATCACATCGCGATCGAAGAGCTGTTAGGCCCGCTGAATGACATCGAGCGGAAGAATGCCCCGAGCCAACTGTTCTTCGCTGGTCATCTCGACCTCATGGAGGCTGGCCCCAGAGTGTCGATCATCGGTTCGCGAAAAGCGTCCGCACACGGCCTCAACAACGCCCGCGGTCTCGCGGCCTGGCTCGTTCGCAAGGGGGCCGTCGTCGTCAGTGGGCTGGCCGACGGAGTGGACGCGGCGGCGCATAAGGGCGCGATCGAGGCAAGAGGCAAGACGATTGCCGTCATCGGCACGCCGCTCGACAAGGTCTACCCCGCGAAGAATCGCCAGCTACAGACGCGTCTCATGCGCGCGCACTTGGTGCTCTCGCAGTTTCCGTCCGGGCATGCCGTCCATCCCAAGAACTTTCCGATGCGCAACCGAACGATGGCCCTGCTCTCCCATGCCACGATCATCGTCGAGGCGGCCGACGACAGCGGCGCGCTTCATCAGGGGTGGGAAGCGCTTCGCCTGGGTCGGCCCTTGTTCGTGCTCGAGCGCCTGACGAAAGACCCCAAGCTTTCGTGGCCCGCGAAGTTCGTCCACTATGGCGCGCTTGCCCTCCAGCCGACGCACTTGGAGGCCATGTCAGAGTACCTGCCCGAACATGGCCGCGCCGACCTCGTTCCAATCGATCGCTGAGCTGAGATTCGGCTCGCTGCTCGTGTACTCGCCTCGCGGTCAGTCCGAGGTCTCCCGCCGGTCGCGAACCGTCTGTTATCAGATGAAGAACGATCTCGGGGGCGCGATCGCGCAGCTCGTGAATCGCCTGATGACGGAGTTCCCCAAGACCTCCTTGAGCGAACTGCTCGGACCAGACGTCACGCTCGTTCCAGCGCCCCGCAGCACGCCGCTCATTGACGGCGCGCTCTGGCCAGCCCGGAGAATCGCTGACGAGCTCGTCAAGCACGGACTTGGCGTTGAAGTGCTTCCGCTCGTGCGGCGGGCCGCACCTGTGCCGAAATCGTCCCATGCGACCCCGGGGGAGCGCGTCAGCGTGGCCCAGCACGTCGACTCCCTGTCGCTCGAACCGCTCTTGGCAAACCCCGCGAAAATTACCATCGTCGACGACGTCGTCACGAAAGGCCGCATGCTGCTGGCGATGGCGACGCTCGTTCGCCACGTCTTCCCGTCCGCCGAACTTCGCGCGTTTGCATTGATTCGGACCATGGGTCTTCAGCCGGACGTGGAACGGATCCTGGCGCCTTGTGTCGGCGCCATCCTGTGGGGCCCCTGGGGAGACGCCATTCGAACGGACGGGGTCTGGCCCCGCTTGGCGGGAGCCGGGCCTGACCCCCTGGACGTTCCTATCGAAAGATCATGATGGCGTAGCCCAGGCTCGCAACGCTGATGGAGGTGATCGCCACATCGCGGTGCGTCACGGCGCCGCTGGTGTTCCCAGCGGCGACGGCTCTCCGATTGGGCGCCAGCCTGTCGGTCGCCACGAAGCCGACGTCGGCGGTCAGCATGAGGAGGCTGTGAATGAGGCGCCGCGTCCGTCCCTCCGGATTGTGCCAACCTTCTTTCAGATTCCAGACGCCGGTGACGGTGTCCAATCCGAACAGGCCCAGAATGCCGACGTTCAGCCACGCGTGAGTGGTTTTCAGCCCTTGCGAGTTGGGGTTATTGAACAGCTTTTCTCCGACGACGGCTTCGGCGGCGAAGAGCGGCAGCATCGCGAAGCTGGCATCGCGATGGATGCGAAGGCGCACGTGATAGCCGTGGCTGTACTCCACCGCCACGGCGGGTGCGGATCCTTGAAACGCCGCCAAGCGATCGGCGGGACCGAAGTCCACACGCCAGCAGGATGAAAGTTCTGCCTCCGACGCCGAGGCGCCCGGAACAAACGTGACGCCAATCCAACTCGAGTTCGGCGCTGGCGCCTCGACTGGGGCCGCAGAGATACTGAGCCGCAGCATGAGCGGCAGTAGCACGAGATAGGGCACGAGAGACGATTTTACGCCTCATAACAGCTATCTGCTATCGTTGGTAGTAGGTCCATGCTGACGTTTCTTTCCCACATGACCGAGTCGTGGTCGTCGATGTACTCGAATTCCGCGCCGCTGCGGACGGTCGTTGAGTTCGCGCACGTCGCTGGTCTGGTCGCGGGGGGCGGAACGGCCATCGCCGCCGACCGCCTGACCATCCAGGCGGCGCGCCACGACGCAGCCGCCCGGCAACGCCAGATCCATCACATCGAGAACGTCCACGTCGTCGTGCTGTGGGGCCTCGGCTTCGTGATCGCGAGCGGCCTCCTGCTGTTTCTGGCCGACATGAACACGTACCTCTACTCCAAAGTGTTCTGGCTGAAGATGGCGTGCGTCGTTGCCCTCTGTGTCAACGGCGCGCGGATCGTCGTGGCGGGGCGCCGCGCCGAGGTTGGATCGGTCAACGGGTGGATGGAGCTGAAGCGGGCTGCCGTCGCGAGCCTCGCGCTCTGGTTCGTGACCACGCTGCTCGGCGTCGCGTTGCCGAATGTCTGAGTCCTCTTCTCGTCGCACGTTCCTCGCGCAAACGACCGCGTGCGCCGCCGTCACGCTCGCCCTCGGTTTTCCAGCACACGCGATGATCGGGCTGCCGATCACCGTCACGGAAGGGGCTGGCGAGGGTTCGGAGCGCGCGTATCCTGTGCCGGCGGCTGACGCGGTGCAGATCGATCGCGACCGCCAGGTCATCTTGGTGCGGTTCCAGAACCACCTCTTCGCGTTTTCCCTGGCCTGCCCTCATGAGCACGCCGTCGTGAAGTGGGTCGAGAAGGATCACCGCTTCCAGTGCACCAAGCATGACTCGAGGTATCAGGCCGATGGCGTCCATATTTCGGGGCGCGCCACGCGGAATCTCGATCGATTTCCGATTCGGCTCGACGGCGCGAACCTCGTGGTGAGCCTCGACAAGGTCTTCCGATCCGATCAGGACTCCGCCGCCTGGGCCGCAGCCACCATCGCGGTCCCCTGACGGCTTCTGGCCCCGCTACTCCGTCGGGCTCGAGCGAAAGAGGGCGTTGAGGTCCGCGTTCGGCAACGCGGTGGCGAAGCGATTGAACGTACCAGCCTCGAGGATTTCGCGGGCGGATTCGGCGAAGGCGGCCCACGCCACGCGCGCGAGCCCACCGCCCGTGCTGAGGCGGCGAACGCCCAGATCGGCCAACTCGGGCACGGTCAGCCGAATCGCCGCCGTCAGCAGCACGTTGACCGGCGTGGGCGCGACCGCCGTTACGACCGCAGCGATCTGTTCCCGAGTCGCCAGGCCGGGCGCGTAGACGCAGTCCGCCCCGGCGCCCGCAAACGCCGTGAGTCGGCGAATCGTCTCACCGAGATCGGGCAGCCCGCAGATGAAGCCTTCGCTGCGCGCCGTGAGCAGCACGTCGCCGCCGGCCGCGTCAATCGCGCGGCGCGCGGCTCGAATGCGCGCCACCGCTAGATCGAAATCGAAGAGCGGCTTGGCGGGATCGCCTGAGGTATCTTCGATCGACAGGCCGGCGATGCCCGTGTCCACGCAGAGCCGGACGTGGTGGGCGACGTCGGCCGGGGCGCTGGCGTAGCCGCCTTCGAAATCGGCATTGACCGGCAGATCCACGGCGCCAGCGATGTCTCGAAGATGGACGAGCACGAGGTCGAGCGGCATCGCGCCGTCGGCGTAGCCTTGCGCGTGTGCGAACCCCGCACTCGTGGTGGCCAGGGCCTTGAAGCCGAGACCGGCTAGGTATCGCGCGCCGCCGGCGTTCCAGGGATTTGGGATGACGAAGCAGCCGCTCGCATGAAGGGTCCGGAACGTGTGGCGCTTATCGACGACTGAAGGTCGCATCGCAGTCACTCTACAGCGTCTGGGTCTCCCTTGTGTTCGGCCACACCGTGCGCTACCGTCAGGCCTCGCCCTACGGAAGCCGTGCATGCTGCGACGCCTCAGCGTCTGGCTCTTCGCGTTCGCCTTGCTGGTCATGCCCTCGCGGCCCTTCGCGGTCGCGCCGTCGGCGGTGACGCTGCTCGATGACTACGCGCACGGCCACTTCGAGGCCGTCGTGTCCTCGCTGGAGGATCTGAAGGACTTTGACGGCCTGTTGAAGCAACTCGAGCAGGACGGCCCCGGCTGGATTGACGCCGCCGGACCTGACGACCGTGCGCGCCGGGAGCTGGCGGCCGCCACCGTTGCGCTCGAGGCGGCGCGAGTCGATGAGTGGCGCGAATGGAAGCTCGTGCAGCACGGTGCATGGCCCCTCGACACGCTGTACTGGAAGCCGCCGCCTCTTCTCATCAAATGGGGTGCCGGCCTCTTCGGGCGGTCCGCCGCGCCCCAGGCTCAGCAAGCCCCGCCACCCATCGAGCGATGGTGGCAGCTCGCCGCCGTCGCGGTCGCCGAACGGGCCGAGGATTTCGAGTTCCTCATTGGCAGTCCGTTCGAGAACCGCAGCAATCCCGGCGACGAGATCGCCTATCTCACGCCGCTCGTCGCGCGCTTTCCGAAAGAGCAGCGCTTTGTCCTCGCGCAGGCGATTGCCCTCGAGTGGAGGACGTGGCCCAGCCGACGCAGTCGAGGCGCGTCGGCTCAAGGCGGCGCGGGAGCGCCCGGAATGCCCGGAATGCCCGGAATGAAAGACGCGCAGCAGGCCTTCGACGCCCTGACGAAAGACGACATCGTCGGCGGTGAGGCCATCGTGCGGCTCGCCGAGTTGAAACTGCGCACGGGGGCAGTCGATGACGCCCTGAACCTGTTCGATCGGGCCGAGAGCGCGACGCGTGACCCATACGTCATTTATTTGGCGCGCTTCCTGAAAGGCCAGGCGCTCGAACGCCAGAAGCACGCCGCAGAGGCCCTGTGGGCGTACCGCGGCGCGCTCGCGGCCGTCCCGCGCGCCCAGTCGGCCTCGATGGCCCTGGCGGCCCAGCTGTTCCTGACCGATGAGCGCGCGGAGGCGTCAGCCGTGCTGAACGCGAACCTGTCGGACGGACCGCAGCCTGTCGATCCGTGGCGCACGTTCGCCGATGCCGACGACCGTTTCTGGCCTGAGCTCATCACGCGACTGCGATCGGCGATTTTGCGACCGGAGGCCGCGCGGTGAGGGCGTCCACCGCGATGGCCGCGGTCCTGGCTGCCGTTCTGGCCTCCGCACCCGTGAGCCGCGCGCGTCAGCAAACGCCGGCTGACGGGCGGCAGGTGTTCCGCGCCTCCACGGATGCCGTCACGGTCGACGTGTCCGTTCGCGCCGGCGGTGCGCGTGTCGGCGGTCTCGCGGCGAAAGACTTCACGCTCCTCGACAACGGCGTGCCTCAACGGATCGACACGGTTGAGTCCTCCGTGGTGCCCGTTGACGTGACGATCCTGGTCGACACGGATGACGAAGTGTCCGACGTGACCGACGACGTCAATAAGCAGGCGGCGCGGATCGCGTCGATGCTGCGCCCAACCGATCGGCTGCGCGTGTGGAACGTCGATACCTACGTGTCGGAAGTGATGCCGTTGCAGGTCGCCGGACCGCATCCGTCCCTGCCTCGAATGGCGGGCGGCGGTCTCGCGGCCGTAAACGACGCCATCGCCGCGGTGCTCATGGAGCCGGTCGCGGCCGACGCACGCCACCTCGTCATCGCGATCACGAACGGGATCGACACGGGGAGCGTCCTCAGCGTGGCCACGGTCCGCGACATCGCGGCGCGAGCGAATGCCACCCTGCACGTGTCGCAAATCGACGTCGAAGAGTCGGATCCTGTCGCCGGGAGTTGGGCGACCAGCCGCGAGGAGCTGCGGGGGTATCAGTGCAGCCAGATCTTCGAGTGTGAGCCGACCCACCGATTCTGGCAGCCGCATTACGAGCCACACCCGGGGCCCGACCGGTTCGCGCCCTTGACGCAACTGGCGCAGGCGACCGGCGGCGACGTGCACACGCTCGGGCTCCTCCTCGAGCACAACGCGGCCGACGTGTTCGCAAACGCCTTTCGCGACTACCAGGAGAACTACGTTCTTCGGTACACACCGCAGGGCGTGACGCGCGAGGGGTGGCACACGATCGCCGTGACCGTTCCGACCTATCCCGCCTACGCGATTCACGCGCGCCGGGGCTACGCGATCGAAGGGGAGGGCGCGCCGGCACCAGCGGCGTCGAAGGACACGCCCCCAACGCCGCCGGCTCCCCGCGCGACAGCGCCAGAAGCCCTCAGTACGGTCGACAAGCTGATTCGGGCGTACGAGCGCGGTGACTACGTCGCGACATTCGACGCGGCTCGTCAATGGACCGATGCCGCGAGGCTCATCAATGATATCCGCGCCGCCGGAGATCTGTGGCCCGCCTCGCCGCACCGCGAAGCCGTGCTCGCGCTCGAACTGGCCCAAGCGGGGCTCTTCGGCGACAGCGGCGACGGCAAACAGGCGGCCGAGGAGTGGCTTGCCGAAGAGGGCACGCTCCTGCGGTCTCCGCTCGGACCGGACGCCTTCGAACACGACTGGCTCGCCGCTGAACTCGCACTGCTCGAGGCCATCGGTAACCCGGCGTCCGTCCAGCCCTTCGTCGCAAGTGCGCTGCAGCGCTTCCCGGACGACCCCGAGTTTCTGCTCGCCGATGCCATCGTCTCGGATCAGCGTTGGCCGCTGGGCAACGAGAACGTCATGACGGCCGTGCAATTCGCTCGGCAGGTGGCCAGTGTCACGGCCAGCTATGACGCGGTCATCGCCCATCCTGAGGCGCCCGACGCGGTCGCCGAGGCGCGAGTGCGTAAGGCGTACTTCCTGCACCGCCTGAATCACGACGCCGAGGCCTTGAGCCAGCTCGACGCCGTTCGTGAGCCTGATGCCGATCCGGCCGTGCGGTTCCTCAGGGACCTGTTTCGCGGACATGTCCTCATCGCGCTGGGCCGAACGGGGGAAGCCGTCGACGCGTACCGCGCGGCCGAGGCCATTCTGCCGGGCGCGCAGTCGGCGCGCGTGGCGCTGATGAACGCGCTCGTCGCATCCGGGGATCGGCCCGGAGCCCTCGCGCTTTCGGAGAGCATTCAGGCGACGCCGGCGTCGGACGCCGATCCCTGGCACCTCTATTGGCCAGGCGACTACCGGCGATTCCCGCAAGAGCTGGCTCACCTGAGGGCGCTCGTGCGATGAAGCACGGTGCCGGGACACTAGCATGCGCGCTCATCGCGCTCAGCCTGTCGCACGGGCACGTGTCGCGGCAGCAGCCGACGTTTCGCGGCGCGGTCGACCTCGTGACCGTGAATGCCTCGGTGCAGGACGGCCTCCGCGTGGTCACAGGTCTCGAGGCGTCTGACTTTCAGGTGCAGGACAACGGGGTGCCACAAGAGGTGGCGACCATCAGCTACGGCAAGCTGCCGATCGACGTCACGGTCGCGCTCGACGTGAGCGGCAGCGTGAGCGGCGCACCGCTCGCCCGACTGCAGCACGGGGTCCTTCAACTGCAGGCCGATCTGAGCAAAGACGATCGACTGAAGCTGATGGCGTTCAGCCAGGTGTCACGGCGGATCGTCGATTTCAGCGCCGATCCTCAGGCGATCGAAGAGGCCGTCACGAACCTCTCGGGAAGCGGTGGCACGGCGATTTTCGACGCGTTGACCGTGGCCATGCTGGCGCCGACCGATCCGAATCGGCGGCAGTTGGTCACGGTGTTCACGGATGGCGCCGACAACGTGAGCGTCACCGAGCCGGGCCCGCTCCTCGAGGCGGGGCGGCGTGCCCAGGCGTCGATCACGGCCGTCCTGCCGCTGGCAGTCCTGAGCGAGGCCGGGCTCGCACCTCCCCTCGGCGCCGGCCGTTTCACAGGCATGCCGCCCGCGAGGATCTCGCGCCCACCCGGAGAGCGGCCGGAAACCGTGCTGAGTCAACAAGCCCGGCTCATCGATCAACTCGTCACGCTGACGGGCGGACGACTCATCGGAGACCCCGGGCCGCCCGTGGATCTCGGGACGTCGTTCCGTCAGGCGCTCGACGCCTTTCGCTCGAGCTACGTGCTGTACTTCACGCCGCGCGGTGTCGAGCGCGGCGGATTCCACACCCTGCACGTGACCGTTCGCGGGCATGGGAGCTACACGATTAGTTAGGGCGCGGAGCGGATACTTCGGGACCTGACGGGCGCGCAGGCATGGCAGCGGCCAGACGCAGCGTATTTGACATCCTAATGGTCCAGTGATAGTTCATTAGAATGTCGAACAAAGCGCCGGACAAACCTGCGGTCAAGGCTCCGGACAAGGCCCCCGACAAAGCGGACGTCCTCCAGGGCACGCTCGACCTCATGGTCCTGCAGACGCTGGCCACGCTCGGCCCCCTCCACGGCTACGCCATTGCCGCCCGCCTCGAGCAGGTGTCGAGTGGCGCCTATCGCCTCAATATGGGCACGCTCTATCCCGGCCTTATGCGCCTCGAACAGCGCGGCCTCGTACGCGCCGCTTGGGGCACGACCGACAGCCACCGGAAGGCGCGGTTCTATTCGATCACCGCAACGGGACGCCGGCGGCTCACCGACGAGAAGGCGGAGTGGGATCGGTTGACGTCCATCATGCACGCGCTTCTCCACGGCGAAGGCTGACCGCGACGGAAGGGCCGCCATGACAAAGCTCCGCGAGTGGTTGATCCGTCTCTGGTCCACGATTCATCCGAGGCGCCGCGACGCCGACCTCGAGCAGGAGCTGCGCCTGCACCTCGAACTGGCCGCCGAGGCAGAAGCGAAGGTCCGCCGCCTGGGCCCGGCCAGCGCGTCCGTGCGGTCTGTCGCGGTCCGCGTCGGCGGCGTCGCCCGCGCGATGGATGCCCTTCGCGATCAGCGCGGCTTGCCGTGGCTCGTGGACCTGGCCCGCGACGCGCGCTACGGACTCCGGACGTTGCGCAGGAATCCCACATTTGCCTGCGTGGCCCTGGCGACGCTCGCCATCGGCATCGGCGCCAACACCGCCGTCTTCAGCGTCGTTGATGGCGTGCTGATCAAACCCTTGCCGTATCCGAAGCCCGAAGAATTGGTGGCCGTGTGGCAGACAGCGCCAGGCGCCCCAGGTCTCGCGAGCGTGTCCGGCGATCTTCGTCTGTCAGCCTCGATGTTCTTCACCTACGCGGACGAAAATCGAACCTTCCAGCACCTCGGGGTGTGGTACCTCGACACGGCGACCGTGACCGGCGTGTCCGAGCCGGAGCAAGTGCGCATCCTCGTGGTGTCGAACGGCACGCTTCAAGCGCTCGGCCTCGCGCCCGTCCTGGGCCGCTCCTTGGACCAGTCCGATCAGACGGTGGGCGGACCCGAGACCCTGATGCTCAGCTACGGCTATTGGAGGCGGCGCTTCGGCGGGACAAACGACGTTCTTGGCCGGCGCATCATCGTCGATTCCGTGTCGCGTGAGATTGTGGGCGTCCTGCCAGCGGGCTTCAGGATCGCACGCGACGAAGGCGACCTCGTGTTGCCCGCCAAGTTCGACCGCAGCCAGACGAAGCTGCCGGGCTTCGGTTTCCAGGGCGTCGCGCGCCTGAAGCCTGGAGTGACCATCGGCCAGGCCGACGCCGACGTCGCCCGCATGGTACCGCTCTGGATGACCTCGTGGCCGGCAGCCGCCGGGCTCGATCCGCGAGTGTACGAAAACTGGCACATCGCCCCGGCCCTTCGCCCCCTCAAGCAGGATGTCGTCGGCAACGTTCGAGACGTGCTCTGGGTGTTGATGGGGACCATCGGCATCGTGATGCTCATGGCGTGCGCCAACGTCGCGAATCTCCTGCTCGTGAGAGCCGACGCGCGGCAGCAGGAGCTGGCCATTCGCGCGGCGCTTGGAGCGGGATGGAGCCGAATTGTCCGGGGCCTCCTCGTCGAGAGCGTGCTGCTGGCGTCGATAGGCGGCCTGCTCGGTCTGGGGCTCGCCGAAGCGGGCCTCCGCTGGCTCCTCGCTGTCGGTCCCTCGAACCTGCCGCGCTTGCACGAGATCTCGCTCGACCTGCGGGTCCTCGCGTTCACGTGTGCGCTCTCGTTGGTCGCGGGCCTCCTGTTTGGTCTGGTGCCGGCGCTGAGGTACGCCAGCCCACGGATCTCCGCCCAGCTGCGGTCCAGCGGGCGCACCTCGAGCGAGAGCCGGCAGCGCAGCAGCGCCCGCCAGGTCCTCGTGGTCGCCGAGGTCGCGCTCGCTTTCGTCCTGCTCGTCAGTTCCGGTCTGATGATCCGGACGTTTCAGAGCTTGCATACAGTGGCGCCAGGGTTTGCCGACGCACCGTATCTGCAGACCCTTCGCATTTCCATTCCCCAGGTGCTCGTGCCAGATCCCGATCGGGTCCTCCATCTCCAGCACGACATCGTCGACCGGCTGGCCGCAATTCCGGGCGTCGCCTCCGTGGCGTTCGCGACCGAGATTCCCATGGAAGGGATGGCTCACAACTGGGACGACCTCATGGCGGAGGGCAGGATCTACAAGGCCGGGGAAACGCCGGCGTTTCGCCTGTTCAAGGCGGTGTCGCCCAAATATATTCAAACGATTGGCACGCGACTCGTCGCCGGTCGCGATTACGCGTGGACCGATCTCTCCGGTCGCCGGCCGTACATCATGATCTCCGAAAACCTCGCTCGCGAGCTGTGGGGAACACCCCAAGCGGCGCTGGGGAAGCGCGTCCGTACTCTCGACACCGCGCCCTGGCGTGAGGTCATTGGCGTCGTCGAGGACACGCACGACAACGGTGTCGACGAGCCGGCACCCGCCATAGCGTACTGGCCGTCGTTGCTGGAGAGCCCCTACGCGGCGGGGAAGACGGAGGTCGAGCGAGACACCGTGCTCGTCATCCGAACCGACCGGGCGGGCACCGCGAGTCTTCTGGACGAAGTGCACAAGGCGGTCTGGTCGGCGAACGCCAGCCTGCCGCTCGCCGCGGTCCGAACCATGCAGGAAATCTACGACCAATCGATGGCGCGCACGTCGTTCACGCTGGTCATGCTGACCATCGCCGCGGCCATGGGCTTGATCCTCGGCGTCGTGGGTGTCTACGGCGTGATCTCCTGCTCGGTCTCCCAGCGGAGGCGGGAGATGGGAATCCGGCTCGCATTGGGTGCTGACCACCGGGGGCTGAAGCGGATGTTCATGCGCCATGGTCTGGGCCTGGTCGGAGCCGGGGTCGTTATTGGGCTCTGCGCGTCGGCGGCGTTGGCCCGCGTGATGTCGTCGCTGCTCTTCGGCATCCGCCCGCTTGACCCGATAACCTACGTCGTCGTGCCGCTCGTGCTCGTCCTCGCCACGCTTCTCGCGAGCTACCTGCCCGCGCGGCGCGCGGCCGGCGTGGACCCCGTCGAGGCGCTCAAGGCGGAATAACGCCCCGAGCCTTCAGGCCTTTTCAGTATCACAATGTCCTGTGCGCTGGTGGATCATCGCGCTGGTCTTCCTGGTCACGCTCATCAATTTCATCGATCGGCTCACGGTCGCGGTGCTCGCGCCGATCCTGACGGTCGATCTTCATCTCACGAATCAGCAATTCGGCAGCCTCACGATCTGGTTCCTCGCGGCCTACACGGCGAGCCAGGGCCTGTCGGGCCGGCTGTTCGACCGGGTGGGCACGCGCCGCGGCTTCACGCTCTCGATTCTGGTTTGGTCGTTCGCCGCGTCGGCGCATGCGTTTGCGCGCACCCTCGGCAGCTTGCGCGCGCTCCGGTTCGCGCTCGGCCTCGGCGAAGCCGGCAATTGGCCCGGAGCCGCCAAGGTCATCGCCGAGTGGTTTCCCCGTCGCGAACGGGCGCTCGCGATGGGCATTTTCAACAGCGGCGTGGCCGTCGGCAACATCGTGGCGGTGCCGCTCATCATCTGGTTGCAGTGGCAGTTCGGATGGCGAGCGGCCTTTCTCGTCACCGGGAGTCTGGGCTTCCTCTGGCTCGTGCTCTGGCTCCGCGTCTACGACAGCCCGGACCGGCATCGGTCGGTCACCCCTGAGGAGCGCGCGCTCATCGCGGAAGGCGGTCCGGCGGCGACGACCGCACGACCGGCCGGCGTCGCAGTGCTCCTGAAGCACCGGCAGGTCTGGGCGATCGTGCTCGCGCGGTTCCTGACCGATCCGATCTGGTGGCTCTACATCACGTGGCTGCCGAAGTATCTCTTCGACGCCCGGGGTTTCAGCCTGAAGGAGATCGGCATGTTCGCGTGGCTGCCGTACGTCACGGCCGACGCTGGGAGCCTCCTCGGCGGGTGGTGGTCCGGCGCCCTCATGGCTCGAGGTCGAACGGCCGACCGTGCGAGAAAGACGGTCATCGTCTGCGGCGCAGGTCTCATGCTAGCCGGCATTCCGGCAGCGCTCTCGGCGAGCGCGACGCTGTCGCTCGCGTTCATCGCGTGCGTGACGTTCGGATTTCAAAGCTGGATCAATAATGTCCAGACGCTGCCGAGCGATATCTTTCCGGCCCGCGACGTCGCATCGGTCGCCGGCCTGGGTGGCGTCGGCGCGGGTCTGGGCGCGATGTTGTTCACCTATGCGACCGGATGGGTCGTCGATCGGCTACATGCGTACACGCCGATCCTGATCGCCGCCGGCATCTTGCCCCTCGCGGGGACGGCGATGCTGTTCTGGATCGGCGGACCGATCGTGCCAATCAAGGAGAATTCGCCCGAGGAGCGCGAGTCGGGGAGTGCCGCATGACATCCTTCCACAAGTCTCTCGACCTCACCGGCCGCGTCGCGCTCGTGACGGGCGCCTCGTCCGGCATCGGCGCGGCGACGGCGGTCACGCTGGCCGATCTCGGCGCGCGTGTGGCGCTCGGTTATCACCGGAACATCGAGGGCGCGCGCGAGGTCGAGCGGCGCATCAACGCATCCGAGGCCTCCGGGGCCGGCGCTCGCGCGATCGCGGTGCAGGCAGACGTGCGCGATGTCAGCGCGATCCACGCACTGGTCAAGCGCGTCATGGGCGAACTGGGGCCGATCGACATCCTCGTGAACAATGCCGGCTCGCTCGTCAAGCGCTTTCCGATCCGTGAACTCACCGAAGCGGGCTGGGATGACGTCCTGACGCTGAACCTCAAGAGCGCGGCCTTTTGCGCCCAGGCCGTCGCCGCGTCGATGATCGAACGCAAGCGCGGCGTGATCGTCAACGTCGGATCCGTGGCGGGCCACAACGGCGGCGGCCCGGGCGCAGGTCCCTACGCCGCCGCGAAGGCCGGGCTCGCGGCGTTCACGAAATCCCTCGCGAAGGAACTCGGACCGCATGGCATCCGGGCGAACGCCGTCTCTCCGGGCGTCATTGACACCCCGTTCCACGAGGTGTTTTCAACGCCGGAGATGATGACGAACTTCGTCCGGATGATCCCGCTCGGCCGCACCGGCACACCGATGGAGTGCGCCACGGTCATCGCGTTTCTCGCGTCGGACGCCGCCTCCTACATCGTGGGCGAGACCATCGAAATCAACGGCGGCCTCTTCATGCGATGAGGGGTCTGGCCCGCTTGGCGTGAGCCGGGCCTGACCCCCTCGCACGTGGGCGGAAAGGCAACCTGGTCGTGTCCGACTGAGACCGCCATCGCCCTGTGGAGGGCACGACCAGGTTGTCTTTCTGCGCGCTTGCGAAGAGCCTCACCAACTGTGAACTGTCCCGTCGTCTTTCCGGTTCACCGGGAGGTAGGCGCGCTGGTACGGATGGGTGGCCGCCAGCGCTTCGTCGATATCGACGCCGAGGCCTGGTGCGTCGCCCGGATGCATCGTACCGCCGTCGAGCCGGTAGTGGTGCGGAAAGACACGGTCCGTTTCCGCCGTGTGCCGCATGTACTCCTGAATTCCGAAGTTGTGAATGCTCAGGTCGAAATGCAGGGCGGCGGCCATGCAGACGGGGCTCAGGTCGGTCGCTCCATGCGACCCCGTTCGCACGTGATGGAGCTCCGCCAGACTCGCAATCTTTCGCAGGTGGCTGATCCCGCCGGCGTGGACCACCGTCGTCCGGATGTAGTCGATGAGCTGCTCCTCGATGAGCAGGTGACAGTCGAAGATCGTGTCGAACACTTCGCCGACCGCCAGCGGCGTGGTCGTGTGCTGGCGAATCAGTCGAAAGCCTTCCTGTAACTCGGCCGGGACCGGATCCTCGAGCCAGAACAAATGGGAGGGCTCGAGCGAGCGGCCGAGCCGAGCCGCTTCAATCGGCGTCAGCCGATGATGTGCGTCATGGAGCAGGTGCACATCCGGACCGAACTCACGTCGCAGACGGTCGAAGAGCGCGGGGACGACGTGCAGATATCGCTCGGTGCTCCACGATGTCTCGATCGGCTGCCCCGGCTCCGCCGGTTCGTAGAACAACTGGCCGCGTCCCACACCATAGGCGTGAGTGACGCCCGGCACGCCGCATTGCGCGCGGACCGCGCGATAGCCGAGCCGGACGTAGTCGCCGACGGCGGCGACGGTGTCGTCGATCGTGTCGCCGTTGGCGTGCCCGTAAATCATCACGGACTCCCGGGACGCGCCCCCGAGCAGTTGATACACCGGGGTATTGAGCGCCTTGCCGCGGATGTCCCAGAGCGCAGTGTCGACCGCGCCGATAGCGGTCATTGTGACGGGCCCGCGCCGCCAGTAGGCGCCCTTGTAGAGATACTGCCAGGTATCTTCAATGCGCCGTGCGTCGCGGCCGATGAGAAGCGGGATGACGTGATCGGTCAGGTAGCTCGCGACGGCCAGCTCGCGACCGTTGAGCGTCGCGTCCCCGAGACCGTACACGCCATCCTCCGTCAGAATCTTCAGCGTCACGAAGTTTCGCCCGGGCGAGCAGACGATGACCTTGGCGTCAGTGATCCGCATGGCCGGTGATGGTAGTAGCATCGGGCCGTGCTCGTCACCTTCGGTGAAGCAATGGTGCGCCTCACGCCGCCGGCGTTCCAACGCCTCGAGCAGGCGCAGCGGTTGGACGTCCACGTCGGGGGCGCGGAGCTGAATGTCGCGGTGGGCGCGTCGCGGCTGGGCGTAGCCAGCCGCTGGGTGTCGCGGATACCGGAGAATCCGCTCGGCCGCATGATGGCCAATCGGGCACGTGAGCACGGCGTTGACGTCTCACGCGTCGAGTGGGCACGCGACGGCCGGGCCGGCTTGTACTTCGCCGAGCTGGGCGCGGCACCGCGACCGTCGAGCGTCCTCTACGACCGCGCCGGATCGGCGATGAGCGGCACGAACCCGGGCACGTTCGACTGGGCCCGTATCTTCGAGGGCGCCCGTTGGTTTCACGTGAGCGGCATCACGCCGGCCCTGAGCGAGTCGGCCGCCGAGGTCACCGCCGAGGCGCTAGCCGCCGCGAAGCGCGCCAGCCTCACGGTGAGCTACGACCTCAACTATCGCAGCAAGCTCTGGTCTGCCGAACGCGCTCGCGCCGTACAGGAACCGCTGATGCGGTTCGTCGACGTCCTCATCACCACGGAGGAAGACACGCGGGTCGTCTTCGGCGTGCACGGCGGACACGGTGCCGGGGATACCGTGGACTCGTTCGAGCCGGTCGCTCGTTCGTTGCAAGACCGCTTCGGGTTCTCTGCCGTCGCCATCACCCTTCGTGAGACCCCGAGCGTGTGGCGGAACACCTGGAGCGCGTTCGTCGTGGCCGGCGGCCAGAGATACGACGCTCCCCGCTACCAGGTGGAGGTCGTTGATCGTATCGGCGCCGGCGACGCGTTCAGCGCCGGTTTCATCTTCGGCCGCCTCGTCGTCGGCGGTTGGGACGCGGCCGTCGCCTACGGCGCGGCGCTCTCGGCGCTCAAGCACAGCATTCCTGGCGATTTCAGCCTGAGCACACGTGAGGAAGTGGAGCTGGTGCTGAAGGGCGCGGGACTGCGGGTGGCGAGGTGAGCGGCGCCGTGACACCACACGCAGCCCTGGAACGGATCCGGCATGTGGGGATCATCCCCGTCATCCGCGCAGATGCGGAGTCAACGGCCATGCGGATTGCCGAGGCGCTCGTCGGCGCAGGCCTTGGCGTCATCGAAATCACGATGACGGTGCCCAACGCAAGGTCGGTGATGGCGTCGGCGGTCCAGCGGTTTGGGGCTGACGTCATCATCGGCGCCGGCACCGTCACGACCGCGGCGATGGCCGGCGAGGCGGTCGACTGCGGCTGCACGTTCCTCGTCACGCCCGGTGTGCTGCCCAGAGTCGTCACGGTGGCCAGAGCCCGTGGCGTGCCGGTGATCTGCGGCGCGCTGACGCCCACGGAGATCCTGGCAGCGCATCAGGCAGGCGCCGATCTGGTGAAGGTGTTTCCCGCGAGCGCTGTGGGCGGGCCTGCCTACATTCGAGCCGTCCGAGGCCCCCTCCCGCATGTGGGCCTGGTCGCCACCGGTGGGGTCACCCTCGCCACCGTGAGGCCATACTTCGAAGCCGGCGTCGTGGCGGTCGGTGTCGGCAGCGAGTTGATTTCCCGCGAGGCGGTCGCCGCCGGCGCCTTTTCGTCGATTGGCGACCTCGGGCGTCAGTTTCGCGAGGAAGCCCGACGCGCGCTCGCCGCCGGGTCTGGTCCCGCTCGTGAGGGGTCTGGCCCCGCTAGGCGTAAGCCGGGCCTGACCCCGTAGGGCAAAGTGGGGTTTGGCCCCGCTGGCGTAAGCCGGGCCTGACCCCCTATAGGGAGCACTTATGAAGCGGAAATGGACTGCGGTCGCGGCCGTGCTCATGGCGCTCGTCGTCAGCGTGGGACGCGTCGAGACCCACGGCCAGACGCCCAAGCCCGTGCTCTATGTGACGGCCACCGCGCACCTCGACTCGCAGTGGAACTGGACCGTGCAGGACACGATTCGGCAGTACGTCCCCAACACGTTCTATACGAATTTCAAGTACTTCGATCAGTACCCCGATTACACGTTCACGTATGAAGGCGCGATCCACTACATGTGGTTCAAGGAATATCACCCAGATGACTGGCCGACGGTTCAGAAGTACGTCGCCAACGGCCGCTGGCGTCTCGCCGGATCGTGGATTGACGCCGTCGACACGAATATCCCATCGCCGGAATCGCTGATGCGGCAAGCGCTCTACGGACAGCACTTCTTCAGGCAGGAGTTCGGCAAGGTCAGCCGCGACGTCTATTTGCCCGACTGCTTCGGGTTCGGATTCGCGCTGCCGTCGATTGCAGTCCACTCGGGGCTCCAGGCCTTCACGACGCAAAAACTGACCTGGGGCTCGAGCGTGCCGATTCCATTTCCCATCGGGCGGTGGAAGGGCGTCGACGGCAGCGAGGTCGTGGCGAACCTCAATCCCGGCGACTACGTCACGAAGATCACCAGCGATATCAGCGTCGATCCGAAATGGTCCAACGACGTGACGCCGATCGGCGGCGGAGCGCAGGTCGGATTCCGGCTCTTCGGGACGGGTGACATCGGCGGCGGACCCGACCCCAACTCGCTCAACTGGCTCGAGAAGTCAATCGCCGACAAGAACGGCACGGTCGAGGTTCGCAATACGTCAGCCGATCAGCTCGCGCGCGACCTGACGCCGGCCCAGAGGGCCGCGCTGCCGGTCTACGAGGGCGAACTCACGATGCAGACCCATGGCGTGGGGTGCTACACCTCGCAGGCCGCCATGAAGCGTTTCAACCGCGAGAACGAGTTGTTGGCCGATTCGGCCGAGCGCGCCGGGGTCGCGGCCCAGTACGTCGCGGGCCAGCCCTACCCGACCGAACGGCTGCGTGAGGCATGGACGCGCGTCCTGTGGCATCAGTTTCACGACGATCTCACCGGCACGTGCATCCCGCAGGCCTACCAGTTCTCGTGGAACGACGAGCTCAGTGCCGCCAATCAGTTCGCCGGCGTGCTGACCAACTCGACAGCCGCCGTGGCCAGCGTCCTCGACACGACCGGTGCGGGCGTGCCGCTCGTCGTCTACAACCCGTTGTCGATAGCGCGTCACGATCTCGTCGAGGCCAACGTGACGTTTCCGGGAGCCGTGCCGGCACGGCTCGAGGTCATCGACCGCGCGACCGGCCAGCGGGTGGTGGCGCAAACCTTGAGCACGGACGGCCATCGGGCTCGTGTTCTTTTTCCCGCGGACGTGCCGTCCGTCGGGTTCAAGGTCTTGGACGTGGACACAGCGGCGGGGCCCGCCAGCCAGGCACGCCAGGCAGGAGTCAGCGCGACGCCTGCCGCGATCGAAAACGAGCGCTACACCGTCAGGATTGACGAGAACGGCGACATCGCGTCGATTTACGACCGCACCGTTGCGAAGGAACTCTTACGGGCGCCGATTCGACTCGAGATGCGCGACGACCCGTCGCCGGACAAGCCGGCGTGGCGGATCCTCTACAGCACAATCACCGCGCCCGTTCGCGAGTTTCCTCTGAAGCCGCAGACGCGCGTCGTCGAGTCCGGCCCGTGGCGAGCAACCGTGGAGATCACACGGCAGGCCGCCGGTTCGACGATTGTGCAGCGCGTGTCGCTCGTGCGGGGTGGCGACCGCGTCGACGTCGACACCTCCGTCGATTGGAAGTCGACCAATACGCTCCTCAAGGCGTCGTTCCCGTTCGCCGCCTCGAACCCGGAGGCCACCTACGACCTCGGCCTCGGCACGATCAAACGCGGCAACGACACCGAGAAGGCCTACGAAGTGCCAGCGCAGAAGTGGGCGGACATCACGGACGCGAGCGCGACCTTCGGCGCCGCCGTGCTGAACGACAGCAAGTACGGCTGGGACAAGCCCGCTGACGACATCCTGCGGCTGACCCTCTTGCATACGCCGCTCCCACGGGCCTCCCCGTACCAGAGCAGCAACGATCTGGGGCATCACCACTTCGTCTACTCGGTCGTCGGCCATCGCGGGGATTGGCGCGAAGGGAAGGTACCTTCACGCGCCGCGGAGCTGAACCAGCCCCTGGTCGCGTTCCAGACCGAGGGCCACACGGGCCAGGCCGCGGGGACACGGAGTCTCTCGTTGGCGTCGACGAGCGATGACTCGGGCGAGATCACGATCGAAGCGCTCAAGAAAGCTGAAGATTCAGACGAAATTGTCGTACGCCTGCAAGAACAGTTTGGCCTTCCGGTGACGACGACCCTGACCCTGGCCGGCACGGTGGAGTCGGTCCGCGAGATCAACGCGGCCGAGGAGCCGGTCGGTCCGTTGTCGCCGGCGAATGGCTCGGTCGTCCTCGACTTCAAGCCCTACCAGCCCCGAACGATTGCCGTGGTCCTCCGGCCGCGCAGCGACAAGCCCTCGCGTGCGGCCGCGCCGATGACCCTGCCGTTCAACCTCGACGGCGTTTCGACCGATGGACATTTCGCCGACGGAGACTTCGATGGCAAGGGCCACACCATCTCCGGCGATCTCCTGCCGCATGACTTGGTGCTCGACGGCGTGCCGTTCGTGTTTGGCTCGAGCGCGCCCGGCGCGATGAACGTGCTCGTCCCGCACGGACAGACGCTTCCGCTGCCATCGGGTGCATACGATCGCGTCTATCTCGTCGCGGCCGCCGTCGGAGGCAACGTGCCGACGTCCGTCACCGTAGGCGGCAAGGCGCAGGCACTGACCGTTCACGAATGGGAGGGCGCGATCGGCCAGTGGGACAGCCGGCTCAAGGAACCCGGCGCGCTGCGCGAGCCGTTCGTGCCCGCCGCACGGAACGGGACCCCGTCCACCGCCGAAGTTCGCGACGGCATGCTGACGCCGTGGGATCCGCGGACCTTCGGGGTCGCGCCCGCCGATATCGATCGGATTCGTCGCGGCTTCACCACGCGCGACGAGATCGCCTGGATTGGCACGCACCGCCACGCGCCCGACGGCAACCAGGTCTACATCATGAGTTACCTGTTCAAGTACGCGATCGACGTGCCCCCGGGCGCACGGGAGATCACGTTGCCCAATGACAGTCGTCTGAGGATCCTCGCGGCAACGGCCGCGAGGGGTCCAGCCCGCGTGCGGCCGGCCACGCCACTCTACGCAGGCGATCTCCCCGAGCCGCCAGCACTGCCGGCCCAGTCGGAGAAACCGCACGCCAGAGGCCAAGAAGGAGCACACTAGCCTCGAGGTAAGTGTGACTGTCTTTGGAGGAATCACATGTTGCGACGAATGATGTGCCGGGCAAGCGTTCAGGCGGTTCAGGTCGCGTGCATCGCGGCCGCCTTCGCGCTGCTGCCCCTGGCGGCGCACGCGCAGACCGCGCCCGCCACGCCCGCTGCCCCTGCGAAAGTCGACATCAACAACGCCACGGAGAAGGAACTCGAGAATCTGCCCGGCGTCGGGTCCGCGACGGCCAAGAAAATCATCGCTGGCCGGCCGTATACGGTCGTCGGGGATCTCGCTAAAGCGGGCGTGTCGGCGAAGGTGATGCAGGACGTCACGCCCCTCGTGATCGTCGGGACTCCGGCGCCCGCGTCTGCGACCAAGGCCGCCAAGACGTCGACCGCCAAGGCCCCGACGCCGTCGGCATCGGCACCCGTGGATCTCAACAACGCGACCGAGGCCGAGCTCAAGGCATTGCCCGGCGTCGGCGCGGCAACGGCGAAGAAGATCATCGCCGGCCGGCCCTATTCGGCTGTCGGCGACCTGTCGAAGGCCGGCCTCACCGCGAAGACGATCACCACGATCACGCCTCTCGTCACGGTCGATGCCGCCGCGCCCGCGACGGCAACGCCCCCGACAGCCCCGACCACCCCGACAACAACGACGCCCTCGACCTCGACAACAGCGACGTCAAAGCCAGCGGTGGCGGGCACGCCGCAGGTGCCACCGGTCAAAGGCATGGTCTGGGTGAATCTATCGACGAAGGTCTACCATAAGGAAGGCGACCCCTATTACGGCAACACGAAGAACGGCAAGTTCATGAACGAAGCCGACGCCATCAAAGCCGGTTATCATTTGGCGAAGACGCCTCAAACCTGAGATCAAGCCATGGCGAATGAAACGACGGATGCAAGCGTGCTCGGGCACATCGAGAAGCTCGTCCACGAAGAACAGAAACTCTACGGACGTCACGATCTCGACGACCACGCCCAGGTTCGACTCGACGCGATTCGCGTGGAACTCGATCAGTGCTGGGACCTGCTACGGCAGCGCCGGGCGCTTCGCGACGCCGGTCAGGATCCCGACCGCGCGCAGGTCCGGCCGGCCTCAGTGGTCGAGAAGTACACGCAGTAGCCTAAACGACGCCTTCACGACGTAGATCGGGCCTCCGACCTTTAGCTCGCTCGACACCAACTGGATCTCGGTGAACCGGGCCTGTCGGAGGGTCGGCGCATCGCGTCGCGCCAGTGTCTCGACGACGGGCTGCGCGGCCAAGCGCGTCGTGCCCCTCCGAAAGCGCGCGAGCGTTATGTGCGGAGACCGGCTTCGATTGGTCGGCGTCCCGGGCAAGACCGCCTCGAGGGCGGCCGCCACGCGATCTGCTATGTGGGCCAACGCGACGCCGCCGTCGATAATCGGCGCCTCGACGAGCCGTGCGTCGCGACCGGCAAAGCGCACCTCTGGATCGCCGATCGTCACCCGCGGGGGCTCGAGCCGCCCGGCCGCGGCTCCGAGGGCTTCGACCGCGACCGGAAGCCGTTCGTCGTCCAGGTGCGCGATGAACGCATACGTCACATGCGCTGACTGGGTGGGGATCGGCCGGAGCAACCGCCCATGCATGTCGACGAGGCGTCGAACCGTCGCGTCGTAGAAGGCGCGATCGTCGCTGCCGAGAAAACTGCACGCGAACAGCCGCATCATCTATTATCCGTCCAGTGACACTGGACCAGCGCCGGTAGGCAGCCCGAGGTGTAGACTGGTCATCTAGGTGGTCATGATGAAGACAATCAGCGCGACCGACTTCAAGGCCACATGCCTTCAGGTCCTCAAGTCGGTCGCTGAAACCCAGCAAGGCGTGGTCGTGACCAAACGGGGGAAGCCGATGGCTCGCGTCGTGCCGCTGGTCAACCGGCCTGACAACATTGTCGGGGCCATGAAAGGCACGGTCGAGATTCACGGCGACATCATCGGTCCGATCGGCGTCAACTGGAAGGCGTTGAAGGGCTGATCGTCCTCCTCGGTACCTCCGTCAGAGACCCGGCCGATTGCTTCATTGCGGCCACCGCACTCGCGCATCACGGGAAGGTCATGACGGCTGACGCGCGCCTGCTTGAGGCCGGTGTCGCTGAGGTCATCGACGCGCGGCGGTGAGCGGCCCTTCGCGTGGAGGTCCAACATGTCTCTCACTCTTCGTCACACGCTCGCCACGGTCGCCTATCGGGGCGGCAAGGCCCTTCGAGACGCACCCGCGGGATTCTCGAGCGTGTCGGCTGGCGACGGATCACGCACGGCGGGCGAGACCCTCGCGCACGTCTGCGACTTGTTCGACTGGGGCGCGATGATGGCGCAGGGCCAGCAGGTCTGGGCGCCTAAACGGGCCCAATCCTGGGAGGCGGACTGCGACCGGTTCTTCGACGGCCTGGCCGCGTTCGACCGTGCGCTGGAGTCGCCCGTGGCCGGCTCGGAAACAATGCTCTTTCAGGGACCCATTGCCGACGCCCTGACGCATATCGGCCAGATCAGCCTGCTTCGTCGCCTCGGTAGGGCGCCCGTGCGGGCCGAGAACTACGCGCGTGCCGAGATCACGAGCGGGCGAGTCGGTCGCGACCAGGCCACCCCGCGCGCGGAATTCTAGCGGTGCACACGAGTCAGACGATTTAGACCATGGTCAGTGACCATGGTATAATTGTCCAATGGACACAATCGCCGTCTCGAAGTTCAAGGCGACTTGTCTGGCAGCGCTCGAGCGCGTTCGCCGGACCGGCCGTCCCCTGCGGGTCACGCGATTCGGCAAGCCGCTCGCGGATGTCGTCCCGCCCGCCGCGGTGGCCGACTCCCGGACGTGGCTCGGTGCGATGCAAGGTCGGGGGCGAGTGGTCGGGGATCTCGTGGAACCGATCGTCCCACGCGACAAGTGGAATGCCGGACGGTGAGAATTCTTCTCGACACACACATCTGGCTCTGGAGCCTTGCCGAGCCACGACGCTTGTCCGCGGCGGTCGCGTCGACATTGGCTGCCGCCGACACGGAACGCTGGCTGTCACCTCTCAGTATCTGGGAAGCGCTCATGGCGATCGAGCGGGGACGATTCGAGGTGGATGCCCCGGCCGAGGAATGGGTCCGCCAGGCTCTTGAGCGCGCGCCGGTTACCGAGGCCCCCCTGACCCACGAAGTGGCCTTTGTGAGCCAAGCCCTGGGCACCGGACACGCCGATCCCGTGGACCGATTTCTTGTGGCCACGGCACAAGTATTCGACCTGGTATTAGTCACGGCCGATGCGAAGCTGCTGAAGATCAAGGGCGTGACGACCCTGTCAAACCGACACGCGCGCCATTCGTAGGAACTCGCCGCCATCGCGACGTCTCCACGCCGATCCAGCAGAGCCGGAGGCGAGGGCTAACCCTCTGGCCTTCCCATACGTCTATACTATGGGTAGGCCATAGGAGGACGGCTTCCGGCCTTCAAGCCTTCAAGCCTGAGCGGAGTAGCCATGCGATCGAAGCCCGAAGTTCAGCAGGGAACCCTTGCGCTCATGGTGCTGAAGACCCTGGAGGCCTTGGGGCCGCTCCACGGCTACGGCATCGCCCGGCGCATCGAGCAGACGAGCGGCGATCAGCTCGTCCTCAACTACGGCACGTTGTACCCCGCGCTCCTGAAGCTCGAACAGGAAGGCGACATCGCGTCGGAGTGGGGCCTGTCCGAGAACAACCGCAAGGCCAAGTTCTACCGCCTCACGCGGTCCGGCCGGCGGAGGGTCGAGCGCGAGACCCGCGACTGGGAACAGACGACCGCGATCCTCGCGCGATTTCTCGGCGGTCAGGAGAAAGCGTGATGCGCCGCCTACGCGCGCTTGTCGTACGAATCCTCGGGATGGCGAGCGGTCGCCGCCGCGACCGTGATCTCGACGCCGAACTCGCCAGCCATTTCCAGTTGCACATCGACGAGCTGGTCCGCACCGGCATACCGTCCGACGAAGCTCGTCGGATGGCCCATCTGAAGTTCGGCGCCGTCGAAGGCGCCAAGGAGCAGTACCGAGATCGTCGGGGTCTGCCCCTCGTCGAAACGACGATGCGCGACCTCCGCCACGGCCTGCGCGTCTGGGCTCGAAGTCCCGGGTTCACGGCGGTCGCCCTGGCCTCGCTTGCGCTCGGCATTGGCGCCAACACCGCGATCTTTTCGATCGTCAACAGCCTGGTGCTTCGCCAGCTGCCGGTGCGCGCTCCGGATCAGTTGGTTCAAGTCCAGCGCACCGCGACGCAGACCAGCATGACCAACCCGATTTGGGAGAACCTGCGGGATCGGCCGGATCTGTTTGCAAGCGCCGCGGCCTGGGGAACGACGACGTTCAACCTGACCGACGGCGGTGAAGCCCAGACGGCGTCAGGGCTGTGGGTGAGCGGCGGGTGCTTCGAGACCTTTGGCGTTCGCCCCTGGCTGGGGCGACTGTTCACCGACACCGACGATCGCCGCGGAGGCGGAGCGGATGGTCCGGTCGCCGTCCTCAGTTACGGCTTCTGGCAGCGGCAGTTCGGCGGCACCCCGGACGTCGTCGGTCGTCCTTTGCGCCTGTCAGGTGTGCCGTTCACGGTCGTCGGGGTGGCGCCGCCGGAGTTCTTTGGCGGCGAAGTGGGCCGATCGTTCGATGTCGCCGTGCCGATAGGGTTCGAGCCCCTGACGACGCCCCACAGCATGCTCGACGAGCGCGCCGGCTGGTGGCTCCACGTGTTTGCCCGGCTGAAGCCCGGTCAGACAATCGATGGCGCCTCGCAGGCTCTGCACGAGATTCAGCCGAGCCTTCGCGCGGCGACGATGCCCGCGGATTATCGTCCCAGCGCTCAGGCGAGATACCTGACGGCGCCGATGCTCGTGACGCCGGCGTCCACGGGCGTCTCGGGTCTCCGGAGCGCCTACGAACAGCCCCTCGCGATCGTCATGGTGGTCGTCGGCGTCGTGCTCCTGATCGCGTGCGTGAACCTCGCGAACCTCCTCCTCGCGCGCGCCGATGGCCGCCGGCATGAGATGAGCGTGCGCCTGGCCCTTGGCGCGTCCCGCGCGCGCCTCATCCGCCAGATGTGCCTCGAAAGTCTGCTGCTCTCGGCTGGAGGCGCGGCGCTTGGGCTGGTCTTCGCGGCCTGGACCAGCCAGCTCCTCGTCGATCAGCTCTCGACGGGCACGACCGCCATCCGCGACGCGAGTCGCGCGGTCCAGTTGCCGCTCGTGCTCGATTGGCGCGTTCTCGGGTTCGCATCCGCCGCCGCAATTCTGTCCGGCCTGGTCTTCGGCCTGGCGCCGGCATGGCGGGCGACGAAAGCGGAAGCGAATGATGCCCTCAAGGCCCATGGCCGGTCCGGCGCCGAAGGGCGCCACACGCTGGGCGGTCTCCTCGTCGTCGTGCAGGTCGCTCTGAGTCTCGTGCTCGTGATCGGCGCTGGTTTGTTCGTCCGAACGTTCACGTCGCTCGCTGATCTCTCGCTCGGCTTCGACCCGCGGCCGCTGCTCATTGTCGATGTCAACGCGGCGAAGAGTCCGGCGCCACCGGCGGCCCGGCTCGCGCTGCTCGAGCGCGTGCGTGACCGCGTACGGTCGCTGCCCGGCGTCGCCACGGCCGAGCTGTCCAAGATGACGCCCTTGTCCGGCCAGTGGGATCAGTTGATTGAGAATCCCGAAGGGGTGTCGATGTCGGAGGACGACCGCGACGTTTACGTCAATGCGGTGGGTCCGGACTGGTTCCTGACCTACGGCACGGCGCTCGTCGCGGGTCGAACGCTCTCTGCGCACGACGCCAGCCAGGCGGCCAACCTTCCGGTGGTCGTGAACGAAACCTTCGGGCGCAAGTACTTTCGCGACCGCCCGGTGCTTGGCCAGACCGTTCGGTTCGTGGGCGGCGCGATCGCCCCGTCGCTGTCGGTGGTGGGTGTCGTCGAGGACGCGGTCTACAATTCGATGCGCGACGGCGCGCCGCCCACGATCTACGTGCCGCTCCTCCCAGGGCCCGTCACCAGCCTCAGCCTCACGGTCCGGGCGTCGAACGCCGAGCCATCGGCGATCGCGCACGCCATCGCGGCCGCCGCGGTCTCGGTCGATCCCACCCTCTCGGTGACCTCGCGGCCGCTTTCCGACCGCGTGAACGCTCAGACGATTCGGGAGCGCCTACTCGCCATCCTGTCAGCCTTCTTCGGCGGCCTCGCGCTCGTTCTAGCCGGTCTGGGCCTCTACGGTGTGGTGGCCTATGCCGTCAGCCGCCGCCGAACGGAGATCGGCATCCGGATGGCCCTCGGCGCAAGCGGCGCCGGTGTCATTCAGCTCGTCGTCCGCCGCGTCGCGGTCGTCGTCGCGATGGGGATCGTAGCCGGAGGCGCACTCGGCCTCTGGGTTTCGCGGCTGGTCCAGGCGCAGCTCTTCGGCCTCGCGCCCGACGACGGCGCGACGTTCGCAGGCGCGGCAACGGTCCTGGTAGTGGTCGCCGGCCTCGCAAGCTGGTGGCCGGCGTATCGAGCGTCGCGAATTGATCCGGCCAAGGTGCTCAGGGAGACCTGATCGGTCACCCACGTCGCTCCCGTTGAACTCTTCCGCGCCCTGGCCGGGGCGCTCCCGCGCGTCGCCGTGATGCCGCCCTTAGAAAGCCTTGACCGCCATGGGGATGGCCTTGCCATTGGGGAGACGCCAGGTCGTCCGAAATTCGCGGTCGTACGTCCAGACCTTCAGTCGGGTGTCACGTCCGCACAGCACCGCCAGACAGCCGTCGGCCCAGTCCGGAGTATGTTCGCCGTACTTGATGAGCCAGGCGAACACCTCCGAGCGGAATTCTAGATCGTTCGTCGCAAGTGACGTCACCTGGAGTTCGTCGATGACCGCTCGCAACCGCTGCCGCTGGCTCACGTGCGGCAAGTGAAAGCAGGCTTCCGCGAGAACCGCCTCGCAGACCACAAGGCCGGCTGGAGCCAATCGGGTGACGTGCGCAACGGCCGTGCGATGTCGCCCGTCGCGCGGGTCGGAGAGCGCCACGAGCGGACCAGTGTCGGCCAGAATCATCGCGGCCGGCCCGCCAATCTCCGGCGGATGGCCGCGCGAGCGGCGGAGGCCTCATGAACGTCGTACGAGGAGGCGGGCAGGCCGGCCGGATCCGGGTACCGGTCGAGAATCCCCGCGATCGTGGCCGCCACACCGCGCGCCGTGACGGGCCGGCCGATCGCCTCGAACCGGGCATCGATCGCTTCGCGAACCAGGTCCGAAAGCACCACGCCCGCGGCCCGCAGCCTGCGCGCCTTGCGCAGCCGATCGGGATCGAGCCGGACGTTCAACAGCCGTGAAGCCATAGTGTAAATATACAATGTCTTTACGCACAAACCGCAATGAGTCGGTGCTCAGGGAGAGTGAATCCCCGACGACCCGGCCGCCCGGACGAGCCGGACGGCCCGAATCTGTCTCCCCGGCGCGCTCCCGACATTAGAATGAGACGTTCGAGCGCGGGAGCAGCCGCGCAAGCGAGGGCCAATGCGGATGGGACCGTTGATCGCCACTATTGCGTTGCTCGTCGCCGCGAGCGGGGTGGCGCCCTTCGCCCGGCAGACGACGCGGGTGCCCGCCGCAACCGCCACGGCGATGCCGCGGGCGACCGATCCTCGTGCGGACCAGATTCTCAAATCGATTTCGCCCGATCGGATCGCCCAATACGACACCACGCTCGTGGGGTTCGGATCGCGCGTGAGCCTGTCGGAGGGCACGAGCACGGCGACGCGGGGCGCCGAACCGGCTCGCAAGTGGATCGTGTCCCAGTTCCAGGCGATTGCGGACACCACGGGCGGCCGCCTGAAGGTGAGCGTCGACACGTTCCCGGTTCCGAAAGGCAATCGCATTCCCGCCGACCAGACGATGTCGAACGTCGTCGCCGTGCTCCCGGGCACCGATCCCAACGACAAACGGATCTTCGTCGTGAGCGGCCACTACGATTCCATCCCGGCCGACTTCACCCAGGACGCGCCGGGTGCGAACGATGATGCGAGCGGCACGATCGTGTCGCTGGAATGCGCGCGGGCGCTCAGCGCCTTCCAGTTCCCGGCAACCATCGAGTTCCTGGCCGTCGAGGGCGAGGAGCAGGGCCTCTACGGCAGCAAGCACGCGGCCGACGCCCTGAAGGCCGCCGGCGCGGATATCGCCGGCATGCTCAACAACGACATCGTTGGCGGCGACCAGACGCCGGGGCGGGAGAACCGCGACCTCCTGCGCGTCTTCAGCCAGGGGGTTCCCGCCAAAGCGACGCCGCAGGAAATCGCGACGATCGCCTCGCAGTCGCTCGAAAACGATTCGGCGTCGCGCGAGGTCGCCCGGTATGCCTCAGCCCTGGCCGAGCAGTATCTGCCGGGCTTCCACGTCGTGCTCGAATACCGACCCGATCGGTTCCAGCGTGGCGGTGACGAGGAATCGTTTGTCGATGACGGCTACGCGGCCGTCCGGTTTACCGAGTTCAATGAGAACTCCAACCATCAGCACGTGCCGGTGCGCGAGGTCAACGGCATCGAGATGGGCGACCGGCAGAAGTGGGTGAGTCCGGCCTACATCGCCAACGTCGCCCGCGTGAACGCCCTCACGCTGGCGTGGCTGGCCTCGTCGCCGCCGCCGCCCGAGCACGTGACCTTTCAGGCCGGGCAGCAGGCGACCGGCACGGCCGTAACGTGGACCGCCGTGCCTGGCGCGGTCAGCTACCGCGTGCTCATGCGGCCGACGGCCGAGAGCGAGTGGACCATCCGACTGCCGGCCCCTGCCGTGCCGGCGCCAGCGCGAGGGGCGGGCGGCGGCCGAGGGGCGGGCGGCGGGGACACGACCGACGCCGGGTCGGCCTCCGCCGGCACGGTGCCGCCCGCGGCGGAGACGGCACAGGCGAGTGCCACGGCGCCGGCCGGACCCACCTATCAGGTGACCGTCCCGCAATCGGGCGACAGCTACTTCATTGCGATCGTGGCCGTCGATGCGGCCGGCCACGAGAGCCTGCCTCGGCTGGCCGCACCGCCACCACGGGGTCGCCGCGGGGGTGGCGCCGGAGGTTTGTAGCACGGGCGGGTGGAGACCGCCGCACGGGCGACCGAAATGGGGTGACTGCCGCGCTCAGCCGCCTGTGGTCAATCGCTCGATATCGGCCTCATCCTGCGCCCGGCCGGTGCGCTTGGATCGAATCAGATCGCGCTTGCCAAGATAGGGCACGCGGATGCCGCGAATCCGCCTGACGACACGGCGAGGCCATGCGGTCGCGAACGTCACCGACGACGCGACGGTCAGCACGTCCACGCGCGGGTCGTCGCCGATGATCGTGAAGGGCTTTCGGACCAGATCGTCGGCGTCGAGTTCCTTCGCAAGGCCATAGGGGAGCTCAGACAGAGCCTCGAGCAATCGGGCCATGTTCTGGCGATCGCGCGGCACCAGCACATCGACGTCTTTCGTTGCGCGGACGGATCCATGCAGATTCGCTGCGACACCGCCCGCGACGAGATAGCGTACGCGACGGCCGTTGAGCAACCGACAGACCCGTAGGACGCGGTTATCGGTACCAGGGGTTCGTCTGGGCACGTCTCCACCGCTCGTACTGGTCGAACGAATCGAAGCTCTTGACGAAGGGTGTGAACTTGTAGGGCGTGAGTTCCACGAAATCGCGGAAGAGGCGCTCGGCCTCGAACAGCCGCGCTGCGGCCACGGACTGCCGCTTCGGGTGAACGCGCCGACGCCGTGGAGGGCGAGTCACCACCGGATTATAAGCGCACGCTGATCCGGCATCCGTGTAGCACGTACCGCCTTTCTTGCTTACTTCACTCTGAGATCCACGACCAGTCGAACGGGCACTTTGGCGCTCACCATCACCGTTTGACGACGCTCACCCAATTGGGGATGCGTCCAGACGATTTCATGGGGGCCTAACGGCACCTGGAGATTGGCAAATGGCGTCGTGCCCGGGAGCGCCTGCCCGTCAATCGTGACGCTCGCCCAGGGCAACGCGTTGAGCGACAGCGAGCCGTTCGGGATCTTCACGGTGGAGGTGGCCGTCTTGCCTGCCTCGACAACGACGGTGAGGGACGTCTGAAACGCGGCGTCGGCGTTGGAAAGCTCGAGCACATGTCGTCCGGGAGGCATCATGAGACGATCGGCGCTGGTCAACCCGAGCAGGCTCGTGTCCTCGCGTATCTGCAGATCGAGCGGCGAATGGATCGACACCCATCCGGCCGACACGACGGCCGGCGCAAAGGACGCCATCAGCGAGGCGGTCCCGCCGGCGACGACATCCACGGTTTGTTTCGAGGTCGTCGTGCCATCGGTCACAAGGACGGCGTGTAGCCCTGGACTGACCGACACGGTGACCGGCGTCAAACCACGAGGCCGGTCATCGACCGTAACGTGGGCGCCCGGGGGATCGGAGGTGACCTCCAGTTGGCTGGAGGAGGCCGGGCCGACGGCCGACACCGGCACCGCGGCGGCAGCGCCCGGAAGCGGAACCGGTCGATCGGAGCCGAGTCCGGACCTCGACGGATCGCTATCACTCGGGCTGTTGGGGACGGTCTGAGTGAGTGCCGCGACGGTCGATGGGGTCTTCGGTCTCGAGCGGAGCAGCTCGCCGATGACGACGGCTTCAGCGATCGTGAGGACGGCGAAGACGGCAGCGAGCCATGCGACGGCCTTGGGGGGCATGCCAAGCACGGCTGTCCACCCGGAAAACTTTTCCCGCTCGTCGCTCGGAACCTGACTGGAGAAGTCGAACGCTGACACGGGGGG
>Ga0182024_10002037_pt1 | contig 50934 bp, 51 predicted proteins | sample P32metaG_FD_120480 | JGI IMG/M metagenome (GOLD analysis project Ga0182024, IMG submission 120480) | Permafrost microbial communities from Stordalen Mire, Sweden - P3-2 metaG (Illumina Assembly) | ecosystem: Environmental > Terrestrial > Soil > Wetlands > Permafrost | place: Sweden: Stordalen... | reverse complement strand
TTTGGCCTTGAAGGCCGCACTGTGTCGTTTCCGTTTTGCTTTCATAAGTCTGCTCCTTCTTATCTACAGCAGACTGACAAAAGTCTATCTTAACCAGTGGTCTAGTTTTTGGGGTCCACCTCTCCCTTTAACTTGACCGACATGACACCCGCACTTGCGGCCTCTCAACTCGGATTGAACTATGCGGGTCGTGCCAAATTCGGTGCCATCAATTGCTTTCAGATCGAAGCATGGCAGTCTGACAGGATTCGCAAAAAAAGCCCGGTATGCGACTTTTGTTCAATGGTGAATTAAGTCCAAAAGCAATCGTCCGGCACGAGTAACGCTCTTCGGCGATGGATACGTGTCGCGCATGAAGTTCTTCTACGACAACGTCGATACACCATTGCCGTGCCATAACTGGCAGGGCCAGCGCCGAGGCCACCGGAGCCATTGGATGCGGGCTACAATAATCGTTTCATTGACCTCAGCGATGGGAGTGCCGGCACCATGAGCGCGCGCTGGGGTGAAAAAAGGTGCAAAAGGCACATCCGGCAACGGCTTAAATTAACGGCGAACCGCCCTTAATCGCCGAACAGCTTCTTCAACTTGTCGCGCGCCGCCTCTTCGCGAGTATTGACAGTCGTTTGGGCGGCGAAGGCGCGGCGGGCCAGCTCGAAATATTCGCAAAAGTTTCCCGCGGCTTTCTCCAGGACAGGATCCGCCCGGCGATCGCGGCATTGGTGAGCGGCGCGCGCATCATAGCTGACACAGTTCAAACAAACGCGCAGATCGGCGTTGCAACGGTGGCATGAATCTCCGCGCCCGGGCTGGCCGGGCAATGTCCATTCCCAGCCGCAATTGTGACAATGTCTGGTTCCGGCCATTTGGGTCTACGCTAGCAAATTTTTAGAGGTTTGCCATAGTGGATTTTTGCATTTCGGCAAAACTCGGCAACGGGGAAAACTCATTTTCGCGCAAATGCAAATTAAATATTTTTTAATTTGCACTTTTGTCACTGGACGGCGCGGCAAAGGGAGCTAGTTTTATTGCAAGCAAGCGGTCTTATTTATATTGAGCAGACTGGCCTGCCAAAAGTTGCATGAGGCCGAGCGACAATAGCGCGTGTCCGCACTCGACCGAGTCCGAGATCGCATGGAGTAAAGCAGGAAATCTGCTGGGCGATTTTTCCGCCCTTTTGCAACAGGTGGGAGCCGGCGGGTTTTTGCCGGCCGGCGATGCTTCTCTCTCGCCGCCTTCCCAGCCCATCCCTGATCTCCCAGCGCTGCAAAATTTTTTGGACACGTATTTCACGCAGATTCTTCTGCCGCTGGAATTGCCGGCCATCACGGAAGCGTGCAGTCGCGTGCGGCGCGGAGAGACCCGCGAATTGGTTGCCCTGGACCGGCAACTGGACGGAGAACCACGCCTGGCCCCGTTCGCGGCGGCCAGCCGGAAACTCGGCGTCCTGCAATTGCAACGCCTGAAGCCGTTGCGCGATGAACGGACGGTGCAGCGTTATTTGAGCGCCGTCGAATCCGGCCAGGCGGGCGGATGGCACACGCTGGTTTATGGTTTGACCCTGGCCGTTTACTCCTTTCCATTGCGTCAGGGATTGCTGCATTACGCCCGGGAAACTCTTTCCGGACTGGCCCACGCCGCGGCGGGGGCGAAGATTTTCTTTGATCCGGCCCGCCAGAAAATGTTGGTGACGATGTTGGCCCGTCTGCCGGAGGCGGTGGAACGGGCCATCCCGTCCAGCGACGCCGCGCTGCAAGGGAAAATGTCGGTTATCGGTTAAGCGCGCAGAATCAACCACGGATGGGCGGCTGATGGGAAAAACTTTTCTTCCATAAATCTTCTAAGAAATCTTTCCCCAGATTGTCCTACTCCATGTGATTGAACATTTGAACAGGCGAATAATCTGGCATCTCCGGCCATCCATTCTAGCCGGATTCTTGATTTCATTCGGCGTCGGAATGGTGGCGTGCGCCCCGGCGGTCCCGACCGAATCGCTGGTTGAGGGCAACACCGCCTTCGCGCTCAATCTTTACACCCGTCTCAGCGACACGCCGGGCAACCTCTTTTTTTCCCCGTACAGCCTTTCCACCTGCATGGCCATGACCTATGCCGGAGCGCGCGGCGAAACGGAAACGCAAATGAGCCAGGTCCTCCACTTCAGCACAGACCAGCATCAGTTGCATTCTGCTTTCGGCGAACTGCAGCGGCAATTGCACAACGCGGAAAAACAGGATGGCATCCAACTGGACATCGCCAACGCCTTGTGGACCCGGAAAGGCGAACCTTTTCTCGCGTCCTTTCTGAAAATCGCCAAAAACGATTATCAAGCCAGCGTCAATCAGGCGGACTTTCAAACTGAAGCGGAAGTCGTCACCCGGGAAATTAATCGCTGGGTCGCGCAGAAGACCCGGGACAAAATCCCCGACATTCTTTCGCCCGACAGCGTAAACCGCGATACGGGGTTGGTTCTGGCGAACGCCGTTTATTTCAAGGGCACTTGGGCCAGCCAATTTAAAACAGCCGCCACATCCATCCAACCCTTCCACCTTTCTGCGATCGAAACCCGTGGGGCCTCTGCGCCGCTCATGTGTCAGCTAGAGGATGTCAATTTCACCGAGAACAACGACCTTCAAGCCGTGGAACTGCCCTACAACGGGGACCAATTGTCGATGATGATTTTGTTGCCGCGCCAGATTGATGCCCTTGGCAAACTGGAACAGCAACTCAGTCCCGCGTTCTTTGCCCGCATCCTCGCGCAAATGACAAAGGAGAAAGTCGAAATTTTCCTGCCCAAGTTCAAATTGCAATCCGGTTTTACGCTCAACGACACGCTGATGAAAATGGGGATGACGAATGCCTTCAGTCCGTTAAATGCCGATTTCTCCGGGCTCAATGGAAGAAGCGGTGACCTCTTCATTTCGGGCGTGTTTCACAAGGCCTGGGTCAAGGTGGATGAAGAAGGCACAGAAGCCGCCGCCGCCACCATCGTTGTGGCGGAGCGGGCTCTGGCGAGGCCATCACCGCCGGTTTTCCGGGCGGACCATCCCTTTATCTTTTTGATTCGCGACACCCGTTCCGGCAGCGTGCTTTTCCTGGGGCGCCTGGCCGATCCGCGGGAGTAATTCGGTCCGGGCGGAAAAATTGGGGATAATTTGTTTGGCATCGGCTCTCTGGCATCCTCTATCCTCCCCCACTTATGGCAAGCGCGCCCCCCAATTTTTTAAACGCCGCGGATTGGAGCATCATTGTTCTTTACTTGGGCGGCATCATTGCGCTGGGCAGTTGGTTCGGCCGGGACCAGCATAACACGCGCGACTATTTTCTCGGCAGCAAGGACATTCCGTGGTGGGGCATCGGGCTTTCCATCGTGGCGGCGGAAACCAGCGCGCTCACCATCATCGGCGTGCCGGCGATGTCGTATGCAACCCATGGCGATCTGTCGTTTTTGCAATTGATCATCGGTTATGTCATCGCCCGGATTATTTTGGCGGTCGTCATGGTGCCGCATTATTTGAAGGGGGAAATTTATTCGCCCTACCAGCTTTTTTCCGATGCCTTCGGCCAAGGCGCGCGACAGACGGCGGGCGGCTTCTTTTTGCTAAGCGAAACTTTGGCGGCGGGCGTGCGGGTGTATGTCGCCTGCATTCCCATCAAGTTGATGCTCGGCGACAAAGTGCTGGGCGCATTTGCCTGGGGCGATCCGATTTTGGGCGCCATACTGTTGTTTGTTCTTTTGTCGCTGGTCTATACCTATATCGGCGGAGTTAAGGCGGTGATCTGGACGGATGCCGTGCAGTTCGGACTTTTTTTGCTGGGCGGCCTGTTCACCTTGTTTTATATTCCGCACTTTTTTTCGGGCGGCGCAGGCGAGGTTTTTCACATGGCGGCGGACGCCGGGAAACTGCACTGGCTCAACGTTCACGTCAACGCTGTCACCGTCTGGCAGGACCCAATTAACATTTGGATGGGCGTCATTGGCGGCACTGTCATGGTCATGTCCTCGCATGGGGCGGAGCAGTTGATTGTGCAACGGGTGCTGGCGTGCAAGACCGTGGCCGACGGGCGCAAGGCACTGACCTTGAGCGCCATCGTCATTTTCCCGCTCTTTCTCATATTTTTGCTGGTGGGAATCATGCTGCGGGTCTATTACCAAAAATTTCCCCTGGCCATACCGATTCCCGAAGTGCATCCGGGCAGCGGCATCAAGGCGAACGATTTTATTTATCCGATTTTTATGCTGACCGGCGTGCCGCATGTGTTGAAGGGCTTGCTTATCGTAGCCATTTTGTCGGCCGCCATGTCCTCGGTCAGTTCGGCGCTGACTGCGCTCTCCTCAGTTTCGACGATGGACTTTGTCAAGAAACTATTGCCGGAGCGGTCGGAGGCCTTTTTTCTGCGCTTCAGCAAAATGTCAACAATTGTTTGGGCGGGGGCGCTGATTTTTGTGGCGTATTTGAGCCGGGAAGTGGCATTCGTGCTGGACGCGGCCTTTAAGTTGCGCGGGTTGACCAGTGGCGCTTTGCTGGGCGGATTGTTGCTGGCGGTCTTTTGGAAACGCGGCTCAGCCGTCCCGGTGATTGCGGGCATGTTCTGTTCGCTGGCCGTGATGACATGGATCAGCCCAATGATTCAGGCGCATCTTCCTGCAAGCTGGCCGCATTTACCCATCGTGATCTCATTTCCGTGGTACACGCTGATCGGTTCGGTGGTGACTTTGACCGTGGCGTTTACCATGTCGAAGCTCATGCCGGCCCGGTCGCACAGCCAAAAATCCGGCAGTAAATAAATTTATGGCGATCACACCCCGGCAATTTGAACAGATCCAGGCGCGGTTGAGCGGTTCAAAACACAAGCCCGTCCCGGTTTTTGAGGGGCATTCCCGCGCTGGCGCAACCAGAAACCAGATCATCATCGGCGTGGATCCATCGTTGCGCGGGACTGGCTATGGTGTCATCCAGTTGGCCCGGCCAAATCCGCGCGCGCTGGCCCACGGCACCATTGCGTGCCCCGCGGGCTGGGAACGTTCCCGCTGCCTAGTGAAGATTTTGCAAACGTTGCGCGAGGTCGTGGCCAAACATCATCCAACGGTGTGCGCGATCGAGGGACTTTTTTACGCGCAAAACCTGCAAACGGCGCTGATCATGGGTGAGGCGCGCGGAGCGGCGCTGGCGGCGCTGGCGGAAGGGGGATTGGACATTTTTGAAATCGCGCCGCGCAAGGTCAAACAGGCGATGGTGGGTTATGGCGCGGCCCAGAAATCGGCAGTGAGCAAAATGGTGCAACGCCTGTTGCAACTTCCAGAACCGCCGTCGCCCGACGCCGCCGATGCCCTGGCCCTGGCCCTGGCCTATGCGCAGGACAGCAGGAGAATGTTCGGCGCGGGAGCGAAGCGAATTTAGGTTGCCGTACTTAAAGTTTGCGTTTCGCCGGGCTCCGCGAACTGAAAATCTGAGATGTTGGGAAACTGGGCCACTCACGATTGATCGGTGTCTTCATGTTACCTTAAGGTTGCCTCGTATAAAGTGAGGCCATGGTAAGTAATCACACAAGCTTTGGATAAACATAAAACATATTATGAAAATTAAAGTCATCCTCCTCGCGCTGGCACTCGGCGCATCAACCTGCCTCATCACAGCGCAAGATGCCAATCAACATCCGGACGGGCAAAGTCCTCCGCCTGGCGGAGGCGCGCCCGGCGACACCGGTGGTCCCGGCGGAAAAGCCGACGGGCCACGCGGCCCACGCGGCGGGTTTCATCTTTTGCCTCCCCGCGCAAGAGAGCAATTGAAATTGACCGCCGACCAGCAAAAGCAACTGGCGGAGTTGGAGGCCGAAGTAAAGGCGAAGCTTGCGAAGATCCTGACGCTCGAACAAATGCAGCAATTGAAACAGATGCGGCCTCCGCGACCTCCGGGCGGCCCTGACGGTGGAGAAGGCGGACCCGGCGGAGAAAGCCATCCGTAAGGCTTTTCATAAATCCGCCAGATACAACCGGCGATTGCGCCAAAGATAAATGGCGCCGGAGGTGAAGGTCAGGATGACGGCGATGTAGAGGAAGAGAGTGGTAAACCATTCCACCCAGGGCCGACCGGCTGGGAACCCAAAGAGGACTTGTCCAACAGTACCCCATTGCCAATAACTGTGAGAAACCAGAATCGAAATAATGGCAACAATTTGCGAAACCGTCTTATTTTTGCCGAAGCCTTCCGCCGCCAGCACAAGGTTCTTGGAGGCCGCTAAGAGGCGCAATCCGGTGATGGCCAGCTCCCGCGCCACCACGATGACGGCCATCCACGAGGGCATCCAGCCCCGGCCAACAAAGGCGATAAAGGCCGAGCAGACCAGTATCTTGTCGGCCAGAGGGTCCATGAGAATGCCGAAGTTGGTGATGAGATGGTCGCGGCGCGCGATTTTGCCGTCGAAGTAATCCGTCAAACTCGCCGCGATGAATAGCAGCAGTGCGATGGTTTCATAAAACGGGATCTGGGAAAAAATCACGGCCAGGAAAAGCACGGTGAGCGCAAATCGGGAGATTGTTAATTTGTTTGGAACGTTCATTCACATTCTGGAAATAATCTTCGGCTGGCGATATAAAGACAGATTCCGTTGGCGAAGCAAACTTTTCCTGAAGTCAGTCTCCCAACAAGCCATTGGAGAGGCCACTGTAACGGTCTAACAATAAATCAGCAACGACTGCGAAATGGGGTTGATGCGGTGGTGATTCAAAAGTTTGTCGATATAGGGAGCCGTCAAGCTTTGGCCGTCGGGGATTAGCAGTATCCCGTTTACGGTGTAGATGCCTTGGGCGAGAACCATGCCTGGGCGCAAATCTGAAAGTAAAACTTCATGTTGTTTCCCTGGCACCACCGCCTTGGGCAGCGTGCTTAGAAAGGCCCTCACGGCCACCGGGTCAAAGACGGAATTGGATCCCGCGCTGATCATGTCTGCCGCTGCCTGACCGGTGAGATCGCTCTCCGCATAAGCTACGGCGACCCCCAATAATCGCGCCAGCCATGGAATGTTTTCCCCTTTCAGGCGATCGGGATAACCGCTGCCGTCAAAGCGCTCGTGGTGGCCCCGAATGGTGGGGCCGACCCCGATGAGATGATGGGCAAAGGAGGCCAACTCCGCACCAAAAATGGGATGATGCTCCACCAACGCGCGTTCGGCCTCGTTCAGGCTGCCGGGCGATTCCTCCCAACGCTTGATCAGCCGCCGTGGCACACCCACCAAACCGATATCGTGAATCCAGGCGCTAATTTCCAGTGTTTGCCGGGCTTCCGGGGAGAGGTCGATGCCGTTAGACATGGTGGTGCACAGTTCGAAAACGCGGCGAGCCTGGTTGCCCAACGTCGGATAAAATGTCTGCATCGTTTGCACGCACAACTCAACCGATTGGCGGAAGTTTTTCTCCTGCGCCGCTGTCAACAACTCGAGTTGCCTGTTTTGCCCGGCCACGATGTCCACCTGTGCTGCCAGGACCCGATTGATCCGGGTCAACTCCTCGTTCATTTCTAGAGTCTCGGCTCGCAGTTGGGCGTTGATGCAAATCAATTCGTGGCGGTGGACGGCATTTTTGACGGTGGCCAGCAACTCCTCGCGCAGCCAGGGCTTGACGATAAAACGGTAAATCTCCCCCTTGTTGATGGCCTCGATCACCGTGCTCAAATTCGGCACGCCCGTGATGAGAATGCGCGTGGCATCGGGTTGGATTTCCTTGACCTGCGCGAGGAATTCCAAACCGGTGACCATCGGCATGTTCTGATCGGCGATTACCACCGAAAATGGCTGCCCTTGCAAAACGCTGGCCGCGTGCACCGCGTGCGGCGAGGTCAGCACTTTGTAGCCCTCGCGCATCAGGGTCTCGGCGAGGGCGTTCAGGACGAGCTCTTCGTCGTCAATAATCAGGATCGGATGGGCCGCGCCGTTTGTATTTATTTGTTCTGCTGACATGGGGTAACTGCCGGCCTTCAGGCCAACTGGGCTGTTAAGAATAGGAATGCCATGCCGTGGGGAGGTGCGGACGAAGATACGACCGTTGGATCCTGCTCAAATTTCGCTTTGTCTCGTCGAGCAATTTCTGACGAGCCCGCGCCCGGCGCACCTGTGCGGCCAGCGCTTCGGCGTTCCGCGTCAGTAAGGAATTGATTTGAGCCGCCTTCGCGCGAAAAGGGGCGAGAGCGGGCGTGGTGGGGCGGCCGGCTGCCTCTTCGGACGTGGACTTCCGCGCGGCTTCGGCGAGTGACTTTTGCAGGATTGCTTTGCGGGCCTGAATTCGATCGACCGCAGGCCAGGAGGCGGATTGAATGGCCGCCCCTTCCGCCCGGGTCAATTGTAGCCATTGCTCCAAAATCTCGGCGATTTCATCTCTCGCGCTCATGACATATCAAGCGGAGCGAAATTCCATACCCGCCGAAAGGGCGGCCTGCTCCTCGTCCGTTCCATGGCCGCGATGCAACATCTCCGACCAGCTTTCCCGCAGGGTGCGCAAGTGCCGGACGACTTCTTCGATGGGTCCTTTTTTCTTTTGCATGTTGCCCTCCTGTAAGCGGCGGTAGAAGTAGTCGTAGAGCCTCCGGAAAGTTACGGCGGCGTCGCCCCCTTTAGCCATATCAAGCCTGGCATTCATCTCGTAGATGATGGCCTGGGCGCGCAGGATATTATTATTGATGGTTAGGTTAAATTCCAACGGATCAGAGTGGTTGAATCCCGTCAGGCCTCTTTCCAGGAAGCTGATGGCACCGTCGTAAAGCATCAAAACCAAGTGTTCCGGAGGGGCCGTTTGAGTGGTCACCTTGCGGTAGGATTGCCACGGATCACTGCGTTGAGTCATGATGAATTATTGATTTACTCAGGTAAGGAGGGCAGTTGGCTGGCCAGGAAATTGGAAAGCTTTTTGAGTGTCTCGTCTGATGGATAATTGGTGTTGTTGACCAGGGCGCGGCCCGCGGCCACGGCGTCGGGACGGATGTCGGGGGTATTTTGCAATGCTCCCTCCAAGTCAGTCGAACTCGCAAAGGAGTCGCCAGGCGCGGCGGTTTTGCCCGCAGTGCCGGCATTTTTGACCGGCGGCAGGCTATTAACGGCTCCCCAATTTATTTTTGTATCTATTTCCATAACTTTCAGTTAGCTCGCCCCTTCGAACGTTCTCTTTCCTTTTTATATCGGCCCTATTTTCAAATCACTTTAGCCGCATTTAGCGGCCCAAAATAGTCCTATCGGGCAACGTGCCCAACAGAGCCGCCAGTGTGTATTGGCCAAACCGGGCCGGCGAACTCAAGATGGTGGAAGCGTCCGCGGAAGGGGCTTCATTACGAAGATGCTGCCCGTAATAATCCCTGGCCGCATTGGACACCGCCGGCTCCCCGGCATCCAGCACCTCGTCCGCACACCATAAAATTTTGTCTTTCATACTCTGCGCGGACGGCGGGCCGGGAGGTGGGTTGGCCACCAGGCTGAATTTCCACCCCACTGCCACAGGCTGATATGGCTCATAACGGGTCAATTGGCAAAATAATATCGCATCGCAACCAGTGGCATCCGCTACGCGCCCAAAAAAATCGGGTGGCAACGGCTCATCCGCCCGCCATCCGGCCTTGCCCGTCCATTGTTTTAACTCCGCGGAAGAAACTGTAATCACTTCAAATCGTTTGCACTTCTCCAGTTCCGCGTAAAGGAGCGGCTCGAGGGTTTCCACGCCAGCATTCAAAAATGCCGTGGATTCAGGGGTCACCAAGGGCAACACAGCCACACGCCGGATTTGAGTGGGAAGCGAATTGGTGCGGCGATAAATGTTGGTGGGCTTGTAACGAGGCCCCGCATCCTGAACCACATTCGGAAGCGGGGGGAAGAGGTGGCAACCGGCGCACAGGACGGCTGTCATTGCACAACAGAAAAGCCGGAACTTTGAACCGTGATCTGTTCGCCCAAACTTATGCCAGAATTTTTTCATGATGCGAAATAGGTCGAATCGCTTTAACCCGAAGACGACAAACTTGAGCCGGCCGCCGTTGGCGCGGATTGGTCGCTCGCGCTGGAGCTGTTAAAATAGGCGTTCAAATACTCCTTCTCAGTGTTGATGCTGTTAATGGCGGTTTCCATGGCGGTAAACTGATTATCCAGCGTGGTTTGGTCATTCGAAATCTTCGTCTGCAACGTGGTGATGCTGGTGGCAATGGTTTTTGCCTCGGAAGTCATATTGGACTCATCGGTGGCCAGCACGCCATTGGAGCCGGTGACATTGGTTAAATAGGAACCCAGCGCCGTGGCCAGGCCATTGGTGGAATTCGTGAAAAGATTCTGGACCGCGGTCAGATTGTTGGTCAGCGCATTGTTTAAGGTGGTGGCGTCGGGAGTCGCCAGGGTGTTATCATTTCCGTTGGACGCTATGCCCAAGTCGTTCAGGTTCTCGACTCCCGAGGTCCCGCCCGAAGGCGTGGCATCGACCAACTGGCGTAAACTGGTCACAATACCTTCGGCATCCATGTCGCCAGTCAATAATCCGGGTGTGACCGTACCCGTGGAGCTGGTCGTGGAGGCGGTCTGGCTGCTGATATAGTTTTGGACGGTATTGTAATCCGTCACAAATGAATTAATAGCGGCAGAAATGGTGGAGGTATCGCTCTGGACGGAAATGGTCGTGGTGCCCACGCCCAAAGCCGTGATGGACAGGCCGGTTATGCCGGAGGATCCCGCATCAACGGTGTTGGATTGGCTGGTCAACGTGCCTCCACCGTTGATGCTGTATTCAAGATTGGTGCCCGCTTGCAAAGTTCCGCCGGACAGGCCGGTCGCGGCCAAAAAGTTGCCAGTTACGTCCTGCAACGAGATGCCTACATCCCCCGGAGTCGTATCGGTGAGGTCGAAGCGGTTGTTGAGCGAGTCGTAGGTAGCCGTGACTCCCGCGGCAGAATCGTTGATCCGCTGCAAGACATCTGTGACGGTGTCAGTTGAGGCATCAAAATTAATCGGCACCCCGTTGATAAGAAATTGGCCGGCTCCCGCGCCGCCGTCGCTGATCGTGGTGGAAAGGTTCGCATTATTCAACGTGTCGCTCAAATTGACACCACCCAATGGGGCGGCGCTGGTCACCGTGTCGCCGCCATTGTTATAGAGTTCAGCGGCTTGTAGAAAATTGCTGGTGTCCGTGTCACTCCCCAAAGTAATAGGACTGCTACTGAATAGCGTAATCTCATCGGCGTTGGTGCCGGTGGCGCTGTAACTGGCGGTGACGGCGCCCCCGGTGGCGGTATTGATCTGATCAAAGACCGATTGCAACGTATCACTGGTGGCAATGGTGATGGTCTTGCCGTTGACCGTAAAAGTGCCCGCGGTAACGGGATTGGCAAAACCAGCGGCGCTCAAGACCAGGCCGGAAACGTCATTAGTGGAACTCAGCTTGGCGCTGGCGGTGGACCCTTGCTGGACCGAATCGCTGGCCAGGGTGCCGACTTTGAAAGTGTAAGTGCCCAATGGGGTGCCGGAGGCGGCGGTGGCGTTTGCGATTGAGGAATTGGAAAGCGAGGTGGTGCGCGAGTTAAAAAACCCCGGTGCGGTCAGGGTGGTGACGTCCTTCTGGAGATTGGTTAAATCTGTTCCGATTGTTTGATAGGCGGTATTCTTTTGATTATCGGCCGTTTCCTCGGCATTCATCTGCGTCTCGGGGGCGGCCTCCACGGTCAGCATCTCGTTGACGATGGCAGTCCAGTTAATGCCGGAAGCCAGTCCGGAAAGCGCCAGGGAACTGGCTGTGGAACTCCTAGTTGCGGCCATACTGATTCTCTTTCTTTTACTGCATCATAAATTGCATCAAACGGATTCCGCCGCGGAATCACGGAACTCGGGCGGCGTAAGCGCCGCCCGAGTTAGACTAACTACCGAATCAGTACTGATCTCCTTACTGGAGGAGTTTCAATATGGATTGCGGATTTTGATTGGCCTGCGCCAGCATCGACGTGCCTGACTGCACGAGAATCTGGTACTTGGCGTAATTGGTGCTCTCTGTTGCCACATCCACATCGCTGATCTGGCTGTTGGCGGCCGTGAGGTTGGTCGACAACACGCTCAGTTGCGAGGCGGTGTAGTTCAGGCGCTCTTCATTGGCGCCGACGCCGGCGCGGTCGGTGCCCAATTGAGCAATCGCGGCCGTGACATCGGTCAAGGCCGTGGCCGCGCCGGTGCTGGTGGAGATGTTGGCCGCGGTTGCGGTGGTGTAGGCCGAGGCGCTCAGGTTGGCGTTGGCCATGGTGAACTGGGTGCCGGAACCATCAATCGTCACGCTTAAGCCGCTCGAACCGAAAAGGCTCACGCCGTTGAAATCCTTCGTGGCGGTATTGGTGATGTAAGCTGACAAGGCGCTGTATTCCGACTGGTAGTCGGCCGCTTCTCCAGAGGAGATGGTGGGGTCCTGCGCTTCGATGGCCAATGTGGCCATTTGATCGAGGGCCGAACCGACCTGTTGCAGATACCCGTCCTGGGTTTGTGAGAACGAGGTGGCGTTGGCGACGTCGTTGTTAGCCGCGGTGGTTTCGCCGATTTGCGCGTTGAGGCTGATGGATTCCGCCAAACCAGCGGGATTATCAGACGCATTCACGATCTGCGAACCAGAGGAGAGCCGTGCCAGCGACTCATTGAGCATGTTGGTCGAATTATTGAGGTTGTTGGCGCTGTTGAGCGCTGCGATGTTTGTATTAATTACCATAAGTCTAACTCTTTCCTTGAGTCACCCCTTTCGGGGAACTACTGCACGGCATCCATGCCGTGTGGTGAATTTCGATTGCGGGCTTCACCGGTTTTCCCTATTGGCCATTTGTGGCTGCCAATCGCCATTGTCTCTCGACACCAGTTCTATCGGCAGGATGATGGGATACTTAACCATTTCGCGGCGGGTAATTATTGCAAAAATCTCCTAAAGTATTGGGGGAAACCGCCGATCCCTTAAAGCGACATTTATGATCAGACCGCCGCTATGAATATATCCGCTGTTTCCCCCGCGCCCAAGCGCCGCGAGGATTTCGATGCCCTGCAATCCGCCCTGCAATCCGGCAATATTTCCAGCGCGCAGACGGCGTTCGCCGCATTCCTGCAAGATGTTCAGAAAACGGCCCAAGGAGCGGGACCGGGCAGTATCTTTGGCCCCGGCACCCAAGCGAGCAAGGATTTGCAGAACTTGGGGAGCGCTTTGAAATCCGCCAACCTGCCCGGCGCGCAAAAAGCCTTTGCCCTTTTGCAGCATGATATTCAAACCGCGGGGCCCTCTCCGACCACTTTGCCTTTTCCGCACAGCCATCATCCGCTGACCCCGTCTGAGGTGGCTAATAATGGTGCGGAAATTTTTACGGGCGCAGCCCCAGGCAGCGCCTTGGCGCAAACCATTGGCAATATCCTCAACGTAAAAGCGTGAGGGGCCTCAAGTTAAATACCCGCCAGCGCGGTATCCAGAACATCCAGTAAAAAGTCCGCATCAGCCTGAATGGCGCACATGGGCGGAGCGAATCGTATGGTCTGGCCCCATAAGCCGCCTTTGCCCAGCAACAGCCCAAGGTCCCGGGCTTTCTCCACCACTTGGGCGCACTCGGCCTTGGCCGGTTCCTTGCTGGCGCGGTCCTTGACCAACTCTATACCGAGCATCAATCCCTTCCCGCGCACGTCGCCGATAATATTGTGCCGCTCCTTCAATTTTTCCAGGCCCGCCAAAATGTGGGCGCCGAGTTTCAGGGAATTGGCCTGGAGTTTTTCCTTCTCAATGACTTCAAGGACGGCTTTGCCTTGCGCGCAGACCACAGGGTTGCCGCCAAACGTGTTGAAATGTATCCGCCGGGTCACGGTATCCGCGATTTTCGCGGTCGTCACCACGGCGGCCAGCGGGCAACCGTTGCCGATGCCCTTGGCCATCGTGACAATGTCGGGAACCACGCCCTGAGTTTCAAACCCCCAAAAATTCGTGCCGGTGCGCCCGAAGCCGGCCTGGACCTCGTCGGCGATACACACGCCGCCGGCGGCGCGCACGTGCTCGTAAGCCTGTTTTAAATAACCGTCGGGAAAAACCACCACGCCACCCACGCCCTGGATCGATTCGGCGATGAAACCCGCCAACTGCCCCGAAGTGGCGTAGTCAATCAGACTTTTCACATCGGCGGCGTAGTTTTTGCCGGCGGCGGGATCGGTCCGCCCCCAGGCGCCGCGATACGGATCGGGCGTCATGGCGTGATGCACGCCAAAACTGTGCGGCACATTGAATTTCCAGGTGCTGTGCGATGTCAGCCCCATGGCTGACATGTTGCCGCCGTGATAGCAATTGCGCAGGGCGATGACATCGAAATTGCTGGTGTAGGCTCGGGCCATGAGCAGCGCCAGGTCATTTGCCTCGGAGCCGGAGTTGACGAAGTAGCACACTTTCAAATCCCCCGGCATCTTGGCGGCAAGCTTCTCCGCGTATTCGGCGATGTTGGGATGCAGGTAAATCGTGGTGGAATGCTGCAGAGTCTCGTTCTGGCGGCGAGCGGCCTCGACCACATGCGGATGACAGTGGCCGACGCTGATGGTGACAATGCCGCCCAAGCCATCGAGATAGCGCCGCCCCTTCTCGTCAAAAATGTACTGGCCTTTGCCTTCGACCAGCATGATGGGCTTCTTGTAATAAAGGAAAACGCCGGGGTTGAGGAACTGGCGGCGCAGTTGCAAAACTTCCTCGGCGGATTTGCCGGCGTAGGGTTTAGGTTGATGATCGAACGGAGGGAGAACGGGAGTTTTCATATTTGCGATTTAATTTTTTGTCACTTCCACTGCTTTGGGCACCGGCGTCTTTCTTCCCATGATATAGACGGACGCCGTAATTCTCGCGGCGAGATAGACGGCAAACGCCACAAAGAATCCCACAAACCAGGCGTAATTGTAGAGCGAAATAAAAATCGGCGCGACGCTTTCCTTCGGCAGAACTTTGACGATCACCAGAAAGCCGGGAAAGTTGGGCAGCACAGCCAGGGTCAGCGCGACGAGGGCTGCAATGCTGTAGCCGCCGGTGTAACGGTATTCGCCTTCCGCGTGATAGAGCGCGAACAAACTCAACCGGCAACGCCGCCAGACGAAATAGTCCGCAATCAATATGCCGCCGATGGGGCCGAGCAGCGCACTGTAACCGATCAGCCACGATATGTAATCCGTCGAACTAGCGAGCAATTTCCAAGGCATCATCAAGACGCCAATGATGCCTGTGATAAACCCACCGGTGCGAAAGGAGATCTTCCGAGGTGCTAGATGGGCAAAGTCGTTGGCAGGACTGACCACGTTGGCCGCGATGTTCGTGGCCAGCGTGGCGATGCATATCCCCAGCATGGCTACTATCAAAACAACGGGATTGGTAAAGCGAGTCAACACGTCCACTGGGTCCCAGATGGTTTGATGAAAGATAATTGTCGTCGCCGAGGTCACAGCCACGCCGATGAAGGAGTAAAGTGCCATGGTGAGGGGCAAGCCGATGGTCTGACCGATAATCTGGTCCCGTTGGGTGTGCGCGTAACGGGAGAAATCCGGAATGTTCAAGGAGAGCGTCGCCCAAAAGCCGATCATCCCAGTAAGTGTTGGAAAAAAGAATATCCAGAATTGTCCGCTTTGGGGCTGCCCCGGTTCGAAGGCGGAAGGCCGGGATAAAATCGGCCCAAAACCGCCGGCGGCGCGATAGGCCCAAGCCAGAAAAACCAGGCCAAGAATGATCAAGAGCGGCGCCTTGATGTTCAACAAAATGCGGATCGAATCGATGCCCTTATATATGACAAACATGTTGATGCCCCAGAAAAAGAGGAAACAGATAAACTGCGGCAAGGTGATGCCGAGGGCGTTATGGGCGGCCCCGCCCACCGTTGGAAAGAAGACGGCCAGGATTTTATGAATCGCTTCGCCGCCGATCCAGGTTTGAATTCCGAACCATCCACAGGCCACCAGCGCGCGCAACAAGGCCGGGACATTGGCGCCTTTGGTGCCGAACGCGGCCCGGCAATAAACCGGAAAGGGAATGCCGTATCGCGTGCCGGCGTGGGCGTTCAAAATCATCGGAACGAGCACTATGAGGTTGCCTAGAAAAATGGTCAGAATGGCCTCCCACCAGTTCATGCCGCCACCGATGAGCGACGAGGCCAGCATGTAAGTGGGAATGCACGCCGACATCGAAATCCAGAGGGCGGCGAAATTCCAGTATCGCCAGGAACGGCGTTCCGGCGGCACCGGCGCGAGGTCCTGATTGAACAAGGCGCTTTGCAGAAGCTGGCCATGTTCTTCCGCGCTTAAAGAGGCGTGCGTCATAGCTGGGGCGAGAGCATAAACGCTAAAGGCCGAAGGCTAAAGGCTAAAGTATGAGAAAAGTAACGCTAGCGACGCTTTTTGAAAATCCTTGGATTCGAGCTACGTTGTCACTGTGAGGAGGAGCATTATTCAACTGATGTTGATTGCCCGGCTGGCTTGGGCAGGTGCGGTTTGGGCCCAGCGAATCAATCAGGAGGGCCGTATTCTCGGAATCTTGCCGGTGGTGACAAACGCCATTTTGTTCGACACGTCAAACGCGGATGCCGTCGTCTCTGCCATGCAGATTTTTCCCGTGTCCAATGCCTGGAACGAGAGGGTTTTCTTCCTGCCGGTGCTGACGAATTCCGATGCCATGATCGCGCAAATCATGTCAAATCTTTCAGCCAGCCGGCAGACCTTGATTGCGTTTCAGGAAATGAATTTCGTGCTAGTGCCGGATAACCAGGCGCTGCAGCCGATTGATTTCTTTGATTACCCGGATGAATCGGACCTCAACGGCAGGACTTATCCGGACGGTTTGTATCCAATCCCGACGAACCTGCCCATCGAAGGCTGGCCGACGCAGACGGGCGCGCAGACGCTGGCCCAATGGCAGACCAACGCCGACGGCAGTGACCGTCATGCCATCATGGTGGAACCGGGAAGCGGATTCATATGGGAGACGTGGTTGACGCAATTGTCAGGCACGAACTGGCTGGCTGCCAACGGCGCGGAATTTAACTTGAACACAAATGGCCTGCGGCCAGCCGGCTGGACTTCGGGCGATGCGGCGGGTTTCCCCATGTTCTCCGCGCTCGTCCGTTACGACGAAGCAGAACGCGGCATGGTGGAGCACGCTTGCCGGCTGGTCGTCGCCAAATCGCTTTACGGTTCCTACATCTATCCGGCGACGCACTTTGCCGCGCCCTCGTCGAATACAAACGCCAACCTGCCGTCGATGGGGCAGAGATTGCGGCTCAAGTCGAGCTTCGTCATCCCATCGACTTGGACCAAGGAGGAAAAGGCCGTTCTGCTCGGCCTTAAAAAATACGGCGCAATGGTGGCGGACAACGGAAATTTTTTCTCGATCTCGGTCACACCCGACGACCGATGGCCGGCAAATTGCTTCAACGATTTGACCGGCATCAGCATCATCAATTTTGAAGTTATCCAAACAACCGGCCCGAGCGGGGGGCCGCGCTCGCCGGGCGCGCCGGTGGCAAACGCGGGGCCCGCCCAGTCCGTCGTGGTCGGAGAACCGGCGCAATTACAAGGCACGGTCACATTCTCGGGCGCGTCGCCAGCGATTCAGTGGCAGCTCTATTCGGGTCCCGGCACGGTGACGTTCGGCAACGCGGCGCAGCCGAACACGACGGCCACCTTCAGCGCGCCGGGCGATTACACGTTGATGTTGAGTGCGGATGACAGCGTTCACGCCGTTGCCTATTCTGCGGTAGCCGTTACGGTGTCGCAGGCGATTTGGGTGACCATCGCTCGCGCAGGGACGAACGTGAATCTGGCTTGGACGGGCGGTTCACCGCCTTATGTGCTGCAACAGTCGCCCAGCTTCCCGGCCGCTGTATGGAGCGGCGTGTTTACGACGGGCGTGCAAAGCGTAACCTTGCCGATAGCGACGAACGGCAGCACGTTCTTCCGCATTGAAGGACAGTAAGGGAAAGAAAAGAAGCCGCCAAACCCGCAATTGACTCCGCCCTCTTTCTGGATATTTTCCCCAAATGTATTCGGGCATTCGACTGAGGAAGCTGGTGTTCATTCTTTGCCTCCTGGCGCCCATGGGCGCGGTGGCGACGGATTGGCCGCAGTTCCTCGGCCCGACTCGCAACGGAATTTATGCCGGGCCGCCTCTGCTTGACCATTGGGACAGCGACGGCCCAAAAATTGTCTGGCAGAAAAAAATCGGGTCCGGCTTCAGTTCTCCCGTGGTGGCCAGGGGCAGGCTGATCCTCTTTCATCGTGTCGGTCCCGAGGAAATTGTGGAATGTCTCAACGCCACCAATGGCCAGACGATTTGGAAACACGCCTACCCGGCCACATTCAGCGACCCCATTAAGTTGGACGAAGGTCCGCGCGCCACTCCGGCGATTTCGGACGGCAAGGTTTACAGTTACGGCGCGGACGGCATATTGCTTTGTCTGGACTTTGAGACGGGCGCCAAAGTCTGGAGCGCCGATACCAAGGCGGATTTTAAAGCGCAACGCCCTTGGTTCGGCATGGCCTGCTCGCCTCTCATTGAAAGCAATTCCCTTCTGCTCAACGTCGGGTCAGCCAACAAAATGGGCGTCGCGGCGTTTGATAAAAAGACGGGCGCGGTGCTCTGGCAATCGACTCACGACCGAGCCACTGGCTCCTCGCCGGTTTGCGCCACCATTCATAACCGCCGCTATGCTCTTTTCCTTACCTACAGCCGATTGGTTGGCGTCGATCCGGCCGATGGGAAAATCCAATTCCAGTTTCCGTGGCTGCCGCATGGTTATGGCCCCGTTGTCGGGGCTTCACCCGTGGTCGTTGACGACTCCATTTTTCTCTCCGCGATTTACACCTTGGGCAGCGTGTTGCTGCGGGTGAACGCCGACGGCGCCGGCGTGGAAAAAGTGTGGGATACGCACGATCTTTCCTCGCACTATCAAACCGGCATCTGCAAGGATGGGTTTCTTTACGCGCCGGACGGCCATCAGGAAGAACATCCCAGTCTTTGCTGCATCGCGCTGGCCACGGGCGCAGTCCAATGGAAAGACCCGGAGTACGGCGAAGCCAACCTTCTGCTGGCCAATGACAATCTCGTGCTTCTAACTCAGCACGGCGAATTGATTATCGCCCCGGCATCGCCCAAGAAATTTCAGGTCAAGGCCCGGGCCCAGATTCTGCCATTCCTGGTTCGAGCCTACCCGGCGATCAGCGATGGATTCCTTTTTGGGCGTGCCACGGCAAAATTGGTCTGCGTCGATCTGCGCCCCTGAGGCTAACCGTCTTTTTAGTCTTTAGCTTTTGGCCCATATCCGTTAAGCTTATTATTGGCATGAGCCAGCGCCGAACATATTATTTTGACAACAACGCCACCACGCGGATCGCCCCGGAAGTGGTGGACGCAATGCTGCCGTTTTTGCGCGATTGGTGGGGCAATCCGTCCAGCGCCTATGGCTTCGGCAGGGAAGTCGGCAAACATCTGGAGGAAGCGCGCGCCAAAGTGGCGGCCTTGATCAACGCTGATCCCAAGGAAGTCGTCTTCACCAGTTGCGGCACCGAAAGCAATAATTCCGCCATCCAAAGCGCCCTGGCCACGCATCCGGCCAAACGCCATGTTCTGACCACCGCCGTCGAGCATTCCGCCATTATCAATCATTGCGAAGCTTTGCAAAAGCAGGGCTGTCAAGTCACCTTTCTTCCGGTGGACGCGGATGGCTCGCTCGACCTGCATCTGCTCGACAAATCCATCCGCCTGGATACGGCCATTGTTTCGGTGATGTGGGCCAACAACGAAACCGGAGTCGTTTTTCCCATCGAGGAAATTGCCGCGATCTGCCGCAGCAAAAACGTCCTGTTCCATACCGATGCCACCCAGGTCCCCGGCAAGATGAAGATCGATGCGCGCGGATTGGGCGTGGATTTTCTCTCGCTTTCCGCCCACAAACTGCATGCACCCAAAGGAGTCGGCCTGCTCTACATCAAACGGAAGGTGAAATATCAGCCGTATGTGATCGGCGGGCATCAGGAGCGGGGCAAACGCGGCGGCACCGAAAACGTGGCCAGCATCATCGGATTCGGCCGGGCGGCGGAACTGGCCGAGGCCCATTTGGCGGACGAAAACACGAGGGTGCGCGCGTTGCGCGACCGGCTGGAAAACGCCATCCTGAGCACGATCCCGCAGACCATCCGCACCGGGGCCAAAGAACCGCGCCTGCCCAACACGAGCAACATCGCGTTTGAAGGCGTCGAAGCCGAGTCCATTTTGCATCAACTGGATTTGCTGGGCATTTGTGTCTCCAGCGGTTCGGCCTGCACCACCGGTTCGCTCGATCCTTCCCACGTATTGACAGCCATGGGAATCAAGCCGATGCGGGCGCGCGGCTGCGTGCGCATCAGCCTGGGGATTTATAACACCGACGAGGAGGTCGATTACTTGTTGAAACATCTGCCCCAGGTCATCGCCAAGTTGCGCGAAAATTCCCCGCACAAATCCGGCGCCGCCCGCGCCGAACACGCCCATCGATCGGGCTAGGTTTGACACCCATTCTTTTTCGCAGTATATTCCCCGCCCTTTTATGAAAGCAAAACCGCATGTGGCAATAGTCGGCGCGACGGGCGCCGTCGGCATCGAAATGCTCAAGACACTGGAGAAGCGGAATTTTCCAGTGGGCCAATTGACCCTGCTCGCCTCGGCCCGCTCGGTTGGCAAGAAGCTTGCCTTCCGCGGCCAGCCGGTCGCCGTGACGGAATTGACCATGGATTCCTTCAAGGGAATCGACATTGCGCTCTTTAGCGCCGGCGGCGGGATTTCGCGGGATTTTGCTCCGGCCGCCGTCAAGGCTGGTTGTGTGGTGATCGATAATTCCAGCGCGTTCCGCATGGACGATTCCGTGCCGCTGGTCATCCCGGAAATCAACGCCTCCGACCTCCGGGCGCACAAAGGCATCATTGCCAACCCGAATTGCACCACGGCCATCACGTTGATGGCGTTGTATCCTTTGCACCAGGCATTCGGTGTCAAACGGATTTTCGCCTCCAGTTACCAGGCCGTCTCCGGCACCGGAGCCAAGGCGATTGAAGAACTGAAGCGCCAGGTGGAACAAACCGTGGCTGGAGAACCGGTGACAAAGGAAGTTTATCCGCATCAAATCGCTTTCAACGTTTTACCGCAGGTGGACGTGTTCCTGCCCAACGGTTACACCAAGGAAGAAGCGAAGATGGAAAACGAAGGGCGGAAAATCATGCATCACCCCGCCTTTCGCGCCAGCGTGACCTGCGTGCGTGTGCCGGTCTATCGGGCGCACGCGGTGGCGGTGAGCGCGGAGTTCGAGAAACCGATCACTGTGGAAGCGGCCCGCGAAGTTCTCAGAAAAGCGCCTGGCCTGGATGTGGTGGACAATCCCGAAAAAAAGGAATATCCGCTGCCGTTGCACGCCAGCGACAAGTATAATTGCCAGGTGGGCCGTTTGCGCAAAGACAGCGCGTTCGACAACGGCCTCTGCTTCTGGGTGGCGGGCGATCAACTGCTCAAAGGCGCCGCCTTAAACGCCGTCCAAATCGCCGAAGCGCTGATGAAGTGACGGACATACTCGAAAAACATCAAATCCTCCGCCAGGCGCACGAAGAAAAAAACTATGGCAGGGTGGTCGAGTAGGGCAGGCGCAACAGGTTTAGGCCAAAGAGTTCCAATGTTTCCGCCCTTTCGGGCTTGGTGGCAAATAGTCTTCAGGCCATGCCGGTCGTTTCCTCCGCCCCCTCCACTCATTCCGTACGGCGGGTTTTCCCCAGTACGGCTGGAAGTCAGTCCTTTCAAAGCTGCCCTTCCGCAAGAGTGTCCTCGCGTTTGACCATTCCTTCGCGTTCTCCTCGTCACCGACCTTTGTCCAGGTATTCCTATCCTCTGGCGAGGCCCTCACCTTACAGTCGTGGCGATTGGATCCGCCAACTGCCCCACAGGCCCTTTTCCTTGCCCGTTTACGCCCGAGCTTGCTTGGGGAAGGTCTCCCTTCACCAAGTCAGTTATCATTTCTCAGACCAATTATCGCAATGCCTGAGGCAGGACTTTCCCCTGCTGGTCTGTCAAAGATCGAAGGCTGCACAGACTCCGTCGAACCCTAAATCGATCGCTGCGACTGACTGCGACGCACCATGACTGTAAGCAATTTCATTGCGCATTGGGTTTGACTGCTTGAGCCTGGCCGGCAGGGAGGATTAACGCTAACGGGATAGCCGCGAAAAGGCATAAGAGGCACAAGCCCCGAATGCTGTTCCCCCGAAACCATTCGGGGTTCGGGGTTGCGACCTTTGTGCTTTTTGGCGGCCATTTTTTTTATTGGATTATAGGGCTCTCGGCAGGCTATTGAACCCCGTTCCAGATTTTTCATTCATACTTCTTTGTTTTTGTTGGACGAAGCATATACCATAACTATTCAATAGTAAAACAGATATTTTAATTATATTCGCCAAAAATTGACGCTTTTAAAGAAGTTAAGCGGGTATTCGTCACCAGCCGATTTGCCGGAAAAACGGGCAAACCGGTCGTTCCGCAAATTGTTACTGCATAAATGGTTAAAAAGTGGCTCCAAAGGCAGGTCTCGACAACCGGCATGCCAATTTCAAGGCAATAATAGCGGATTTTCCCCGGTAATCAAGGATACAAGTGACCTACCCGCCCGTTACAAAAGTTTAAAAGTTGCTGGCACTACCGCTCACAGTTCCGCCCACAGCCAAATAAAACCAAGCAAACAAAGTCTGGTTAATGAATCTGAACCGCTGGCTCAATGGTGCTTGGCGTCTGTTGGGGTGAATGTGGAAATATTCTCTGAAATTCAATCTCAGCTCCATTACGAACAAAATCCCAACTCATTAAATTGTCAGGCGTGTGCGAGCGGCCATAATAATACCAACGCCACAACACGCGAGACGCAGAAAAGATGATGAACTGATGCTCGTCAATCTGGCGACCCGCGGGATGCCATATCTGCAATGTCTCCTCGTCATTGAAATGAAGCGCAATACAGTTAATTCCAAGTAAAAAGAATTGGCTCCAATCCCGATTCCATCGGAACAAACCTGCAACCACACAGTTTATCCCGACCTTGTCGGGATTCTGCCATTGAGCCAAAAAATGGCTCCAAGGGTAGGACTCGGACTGTGAAGCCCGATTCAGATACGAGGAGAATATGGGTTTTTCACTCTGGACCATCAGGAACAATTCGCTCCAATTCATCAGAGTTTTTCACTACTCGCCAGTATTTTCACGGAAAGTTGATCTGCAAAATTCCGGCGGCTTTTTGGGCGTAAATGAACGAAGCGCAAAACGCGCGTTCATGATTTTAGACGGTGCTTCTGTCGCTCTCCGCACGCGCTTGCAACGGTGCCAGTCAAACGCAGGCTAATTTTCCCGTTCGAAGTCCAGAATGCTCCATTTTCTTGCGGTGACACTAACTGTTGCGCGCCTCTTTTCTCGTGGCGCGAAGAGGTAAAAGCGTTTAGTTTACCGGGATGCAAACTTGGCGGCGCCGTATAAGCCTTTCTGCGGCGTTGTTGTCTTTTGTCACGGAATCCCTGGCGCAACCATCAATCAATACCGCGTATCCGCCAGTTCTAAACGACCGCGCGGGCGACCATGTGGCTTACCTGGTTTCAGCAACTGCAAGCAGCGGCGCTCTCAGTTACGCCTGGCATCAAACCGGCGATTCATCTGTCCTCTCCACGTCCAATTTCCTCGTGCTCACGAATATCCAACCCAGCAACGCGGGCACATACTATGTGGTTGTCACGGACGCGAACGGTTCGACGCAATCTTCCAATGTCACCCTCAACGTTCTTCCAGCCGGCGCGCTCCAGCTCTACTCAACCAATCTCATCCTGGCCCGCGTCGGGGACGGCGCCCAGCCTTTGAGCGGCGCGACCGGCAACACACTTTACCTCGACCAATACACCACCAACGGAACTTATATTGACACAATACAGGTTCCCGATGAGGCCCTCGGCCAACCTTACGGCACGGGCAGCGCGAACAGCGCCCAGTTGCCCCCCGGCAGTTCATCGCTGCTGATCGCGGGCGGCAATGTGTCTCCGGGAAATGACGCCCCGTACGAAGCTTTCCTTGCCCGCGCCCCAAACGGCCTGAGCATTAGCTTCGGCGGATATTGTCAGGCATATCCGTTCCAGGGCGGCGATGTCAGCGCCGAACCTGGCGGCAACGGCGGCAACGACTGGCGCGGCATCGCGACGGTGGATTCATTTGGCTATTACTCGCTGGTGTGGACGAACAGCGGATTGTACAGCGGCGGCAACCACCAGTTTCACGGCGCGGTGGATATTGACGGCAACGCCACCAATTATTACACCGCTGGTGAAGCCGGGTCGGGCAACGCCATCAAATACTGCAACATCAATTTCCAGCCCGCGAACGGCAGCGGAATCGCGGCCGTGGCCGGCAGCCTCGGCGGCACGCGCGTCGCGCAGGTGGCGGGGGGAAATCTGGTGTTCTCGGACGTCGGCGCCAGCACCATTGGCCTTTACGCCTGCGCCGGTCTGCCGGGCAACACCGCCACGGCATCGTTGATCATCGCCGAGCCCGGCCAGCCGCTGGACTTTGCCTTCAGCCCGGACCTGAACACCGTCTATATCACCGACAATGGCACTTACGGAGGTTCAGGTGTCGAAGGGGGCGGGCTCCAACGCTGGGACGCCAGCAGCACCGGCCCGGACGGATTCCCCGGTTACCACTTCAGCTATGCATTGCAAATGGGAACGGGTTCAACCAGCGGCGGCCGGGCGGTAACGGTTGATTTCAGCGCGGCGACCACCTGGGGCACAGGGATCCACGGCGCGAAGATTTATGTGACAACGGCGGAATCCTCCGGCAACCGCCTCCTGCGCATTGTAGATAACGGCGCCGGCTCTCCCTCCACCACCCTGGCCTCTGTCCCGGCCAATCTGATGCTTTCCGGCGTCCGTTTTGGCCCGGTTTTTGTTGCGCCCAATCTTTCCATCCAACCGCAGTCGGAAACAGCCTTGTTTGGCTCGATGGTGACCTTCTCCGCCTTCGCCGCCTGCACCGGACCGCTGACCTATCAATGGTATTTCCAATCGAACGGCGCGGGCGTTTTCACGGCGATGGCCGGCGCGACGAATGATACTTACGAAATCAACGAGGCCGAGACCAATAACCTCGGCAACTACTATGTGGTTGTAACCGATCCGGTGTCCGCAAGCGCCCAGAGCCAGACGGTGTCGTTCAGCCTGCCGGCCACATCAGGCGTGTCGCTGGCAGTCAATACGCTGTCGCCGGGCCCGACCATTCCGCGGGATTTTCTGGGGTTGAGCTTCGAGGAAGCCAACTTGAAATTCAATGGCGTGGGCGTGGCTGGCTATATGTTTGACTCATCCAACACGGAGTTGATTACGCTTTTTACCAATCTCGGGATTAAAAACCTGCGTATCGGCGGCACTTCGGTGGACACCAACAACGAGGTCATTCCCCTTTACGTTGCCACCAACCAGGACATTGACGCGCTGTTTCGGTTCGCGCCGGCGGCAGGGGTGGAGGTGAGCCTTTCGTTCCGTTTGGAAAACGGCAATTCGCAACTCGACGCCGCGCTGGCCGGTTACACCTGGTCCAACTACAATCAGTATTTGACCTGTTTCGAAATCGGCAACGAGCCCGACGGCTACGGCGGCGGCGATCCGCAAATCACCAGTTTTGCATCCTACCTGGCCAAGTGGACCACGTTTGAGCAAGCGATTCTCAATGCGGCGCCCAACGCGAAATTCGGCGGCCCGGATGCCGCCGGCACCGCATACGCGGGCGAGTTTGCCAATGCGGAAACTGGCTCCTCCTCCATCACCTCGATCTTTTCCCATTTTTATTCGGGCGGTAATTCGTCCAGCCTGACCCCCGCGCAAATCATCGCCGGAATGCTTTCGTCGAACTGGGACACCAGCGCCTATCCGTCGCATCTCAGCCAGACCGAAGCCATCGCCAACGCGGACGGCTTTCCGTTCCGCTCGACAGAATTCAACAGCTACGTCGCGGACTATCCCGGCGTCCCGGGCGGGAACAACGTCTTCGCCGCTGCCCTTTATGCCTGCGATGCCGCGCATTGGTGGGCGGCGAATAATTGCAACGGCGTCAATTTCCACACCTTCCTTGGAAAATACAACGCGACGATTTACTACGACAGCAACGGGAACTACCAAATCTATCCAATTGGATACGGCATCAAGGCCTTCGACCTGGGCAGCCACGGCGCAGTCATCCCGGTAACGATGACCAACACCAACAGCCTCAACATCACGGCCTATGGCGTCGGATCCAGCAACGACCTCTTCGTCACCATTGTCAACAAGGAATACGGGGCCAACGCCAACAACGCCGCTGTCACCCTCATCCCGCAGGGGATACCCGTCGGCAGCGTGCGGGCGATGTTCCTCATGGCGACCAACGGCGTTACTGCGACGAATGGCGTGACCCTCGGCGGCGCCTTCATTACGAACAATGCTGCCTTCAACGGCGAATGGATGGAACTCGGCTACCTCACCCACGGTCAATGCGTCGTCACCGTGCCGATCTCCTCGGTGGCGATTGTGGAAATCCAGCCGCCGCCATCAGTGACGTTCACCCTGCAAAACTTGGGCGCCGGCCAATTCCAACTCAATTGGAACGCTGGCACCCTCCAATCCGCCCCAACCGCCGCCGGTCCCTACACCGACCTTCCAAGCGCCATCTCCCCATGGCTAATCACTCCCGCCAAGAGTCAACAATACTATCGAGTTAGAGCAAGCTATTAGCACTTGGTTGGTTACGTGACTGCGCCCCCCGAACGTGGCCGGCTTTATCCGGCCCGGTCGCGTCTTCGGACACAACAACGTAATTATCAAACACGGCGCGAGTCAGGAACAATGGGAATTTGATTTCAACCTCCTGTGCGATATTGATCACATCATTTCAAGAGAACGCAAGTTCTCGCGAGTTTCGGAAAGTTTTAACGAATAAAATTGATCCAAAGATAGGACTCGATCCTTCGATGTGCTAACGGGCCATGGTCTGTCCCATTTCCCGGAATAACTCCAGCCACGCCAGCCACAGGGATTGCTGGGCGGTTATTTTCCCTGTTTGGCGCAGCGCTTCCAAATGTTGGATCGGTTCTCCGTTGTAATGGCCGATCCAGCCGCAGGCGTATTGGCGGGACTTCAAAAGAAATTCCTTCAGTTCCTCCGCGGAGCAGTAGAGGGGAAATGTTTCCTCGACGACCACGGGTTTGCCCACGGCAAATTTCCGCAGCCCGGCCAGCGCCTCATCCACTTTTCCTTTTTCCGGGTAAATGTGGACGCTGATGAAATCCAGCGCGGGCGAGATCTCCTCAAGCCCGAAACCAGAAAAAATTCCCCAGTCCCGGGTCGATGGGAGCAATCCAACCGTAATCAAATGTTGGCGGTCCCGTTTGTGAATGGCGCGGGTCATGGCGTCGATCCATTGGCGGGCGATTTTCTCGCGCGGACGGCCGGCCTGGTCCAAGTTGATGAATTGAATAAAATTAAGGCCGCCCAGTTCCCCGGCATACCAGTCGCCCGAATTGCGTTGTCCGCCGGCGACGATGGGTTCGTTAATAAGATCGTAGCAGAAAACGGCGTCGCTTTTGCAGCATACGCCGGCGACACCTTCCCAAAATCGCGCCTGGGCAGCCCAACGGTCGGATTCGGACAAGGTGTCGTACCAGGCGGGGACATCGGTTTTGCGGTAACAGGCGAGGCCCGTAATATCCAGATAAAGCCCCGTTTGTTCCGCCAATTGCAACAGGCGCGCCAGCCGGGCCAGGACATCCGGATTGAGCTTGTCCGGGGCGAGCATGAATTTGCCAAATTGAAGATGAATGCGAACCACATTGGCCCCCATGCTCTTCATCTCACGAAAATCTCGCGCAACGGTGGGCCATTCCGGTCCCCAAAAATCTTCAATCAGCCGGCCGGTGTTGCCGTAGTTGTTGCCCCAGGGATGAAAAACCTGGCCCGAAGGCTCGCTGATGAATCCGCGTCTGTCGGGCGCAATCTCGATACGCTCCATCCGTTGCGCGGCGGTGCGGATGTCCTGATGGCAGGCCGTCAGCACAATCGCGCATAATACCATTAGAATTCTGGCCACGCGGAAAAGAATGAAAGGAATGCGGAGGATGAGGCAATCTTCTTTGTGAAATGTTTCACAAATGACTTGCGCTGATTTTCGACCGTGTTTATTTTTACGCTAATTCGGTTACATCCGATCCAATATACGTATGAAGAAACTCACTCTCTCGCTAATGGTTCTTGCGCTGACCGGTTCCTGTCAAATCGCCTCCGCGGGCGATATCACCGGCAAGGTCACCTTGAAAGGAACGCCCCCCACGGAAAAAGCCATCGAATTCATCGATCAATGCACGACCCTGCCCCACGCTGTCAGCACGACGCGTTGGTATGTGGTGGGGAAGGACAACGGGCTGGCGGATGTGTTTGTTTACATTTCGAAGGGCTTGGAAGGGAAAAAATTCCCCGCGCCCACCACGCCGGTGGTGATCAATCAAGAAGGGTGCATGTATTACCCTTATGTCGTCGGCGTGATGGTTGGACAACCCCTGGCATTCAAGAATTCTGATACGTTCATGCATAATGTTCATGGATTGCCCAAGGTTGACGGAAACCTGGAATTTAACATTGCCGAGCCGTTTCAAGGCCAGGTCAATGACACGACGTTCACCGCCAACATCACCAAGCCGGAAGTTTTGGTGAAGGTCGTCTGCGACGTGCATCACTGGATGTTCTGCTACGCCGGCGTGCAGGATCACCCCTTCTTTGCCGTGACCGACAAAGACGGCAATTTCAAAATCGCCAATGTGCCTGCCGGCTCCTACACATTGACGGCCTACCACTTGAAAGCGCACGGCAGCGCGCCGGGGGTTTCCCAACAAATTACCGTGGCAGCCAGCCCGGTCACCGCCGATTTTACCGTCGAGGTGCCCGCTCCCAAGTGAGTGGCTGTGAACGCGAAGCCGGTGGATAATGTCTGCTTGAAGCGCTACGCGGTCTTCACCGCTTGCATGACCTTTGTGCTCGTCTGGATGGGGGGCCTGGTCACCAGTAACGGCGCGGGTTTGTCCGTGCCCGACTGGCCAAATACCTATGGCTATAATATGTTCTTTTTTCCCCCGTCCAAGTGGATTGGCGGAATACTCTTCGAACACAGCCACCGGCTGGTTGCCTCGGTGGTCGGCTTCCTCACCATGCTTCTGGCGCTTTGGTTGTATGGCCGCAATTCGCGCCCAGTCCTGCGATGGGGCGGATTGATCTTCATCGTGGCCGGTCTGGGCCTTTGCGTGAAATTTCCCGCGCATGACAAGGAAAACATTTGTCTGTCCATCCTGGGGCTGGCCGCGCTGGGCGGGAGTTTCGTCTGGCCTTCCAGCGCGCCGTCGCCACGATGGCTCCGCGTCCTGGGTGTCGCCGCTTTTATTGCGGTGGTGGTGCAGGGTGTTTTGGGCGGGCTGCGCGTCACGCAGTTGGACGCCCGCATCGGGATTTTTCACGCCACTCTGGCCCAATTATTTCTCGTGCTCGTTTCCGTCATTGCCATCAGCCAAACCGAATTTTGGCGCCGCCTGCCCGTGCGGGCCGAAACGGACCGGGGACATTTCCGGCTTTTTTTTATTGCCGCCACTTGTCTGGTTCTTGGCCAGCTCGTGCTTGGCGCCACCATGCGACACCAGCACGCCGGCCTGGCCATCCCGGATTTCCCGGCCGCCTACGGCAAGGTCTGGCCCGATACCAGCCCAGCCGCCGTCGCGCGCTACAATCAAAACCGCCTGGATGTCTTTAGCGAAAATTCGATCACCGCCTTCCAAATTGAATTGCAAATGGTGCATCGCATCGTGGCGCTGATTATTCTTATTGCGGTGAGTTTGGGCGCATGGCGGGCTTCCCACTATCTTGGACGCCATCATCCGCTGGCCCGTTTGGCTTTTCTTTGGTTGGGACTTGTGCTGACCCAGGCCTTCCTGGGTGCGGCCACCATTTGGACGGGCAAATCGGCCGATGTCGCCACGGCGCATGTGGCTTGCGGCGCGCTTTGCCTGGTTACCGGCGGGCTGACCTCCCTTCTTTCCTTTCGAATGCTGGCGTCACCGGTGGCGCAATGCGGCGTGGCCCAAAAAAATGAACTGACTTCCTTGCTGGCATCGTCCAGCATCACCCGTTGATTTGCTTATGAAGGCTACCGTGCAAACATTAAATGTGCCGCCCGCCATCTCCGCCGTCCCCGTGGCGGAGAAATCGCTGGCGTCCGTTTTGAGCGAGTTATTCAAGTTGCGGCTGACCACTTTGGTTTTGTTGACAACGCTCGTCGGTTTTTACCTGGGCACGCTCGGGCCGGTTTCGTACGGGCTGATGATCAGCACCATTTTGGGCACCGCCCTGCTGGCTGCCGGCGCGTCCGCCCTCAATCAACTGCTCGAAAGCGGCTACGACGCCAAAATGCGCCGCACGCAAGACCGTCCCCTGCCTTCGGGACGGTTGACGGCTGAAGCGGTGCTGGTCATTGGCGGTGTCTGCGCGGGGGCCGGTCTGGTTTGGCTGGCCCTGACGGTGAATCTTTTGACCGCGCTGCTCGGCGCCATCACTCTGGGCAGCTACGTTTTTGTTTACACGCCGCTCAAGCGGCTCACCACCCTCAACACTGCCGTTGGTGCCATTCCCGGCGCGTTGCCGCCGCTCATGGGCTGGACAGCGGCCCGGGGTGAAATCTCGGCGGAAGGCTGGTCGCTTTTTGCCATTCTTTGTTTCTGGCAATTGCCCCATTTTCTGGCCATCGCCTGGATGTATCGGGACGAATATGCCAAAGCTGGGTTCGTTATGTTGCCCGTGGTGGACGCGACTGGAGAACGCACGGGACGCCAGGCGTTCTGTCACACGCTCGGGCTTTTGCCGGTCAGCTTGTCGCCGTTTTTGTTCAAATTGGTTGGGCCGATCTATCTGTGCGGGGCGTTGTTGTTGGGTGTTGCTTTTATGTGGTGCGCCTTTCAATTTGCCCGGCAGCGCACGATGGGGCGGGCCCGGGCGCTTTTCTATGCGTCGATCCTCTATCTGCCACTATTATTAGGATTAATGGTTTTTGATAAAACGAGAGGATAATAAGTATTTATGATTCACGTTGACACAGCGCGCTTATTGAAATTAACATCCGGCCATAAATTGGTTTGGCCAATCGAATAAATAGTCATGCAGCCTACATCACACGCAGATTCGCACGGACACGACTTGCATCACGAGATGAGTTTTTGGCGAAAGTACATCTTTTCCACGGACCATAAGATCATCGGTCTGCAATACGGGGTTACCGCCCTGCTCTTCATGTTTTTTGGCTTTTGCCTGATGATGATGATGCGCTGGCAACTGGCTTATCCGGGCCATGCCGTCCCCATCGTTGGCAATTTGCTCTATCACATGCTCGGCTCGGACATGGTGGGCAAGGATGCCGCCGGCAATGTCGGCGTCATTATGCCGGATTTGTATAATTCCTTCGGGGCGATGCACGGGACGATCATGGTCTTCCTCGCCATCGTGCCGCTGGCATTCGGCGCTTTTGGCAATTTCGTCACACCCCTGCAAATCGGCGCTTGCGACATGACTTTCCCGCGTGTCAACATGGTGAGCTACCAGTTTTATTTCATGGGCGGCGTTCTCATGCTGGCCAGTTTCTTTATTCCCGGCGGCGCGGCCCAGTCCGGCTGGACTTCGTATTCGCCGCTAGCGACGGTTACGAACGGAAGCCAGCATCCCAACGGCCAGACGTTCTGGATTTTGGGCATGGTCTGCCTGATTAACTCGTCTTTGCTCGGCGCGGTTAATTTCATCACCACCATCATTCAATTGCGCGCCAAGGGCTTGAACTGGATGCGCTTGCCGTTCTTCGTGTGGGCGCAATTTGTCACCGCGTTCCTGCTTCTTCTGGCCTTTCCGCCCTTGGAAGCGGCCAGCGTGCTGCAACTGATGGACAATTTGCTGCACACCAGCTTTTTCCTGCCCACCGGCCTGGTGGTTTCCGGACAAGCGATGCACATCAGCGGCGGCGGCAGCCCATTGCTGTGGCAACATCTATTCTGGTTCCTGGGGCACCCTGAAGTCTATGTCTTGATTTTGCCCGCCATGGGCATCGTCACGGAAATCATCGCCTGCAACACGCGCAAGCCGATTTGGGGCTATCGCTCGATGGTTTACTCGATCCTGGTCATTGGTTTTCTATCCTTCATCGTTTGGGCGCACCACATGTATTTGACGGGCATGGGCACGCACATCGCCACTTTCTTCCAAACAACCACGATGATGATATCCATTCCCTCAGTCATCATCCTGACCGCACTCTTCATCTCGCTATGGGGCGCGTCGATACGCATCAACACCCCAATGCTGTTCGCGCTGGGCTTTTTGCCGATGTTTGGCATCGGAGGTTTGACTGGTTTGCCGCTGGGCTTTAACGCCAGCGACATTCATCTGCACGATACGTATTACGTGATCGCCCACTTCCATTACATCGTCGCGCCGGGCACCATCTTCGGTTTGTTTGCGGGCATTTACTATTGGTATCCGAAAATGACCGGGCGGTTCATGAATGAATTTTGGGGCAAGGTCCATTTTGCGTTGTCCTTTATTTGCATGAACCTGATTTTCATGCCGATGTTCATCCAGGGCATGGAAGGCATGTCGCGCCGCATGTATGACGGCGGTTCCACTTACCTGGAAAGCGCCGGGGTGGTCGGCTTGAGCCCTGAGATCGTCCATTTGAACGTGCCCATTTCTCACGCGGTCTGGTTGTTGGGACTGGCGCAACTGCCGTTCATCATCAATTTCTTTTACAGCATCCGGCTCGGTAAGAAGACGAATTCGGACAACCCGTGGGAGGCCACCACCCTCGAGTGGCAAACGCCCACCCCGCCGCCGCACGGCAATTTCGACAAGCCCATTGAAGTGTTCCGCGGTCCTTATGAATACAGCGTGCCCAATCACGCCCGTGATTTCACCACGCAAAACGACCCTGACAAACAAGAACCTATAATCCATGGAAATCCCGTACGCAGTTAAACCCCGGCCGGACACCGGCCTTTACAACGCCAAGCTGGGCATCTGGCTCTTCCTGGCCTCGGAAGTGATGCTCTTCGGCGCGCTCTTCTCGTCCTACATCCTCCTGCGCGTCAACGCCGAGGAGGGCACCTGGCCGCATCACTGGCTGAACATCTGGCTGGGGATGACCAATACGATTGTCCTGATTCTTTCCAGCGTGACCGTTGTCCTGAGTTGGGCCTCCTTAAAAATGGGCAATTTCAAACGTTACAAGTTTTATCAGGGCATCACATTGCTTTGCGCCCTCGCCTTCCTGGGCATCAAATCTTTCGAATATCACGACAAATTCATGCATTACGAAGTCCATCTCAAGGACGGGCGCATCGCCGACGGTCATAAGCAGGCCGACTCCACTGACAAAATACTGGTGCTCAGGGGCCGCTATGTCGCCGACCACAAGGACTTGATGGAGGGCGAGGTGCATCACGAAGAGGAGCCTCGAATCGAAATACCGATGGACCAAATCGCCACGATGGAAAACTACGGCCCGTGGCACAACACCTATACCGCCATTTATTTCACCTTGACAGGCCTGCACGCCCTGCACGTCATTGGCGGGGCCATTGTTATTTTCTTCATTTGGGGGCCGTTGGCCAAAGTCTGGCATGAAGATCCCGAGCGTTACACTAACCGCGTCGAGGTTTCGGGCTTGTTCTGGCACTTTGTCGATCTGGTTTGGATATTCCTGTTTCCCGTCCTTTATCTTTTGTAACTATTTATGAGCGATACGCATCAACCTTCCGCCGCGGCGGGCGCGGCTGACGAACATTCCCTGGAAGATGTGCGCAAGCACGTCCGCACCTACATTATCATCGGCATTGCGCTGATGGCGGGAACGCTCCTGACGGTTTGGGCGTCACTGATCGATTTTGGCAGCCGTGAATATAACATCGCCATCGCGCTTCTCATTGCCAGCGTCAAGGGCTTTCTCGTCGTCGGCTTTTTCATGCACCTCATTTCCGAAAAGAAAATGATCTATTCCGTCCTGGTCTTCACCGTTTTCTTTTTTATCGCGCTCATGTTTCTCACGTTGTGGTCCATGGCGCACGGCAGCATCATTCATATCCGGTGATATGTCGCTCAAGGCTTTCCATATTGTTTTTGTGGTGGCGTCGATCCTGCTCGCCTTTTTCTTTGGCGGCTGGCTGCTGCACGATTACATGACCACCCGGCAGGTGGCGGAACTGATCGTTGGCATACTTTCCCTCCTGGCCGGCGTGGGCTTGATTTGCTACGGCAAATCCATCCTGCGCAAGCTCAAACACATCAGCTATTTATGAAACGCACTCAAGCATTAGTTTTGACTGTTCTCGCGGCCCTGCTGGCCTCGCCCACCGGGGCGTTCGCCTGCGCAGCCTGCTTTGGCAAATCCGATTCCAACATGGCCAGGAGCGTCAACGCGGGCATTTTTAGTTTGATGGCGGTGATTGTCATTGTCCTGCTCGGCGCGGCTTCTTTTTTTGTATTCCTGGCGCGCCGGGGCGCCGCTGCCTCCTCCGCCGGCCAGGATTCATCCATGATTTCAAAAGCTTAGACCATGCAAGATACACCACCAACTAACAAGGGCATGCACTGGGGGCTTTTCTTTCTTTCCGGCCTGCTCCTGCTTCTTCCTACCTGGTACGTTTTTCATTATATCTCGCCCGTCGGCAACATGCCGGTGCTGGCGTCGGATCCCAATGGCCAGGGCGCGGGCGTGGACCGGTTGATTCTCTTCGTCCATGTGTTGATGGGGGCGCTATTTATCGGCTGGATTGGCTATTTTATCTACGTGTTGTTCCGCTACCACAAAAGCCGCAATCCCAAGGCCGACTACGCGGGCGTCACCAGCCATGCCTCGACCTATCTCGAGGGGATTGTTGCCCTGATCGAGGGCGTGTTGCTCATCGGTTTTGCCATTCCCATTTGGGCCCATGCAGTGGACCAGTTTCCCAATGCGAAAGACGCCACTCTCATCAAAGTCATCGCCCAGCAGTTCCAATGGAACGGCTGGTATCCGGACACCAACGGCTTGTTTGCCGCTCAGGACAGGAAATTCGTGACCGGCGACAATCCATTTGGCCTGGACAAGAATGATCCGCACTACAAGCAGAATTTCTTCGTGACTGGAGAATTCGAAGTGCCGGTGGACAAGCCGGTCATTGTTTATATCACGTCCCGCGATGTCATCCATTGTTTCGCCTGCCGGCCGATGCGGGTGACGCAGGATGCAATTCCCGGCATGATGATTCCCGCCCATTTCACACCGGTCAAAACGGGCACGTATATGATCAACTGCGCCCAGCTCTGCGGCGCGGCTCATTACTCCATGCGGGGCACCTTGAAGGTGGTCTCGCCCGAAGAATACCAGAAATGGGTTGCCAGTAAATCCAGCGCGGGCGCCGGCGCCGGCGCGGGTTACGAATAGGCTGCGTTCTGAGTCAACCGTCTAGAAATGTCGAAATTGCCGTTTGGGGCGGCTTGAGTGTCATCGCGTTCGCCATCATGGCCGCATTCATCGTGGCGCAACTTAGAACCAGGCCGTTACCGGTTTATGCCACTTTACCCGACTTCACGCTGACGAACCAAAACGGGCAAACGGTGACGCTGGCCAATTTCCGCGGGCAAGTGTGGATTGCCGATGCCATTTTCACCCGTTGTCCGAGTCAGTGCCTGCTTATGTCCGCGCACATGACGCAGATTCAGAATTCCCTCCCCGCCGGCCAGCCCATCCAGCTTGTTTCCTTTACGACCGACCCAGCGTTCGACCAGCCTTCTGTTTTGAAAAAATACGGAGATCGTTTCGGGGCGCGGGACAATCACTGGTCTTTCCTGACTGGTGCCAAAAGCGCGCTGCACAGCGTGGAAGTGGACGGCCTCAGGCTTCCCGTGCTGGACAAGCCCGTCACGGAACAGGAGGGCGCCAACGACCTGTTCATTCACAGTGAGAAATTTGTCCTGCTCGATAAACAGGGCCGCATCCGGGGCTATTACGACGGCCAAAATCCGGGCGTCGTGGCCGAAGTGATCAATGCGGCTCAATTGTTGACACAAGAGGGAGCCAACCCATGACCCTGCACGATTTGCCCGCCGTAAACGGCACGCTCAACGGCTTGAGCGCCATTTTTCTCACGGCTGGCTTCGTCTTCATCAAGAAGAAGAACATACGCGTCCATCGCAATTGTATGATCAGCGCGTTTACCACCTCGGTCATTTTTCTGATTTGCTATCTGACCTACCACATCTTCGTCCACCATGTGACGATCTTCAAAAACCCGGCCTGGTTCCGCCCGATTTATTTGACCATCCTGATCACCCATCTGGTGGGGGCCATCGTCATAGTGCCGCTGGTACTCATGACCTTGAACCGCGCATTGAAAGAACGCTTCGAGCTGCACAAAAAAATTGCGCGCTGGACCTGGCCGATCTGGATGTACGTCTCCGTCACCGGCGTCATGGTCTATCTCATCCTCTACCAAATTTTCCCTCAAGCGCCCTGAATCATTTTTGGCGCAACCTTTTTGCCGGAGCATTGGCGAGGGCACGGCAACGTTCGGACACCCATGCCAGGTTCTCCAGGAATTCCTCGCGCTTTTTTTCGCTCCATTTTGCAAGCACCTCCGCCTGGAGCGCGACGGCGATTTCCCGGACTCGGCCGTATTGGCGGCGGCCTGCGGGCAGCAGGCGCAGACGATTGGCGCGGCGGTCCCGGTCGCAAGGCACACGCGCGATCCAGCCGCAACGCTCCATCCGTTCCACTAGCGCGCCAATGGTGTTGGGGTCACTGGCCAGCAGCCGGGTCAAATGGCTCTGCGTCAATCCTGACGGCTCATGCTCCGAAAGGGTGCGCAAGGCGGTGAACTGGTCGGGCGTGACCCCGCTGTGCGCCAGGCGGCGGCGGAAGGTCTGGTTCAAACCGTACCAGGCATGACGCAGGAGGATGGGCAGCCGGCGGCGGCCCGGCGCGTCGATGGGCAACACGGCGGAAACACGGCTCTTTTTTTTGGCAGTCATGGCTGGTTTGGAAAATAGTACGTGTAAGTATTATTGCTATTGCATGTCGCAACGAGATGTAGAATAATAATCTTGTTCTTGAAAGATAATAATTGGCGGATGGTCCGCCCCTTTCATTGATTTATGAAATTGAAAATACCGGTTGTATTGAGCCTCCTCGGTTTTTTTCTCTGCCACGCGCGTCTCGCGCCAGCCGCCCCTACTGGTTGGTTTAGCTGGCGCGGCCCAAATCAAAATGGCACCTCGGCGGAAAAAAATCTGCCTGACACGCTCGATGCCGCCAAACCTCTTTGGACGGCCGATTTTCCCGGCATGTCCACCGCCGTCGCGGCCAACGGCAAAATTTACATCATGGGTTACCTGGGTGAAGGGCCGGATTTGTCAGAAGGCGTGGCGTGTTTTGACGCCGAAACCGGGAATAAATTGTGGGAAAAGCTCTACCTCGATTTTTTGAGCGACACAATTTATCTGCGCTACGCCACCTCCAGCCCGACGCTGGATCCCGAGACGGGCAATGTTTACATCCAGGAGACGCAGGGAATTTTCGCCGGTTTTACCGCCGACGGCAAACCGCTTTGGGAACACTCGTTGATGGAGGAATATGGCCGTCTTACTTTTCCCAACGGGCGCACGGCTTCACCAGTCATTGACCAGGATTTGGTTATCACCCGCGGCATCACCGCCAACTGGGGCGGACAAGGCCCGGCGGCGGATCGCTTTTATGCGTTCGACAAAAGGACCGGAGAAGCGGTCTGGGCCTCGACTCCGGGAGGCCGGCCCAAGGACAATTCCTATTCGCACCCCGTTCTGGCCTGGTTGGATGGCCGGCGGGTTTTCTATGCGGCCACCGGCGATGGTTCCGTCGTTTGCGTCAATGCTTGCAATGGCAATCCCATTTTCCAAATTCCAATTTTCAAAGCGGGCATCAACTCGTCACTTTTGGTGCATAGTAACGATGAAATCATTGCCATTTACGGGACACCTTATGAACCGGGGCAAATGGTTGGGCTTAAGATCCCCCACGTCACGCCCACCAATTCCGCCATGCCCGTCGTTGTCCCGCGCGACAAGGTGGAATTGTGGAACAACGAAATTCGCACCTCGGCCAGTTCCCCCATTTTGGTGGGCGACCGCGTTTATGTGACCGGCGAGGTCGGCTACCTGGTCGCAGTGGATGCGCTAAGTGGAAAGGTGCTCTGGAACTTGAAATTGGGCACCGAGCAGCGCAATTCATGCCCGCTCTACGCCGATGGAAAAATCTATGCGCCGATCTTGAACGACCCGGGCTTGTCGGCTTCCGTGGGCGATGAAAGCGCCGCCGGCGGCCATGGGGCCCTCTACGTGATCAAACCCGGGGACGACCAGGGCACCATTCTTTCTCATACGGTGCTGGATGGCCGTTGTTACGGAACTCCCACGGCTTACAACGGCCATATCTACATGCAAACGACTAAAAAGATTTACTGCTTTGGCAACAGCGCGCCCGCCTCCGCTGACCACCAGACCGCTGATGCGGCCCCGCAGGACAAATGGCCGGAGGCCGGTCCCGCCCATGAGTTACAAGTGAGGCCGTCCGAATTGTTATTGCAGCCCGGAGACACGGCATCCTTCCATGTGCGGGCCTTGGACGCCAACGGCCTGCCGGTCAAAGAAATCGACGATCCAAAATCCATTCATTGGGCTTCTTTCATTCCTCCGACCGCCAAAGTGAAAGCCGCCATGAAAGCCTCGTTCAATGACGATGGACAACTGGTGGCCGCCCCGGACAAAGTTCTTTCCGCCGGCGCTTTCCAGGCCAGCTCCGATGATTTGAAAGGCTACATCCGGGGGCGCATCCTGCCTGGCCTGCCCATTATGCAGGATTTTGAAAGTTTCAACTTGACAGAGACGACCAGCAATTCCATTGAGCCGCCCACCAAATTTGCCTATCCGCCGCTGCCCTGGATCGGCGCGCGTTTCAAATTTGAGATCCGCGAAAAGGACGGCACAAAATGTCTTGTCAAGACGGTTGATAATCCATTCTTCCAGCGCGCCACGGTCTTCATGGGGTCGCCGGACCTGAAAAACTACACCATTGAAGCCGACGTCATGAGCGACGGCAACCGGCGGAAAATGTCCACCGTTGGCGTGATTGACCAGCGCTATCGCGTCTCGCTTAAAGGCAACGAACAAGTCCTTGAAATCACGTCCAACGAGGAACTGCTGAATGTGCGCGTGCCCTTTCGCTGGCAGCCGAACGCCTGGTATCATTTGAAAGCCCGTGTGGACCTGGCTGCGGACGGTTCCGGGGTGGTGCGCGGCAAAGCCTGGAAACGGGGCGAGACTGAACCCGCCCCCTGGGTCGGCGAAGCCCCGATCAAACACGCCAACGCCAACGGCTGCCCGGGTCTCTTCGCCTTCTCCCCCCAGAACATGCGCGTCTATATTGACAATGTTGCCGTGACGGCGAATTGAAACCTATTATGCCTGCCATTCAACAGATAGATTTTCAAGGGCCCCACATGGTTCTAACGGTCGATGATCAGGTTTATCGCGTTGACCTGGCGCCGGTTTCGGAGCGGCTTGCCAACGCGGGAGACGCTACCCGCCGGTCTTACAGCATTTCACCGTCAGGGTACGGCATTCATTGGCCGGACGTGGACGAAGACTTGACGGTTGACGGTCTAATCGCGTCTACCCATCCGGGGCACACCAAAGTCGCAGAAGCGCCTCTTTTGCTCAAGGAACAACCGCCTCAATGATTTATGAAATCAAACCGTCTATATCTCTTCATTACTACCGCCGCCATAACGGCCTGCGGACTTATTGCGCGCGGGGCCGATTGGCCGCGCTGGGGCGGGCCTGATCCGGGCCGCAACATGTACTCCGCCGAAACCGGCCTGCCCGATCATATCACCACCAACACCAACTGCCATATCGACCTCAAACCCGGCACGGACGAGATCGAAGTCAACAATATTCCCAACATCAAATGGGCCGTCAAAGTCGGCTCGCAAAGCTATGGCAACGTCGTCGTCGCGGGTGGAAAAATTTTCATCGGCACCAATAACGAAAATCCGCGCGACCCGCAGCACCAGGGCGACCGCAGCATTCTGATGTGCTTTGATGAAAAGACCGGCGCTTTTCTCTGGCAATTGGTCATTCCCAAACTCGCCTCGGGCAAAGTCAATGATTGGGAGAATCTCGGCCTGCTCTCTTCCCCGAACGTCGAGGGCGACCGCGTGTATATCGTCACCAGCCGTTGTGAAGTCATGTGCCTGACCACCGAGGGCATGGCCGCAGGCAACCACGGGCCGTTCATGGACGAAGCGCAATACGTCGCCGGCCCGGGCAATCCCCCGGCCAAAATCGGCCCGCACGACGCCGACATCATTTGGAAATACGACATGATGGATGAACTGGGCGTCTTTCCCCACAACGCCTCCAATTGTTCGCTCCTGATTGTGGGCGATTTGATTTTTGCCTGCACCTCCAACGGGCAGGATTGGACGCACGTCAACATTCCCTCCCCGAATTCCCCGAGCTTGATCGCGCTCGACAAGCACACCGGAAAACTCATGGGTGAAGACAATGCCGGCATCGGCCCCCGCATTTTTCACGGCGAATGGAGTTCGCCCTCAGCGGGCGTGGTCAACGGGCGCACGCTCATTTTCTTCGGCGGCGGAGACGGGGTTTGCTACGCCTTTGATGCCGAGCCGAAAAAAGGCGACGGCTCGCCCATCGTCCCCGTCGTGCCCGGCCCCCCGATCAATCGCGTGGAAGACACCGACACCATGTATCTCAAGAAAGTCTGGTGGTACGATTGCAACCCGGCGGAACGCCGCGTCAATGACGCCCAGCATAAATATCCCGCGCCGGACGGCCCCAGCGAAGTCAACGCCACCCCCGTTTTCTGGCACGGCCGCGTTTATGTGGCCGTCGGGCAGGACCCCGAGCACGGCGAGGGCGTTGGCATCATTAATTGTATTGACGCCACCAAGACCGGCGACATCACCAAAGCGGGCAAGATTTGGAGCTTCGACAAGATTCATCGCAGCCTTTCCACAGTTTCCATCACGCCTGACGGATTGCTGTTTGCGGGCGATTTTTCCGGCTTCCTGCACTGCCTGGACGCCAACACCGGCGAGGAGTATTGGGTGCAGGACCTCAAGGCGCATATGTGGGGTTCGACCTTGGTGGCGGACGGCAAGGTCTATTGCGGCGATGAAGACGGGGACCTGTATGTCTTCGCCGCCAGCAAGCACAAGAAGCTGTTGAGCGTGACCAATCTGGGCGGCCCGATCTACTCGACGCCAGTGGCGGCCAACGGCGTGGTTTACGTCCATTCCAACACGCATTTGTTCGCCTTTTACGATTCAGAACACAAGCGCATGGCCAGCGATGAGAAGCCGAAGGGCGACCTCGAACTGGCCAAACCCGACGCGAACAAATGATGAAGAAATGCCTTTTGTTTCTCCTGATCACGCTGGTTTACACGGCGCATCAGGACTTCTGGAACTGGCACAAAGCCGACCCCATGATTTTCGGGTTTCTTCCCATAGGCCTGGCTTATCACGCGTTCTATGCGATCGGCTGCGCGGTTATGATGGCGATCATGGTCAAGGCCGCGTGGCCGGAACATTTGGAAAAGGATAAAACGGAACCTCCGAAATGATTCCGGTCATCGTCATCTTCGTTTATCTGGCGATTATTGCGTTCATCGGGAGCATCGCTTTCCGCCAGGGCAAGGAAAACACCGAGGACTTTTTCCTCGCCAATCGCTCGATTGGTTCAATGGTGTTTTTCCTGTCTTTGTTTGCGACGAACATGACAGCCTTCGCCATTCTCGGCAGTTCGGGCATGGCTTACCGGCAGGGCATCGGCATTTTTGGCCTCATGGCCTCGTCTTCGTGTTTTGTGATTCCGTTGACCATTTTTTTTATTGGCACGCGCCTGTGGGCGCTGGGGAAAAAATTTGGCCATCAAACCCAGGTTTCCTTTTTCCGGGATCGCTGGGAATGCAATCATATCGGCACGGTGATTTTCGCGCTAAGCGCGGCCATGCTGGTGCCTTACATGATTATCAGCATCATGGGCGGTGGAACGGTGTTGTCAGAAATCTCCATGCAAAACGGCCAGCCGCTGATTCCGTACGCCGTGGGTTGCGCGGTCGTGGCGGTCGTTGTGACGTTGAATGTGTTTTTTGGGGGAATGCGCGGCACGGTGTGGGTGAATATTTTTCAAACGATCCTGTTCGTTTGTTTCGGCATGGTGGCGGTGATTGCCATCAGTCATGCCCTGCCTAAAACCTTTGCCGAATACATGGCCGGATTGGCCAACGACCCAAAAACGAAGGCCCTCGTCACGCGCGAAAGGATTCCGCCGCAGACTTTTTGGAGTTACACACTCATTCCCCTTTCATCGATTATGTTTCCGCACATGGCCATCATGTGTTTTTCCGCGCGGCGAATGTCGGCGTTCAAGCGCACCGTCATCGCTTATCCCATCGCCATCATGATCACGTGGCTGCCGTGTGTGTTTCTCGGCGTGCTTGGCGCGGCCGCGCTTGGCAAACTGTCCGATCCCGATGGTGTTCTGCTTCGGTTGTTGGACACTTATACGCCGGTCTGGCTGGCTGGCATTCTCGGGGCGGGAATCATTTCGGCGGTGATGGGTTCCGACACCCACCAGGTGCTGGCCCTGAGCACGATGTTCACCAAGGACGTATTTGTCCATTATGGCGGGCATGAGAAATTCGGCGAGCGCCGGTCCGTTCATTTTGCGCGCGGCTTTATTGTTGTCGTCACGATTATCGCGTATCTGGTTGCGCTGGCGTTGAAAGAAAAGCAGGGGATTTTTGAAATCGCGATTCGTTACGCCTTTTCCGGATTCGCCGCCATGGCGCCGGTGATGGTGGCGGCTCTTTTTTGGAAGCGCAGCACAAAATGGGGAGCCCTCGCGGCCACATTGTTTGTGGCGTTCACTCTCGCAGGGAACGCCGCCTTGCAAGGTTCACCCCAGAAGTCGACGCCTCCCGTCATGGCTGCGAAACCTGCAACGAACGCCCTTGCCACCATCGCGGCTGCCACAAACCAATCTCCCAACGTCGCTTCGACAAACATGCCTACGGCCAAGCCCAAAGAAGACATTATCTGGCAATTCGGACAGGGCGCCGACGCCGTCAAAGTTTTGTCCCGCGCTCCGAATGGCGACGTTCGTTTCATGAACAACTACATGACCGTTGTGCCAATGGTCTTCGGATCGGCCATTCTTATGGTTCTTTTTTCGCTTGTGACGAAACCGCCGACCGACAAAACCATCGCCAAATATTTCGACGTATGATTGCTAATCGAGATTCCATCATTGCTGCCGGGGAAAAACTCGACGCGCATGTTCGCGAGATGATGCATTGGCATTTTTCGCCGGAAACCGGATGTCCGTTCTGGCTGGACTGGGCCAAAAATATCGGCTGGAACCCGGCCGATGTCGTCAAGTCCTTTGCCGGCCTGCAACGCTTTCCAAACTTCAAGGACGAATGGCTGCGCGATTTGCAACCCGAAGTCTGGGTGCCAAAAAAATTCCAAGGCCGGCCCTTCAATATTTTCGAAACCGGCGGCACCACCGGCATGCCCAAACAACGCATCGGCTGGGACGATTACAAGGTGGATTACGAGGAGTTCTCCGCCAAACTTTCCGACGCGCACTTCCCCCGCGGCGGCGCCTGGCTGATGGTGGGGCCGACCGGCCCCCGCCGCTTGCGCTTGGCCATAGAGCACCTGGCCAATTTGCGCGGCAGTTCCTGTTATTTTATCGACCTCGATCCGCGCTGGGTCAAAAAGGTCCTGGCCGACAAAAAATTTGAAGTGGCCCGCGCCTACATGGACCATGTGGTGGACCAGGCTGTGACAATCCTGAAACACCGCAAGATCGCCGGCTTGTTCACCACGCCCAAATTGCTCGAAGCCCTGGGCGAAAAAATCCCTCTTTGGGACGCTGGCATTCGCGGCGTGTTTTGCGGCGGCACAACGATGGCGCCGCAATATGTCCGCTACATCGTTGAAGAAGTGCTGGAGAACCGGATCGGTTTTTATCCCACCTACGGCAATACCCTGATGGGCCTGGCCGCCAGCGTTCCTCTTCAATCCGAAGACCAATTTTCCGTGACCTACTTTGCGCCCCAGCCCCGTGCCGTGCTGCAAGTGGTTGATCCGAATAAAACCCACCAGCTCGTTCCTTATGGCCAATGGGGCCGCGTTGAGTTGACAACCTTGACCCGCGAATTTTTCATGCCGCGCTTTTTGGAGCGGGACGAAGCGATCCGACGCGAACCACGCGCACCGTATGCCTGGGACGGAGTCGGCGAAGTGCGCCCCTTTGGCGCGATGGAGAAGAACATTGTCGAAGGCGTGTATTAGTCCCGTTTTCGGTCGTGCGGAAACGACCTCTTTACGATAGAAATAGGCCTATGGCTGAATTTAAGATTTCGTGTGTGGCTTGCGGCCAGCACATATTGTGCGACTCCAGTCATGCCGGCAGGCAAATAGCCTGTCCCACCTGCAAGGCCCCCATTATTGTGCCGCAGGAAACCTCGCAACCGCCAGCCGCCGCCGCGCCCAAGGCGGCCGTCCCTGCCGCAACCGCAGGCCGGACTTCCAAATTGGCCGTCGCTTCGCTGGTTTGCTCATTGTCGTCGCTGGTCATTTGCGTTGGTTGGCTTCCAGGAATTATTTGTGGACACATGGCCAAATCGAGGATTCGACGCGACCCGTCGCTCAAGGGAAAAGGCATGGTCACGGCGGGTCTTATCTCATTGGTTATGGAGTTATAATACTCGCTATCGGCACGTGGGCCGTCATTATTACGGCTTTCAAAGGGGAACTGCAACAGGCCATCCAGCAGGCGCAGCAACAGATGGCCACCAATCATCCGTCCGGCCTGCAAGTTCAGCCAACGGTTCCTGCCGGCGACAATCAGCCGGCTGAACACAATAATTTCACGTGGACGCTGGATGTCAGAAGCGCCGAATTTCCCAATAGTCCTGTCAGCGGGAAGCTTCACGGGGCCGATTTCACGGGCAAAAGACCGGCGTTTAAAAACGGCACGCTTAAAATCAGTTCCGCCAGTGGCGGAGAATCCCTGACCATTCATGGGTTAAACCCGTCCATCGAAAACAGCACTTACGAATTCCAGCTCGCTTCCGGCGACAAGACCCCATCGATTGATATCACCTGGAATAATGGCGGCCAGGTTAGAAGTGAGACCTACAAAGCCGGCTACGCCATGAAGTTGAAATTTGAACAGGCCGTGAAGCGCAAGGTGCGCGCGCAAATTTATTTGTGCCTGCCCGACGAGTCAAAAAGCTATGTCGCCGGCACGTTTGCGGTGACCCTCCCCAAGCCAAAGCCCTAAAAGACCAGTCATTTGCAAACTGGGTGGAGCTCCGGACTTTCCACTTTGAACTCCGGGCCTTCCACTGCTACCCTTTTCCCCATGGTTGTGGATTTCACCAAGACGAGCGGCGCGGGCCATTCCTGGTGTCCAAATCCACCATCATGTTCTTCGGCTCCGGGATCATGGGTTTTCCATAGGCTTGACAGCCTGAAGTCATTTTGGCGTTGGCAATGAAATCCATGTGGGCCAGCAATTTGAGCCCATCAGCGGAAACTGTGGGAGGCGCAATGGACGGCGGGGCATCACGACTTCAATGAATGCGCAAGTGATTGGCCCCCAGACAAGCGCCCATGAAAAGCGCGCCCGCCGCCCAGAAGCAAAGCCATGGCGAAATGCGTGCGGCCAAATTTGGAGCGTCACTGCGGTCGGCACTCGTGTCTTCTTCAGTTGGTTGAATGTGTTCGGAACTGGGACTCGCTCCCGCGCCCCGCTGCCAGCACGGCGGCGCCTGGATTGGGGAACAGGTTGAACAGGCTGATGCTTGATGGTATTTTTTGCCCAGTCAAGGCAGGGCGCGCCGCAGCAAATCCAGCGCCTGCTGCGAGGTGACGAATTTGAAGGTTTCGCGGTCGAACGGGTTAAAGCGCTCTCCCACCGTTGTTCCTTGGACACCGGCCAGCGCGATGAAAACGGTGCCGACCGGCTTTTGCGCGCTGCCGCCGCCGGGGCCGGCGATACCCGTGACGGCCAGACCGTAATCCGTGCCGTAACGACTGCGCGCCCCTTCCGCCATTTGCCGCGCCACCCCCGCGCTGACCGCGCCGTGTTCGCGCAAAGTTTCCTCGCGCACCCCAAGCAAATTCTTCTTGGCATCATTGCTGTAAGTCACCAGACCGCAAACCAGGACAGCAGACGCGCCGGGGACATTGGTGATGCGGTGGGCGATCAGTCCGCCCGTGCAGGACTCCGCCAACGCGACGGTTTTCTTTTGTTTGGCCATCAATTGCACAACGGTTGATTCCAACGTTGCGTCGTCGGCGCCAAAAATAAGAGGTCCCAGCAAGGGACGAATTATTCCTTCGGCTTCGCTGACCAAGGCCGCGGCCTTTTCGCCGCGTGCGACCAGGCGCACATCCACTTCGCCGATGCGCGCGCAATAGCCCAATTCCAATCCCGCCCCCTGGAGCGGTTGCAGCGGCCCGGTGATTTTTTCCTCGACGGACGATTCTCCCAAGCCGGTGGTATGCAAGGTTCGGCAAACAAAAGGCCCGGCGAGGGGAAATTCCTTGAGCACGAGCGGCAGAACCGCTTCGGTGAACATCGGGCGCAATTCGCGCGGCGGGCCGGGCAGGAGGATGAGCCAGCTTCCGCGTTTGTCCTCGCGGAAGGGATTGGGATCGACGTGCATGGCCAGGCCCGGAGCGGTGCCGTGCCGATTGGGCAGAACGCGCGCCCCGGCAGGGACCATGGCCTGCACATTGACGCTGTGCGGCATGACGCGATGGCGTTGCGCAAAGTATTCTTCGATGCGCGCCCGGACGGCGGCGTCCAGCGCCAGCGGGCGGCCAAGCAATTGCGCGATGAGGTCGCGCGTCATGTCGTCCGCAGTCGGCCCCAAACCTCCTGTTGTCAACACCAAATCTGCGCGGCCCAGCGACTCACGCGCGGCAGCCTGAATGGAGGGGCCGTCATCGGCCACGCATATTTGCCGGGTGACTTCGTAGCCGTGATCAGCCAGTTGGCGGCAAATCCACTGCTGGTGCGTATTGAGCACGCGCCCCAAAAGCAATTCACTGCCGGTGTTGATGAGTTCAATATGCACCGGGAATTGTAAGCGCGACCGGCCGGGCAAACGCAAAGTAATTTCGCCACCCGGCAACGTCGATCTTGCGCGTAGGGCAATTCTTTGGTATAGGATTGGTATGCGAAAGCCCAGCAAACGCGAGTTCAACGTGATCGTCGAGCGGGACGAAGAGGGATATTATGTTGCCAGTGTTCCCGAATTGCCCGGATGCCACACGCAAGCACGATCGCTCGACAAACTGATGGAACGGATACGAGAGGCCATCGAGTTATGTTTGGAGGTCAAAGGTGACTTGCCGCCCGAAGTGGAATTCATCGGTTTGCAGCGTGTCACGGTTTGACCATGCCACGCCTGCCTCGACTCCGTGGCCGCGAAGTCGCTGCCGCATTGCGACGCGCCGGTTTTGCCGTGATTTGCGTCAAAGGCAGTCATCATTTTATGCGGCATGCTGATGGCCGCGCCACTGTCGTACCAATTCATTCCGGCGAGACCCTTGGTCCGGGACTTCTAAACAAGATTCTGAAGGATATTGAAATGGATCTGGAAGAATTTATTGGTTTGCTGTGAAAAAAAACTTAATCCCAGCGCTTAACCCTTATGGGCCTTAAAGGTGTTGAAATCGTGATGAAGGTCGAAGAATCTTTCGATATAGCAATCGAAGATTCCGAAGCTGAAAAAACTGTCACACCAGGCGAGTTGATTGAATTGGTATTGAGCAAGGTCGGACGAACTGGAGATGCAGCTTGCCTGACGCAACGTGCATTTCATCGATTGCGAGCCTCGCTGATGCGGCAACTCAGCTTGAAGCGGAACCAGATTCGACCGGAAACTTTGTTGGCAAGTTTATTCCCGCGCTCAACCAGAAAAGAACACGTTCGAAAGATCTTGGCAGACATGGGTTCGGGAAAAGATATTGAATTTGTTCGTCCGGCTTGCCTACAGCAGTCGGTTTTGTTGGCGATGTTTTCCGGCGGGATTATCACCGCCATTTTTTTCGCGTGCCATCCGATCTCTTCACATAGTCCCTTTATAAACCTTGTGTTTGCTTCCTCAATCGTTGCGGGTGTTTTATTTGTTGTTGTCTTTGGCTGGCTTGCTCATTTTGCGACACGTGAGATGCGCATTGAAATTCGGCCATTCATGGCAACAGTCAGCGGCCTTTCACGCTGGGTTGTTGTCAACGCTTCTGATGTGGTCAAAGCTCCTCCGGGCCGGTGGAGCCGCGAACAGGTTTCAGAAATTATTCGGATTATCGTTATTGATATTCTGGGTTGCGAGAAGGAATACCGCGAAGACGCTCACTTCGTAAAAGATCTGGGCATGAGTTAAAAGAAGCGCAAGACTGACTGGCACCTCTAACTTAATCTCAGGCCCCGTGCCGACCCGATCGGAACGCTTAACCCGCCATTTCTGTCAATACTTTTCGGACGTAAGCGATCGACTCGGCCAGGCCGCTGACGGGATTGCTGCGCTTCTCGTATTCGAAGGCCACGATGTGCTGATATTTGACTTCGATCAGCGCGGCCAGGATGCCTTTGATGTCCATGTGGCCGCGGCCAACTTCAACGGGAATGTCTTTCGCGCCGGGCGCGGCGAGCGAATCTTTAAGATGAATGTCGTAAAGGCGACTGTGACATTTTCGAATTGCCTCGGCCGGATCGGTGCCCGCGCGCCAGGCGTGGCCGACGTCGATGCACAACCCAATGCGTGAATCGTATGGTTGTATGACTTTCCAGGCGTCATAGGGGGAGGGATAAAATTTGTCGCCGGGGCCGTGATTGTGAATGGCGAGGCGGATATTGTATTGCTTGACATATTTCTCGACCAACGGAAATGCGTCCAAAGCAGGCCGGCAATCCATGGCGGGCAGGCCGGCGGCGCCGGCATTTTCAAAGGCCTTGCGCACGGCAGCTTCGCGGTTGGGCAAGTCAATGACGCCGGAGCCGGTCACGATAAGGCCGGCGTCAGTAAATTTTTTGGCGGCGGTCCGGCATTGCGCGGCTGTGCCATCCCAGGGGCAATGGGTCTTGAAAAGCGTGACGTAATGGATGTCCCATTGCTTGAGCTCGAGAATAACCGCGTCCGCCGGCAGGTTGCTCAGCGAATACGAAGCCACCCCGAGTTTCAATGGGGCATCTTGTTTTTTGGCGGAAGCACACCCGATTCCTGTCCACATGCCAATGGCGGTCAAGGCTGATAGTTTTAAGGCCTCGCGGCGAGTCATAAGGATCGTCAATACTTGGGAACATTGTGGTCGATTTCGTCCGCCCAGGCGTTGATGCCGCCCTTGACGCTTTTCAAATATTTGAAGCCCTGCTCGCGCAAAAAATGCAGCGCCTTCATGGAACGCACCCCGCTCTTGCAATGAATATACATGCGCCGGTTGGGGTCCAGTTCCGTGAAGCGTTGCGGCAAAACGCTGAGCGGAAACAGCGGGATCCCGTTGATATGCGCGATTTGATATTCGTCCGGCTCGCGCACGTCGATGACTTTGATGCCGAGTTTCGGGTCGTCCAGCGCCCGCTTCATTTCCTGCACGGTGACTTCGTCGGGATTGGATGCGGGCGCGGCCGGTTCCGGGACGATCCCGCAAAATTGCTGGTAATCGATCAGCTTGGTAATGGTCGGGTTCTCGCCGCACAGCGGGCATTGCGGATCGCGGCGGAGGCGCAGTTCGCGGAATTTCATTTCGAGCGCGTTGAAGAGCAGCAACCGGCCAATCAGCGAACTGCCTTTGCCGAGAGCGAGTTTCAAAATTTCCGTCGCTTGAATGCAGCCGATGATGCCGGGCAAAACGCCCAGGACGCCGCCTTCCGCGCAACTCGGCACCATGCCGGGCGGGGGCGGCTCGGGATACAAACAACGGTAGCACGGCCCGTTCAAATGCGGCGCAAAAACGCTGGCCTGGCCCTCGAAGCGGAAAATGGAACCATAAACGTTGGGCTTTTTGAGCAGGACACACGCGTCGTTTGTCAAGTAACGTGTCGGGAAATTGTCCGTGCCGTCCACCACGATGTCGTATTGCGCCAGGATGTCGAGCGCGTTGTCGCTGTTGATGGCGGCGTTGTGCAGGACGACTTCGACGTTCGGATTGATCTCGCGGATGGTTTCCTTGGCGGATTCGCATTTGGGGCGCCCGACGTCTTCGGTGCCGTGGATGATCTGGCGCTGCAAATTGGAAAAATCGACCGTGTCAAAATCGACCAGGCCGATTTTGCCGATGCCGGCCGCGGCCAGGTACATGGCGATGGGAGAGCCCAGGCCGCCCGCACCAATGCAGACGACGCTGGTCGAGCAAATCTTCTTTTGCCCGGCCAGTCCGACCTCCGGCAAAATGAGGTGGCGCGAGTAGCGGCGAATTTCGTCGTTGTTCAATTGCATAAAAACAGTGGATTGAAGGATAAATGAGGTTGAGGATAAATCAAGCGGGGATCAGCCGCTCCGAATCCTAATCTTTCTTGAAAACGCCGCCTGACGGGCTGCCGGAGCTACGTGTGGCCCCTAAATTAATTCAGTTCACAGCCATCCCATAATGGGCTGAACGCGGGCAAAATCCAGCAGATTTCCTCGATAATCGAGGGGTGATTCCAAAACGAGCATCGGGAGTTTTCGTCGGTTTTCTACATGGGTTGTGG
>Ga0182024_10002036_pt1 | contig 50946 bp, 53 predicted proteins | sample P32metaG_FD_120480 | JGI IMG/M metagenome (GOLD analysis project Ga0182024, IMG submission 120480) | Permafrost microbial communities from Stordalen Mire, Sweden - P3-2 metaG (Illumina Assembly) | ecosystem: Environmental > Terrestrial > Soil > Wetlands > Permafrost | place: Sweden: Stordalen... | reverse complement strand
TTGGCTCCGCCAACAATTCCGTAGGGAGTAGACTTGGCCGGAGGAGAAAGGGCGCGGTCGTAGCTGACGTCGTAGAAAACTCCGGCTGAGCGCGGGGTGCCACCCGTGATCTGCGCGACCAGCCCCGGAAATGAATCCGACGGCTTTGAGGTCAGGGCCTGGACGTAGTGCACGCCAGTAGCGGAAAGCGCCGCCAGGTGCGGGCAATAAGGCTGGTTCCCAAAGGCTGGAACGCCTTTGGCGCAGTTGGCGAAATCGAGTGAATGCATGCCATCAATGCTGATGAGGAGCACATGTTGAATCTTGCTGCTGGATTGGGCCACAGACGTTGCCGAAAACAGGCTCGCTAGCGCCAATACAAACAGCCCGAGGGAGAAAAAGCGACGAGTAGACACGATCAGCCTCCTTGGCTAGAACTAATAGGACACAAGTATTGGCCGAGTTTGGGCGAAGCAGGTTAAGCAGGTGTGAATCGTATGTTAAAAACCTGTGAACTTAAGATTCCCTGAAGATGATATGTTTGCCGGTTTCCAATGTGCGAGTTGCGGCGAGTGGAATGAGATCACGGTGGATCACTCCGCAGGAAGAACTCAAACCTACGTGGAAGATTGCCAGATTTGCTGTAAGCCCAATCTTCTCCGCGTTGAATACGATCCTACGGCAGAGGAGTATGTGATTACCGCGGAACTGGAATAGCGTACCAAGATTGTAGAGACCCAAGTGCCGCCTGGGTGTTATAGAGTTTTTGTGAAGATGGCGAAAGGAAGGATCCAATGGGAATGAGCTACAGTGCGCCCGGGCGAATGGTCGCCCATAACATGGTCACCACGCAGTTCGAACTGGATGGCTTCAAAGTGGTTCGTACCCTGGGAGTGGTGCGCGGCATTGTGGTACGCTCGCGCTCGATTTTCGGGACGATTGGAGCAGGCCTTCAAACCATCCTCGGCGGCAACATCACGCTGCTGACCAACCTTTGCGAAAAGACACGCGCCGAAGCTTTTGATCTGATGTTGCAGCACGCCGCCGAGCTCGGCGGGAATGCTGTCGTGGGCGCTCGTTACGACGCAACCGAAGTAATGCAGGGCGTCACCGAAGTGCTGGCATATGGGACCGCGGTCGCTGTGGAACCGACGAAATAACTTAGTCCGGAGGCAGGCCGCCCCAGGTGGTGTAGTCAAGCCACGGCGCTTTTGCCATCAGAGAGGAAATCACGGGATCGGGGAAACGGCGCACATAAGGCTTTGCCCAGCCGATTTCTTCGGCATTGATGGCCGCTGGCATGTCCTGGGCTACGCCCGTGTGCTGCACGAAATAGCTGGGGTCCTGCAAGCCACTCACGCAACGCTCGACCAGCCGTTTGATGGCGTATTTCTTTTCCGCATAAAGATCCAATCCATTGGCCTCGCCGAATTCCGCCAGCATGATCAGCGGCCCCAGCGCGTAAAGGTGATAGTGCAAAACGCGGGCGGCCCGGTTCATTTCCGCCGGAAGCGTGCCCTCGGCGGTAATGTCGCCCACGCCTTCCTTGTAAGCATCCATGCCCCACTTGAAAAGTTTGTGATCGTGGTTGGCGACTCCCGTGGCTGAGATAGCCAATCCTGCCCAGTAGAGGTGGTTGTTATGGGCATCGCTTTGGGGATTGTGGCGCTTGCTTTCGTAATAGTCGCGGTTGTCCTCCGCCATCTTCCTATGCCACGCAGTGATTTCTTTCGTTTCTTCGGCGGAAGCGGCGCCGCTGCCGCGGACCTTCAAATAAGCAATGGCCCAGGCGGAAAGACTCCATCCCTGCACGTAGAAGGCCTGGTGGCTCAGCATTTTGCCCGCCAGAGCCCGGTCCTTAGCTGCGGTATCGAGTAGCGTAATGACGCACTGTGCCGCGGCGCGGCTGCCCGTGGTCCGATAATTGTCGGCAGCTTTTACCACGGCCCGCGCGGCCTGCGTAAATGAAGCCGTTGCTTCTTCGTAAGCCTTCTTCAGCGATGGATCCACAATGGAGTGGTGCTCATCGGTGTAATAGCTGTTGGTGGAGAGATCGCTGGCCAAATGCGGGGCTGGCGGGCAGGGATAAGCGGCGTCGGTAGCCTGAATGGGATGAGGTGCCCAGGGAGATTGTAGATTGTCCTCACAATCTTCGCCAAGACAACCGCCAAGAATCAGGAATGCCAGAAGAGAGACCGAACCATGCCGCGCCATGGGCTAATACTACAACTTTGAGCGTGGTTGCCGCAGTCGTGATTGAACGCGAGAATGGTTCCTTCGGGAAATGTTTTGCCAGATCGAATCCAGCGTTTTATACGATTGAGTTATATTGTCTGCGCCATGTTTCGCAGATTGCTTCGAATTCTCTCTTCCTCTTCAATGCGCTCTTCAGCGCGAGCAACTCTCATTGTCCCAGTTCTTTTGGTTCTGATCAGTTTCGCCAGCGCTGCTTCCTACCAATACATTCGCATCGGCAATAAGAGCGATGCTCAAACCACGCCCACGGCGGGGACGGCCATGATGGGCGGCGGGAGCGATCTCGATGAAGCCTTTCGCTGGCTCTGTGGCAAGGCCAATGGCGGCGACTTTCTGATTCTGCGGGCCCACGGGGACGATGACTACAACTCCTACGTGAACGGCTTGTGCAAGGCGAATTCTGTGGCCACGCTGATTATTCCGGACCGCGCCTCGGCGCAAGATCCTGCGGTTGCCGACATCATTCGCCATGCCGAGGCTGTATTCATTGCCGGCGGCGATCAAGCGAACTACGTTCATTTCTGGAAGGGAACTGCGGTGCAGGACGCGATCAATGCGCACATTGCTGGTGGCAAGCCCATCGGTGGCACGAGTGCCGGGCTAGCTGTGCAGGGAGAATTTCTCTATGGTGCGCTGAACGATCCAGATGACAGTGAACTCCGTTCGAAGGAAGCTTTACCCAACCCTTACCATAACCAGGTCACCGTCGTGACTGATTTCCTAAAAATTCCGCACCTGGAGAACATAATTACCGACAGCCACTTCGCTATACGCGACCGCATGGGACGCACTCTCGTTTTTCTGGCGCGCATCATGCAGGACGGCATGTCGAAAAATCCACGGGAAGTTGCGATCGATGAAAAATCAGCGGTTCTGGTGGAAGCGGACGGAAAGGGAACTGTCATTGGCTCTGGTCGCGGTGTTTACTTCTTGCGCCCCACGCAGGCCCCGGAGGTTTGCAAAGAGAACGTGCCGCTAGAGTTCCACAACATTTCGGTCTACCACGTGACAACCGGAGGACACTTCGACCTGACCACGTGGACGGGCGACGGCGGCAAGAGCTATTCGCTTTCGGTTGAAGGCGGAGTTGTTCACAGTTCGCAGCCCGAAAACGCGATCTACTGACAAAATTGTTTCAGATGGGTCGAAGATGATTAGGTAGCAAGTTCGACGAGTATGGTTGGCCCTCCCCATGGCCCTGACGAAAGTCAGGGCTTTTTCTTTTTGGCGGGAACAGGGAGCGGTTGCGGGGAGAATTCCCTCGCAAAGATGCTGCTGGGAGAGGGTAGGGGTCCTTCGACTTCGCATAACCGTTCGCGAGCGAACGCTTATGCTCGCTCAGGATGACATAGGATGTTGGCTTCAGGAAGATCTCCTCAAGAAGTTGGAGAACGGCGGAATTTATAAAAGGCGAAGAATCAGCGAAATAGGAGACTTCGAACCAAATCTGTAAACCCCACCTATTGTGGTCATCGAATCAGTTATCCACAAGGAATCGCGGTTTCTCCTGGACCCCCTATATCCCCCTCATGACCTATAACTTTATTGTTGACAACAAACGGTTTAGGCGTAGGATGTGGACAAATGTGGTAGAAAGTGGTCGACGCGGTAGAGGTCGTGGGCAAGACTGGAAAACTGAGAGGCGCCAGTGGAATTTGTAGCTGACACCCCCAAAAACAGCCCTAGCGAACCCGAAACGGCCGGCATGTTGATTGGTTTTACCTCCCCCAGAGTTGCAGTCGCTACCAAGAGGTTTCTAGCCCCGATAAAGGGCAAGGCTTATGTTTCGCGGCAATCACCCAACCCGTGTCGACGAAAAGGGGCGGCTCAAAGTCCCGGCGGAATTCAAGCGGGTGATCGACGAGAAGTACAGCACCGAATTTTACATCACCAGCCTGGATGGGAAGGTTGCACAAGTGTATCCCTTCGAGGAATGGGAACGGATCGAGCAGAAGCTGGCGGGTCTCTCCACCTTCAATCCGACGAAGAAAAAGTTTCTAGACCGGGTGAACTATTACGGGCAGGCGGTCGAGATGGACGGCCAGGGCCGGTTGCTGGTGCCGCAGTTGTTGCGGGAAGCGGCCCATATTAAAGGTGAGGTTGCGGTCACAGGCAATCTGACCCACCTGATAGTTCGGAACCTGGAGGCGTACCGCAAGGAGATTGAGGAGCAACAGTTCACGCCTGAAGATGAAAGCACGCTGGACGAGCTGGGCATCTAGTGGCGGAAGGTTTAAACATCCCCGAGCGGGGTGGGCATGGTGGACGCCATGTTCCGGTTCTTTTAAAAGAAGCGATCGACTTTTTAGCTATCAAGCGTGGCGGGACGTGTATCGACGCCACGGTGGGCCTGGGCGGGCACAGTTACGAAATCGCAAAACGCCTCGGCGCACCGGGACATTTGATTGGGCTCGATAAAGATGCCGCGGCGCTCGAAGCAGCGCGCGCAAAGCTGGCTCCGGAAGGCGCAGACTGGCCGCAGGTGGAACTCAGGCATGGATCGTTTGCAGAAATTGCGAACGGCCAACGACTGAAGACCATCGACGGAATTCTGGCCGACATCGGAGTGAGCAGTTTGCAGCTTGACGATGCGGCGCGAGGCTTTAGTTTCCAGGCGGAAGGACCGCTCGACATGCGAATGAATCCGCAAGCCGGGCTGACCGCCGAACAAGTGGTAAACCAGGTCGACGAGGTCACACTCGCCAATCTGATTTACGAATTCGGTGAGGAAAGGAGGTCGCGGAGAATCGCCAGAGCCATTGTCCGGTCGCGGCCAATACGTACAACTGCGGAACTTGCAGATGTGGTATCGGCCGCGGCCCGGCCAATGAATCAGGCAGAAAGAAGGATTCATCCGGCGACCAGAACTTTCCAGGCAATCCGAATCTTCGTAAACCATGAACTGGATGATCTGCGGGAGTTGCTGAAAGCGGCCCCGCAGATACTGAAACCAGGCGGAAGGGTAGTGATCATCAGCTTCCACTCGCTGGAGGACCGCATCGTGAAAGATGCCTTCCGCGATGGAGTGAAGCAGGGTCACTACAAAGTGCTGACGAAAAAGCCAGTGACCGCCACCGAAGAAGAGATGGATCGCAATCCGCGGTCGCGCAGCGCAAAGATGCGGGCGGCGGAAAGAATTTAGAAAGATTGCAGGGGCTAAAGCCCCGAGCTAATGGGGAGGCTTATCGCGGCGCTGAAGCGCTGCGCCACCCAAAAGCCAAAGAGTTTGACCCTGGAAAACCAGCCAGGGATCCCGGCGCAGCCGAAATGGATGGGCCGGGGTGAAAGTTTCCGGAGCGGCATCGCCTCTCAAATAAAGGGCGCAAAAACAAATCTTACCTTTTCTCGATGCCGTTCCGGAGAGACTTGAAGGTAAGACAAGTAATGGAGGCAGTAATGTATACGGGCACATTGATTGATGACTTGATGGCAGCGGTCGAGCGGGCTGAGAAGCACGCTCACGAACATATGGATGCGACGCTGGTGGAACAATGGCAGTCGCTTCCGGCATACGAACTTCCTCCAGCCGATCTACTCGGGGTGGCATAGATGGCGGCAGCCGCAGCGGTCCACGGCGCAATTCCGACCAGCCGGCACAAGCCGTTCTGGGCCGGTACACCGGAAATCTACTTTGCCAAGCCGATTGATAATTCGCGCCTGGTGAAGGTTGAAGATCCCCGGCGCGGCCGTGAGATGAAGCAGTTTGGCATCGCGCTGTGCTGCCTGTTTCTGCTGGTGATGACCTATGCTTTGCAGCATTTCAAAGCCATCGAGTACGGATACAAGATCGAGTCGCTGAAGAGCCAGCGGGACGGACTGGCGGAAATGAATCGCGCCCTGCGTCTGGAAGATGCGTCTCTGCGCGATCCAGCGAGAATCGACATACTGGCAAGGCAGATGGGATTGCAGTCGCCGCAGGCGGGCCAGGTGATCCGTATGGATAGCGCTGTTCCGGATTCAAGCGCACCCGTCATGGCCAGCATGACGCCGGTGGCGGTGATTTCCGCGCGGTGACGAGACGCTGGCCCTTTGGGCCTGGATGGGCGAGGGCGCCCATCCCCATATGAACTTCTGGCGGTTTCCGCTGCATGAGCGGGCCGCCATGTTTGTCTGAGGACGAAATTCGTGGCCGCGAATACAGACCGCAACAGCGCGAACCTCCGGCTCTACCTGCTGGGCTCAATCTTGATCCTGTGGTGCGCGGGCATCTGCATGCGGTTGGTGTATTTGCAGATTTTTCGCTATGGCAGCTTTGAGCAGAAAGCGCAGCACCAGCAGCAGCGTACGGAAGAAGTCTCCGCCAAGCGCGGAATCATTTACGACCGCGCCGGGCGCGAGCTGGCGATGTCGGTTGCCGTGGATTCTGCCTTTGCCGTGCCTTCGGATATTCCTGATCTCGCCAATGCCATCTCGCTGATTGCCAGGATTAACAAGGGGGATCCGCGGGAACTGCTGGCCAAGTGCAAAGCGGCCAAGAGCTTTTGCTGGGTGGCGCGTAAGGCGGACGCGGAGACTGCGGACCGGATCCGGGCGTTGGGTCTGCGCGGCATTTATTTCCAGAAGGAATCGAAGCGCTTTTATCCCAAACGGGACCTGGCCGCTCAGGTCATCGGTTACGTGGGCATAGACGACGGTGGTCTCAGCGGGATCGAGCGCGAGTTTGATGACAGGCTGAAGGGCGAGCCGGGGCGGATGCTCATCTCGGTGGACGCTCGCAGAAAATGGTTCGGCAGCGTGGAGAAGCAGCCGGAGCCGGGCGAGAATGTGGTCCTCACCATTGATGAGCAGATCCAGTACATTGCCGAGCGAGAGCTGGCAACTTCGATCGCACAGACCCACGCCATCGCGGGCACTGTGATCGTCGAGAACCCGCACACTGGGGAAATTCTGGCCCTGGCCAACCAGCCGACGTTTAATCCCAATCTGTCGCGCGAAATCACTCCCGAAAAGCTGAAAGATCACGCCGTCAGCGATGTGTACGAGCCGGGGTCGACTTTCAAACTCGTCACCATCTCCGCGGCCCTGGAAGAAAAGCTCACCAATCCCGACGAAGTGTTCGACTGCCAGATGGGGTCGATTGTCTACAACGGGATGAGAATTCGCGACAGCAAGGCGCACGGGCTTCTTACGGTCACCAAAGTTCTCGCGGACTCGAGCGATGTTGGCTCGATCAAGATTGCCATGCGCCTGGGCGAAGATCGCTTTTACAAATACATTCGTGCTTTTGGTTTTGGTTCGCAGACCGGGATTGAATTGCCGGGGGAGTCGCGCGGTCTGACCAAACCGGTCAGCCGTTGGTCGAAAGTGTCGATCGCCGCGATTTCTATGGGACAGGAGATTGGGATCTCTCCCATCCAGCTAGCCGGCCTGGTTTCGACGATTGGCAATGACGGAGTGGCCGTGCCGCCGCGCATCGTTGCAGGTACGATTGCGCCGCAACTTATGCCGCAGACGGTGGCGTTCCATCCCCTGGAAGGGCGGCGGGTGATTTCGAGCAAGACTGCAGCCCAAATGAAGGCGATGATGCAAGACGTTGTGCTCGAAGGCACGGGTAAGAAAGCTATTCTCGAAGGATATTCTTCGGCCGGAAAAACGGGCACGGCGCAGAAAGTGGATCCGGCGACGGGAACTTATTCGCGCACGAAGTATGTGGCGTCGTTCGCCGGATTTGCGCCGATCAATGATCCTGCGATTGTGGTAGCGGTGATTCTGGATTCGGCTGTGGGTCTGCATCAAGGTGGACAAGTTTCCGCTCCGGTATTTCAACGGGTCGCACAACAGGTTTTGGAATACATGCACGTGCCACACGACGTGGATTTGCCACGTAATCGGCAGCTGCTGTTGGCGCGCCGGGACGTGAAAGAAGAAGACCTCGCCGAGAACTCACCCGATCATCTGGGAGCGCCGTTGGAAATGGCGGATGACAATGCCCCAAGTTCCAATGCCCCACAGGTGGCTTCATCCGCGGCTCCGTTGCGAAGTTCTCCGGTGATGGCGGGCAGTGGGGTGGTGCCAGCGTCTTTGCAAGAGCGGGAGCCAAGTGTTCCAACGGAAGCGGCCACACAGCCATCTAAATCAGAATCGCCTTCGCAGGCGACGCCGGCAAGTGATAGTGGCAACGACAATGATAAAGAAACAAACCATCTTCCTTCCAGCGGCACGGTGGTGTTGGATGTGGAGCAGGGCGGTATTGTGGTGCCGTCGTTCATCGGGAAAACCGTAAGGACATCGATCGAAACCGCCGAAGAAAGCGGCCTCGACCTTGATGCCGAGGGTAGCGGGATGGCGCGGGAACAATCGCCGGCGGCCGGGACGCATGTGGCGACCGGGTCAAGGGTGACTGTGAAGTTTGGCAGATGAATGCTTCGCGCTCCAGTTCCGCGAACAATAATAAGTTCCTCTTCATAGCTGCGAATGGCAGTGCCCTATAATTCAGTCCAATGACGTTCCTTGAACTCCTCGATGGTGCGGAAATCCGTATCCAGAGCGGAAATCCGAAGATCAGCGGGTTGGAATACGATTCGCGCCGTATCAAGCCCGGCGATGTGTTCGTGGCCATGCGTGGCGAGTCCAGCGATGGAAACAAGTTCATTAACAAGGCGATCGCAGCCGGAGCCGTGGCTGTGGTCACGGATTCCGCGGATGAACAACCCAGAGAAGGCTTGGCGTGGGCACAAATTTTGCACGGACGCCGCGGGTTGGCTCGGCTGGCTTCCAACTTCTACCAAGAGCCTGCCAATCAGTTAGCAATCACGGGAATCACTGGAACCAATGGCAAGAGTACGACTGCATTTCTTCTCGAAGCGATTCTTGCCGCTGCTGGGCGTAAGAGCGCACTGATCGGAACGATTGAATACCATGTTGCCGGAAGAATTCTACCTGCGCCGCACACCACGCCGGAATCGCTTGACCTGAATCGTATATTTGCGGAGGCCGTAAGCGCTGGCGCGACGGAAGCGGTGATGGAAGTTTCCTCTCACGCCCTGGCGCAGCATCGAACTTGCGGTATCTATTTCGATGTTGCTGTCTTTACTAATTTGACCCGTGACCACCTCGACTATCACTACACCATGGAGGAGTATTTCGCGGCGAAGCAATTGCTATTCAGAGGTGATGACACTTTGCCGCCGCGAGCGGCTGTGATCAACGCCGATGACAAGTATGGGCAAAAATTGGCGGACATGAGCCATAAAATAAGTGCCGACCTTCTGACTTACGGACTGACACAGGGAGACTTTCACGCCACGAAGTTGGAAATCACGCCTCAAGAAACAAGGTTTGATCTAGTGACTCCGGGAAGAACTATCCCGATTTACTCTCCGTTAATTGGAGGGGTGAATGTGTACAACATTCTCGCAGCAGCTACCGCCGCCTATGCAGGTGCTTGCAAGCTTGAAGAAATCGTCCACGGCATTGAAACCCTGGCCCGCGTGCCCGGCCGTTTCGAACGAGTGGATTGCGGGCAGCCGTTTACGGTCGTCGTGGACTACGCTCACACCGATGATGCGCTGCGCAACCTGACCGCATTGGCGCGTGAGTTTGTGACGCGGGCAGGGCCGAACGGGCGAGTGATCACGGTTTTCGGCTGTGGCGGTGATCGGGACCGCGCGAAACGTCCGTTGATGGGCGAAGCCGCTGGCCGGGGCAGTGATTTCGTGGTACTGACTTCGGACAACCCGCGCAGTGAAGATCCGCTGGCGATCATCAATGATGCAATGGTTGGATTGCAGCGCGCCGGCGCAAAATACAGGATGGAACCCGATCGTAAAAGTGCGATTGCCATCGCCATCCGAGAGGCCGCGCGGGGAGACATCGTGCTGCTGGCAGGCAAGGGGCACGAAAAAAGTCAGGTCCTGCGCGGGGGGTCGATTCCTTTTGACGATGCGGAAGTTGCTCGCCAAGCCTTGCGCGAAGTGGGATACGATTGCACAGCCGCCCATGCCAGTGCCGGGAAGAATCCATGAAGCTGTCGCTTTCCCGAGTTGCGGAAGCTCTTTCTATCGCCGGTGAATTCGATCACCACACCGTGGCGCAGGGATATTCCATTGACTCGCGCACCATCCAGCCGGGCGAACTCTTTGTTGCGGTAAAGGGTGAGCGGATGGATGGGCATGACTTCGTGCAGCAGGCCCTCGGAAAGGGCGCCGTAGCTGCAGTTGTTCGCATAGATCAGCTTGCACGCTACCCAGTCAAGACGCTGCTTCTCGCGGTTGATGACACTTTAGTAGCTTTGCAGACCCTGGCCGGTGCGGTGCGCCGCTTGTGGGGAAAGCCGTTGATTGGCGTGACCGGCTCGGCGGGCAAGACCACAACGAAAGAAGCAATTGCTCATGTGCTCTCTACGAAATTTCGCGCGCTTAAGTCGGAGGGAAACTTCAATAATCATTTCGGACTGCCGCTAATGCTGCTGAAACTCGAGCCGGAGCACGACATGGCGGTAATTGAGATGGGAATGTCGCACTCCGGGGAGATTGCCGCGCTGGCGAAGATCGGGCAGCCCGAAATTGGCGTGGTGACGAATGTAGCCCCGGTGCATCTGGAATTCTTCAAGTCGATTGCCGAGATTGCCCGCGCCAAATACGAGCTGATTGAATCTTTGCCTGCGGGTGGAACGGCTGTGCTGAATGCCGACGATGAATACGTCTCACAGTTTGGACGCGATTTTCACGGCAAAGTGGTTATGTTTGGTTTGCAAGCATTGGCTGACGTACGGGCGGAAAACATTCGATCGCTTGGCGTGGCAGGCTCATCGTTTGACCTTGTCGCGGGCGGGCATCGCGAAAAAGCAGTACTGCCGCTGGTCGGCGCCCACAACCTTTCCAACGCGTTGGCGGCGGTTGCAGTCGGTGTGGATCGCGGCCTCACTCTCTCTGAAGCAGCGTCTGCGCTGACCACGCTGGCCCCGGCGGACAAACGCGGGCAGGTCGTCCAAGTGGGTAACATCACGGTCATCAACGATTGTTACAATTCCAATCCAAGGGCCCTCGAAGCCATGGTGAACGGGCTGACGGAAATGCCGGCGACGCGACGGATCGTGGTCGCGGGAGAAATGTTGGAACTTGGCCCCGCCGGAGAGGAAATGCATCGCCGCTCCGGCCAGCATATTGCGGAAAAGAAAATCGATCTGTTATTAGGAGTTCGGGGATTCGCTCAACCGATGGTGGAAGCGGCTCGCCAAGCAGGAATGCGGGCTGAGTTTGTGGCCACGCCGGAAGAAGCGGGCGAGTGGCTGGCGCGGGAGGCCCGCGACGGCGACCTGGTATTGCTGAAGGGATCGCGCGGCGTGAAGTTAGAGGGAGCTCTCGACACCTGGCGAGAAAAGCTATCAGCTGTCAGCAGCCATCAGCCATCAGGAAATCAAATCTGATGAGTCGAATCTGAGGCGCGACAACTGAAGGCAAAACGGAGGCTGATTGCTTTATTGGCTGCTGTACGTCAAGCTGTTCCACTATTTTCCGCCGTTCCGCATCTTTCGCTATCTCACGTTCCGTACTGCGTTTGCGAGCCTGACTGCGCTTTTTACTGGGCTAATTATCGGGCCACTGGTCATTAATCGTCTGCGCGAATTCCAGATCGGGCAATTCATTCGCGAAGAAGGTCCGAAAGCCCATCAAAAAAAGGCGGGCACGCCGACCATGGGCGGTCTGCTGATCGTCATCTCCATCGTTGTCCCAACGTTGTTGTGGGCTGATTTGGGTAATCGCCTCGTGTGGATCGCCGTCCTGGCCACCTGCGCTTTTGCTGCCATCGGATTTGCCGACGATTACAGCAAAGTTGTAAATCGACGGAACCTTGGCCTCACCGCCAAAGCTAAATTCGGATTGCAGGTATTGACGAGTTTTTTTATCGCGGTGGCGCTGATCGCCATGCAGACACGCGGCTTTTATTCCACCAAGCTGATGGTGCCATTTTTTAAGCAGTTCCGGCCAGACTTGGTGATTGGGAGTCTAGAGCGAAGCTCCCATCTCTGGCCATTGGCTTTTCTCCCCTTTATTGTTTTCGTGGTCCTCGTCATAGTTTTTTCTAGCAACGCGGTGAATCTCACCGACGGCCTCGATGGTTTGGCCATCGGCTGCACTGTTATTTCTGCCGGTGGACTGACCGTACTGACCTACGTCAGTGGTCACGCCACGTTTGCATCTTACCTCGGACTGGAGCGTATGCCCGAGGCAGGCGAGCTGACAATTTTCTGCGGATCTATGGTGGGAGCCTCGATCGGCTTTCTGTGGTACAACGCTCATCCCGCCGAAGTATTCATGGGGGATGTGGGATCGTTGGCATTGGGCGGCGCGATCGGCACCGTGGCGGTGATGATCAAGCAGGAGCTGCTGTTGCCGTTCATTGGTGGGGTGTTCGTAATCGAAGCTTTGTCGGTGATCCTGCAGGTCGGTTCCTACAAGCTGCGCAAGAAGCGCATTTTAAAGATGGCGCCGCTGCACCATCATTTCGAATTGCTGGGATGGTCGGAATCGAAAATTATTGTGCGTTTCTGGATCGCATCCCTCATATTTGCTTTGTTCGCGCTGACTACGTTGAAGTTGAGATAGGACTTTTCACCACATAGGCACAGAGACACAGAGAAAACACTTGGAAATCCTCTCGTAGCACCGCGAGTCGCTATGACGTCGCCGCAAATGGTTCTTACTTTGTTTTTCTCGGTGTCTCCGTGCCTCCGTGGTGAAATAGAATCCTTGTGGTGAGACAGGCTCTGTGGATCTTAACAACAAACGCGTGCTCGTGGTTGGCCTCGGCAAGTCCGGAGTGGCTTCGGCGCTCTTCCTGAAAGCTCGAGGTGCGCGAGTCACTGTGTCTGACTCCAAGCCCGAAGAGCAGTTCGGCGACGAAATTCCCACGCTGCTCGATCATGGCGTCGCGGTCGAGACCGGTGGGCACGGCGAACGTACTTTTCAAGGGCAGGACTTGATCGTGGTCAGTCCGGGCGTGCCTGTGGATGCGCCGCCTCTGGCCCAAGCACGTGCGCTCGGTGAGAACGTAATCGGCGAGATTGAGCTGGCAGCACGGTTTTTCCCGGGCGCGATCATCGGGATCACCGGTTCGAACGGCAAGACCACCACCACCACATTGGCTGGGGAGATCGTCGCAGCGGGGGGACAGTCCACCGTGGTCGGCGGTAACATCGGAACGCCCGCCATTTCCCTGGTCGAAAACGCGACGCTTAAAACGGTCGCAATACTTGAAGTTTCCAGCTTTCAACTGGAAACCATTCAGACCTTTCGGCCGAAGATTGCTGTGGTACTCAACGTAACGCCTGACCATCTTGACCGTCACCGCACGTTCGCTGCGTATGTGGACGCCAAGGCGCGCATCCTCGAAAATCAGCAGGCGAATGACTTTGCCATCTTGAATGCTGACGACCCCACTTGTGAAAGCCTTGCCAGTCGCACCCGGGCGCAAGTTTTTTGGTTCAGCCGGGCGAAAGAAGTAAGACAGGGCGCATACGCGGGCGATGGGCGAATCTTGTTTCGTGACTCCAGCGGGCAACGCGAGATCATGCTTGTCTCCGAGATCCCTCTAAAAGGCGAACACAACGTGGAGAACGTGCTGGCCGCGGTCTGCGTGGGTTCGCTCATGGGTTGCTCTTCTGAGGCCATCCGTCAAACCATTCGCAACTTCAAAGCCGTTGAGCATAGGCTGGAGTATGTGGCGACGATTCGCGGAGTGGAGTACTACAACGACTCAAAGGCCACGAATGTGGACGCGACCATTAAGGCGATCGAGTCGTTTCCGGCCAACATCCATCTCATTCTTGGCGGTAAGGACAAAGGCAGCGACTATTCTGTGCTCAACGATTTGCTGCGGCATCGGGTCAAGCGTGTCTACACCATTGGCGCGGCGGCGGCGAAGATCGAGTCGCAAATTCAAGGGGCGACGGAGATTATCCATGCTGAAACCCTCGATACGGCGGTCAAACGTGCCGCAGCTGAGGCCCAGTCGGGGGACGTTGTGCTGTTCGCTCCTGCATGTGCCAGCTTCGACCAATTCAAGAATTACGAGCAGCGGGGAGAAGTTTTCAAGGAAGTGGTAAAAGAATTATCCACTGCTGCGACCACCCCTGAACCACAGAAGTAATCTTTCCTCAGTCATCCACAAGCAAAAACCCTTCGTGTCTCCCCACCTCCGTGGTGAAATGAAACCCTCTCATGGCCAAGCGCGTTAGCGTCGATCGCTGGTTGTTCACTGTTACCATGCTTCTGGTATTTGTCGGGGTGGTGATGGTGTTCAGCGCCTCGGCCGTCATGGCCAAGGAGCGTTACGGCTCGGGATATTACTTCTTCTTCAAACAACTGGAATGGGCGAGTGCGGGAATTCTGGCAATGGCTGTGGCGATGAAAGTTGACTATCGCCGCTTAAAGCATCCTGCCGTGGTTTTCTTATTGTTGGGCGCGACCACGCTGATGCTGATCTCGGTTTTTCTGCTTGATCGCGCCCACAACACGCATCGTTGGATGCATTGGGGTGGGTTTTCTTTTCAGCCTTCCGAAATGGCCAAGCCTGCGCTCATTTTGTTTCTGGCTTTTTTTCTGGAGAGCCGCACCAAATCCATGGACGACTGGCGAAACACGCTGTTGCCGGCTGTTCTGCCCACGCTGGTATTTATTGGCCTGATCGTATTTCAACCCGACTTGGGGACCGCCATCGCCTGCGCCGCCATCACGGCTTGCGTTTTGTTTGTAGCTGGACTGAAGCCCCGGTATTTTGGCTACTCGCTTCTGGCCTCGGTTCTGCCACTCTATTTCTTGATCTTTCACGTGGCTTATAGAAGGGATCGCATCCTCGCGTTTCTGGACCCCTATTCCGATCCGCAGGGTCGCGGCTTCCACATCATTCAGTCGCTGATCGCGGTGGGCACCGGTGGCGTCACCGGAGTGGGACTGATGGAAGGCAAGCAGAAGCTTTTCTACCTGCCGGAACCGCACACGGATTTCATTTTTTCGGTGATCTCGGAAGAACTCGGCCTGGTGGGTGCGATCGTCATCGTTACGCTGTTCGCGATCTTCCTTTTCAGAGGCATCCGCACCGCCATTCATACTCAGGACAACTTCGGACGCTTCCTGGCCGTCGGTATTACTAGCATGGTGGTGGTGCAGGCTTTCATCAACATCAGTGTCGTGCTGGGACTGATCCCGACAAAAGGCATCCCGTTACCCTTTATTTCCTATGGCGGTTCCTCTTTATTTGTGACACTGGCTTGCGTGGGCGTTTTGCTGAACGTGACCAAGCACGCCGAGTGATGCGCAGCCAGAGCGTTAACCCATCGCCGCGTTGCAAAACACATTCCGGTTTATAGTCACAACATGCGAGCTATTCTGGCGGGAGGTGGCACCGGAGGGCACGTGATCCCTGCTATCGCCATCGCCCAGGAACTCCAGAAGCAGTATGGCGCCGAAGTGTTGTTCATCGGGACGGCCCGCGGCATTGAAAATCGGTTGGTTCCTGTCGCAGGATTTTCTTTGCAGTTGATACAGGTGGGCGCACTGAACAAAGTTAGTCTCACGACCCGCCTGAAGACTTTCGTTGACCTGCCACGGGCAGTTTGGCATTCACGAAGAATTCTGTCCGAGTTTCGCCCCGATGTTGTGATTGGTGTTGGCGGATACGCTTCGGGCCCAGCAATGCTGGCGGCAATCCTGAAACGCATTCCGACTCTGGCCTTCGAGCCGAACTATGTTCCAGGCTTTGCCAACCGCATGGTGGCGCGGTTCGTCTCAGCGGCGGCGGTCCACTTTGAAGGGACTGCAAAATATTTTCGCAACGCCCAAGTCACGGGGGTTCCCGTCCGCCAGGCATTTTTCGAGATCGCAAGTAAGGCTTCTGGAAATGTGGAACCGACGCTGCTGGTCTTTGGTGGGAGCCAGGGCGCGAACGCCATCAACCAGGTTGTGATTGAGTCGGTTCCAGCTTTGCAACTGCGTGTTCCCGGCATTCACATCATTCACCAGACCGGGGAACGTGACTATAATGACGCGCAAGCCGCCTACGCGTCTTTGAGTGGGTCGACCGAGGCATATCGCTTCATGGATGACATGCCTGGCTTCTTCGCTCGTGCGGACCTAATTTTGTGTCGTTCTGGCGCCAGCACTGTGGCGGAACTCACTGCGGCCGGAAAGCCCGCGGTTCTTGTGCCCTTTCCCCGCGCCGCTGACGATCATCAGAAGAGAAATGCCGAAGCTCTGGAGCGGGCAGGCGCAGCCGTGATGCTGGAAGAATCGCAATTGAGGCGCGAGGGGCTGGTGGAAACGGTGAGTACGTTACTGGGCGATGGAGATCGGCTGCAAAGAATGACAAAGGCCGCACTGAAACTATCGCATCCGAATGCCGCGCGAGATATTGCGGTTATCGCTGCGGAATTGGCCGGGATTAAGACCTAGCCACGGATTTGCACCGATTTTCGCGGATTTGCGTTTTCGTATCCGCGTTCATCCGTGTCAATTCGTGGCCAAGAAGTTGACTTAAATGTTTGCCAAAATTCAACGTATTCATTTTGTCGGGATCGGCGGCATCGGCATGAGTGGGATCGCCGAGGTGCTGCTGAACCTCGGCTACAAGATTTCCGGCTCTGATCTCAAGGGTTCGGCCGTGACCCAGCGTCTGGCCGGCTTGGGCGCGACGATCTTCGAAGGGCATCGCGCAAAGAACGTCGCTGGGGCCGACGTCGTAGTCACCAGTTCAGCGATTGTGCCCGATAATCCTGAGGTCGCCGAAGCCCGCAACCTGCACATCCCGGTGATTCAGCGCGCTGAAATGCTGGCTGAGCTGATGCGCCTGAAATACGGCATCGCCGTCGCCGGCATGCACGGCAAAACTACGACAACCTCTATGGTGGCGGCGGTGCTGGCTGCCGGCGATCTCGATCCCACGGTGGTCGTAGGCGGCCGCGTGGATGCCATGGGTTCCAACGCGCGTCTCGGCAAGTCGCAGTATCTCGTGGCCGAGGCGGACGAGAGCGACCGCACGTTCCTGAAGCTCTCGCCCATTCTGGCCATAGTCACCAATATCGACCGCGAACACATGGACTGCTATCGCAACATGCGCGACGTGAAGCGTGCGTTCCTGGACTTCATGGATCGCGTGCCCTTCTACGGCATGGTCGTGGCCTGCAACGACGATCGGCTACTGCGCGGGCTATTGCCGGAAGTCCGGCGCAGGGTCCTGACTTATGGAACGCGTCGTGGTTCTGATTTTCACATCAAGCTGAGGGAGTCCACGTTCGACGCAACCGAAGGCCGTCCCATCAGCCGCTTTCTTGTTACCTATCGTGGGAAAGACCTCAGCGAATTCAGCCTGCACGTGCCGGGTGTACACAATGTCCTGAATGCCACGGCGGCGATTGCGGTAGGTGTCGGTCTCGACATTCATACCGACCAGATCCGCTCCGCCCTGGGAAATTTCCGCGGAGTGGACCGGCGCTTCCAGCTACGTGGCAAGGCCGCCGGAGTCAGTGTCGTTGACGACTACGGTCACCACCCCACGGAGATCAAAGCGACGCTGGCTGCAGCGCAGCAATGCGGCTTCCGCAAGATTCACGTCATCTTTCAGCCGCACCGTTACACGCGCACCCGCGACCTGATGGACGAATTTGCAACCGCATTTGAGAACGCCGACTCGTTGTTTGTTCTGGATATCTACGCTGCCAGCGAACCCCCGATCGAAGGAATCACGGCAGAAACTCTGGCGCTGCGGATCAGCGAAAAAGGGGGCCATGCCGCTCTGTATGCAGGCTCTTTCGCAGAGGCAGTCAACTCGGTTACCGAAGTTGCACAGGCGGGTGACATGATCCTGACCTTGGGTGCCGGCAGCGTCTCGCAGCTGGGCCCCATGATTCTGGAAAGACTTGAGGTGAGGGTGAGCGTCTAACTAACGCTGAAACCACATGACAGCAGCGGATTTTCGACGGACCGCTTTGAGTTTGCTGGAGGCAGTGGAAGGCTCGCATTTCGGGCAAGCCGACTTCCGAGCGGGAGGAAAAATCTTCGCGACGCTTGCTCTCGAGTCTGAAGGCTACGGCGTATTGCTGCTAACGCCAGAGCAACAGGCCGGGATGGTCGAAGACGAGCCGAAGATCTTTTCGCCGGTTCCCGGCGGATGGGGGCGAAAAGGTTCTACGCGGGTAAGTTTGGCGAAGGTGAAACCGGACATGCTGGAAGGTGCGTTGCAGATGGCATGGCGCAGAAAAGCGCCAAAGAAACTATTGCGCTAGGTCTCGGAGGATGGATATTTCGCGCGATTTGCCCAGCCAAAATCCGATGAAGAGCAATTAAGGATGCGCCTGCCGGAATTGTACGTTGGCCGTTTCGAGCAAACCGATAACTAATTTTGCCCTCCTGTGGAAAACGAACCAAATTATCTCTATCTCAACTATAAAAAAGCAGTTATATTTATCTGGCTCTCGATTCACCACGACAACTGACCTGGTTTGATGGCACGGAAATCCGGCCCCACCATCTCGCAGGAAGAGTTGTATCCGCCGCCTGACGAACCAGTGCGCGAAGAAGTTGAGGACGCACGCCTGCTCGATCTGGACGTGGAAGAGGAAGCTCCCTTCCTGCGCGGACAAAAGCGCGTCTCCGTTCGCCGCAGTTCTCTTCCGAAAAAAACCGCTACCCGCCTGGTTTGGGGCGCAATCGCATTGAGCGTCATTGTCCTGTGCGGGATCGCCGCTGTGGCGCTGTACGACTACGGCGAGCATTCCTGGCGCTTTCGTGTGGCCTCCAGTGACGACATTGAAATTGCCGGCCTGCAGAATGTCACCCGGTCGCAGGTGATGGAAGTCATGGGCGCCGACATCGGGCGCAATATTTTTTTCATTCCGTTAGCGCAGCAAAAAAAGCAGCTGGAACAAATTCCCTGGGTCGAGTCGGCCAGCGTGATGCGGTTCGTGCCCAACCACCTGCGCATTGAGATTCACGAACGCACTCCGGTCGCTTTCGCGAGAGTAGGGGCCAAGATTTTGCTGATGGATGCCGCGGGAATGCTCATGGACCTGGCCGGTGGCAAGAAGAAATACTCTTTTCCCGTGATTTTGGGAATGAACCCCAACGAACCGCTCTCGACCCGTGCCGCGCGCATGAAGATCTACAAGGACCTGGTGAGCCAACTGGATGCCAGCGGGGCGCACTATTCGCAGGACCTCAGCGAGGTTGATATTTCCGATGCGGACGATGTGAAAGTCCTTGCGAACAATCCTGAGGGCGAAGTTCTGGTGCACCTGGGATCGTCGGATTATCTCGAACGCTACAAGATTTACGTCGCTCATGTGCAGGAATGGCGGCAACAATTCAACAAGTTGGAATCCGTGGATCTGCGTTACGACCGTCAGATTGTTGTGAATCCGGAGATGCCAGGTACGAAGAAGGCGGCGCCATTGTCCACAACTGCAACCAAGCTGGCGATGTCCGCCGGAGTGAAGCCGGCAGCGTTGATCAGCCGCGAAACCATCCCAATGAAAGCGCCAAGCAACGTGCCCACGGCAACTCCGGCTGCGAAGGCGCCGGTCAAGCTTGTGGCGAACCATCCCGTACCTGGTCGCCCTCCGGCAAGCAAACCTACGGCAAACAAGCCTGTCGCGAAGAAGAAAATCGTAAGGGCAGGACACCACAAACCGTCCGCCAAGAAAACCCATTCGAAAACAGTCACTGCCTCGGTCCGAAAGCCTGTGACGAAGCCTGCGGTTACTCCGACACAGAAGTCAGCAGCGAAAACGAATTCCATAGCATCGGCGCAACCGGTCAGTGACGTTTCGAAAAAGAAACCAAGTCCCGCGATTGCAAAAAGCCAGGAGAATCCATAGGCATGGGGAAGCAGTACGAACATCTTTTGACGGCGATTGATGTAGGCAGCGCCAAGACCTGCGTGCTGGTGGCCGAGATCACCGACATCGGACTTCGCTATCGCGGTCACGGCGTCGCCGAGTCGCGCGGTTCACGCAAGGGCGTCATTGTCGATTTGGATAAAGCAGTCGCTTCCATTCAGAAGGCTGTAGAACAGGCGGAAGATGTTGCAGGTGTGCCCATTGAGCATGCGCTCCTGGGTGTGGCCGGTTCACACGTGCGTGGTGTGAACAGCCACGGCGGACTCAATTTTGGTACCAGAGCGCGCGAGATTGCACGCGACGAAATTCGTCTTGCGGTTGACAAGGCCCGCGCCATTCCTCTGCCGGCTGATCGTGAGATCCTGCATCTTTTGCCGCAGGAATTCATTCTCGACGAGCACACCTGCGTACACGATCCGCTGGGCATGATGGCAACCCGGCTGGAAGTTCGCGTCCACATGGTGACGGCGGCAGCCAGCTCCACGCAGAACGTCGTATCCGCCGTCAACCGCGCCGGAGTGCATGTCGACGATACCGTTTTTGAACCGCTCGCTTGCGCCGATGCCGTGCTCCGCAACGATGAGCGCGAACTCGGTGTTTGCCTGGCGGATCTGGGCGCGGGATCGAGCGGCCTGATTGTCTTTCAGGAAGGCGCGGTGGCGCACACAGCCGTCATTCCCATTGGTGGGGACCACTTTACCAGCGACCTTTCCGTTGGTCTGTGCACGCCAGTGGCGGAGGCGGAAAAAATCAAGAAGCTTTATGGCAATGCGATTGTCACGCTCATTCCCGACGGGAACGAAGTGGAAGTTCCGTCGGTAGGCGACCGACCCTCGCGCCTGATCTCGCAGCGCATGGTGGGAGAAATCCTGGAGCCACGGGCTCGCGAACTTTTCGAGATGCTGCGCGACAATTTGCGCCACACCGGAATGTTGGATCTCTGCGCCGGAGGGATCGTGTTGAGTGGCGGTGCGTCTCGTCTGCCGGGGATTTTGGACATCGCGGAGTCCGTGCTGCGACGGCCGGTGCGGCTTTCCTGGCCGACGCCACTGGCAAAGATGCCGTCGACATTGGCCGAGCCGGAGTATGCGACCATCCTGGGCATGGCGTTCTACGGACATCGTGCACGGATTGCCCGCGGTATCCAGGACGACCGCTGGAGTTCGCGGTTGATGGCTTTATTTGGAAAAGGGGCATAAAGAAGCAATCAGCAGTCAGCACTCAGCATTCAGCCAACGAAGGGCTTTGCTGATATTGGCAAGAATCTCAAAGGGCTAAGTGCTGAGTGCTGAATGCTAAGTGCTCAAACTGGGAACTAAATACAGGAGACTAACACCGAGGTGGCGCACATGAAAAAAGAAACTGACATTCGCATCAGCTTTAACGAAGATACCCGCAACGACGCCAAAATCAAGGTCATCGGTGTGGGTGGTGGCGGAGGCAACGCCGTGAACCGCATGATCGATGCCGGCATGGAGGGCATCGAATTCGTGGTGGCCAACACCGATCTGCAGGCGTTGCGTATGTCGCGTGCGCCGGTAAAGCTTCAGCTCGGCGTCAAGCTGACCAATGGCCTGGGCGCGGGTGCGAATCCGGAAGTCGGACGCAAAGCCGCGCTCGAAGATTCCGACAAAATCATTGAAGCCCTGGAAGGCGCGGACATGGTTTTCGTCACCACCGGACTTGGCGGAGGCACTGGAACTGGCGCGGCCCCGATCATTGCGTCGCTGGCCAGCGAAATGGGCGCGCTCACTGTCGCGGTTGTGACCAAGCCGTTCGCCTTTGAAGGCAAGCGCCGCATGCAGCAGGCGGAGCGCGGCGTTTCCGAGTTGATGGAATCGGTCGACACCACCATTGTGATTCCCAATGAGAAGCTGCTCGGCGTGGCCCAGGATGCAGGCTTCTTCGAGTCTTTCCGTGTGGCCGACGACATTCTTCGCCAGGGCGTGCAGGGAATTTCCGACATCATCACGATTCCGGGAATCATCAACCGCGATTTCGCCGACGTGAAGGCGATCATGGCCCACATGGGTTATGCCGTCATGGGCACGGCCACGGCCAATGGGGCGCGGCGTGCGATTGAAGCGGCGCAAAAGGCAATTGCGTCTCCACTGCTCGAAGCGGGAGCCATCGATGGCGCACGCGGCATTCTGATCAACATCACCGGCTCCGCGTCGCTAAAGCTGGCCGAAGTGCAGGAAGCTTGCAGCATCATTCAAAGCGCCGCCCACGAAGATGCCAACATCATCTTCGGCGCCGTGCTCGATGAAAAGATGAAAGACTCGGTCAAGATTACCGTCATCGCCACCGGCTTCAGGGATGCAGACTATACCCACCGTCGCCGCGTGGAAATAAACACTGGATTCGTAGTATCGCGGGAAACGGTTTCGCGGCCGATGATTTCCCGAGAGACGATGTCGCAAGATGACGAATTTTTCCGTCGGAATGAAGCCGAATCCGATCCTGAGCCGCCTCCGCCGCCCATGGTGATGGAGGAGATGACTCCAATGTCGGAGACGACACCGCCGTCGCCCTTGCTAACCCTCGATTCCATGCGGGACGCGTCAATGCGCGATGCCATGATCGCCAATTTCGAGCAGGCCGATCTCGACGTGCCGGCATTCCTCCGTAAACGCAACGAAACCATGTAGCGCAGGATTCCAAATGAAGTACACTCGGGAGCCGATAGTGGCTCCCGTTTTTTCTTTGGACGGAGGGAAAGATCATGTCTCGAAAAGATGCCGTGCTGATTGCCAGCCGCGTCCTGGCCGTCTATTTCTCCTGCTGGGTGCTGACAGTCGTAATGTTTCTGCCGACCGGCTACTAAGCGTATTGCATTAATAAATAGCGGAAGCGTTCTGACCGGCCCGACTTACCGCTCCAAATATTATTTGAGCGAACTGATCGTCACGCTGCTGCGGATCGTGCTTTTCATGGGTGCGGGCTGCTTTTTTTACAGATGCGGCAGCCGCGTTCAGGCCTTACTCCTGCCCTTGTCCGATAGTGAAGAGGCGCCGTTATCCGCAAAATCTTGACCGTTGAGCTTCGTTCTCTTGCGGATGGGAGAAGACCAGCTTGATTCCCTAATGTCAGGCACCGGAAGAGCCAAACGACGCCATGAACTGGGGCGCGGTCGAAGGGAGCCGCATCGCCTGGACCGGCAGATCAACTTCGATTGTGTTTCCTGAACGACACGCGGGCGCCCTTTCGACCGCGGCATTCGTGCGTGCCAAGGTCTGGCGCAGGCTGCGCCTCGCCTTGTGCAGTTGCGATTTCGAGTTACCCGTTGAGCAATCCAGCAATTCGGCGATTTCCTGATGTTCATAGCCGTGCACTTCGTGCAGCAGAAAAATCATTCGATAGCCGGCAGGAAGCTCCTGCAGCGCGCGGATCAAAGAGATACGATCTACGGTGCCTGAGAGGCGGCCGTCTTTGCCGCCGCATTCACGGCGCAAGGTTTTGCCCTCTCCATCGGAGCGTTCATCCAGTGAAACCTGTTGCAGCACCTTCTTGCGAAAGTGCATGAGCACCGTGTTTAACGCGATGCGATGCAGCCAGGTTGACAAGGCTGAATCCCCGCGGAAGGTGGACAATTTTCGGAAGACCTGCATGAACGCATCCTGGGTGAGGTCCTCGGCTTCTGCAGTATTGCTGGTCATGCGAAGGCACAGTGCGTAAACCCGTGCCTTGTGGGCATTGAACAAATCGGCAAATGCTTTCGCGTCGCCTTGCTGGGCACGCTTGATGACCTCGGGACTTAGCGGAACCGATGGGCTCAGAGTATTCATTGGTATCCCCCTCCAACCAGAATTTGCTTGCGAAACGTATTCGCATTCTCGCTTGCGCGTCTTAAGAAGGTTTTAACAATACAGACAGGCAACCTGGCGGGTCTGTTCAACATTGCTCACTTGCCGCGGTTCGAATATGGAAGGGAAGGGTGCGCCAGATTCCATAATGAGCAATATTGCGCAGACAAGGTTTTGAACCGCGAGTTAGTGTTATGGGAAATCCGCAAAAACTCCCAAAGGGAGGATCATCCATGACTCCGCATCAATTACGAATAGCCCAACAAGCCAGTAGGGAAATCGATCCAACGAAGGTTAGAAGCCTCCTCGATGAGCTTTGCCACGCGATGGATGGTGAGCGCGAAGAGAAACGTCAGTTGCACCGAGACCGCGGGCAAGACTGCCGGGAACATCCCATGCCTTTCCCCTGCGATTAGGGCAAGCCTCGCAGGAATTCAAACCAGCCCACCACCCAGAGTTGCGTAGTGTCCTAACCGTGCGTCTGACTACGCGGGGCCGCCTCTTTCACCCGATTACATTTCGCGCAAGCTTGGGCCGCAAGCTCTTCGGAGAGTTGCATCTGGAAAGGCTGCTTCATTCCATCCAGCGATTTACCAATGGTGGGCCAGAAGAGTTAAACAACCAGGAGGATTCAGAGCAACCCCAGCCCGCGAAACTCACTCCTTCGATCCATACGAATTTTGCGGGAATTTTGTAGGCCCAATGAAGCATGCAACCCTCGCGGGTTGACGCGGTGATAGTACTTCAATAGGCACGAAACGTGCCAGGAACGACGTAGCGCACTACCCGCGAGTGGTTGCGTGACGACATTGCCGGGGGGGCGCGCATGGTTCAGATGCGACCGAGAACCAAGAGAATGACAACGACGAAAAGGACGAGCCCTACTCCTCCGGTCGGGTAGTAGCCCCAGTCTCTGCTATGTGACCATCTTGGTAGCGCACCAAAAAGCGCTAAGAGCAAAATCACGATCAATATAGTTCCAAGCATGTGTTACTCCTTTTTCCTTAAGCCGGATACTGCAACCCAACATTGTTGGAGAGTCAGTCTTGGTTATAGGCGTTCCACCAGTTTCTTAATGATCAAAACTGCTCATGTGAAGAAAGAGATGGTCGAGAAGGCGGATTAATCTTCCCGTGGAAGAAGCGCACGCAGTATCAGAGCGGCTTTCCAACAAATAAGGATATCGCTTCGGTTGCCCGCAACCAGAAACGAAGGGCGCACTTTGGATGCGAGCGTATCAGCGACTAAGACAGCGGCCATCGACTTGTAAACGGAAAGCATGGCCCAGCGCACTCGTTGTCTTATATAGTTAGGCCTTGTCTTTGAAACTCATTTACCCAAGAATGATTCCGATCCTAACTTCGATCCCATCCGTGAGGTCCTAATGTCTGCGGTTACCCGTCGCGATCTGCTTCGCTCCGGCCTGGTGTTGTCCGCCTCTTCTTTGGTCGCACCTTCCGCAATTGCACGCGCCAACGCGCTGCTTGCGGGCTATCCCAGTGCAGCCTCTGCGGAAGCTCTGGCAGCGGTGGCCCCACGGGAACATCTGCTCTTTGATTTTGGCTGGAAGTTCCAGTTTGGCCACGGTTCGGATCCCGCCCGCGACCTCGGTCTGGGCAACGGCCAGGGAGACTTTGCCAAGTCCGGCGAGTTCAAGTTCGCCACAGCGAAGTTCGACGACTCCAAATGGCGCACTCTGAACCTGCCCCACGACTGGGCCGTGGAATTGTCGTTTGTCCGCGATGAAGAGTTGCAAGGGCACGGTTATAAGCCGCTCGGCCGCCGCTATCCCGAGACCAGCGTAGGCTGGTATCGCCGCACCTTTGAGATTCCGGAGAGCGACCGTGGCCGCCGCATCACGCTTGAATTCGATGGCGCATTCCGCGGCGCGCTCGTCTTTCTGAACGGCTACTTTATCGGGCGCAATGACAACGGTTACGCACCTTTTCGTTTTGACCTCACCGACTTCCTGATCTACGGCGGCAAGAACTACCTGGTGGTGCGCATGGATGCCAGCTTTGGCGATGGCTGGTTTTATGAAGGCGCGGGCATCTATCGCCATGTATGGCTGACCAAAACTGACGCCCTACACCTCGGCAAGTGGGAAAGCTATGTCCGCACCGAAGCGAAGGGCAATGCCGCCACGCTGAATCTTGGGACCGTAGTGCAGAACCAAGGCAAGCAGGCGGAGAGTTGCCGCGTGCGCTGGCAGATTCTTGATGTGGCTGGCAAGACCGTAGAGACAGCCGAGGCCGCGCCGCAATCGATCACAGCGGACAGCTTGGGGGTATTCACTGCGATTGCAAAGATCACGGATCCGGCCCTATGGTCGCCGGAGACGCCGAATCTTTACTCGGCAATTGTTACGGTTGAATCCAACGGCAAGCCGCGTGACGCCGAGCGCGTGAGCTTCGGTGTGCGCACCGTCGTCTTTGACGCCGACAAAGGTCTCTTTCTCAACGGCAAGCCGGTCAAGATCAAAGGTACCTGCAACCACCACGACCACGCCGGCGTGGGTGCGGCCCTGCCGGACCGGCTGCAATGGTACCGGCTGACCGTGCTCAAAGAGATGGGCTCGAATGCGGTTCGCACCTCGCACAACATGCCTACGCCGGAGTGGGTGGAAGCCTGCGACCGCATGGGCATGATGATGATGTGCGAGACCCGCTTAATGAGCTCGAACTCCGAGGGACTGGCCCAGCTGGAGTTGATGGTCAAGCGTTACCGTAACTCCCCGGCCATCATTATCTGGTCCATGGGCAACGAAGAATGGGTGTTGCAGGGGGCCGAGCAAGGCGAGCCGGTGATGGCCTCGATGGTCGAGCGGACCCACGAGCTCGATCCCACGCGGCTGTGCACAGCGGCGGTGAATGGCAACTGGAACTCAGCTTTTTCCAATCCGTTGGATGTTGAAGGCTTCAACTACAACCTGAAGGACGTGGACCCTTACCACAAATCGCATCCGAAAAAGCCGCTTATCGGCTCCGAGACCGCGAGTACGGTCTCCACGCGCGGCATCTACACGACCGACACGCTGCGCAACTGGGTCAGCGCTTATGACGTGAACCACACTTCATGGTCTGAACTGGCCGAGGAGTGGTGGAGGTTTTACGCCGCGCGGGAGTGGCTCTCCGGCGGCTTTGCCTGGACCGGCTTCGACTATCGCGGCGAGCCCACGCCCTACGGCTGGCCTTCGATCAACTCGCAATTCGGCATCGTCGACATGTGCGGCTTTCCCAAGGACAACTTTTTTTACTACAAGTCATGGTGGGGCGATGAACCGGTGCTGCACCTGTTTCCGCACTGGAACTGGGACGAGCGGGAAGGGGAACTGATCTCCGTCTGGGTGCACTCGAACCTGGATGAAGTTGAACTTTTCCTGAACGGCAAAAGCCAGGGCAGCCAAAAGGTGCAGCCGCTGACGCATCTCGAGTGGAAGGTGAAATACGAGCCGGGAGTGATCGAAGCGCGCGGCAGCAAAGGCGGAAAGGTCGTGCTCACGGACAAACGCGAGACCACCGGAAAGCCGGAATCCATCAAGCTGACGGCGGACCGCACTGAGATTGATGCCAATGGCGAGGACATCGCTGTCCTGGGTGTGGAAGTCCTCGACAAGGAAGGCCGCTCGCTGCCCACGGCCGATAACCTGATCAGCTTCAAAATAACTGGCGAGGGTGCGCTGCTCGGCGTGGGTAACGGCGACCCCAACTGCCAGGAATCCGACAAGGAACCCAAACGCAGCCTGTTCAATGGGCTCGCGCAGGTGATCGTGCAAGCCAGCAAAACTCCGGGGACGATCACCATCGAAGCCTACACCGAAGACTGGCCCCCGCCGAAGCTGCCCGCGACCAAGCTAACCGTCACGACGAAGAGAGTGGATCTGCGGACTGCAGTAGGGTAAATCCAGTTTGCGAATTTTGTGACGCCTGCTGTCGTCAGTCTGGATTGACCGGGTAGCGAGCAACGGCCAAGACGTCACTTGTGGAAAATGTTTCCGAGCGTTGGCGCTGAGACAGTCAAGCGCCCAAGGCTGTCCTTGGAAGCACATCCAGAAAATAGCGAAGGTCGCGTACGCCTGTCAGGACGGAAAACACGGTCTTGCTTTCCAGATTCCCCGGCTGCACGTGAACTAGCCCGTTTCTCAAAGTCTCAAGTAGGTCCCTCATAGGCTTAAGCCTCTGCTCCGGAATTTCTTTTTGACTTCGAAATCGATAAAGATTGTATGCCCATCTCGCCTGCTCCGACACTCCCCAAAATTACTTAAGTATTCACTTGACAAACATCCGCGAGGCGATGGATACTCAAGTGGAGGCTTAACTAATTCTCTTTGAAGAAAGGAATGAATAATGAAGACCATGGAAGAGCGATCCGTAATCCACAGCACGTTCGTCATCGAGCGCAGTTATCGCGCCACGCCTGAACGCGTATTCAGCGCTTTCGCCGACCCAGCCAAGAAACGCCGCTGGTTTGTTGATGGTGGCGGACACGAAGTCGAGCACTATGAGATGGACTTTCGAGTTGGAGGCAAAGAACGTGCCCGTATTCGCTTCAAAGAGGGTACCCCGCTGAAGGGGATCGAGTGTACGCACGACACCACTTATCAGGACCTTGTGCCCAACCGCCGCGTTGTATTTGCCTCTACTATGACCGTGGGTGGAAAGTGCATCTCGGCGTCTCTGGCCAGGTTTGAGCTCTTGCCGTCGGAAACAGGGACCGACTTATATTCACACATCAGGCAGCATTCTTCGAGGGTGCCGATGGTCCTGAAATGCGTCAAGAGGGATGGCGCAAGCTACTCGACCGATTGACCGAGGAGTTCCCGCGCTAGTCAGAGAGCGACGCTGGCAATCGCGGACATATGCAAAGGAAGAAACCCAGTATCGAACGTGTCTTCCACGCCCTCGGTGATCCCACGCGTCGGGCAATTGTGGAGAAACTCAGCCAGGGACCCACATCGGTCTCGCGGTTGGCAGAGCCCCTCGACATCACTCTGGCCGCGGTAGTTCAACACTTGAAGGTGTTGGAGGAAAGCGGGCTGGTACAAACCGAAAAGGTCGGGAGGGTACGCACTTGCCACATTAAACCCGCCGGGCTTTCCGTGGTGGAGCAATGGATCGGCGAACGCCGCTCGATGTGGGAACGCCGCTTTGATCACCTGGTCGATTTGCTCGCTGAGCCGGATGAAAGTGACTAAGAGGTACCAGAAATCATGCGCCTGTTGATGATCGATCTATTGTTAGCGCAGCAGGTTGCCGGTTACGACTTGCGGGCTTTTGACTTGCTCCTGACAGCGAACTCCGACTCCACTGCTACCGTTTTCTCCCCCACATCCCGTTGCGATAGACGCACCGGGCCGCCCTTTGCTAAAAAACGCGAAAGGGCAGGGCACCCTCAGGATCAAATTCCGCGACTATACTTCTCTGCATCTCGCTGCCGTTCGGGGATTGAAGATAAGTGAAATCTGGGCCTGGGCGGCGGCCGAAGACATTCATGCGTTATATAAAGATCGGCGCTCTCGCACCTGCGGTCACATTGCTCGGGGTTGTCGTATTCCTGATCGTATCCGACCGGCTCGGCCAGCCCGCGCCGCCGGATCCCGCCAGTCTGATCGCCAAGGCTGGGCAGTATAACGTTCGCATCCAGCGCGACACTTTTGGTGTGCCGCATGTCATCGGGCCCAGAGACGTGGATGTCGCATTCGGTTTCGGCTTTGCCCATGCCGAAGATGATTTCTCGACCATTCAACAAGTGGCGCTCGCGGTGCGTGGCCAACTCGCCGCGATCGAGGGGCCGAAGGCCGCCGTGCCAGGTGACCGGTCAGACCTGATTTGGCGGAAGTATCTGCCTTTCGACAAGGTCCCGCAACTGTGGAACCCGCCCGCCGGCTTCGTCTTCAATTCGAACAACACGCCGTTCCACGCGACAGTGCCTGCCGACGACCTTAAGCCACAGGATTTCTCCCCGACCTTGGGTATTCAGACCGAGATGACGAATCGAGCCTGGCGTGCGCTTGAGACCTACGGCGCGGATCCCCGGATCACGGCAGCGGCATTCCGTGCCTACAAATACGATCTCATCTACAGCGTCCGTTCGGATCTCGCGCAGATCATCGCGGAAGTTCTGGCGATCGATCCAGGAAATGACGCCGACCTCCAACAGGCACATGACATTCTGAAGCGCTGGGACCGAAGCACCGATGTGGCAAACCGGAGCGCGGCACTCGCTGTCTTGATGGGTGAGCCGGTACTCCGCGCCAGGATGGACGGCAAGCCGCCGCGGCGGCCAATCGATATGCTGCGGGATGCCATCTATACGCTCAAGACGCATTTTGGGCGTCTCGATCCAGAGTGGGGCGAGGTAAACCGCCTGCGTCGCGGCAAGCTTGATCTCGCTATCGATGGCGCCCCGGATGTCTATCGCGGCGTCTATGGAGAGAAGCAGCCTGACGGCACTCTAACCGCGGTAGCCGGCGATACCTTGATCATGTTCGTGGCCTGGGACAAGGCGGGCAAGCTCACGTCGGAAAGCGTTCATCAATTTGGCTCGGCAACCACAGACCAGAATTCACCGCATTACGCGGACCAGTCGCCACTCTTCGTTGCCATGAAGACGAAAGTCGTTCTATTTACTCAGCCACAACTCGCCGAACATATCGAAGCAGATTTTTGGCCCGGAAATCGTGAAAAGGTAGCTCCGATGCCCAACCACTGAAGGTTCACTCAATTTAGGATGCCACCGCCTCCAACCGGATTGCGGGACAAAGTGGGGCACGCCTCGCTGCCCTCAGCGATGGCATATTCGCCCTTTGCCATGAATAAGGAGTTTGTGGAAACGTTTACTCTCGATCAGTATGATCCATCAGGAAACAACCTGGTCCACATTAAGGGCCAAGTCACAGGAACGTGCGTCACCGTGCACACCCATGAGTAGCGTGCTTTAAAGAACAACGTTAGCCAGAATCGCCAAAAAAGCTCCGGCAGGGCTGTGCACCGCATGCCCTGCCGGATGCGACTCTGTGTAAGTACGCTAGTTGGAGGCGTGGTTCAGGGTCGCCTGGATCGTCCCCGGCAGTTCGTCGCCTCGAAAATACTGGCCTTTGGCCGCTTTCATCTCCGGCATCGCAATGTCTGGTTTGCTGTAGTCGTTGTTGGCGTTCCAGAACAAGAAGCCGATTCCGCCCTTGTTTTTTGCCGTCAGCACCTGGACTTTGATGTACTCCGGCGAATAGGTCTTGGCGCGCCAGCGGAAGGCTTGCAGCCAGGGACGAATCACAACGCCGCTGCCTTGGGTGATCGTCTCAAACCGCTCCATCGATTCGCCGATGAAGTGTTCCGGCGCATCGCCGGGATGGGCGATCCCGTCCATCCCAAAGAAGTGCGAGGGATAGATCATGGGCGAGAGCACATCGCAATACTTGGCCATGCGGACAATATCCTGGCCCGTGTGGGACAAATCCACCGAACGCTGCCACGCCATGATGCCGAAAACATCCAGCGACAACAGTGTTCCGGTCGGATGCAGCTCGCCGTAGGCATGTTCCAGGAAGTCGGCAATTACATCCGCACGGTGCCAGTCGGGATGCTGCGTTTGGAAGTAAAAGCTGGCATCTTTCTGATCGCCCTCGGCAGGGAAGCGTACATAGTCAAACTGGATCTCATCTGCCCCGGCTTCTGCTGCTTTTTTGGCGAGTGCAATGTCATATTCCTGCACTTTGGGCTGCGAGGGGTCAGTCCATACTAGCTTGCCATTCTCCCGCCACGCCTGTCCAGTCTTGTGCGACTTCACCGCCAGTTCAGGATGCGCCACCACCAGGCGTTCGTCCCGGAAAATGGCAACCCGGGCAATGGCGTGCATTCCCTGCGAATGCAGGAAACGCACATACTTGGGCAGATCATGAATGTAAGTCTTGTGCGTGCCTGCCAGCGGATTGTCAAAGGCGATGTTGATGGTTCCGTCGCTGTCCTTTACGTCAAAGACCACCGCGTTGCCGCCGACTTCCCGCCAACGCCGTACGATTTTCAATCCGTGATCGCTGCCGGCCATCAACCCGGTCAAATAAATGGCTCGAACTTCAAAATCTCTCGCCACCGGAATGGACTTTTCCACAATCGGAGTGTCCAAGATTCCAGGGATGATGACTTGTTGCCCTGCCTTCAGGAAATTTCCTTGCAGGTTGCCGTTGGCTTGGCGGATGGCCTCTGTCAGCTCGGTAGAGGTCAAATAAGATGTCTGTGCAATGAAATGATGCGACACTGCGGCGATTGCATCGCTACGTTTGGCCACGTAGAGCGTGCTGCCCGGAGGTGCAACCGGCGTCGGTGAAGGAGTCTTCGCAGGTTTCAGAGTGGCGACCGAGACATTCCCCACGGAAACGAGGTTGGTCTTCGGCGACGACTGCGCCGCAACCGGCGGAACCTGAAACCCGATGTGGAAAACCAGGAAGCCCAAAGACAGGCAGAGCACGATAGTCAGTGAAATCGGACCCAAGCGGCGCAAGATTTTCTCCGTGGAATGCTTTTCCATTGGATGCTACTGGGAGAGGATTGGCGTTGCCAGTTACGGGCGGTCAAGGCCGCATGGCGGACCTGTACCCGTCCGGCCGGGCCAAGGATCTTCCCGCGTGCGCAAATTATTTCCCTTTCCCTGATAGGCGATTGCCGCTAGAGTGCCTCTCTTAGCTCCTATAAGCATCTAAATGTTGCAGCAGAGAGAGATAGGCTGATACCGGGGATGGCGAGCCGTTTGCACTATGACCTTACGTGCAAGGACTCGGGGGGGTAACAGAATTTGCCACCTCCGCTTTGGGAAGGGAACTAGCGGTCTCCCGAGAACTAGAGCAAGGCCCCTAAAAGGGAAATAAAAGGCGAGACAAACCTATGAAAACGGTAGCCAGCACGGTTCTCGACCCCACCCTCCGCAGCGATGACGCCAGAGAGTTCGAAAACGCCATGCGTCGCAAAATTGTTGGCCAGGACGCCGCCGTTGAAAAGGTCGTGGAGATTTACCAAATGTTCCTGGCCGGATTGAACCCGCCGGGACGTCCGGTCGGCAACCTCTTGTTCCTGGGACCCACGGGATCGGGGAAAACCCGGGTGGTCGAGGCCCTGTCAGAAGCTTTGTTCGGCGATGCCCGGGCCTGCATCAAGATTGACTGTGCCGAGTTCCAGCACTCCCACGAGATTGCAAAACTGATCGGCTCACCTCCGGGATACCTGGGCCATCGCGAAACCCATCCGCTGCTTACCCAGGAAGCGCTGAATCAGTGGCATACCGACAAGCTTAAACTGTCAGTCCTGCTGTTCGACGAAATTGAGAAGGCTTCTGACGCACTCTGGCAGTTGCTGCTCGGAATCCTCGACAAAGCAACTTTGACCCTGGGCGATAACCGCCGCGTTGACCTTTCGCAATGCATCATCATCATGACTTCGAATCTTGGGGCCAGTGAGATGAGCAACATGCTGGAGGGCGGATTGGGTTTTGCCCAGAAACCAACTCTGGTCGATTCCACTTTGGACGACAAAATCAACCGCAGTGCCTTGGATGCGGCGCGGCGCAAGTTCACGCCTGAGTTCATGAACCGTATCGATAAGGCCGTTGTATTTGGGACCCTGCGGCCGGAGCACCTGGAGCAGATCCTCGAAATCGAACTGGGTATGGTGCAACAGCGCGTTCTGATGGCTTCTCCTGCTTACCAGTTCGTGTTCAATTGCACCCCCAAAGTGAAGAGCTTCCTGCTGCACGAAGGTACGGACCCGAAATACGGGGCGCGGCATCTCAAGCGCGCCATCGAGCGCAACCTTGTGTTCCCGCTCGCCAACCTCGTGGCCACGAGCCAGGTAAAGCTCGGCGATTTCATCCGCGTGGACCTGAACGCAGAAGGCCGCATTACCTTCGTCAAAGAGGCCGAAGGCGCCATGGCTCCCATGCTTATGGAACGTTACGGGGCAGCTGCCGGAGCACCTACGTTAGTGGCGCGCATCGCGCGGCCAGTGGGACGCCGCGAGTTTGGCGCAACCCCCGCTGCCGATACGAAATAGCTTCAACCGCGAAAGGACGGGGCACCCGCCCCGTCGCCGCCGTCGCCGCATTCACGCAACATCAGCGCAGAATTGAGCGTATGCTGTAAGTATGTATGCCACCGACATCCTGAATCGAGTTCAGAGCTTGCGAGGCGAAGTTGCCTCTCTTCAAGATCTGAATCAGACCTTTGCCGAAATCTCTGACCCCAAGCCTTTTGCCATCCATGCCAATGGAGAGCGTCGCCGCCGGCTCAAAGAGATTCTCCAGGAATTGTCGGCCCTCGCCAAAGAAAAGCACCCATAAAGCAGGTCGCGAACTGCTGCATCTGAATTCTGTGTGGGATATTGCGCAGGCTGAATGCCTGACGATCTGGATGTAAAGAGCACCGACTGCTTTAACCACCCTGCTTCAACTCCACTAACACTTGCCGCGCGATTTCTTTCAGCGTCTCGAACACGCCTGGGCCCTGGAAGGCGATGGCTTCGAGTACAGGCTCATTCTTTCTGCGAAGTTCCTTGGTCAAAGCTTCCACCGACAACACGTTGGGCAGGTCACGCTTGTTGAGTTGCAGGACGTAGGGAATCTTGTTGAAGTCATACCCATGTTCTTTGAGGTTGGCCATTAGGTTGTCCAGGGCCTCAACATTGGCGTCCATCCGTTCTTGCTGCGAGTCCGCCACGAAAACAATGCCATCCACACCGCGGAGGATCAGCTTGCGGCTGGCGTCGTAGAACACCTGTCCTGGAACGGTATAGAGGTGGATGCGGGTCTTGAAACCTCGCACCGAGCCCAAGTCCAGAGGCAGGAAGTCGAAGAACAGAGTACGTTCCGTCTCCGTAGCCAGCGAGATCATCTTGCCCTTTTGCTGTTCGGCGGTCTTCTGGAAAATATACTGAAGATTCGTGGTCTTGCCGCCCAGCCCGGCGCCGTAGTACACAATCTTGCAATTTATCTCGCGGGCTGCAAAGTTGATGAAACTCAAGGCTTTCCTCAATACCCCAAGGCAGGCGTTCGCGTAATCCGCGAACCTCTCCCTTGGAAATTTGCTTGGTGCTGCTGGTTTTATATCACACGGCTCGGCGTTACCGGCAGGTTACTCCGGTTACTAGCTAGAACACTAAGGCTTAGGTGATGCGTCGGCCCCTCAGTGAACCGATGGCAGCGGGTAATAACCGTCCTTGGCATACACCTTTACGTCGGGACGGGCCAACCGAACCTCGACCTGCCGGTAAGTGCTGCTCGGAGTAAGACGCGTGACATACCCAACTGTGTACTGGTTGCGGGCTTCACCCATGGCGCGCGCGTAGGCATCCTCCATGCTGGAGCCGGAGAAATCAGCGAATATCTCGCCAGCCGTCGCCGAAGCGTACTTGGGCAAAAGGTCGGTGTAGCCCATGAAGGGAACATGAAGCTTTCCGAGCTGCTTGAACCCAGGAAGGGCGGATCCCTCGACGCCCACGCCATATACGGCAATTCCGTTCGAAAGTAGGACCTTCAGCACGTCGCGATAGCTGGCGGCGCTACGTGACTCGCGCCCATCGCTGATGACAAAAATCACTTTGCGGCGGGTTTTGTCACGTTTGCTCAAGTCCAGCGCCGCAGCCAGGATGGCATCGTTAAGCACATGAGATTCCTTGGGCGGGGTAGAGACCATTGGGGCACTCGGGTCGACCGGGTTGCCGTTGATAGTGGGTCCTTGCGGGCCCAGAGGCCCGCTGGTCACGGGAGGTCCGTTATTCCGGCCACGCACGGTCTTAAGTTCATTGAGCGATGCAGTCAACTGCCGGTTTGCTGAGCTGAAGTCAGTTTGCTTCGAGACTGCCGAACTATAAGTGTAGAGGGAAACCTCGTCATAGGGGCTGAACGCGCCCTCCAAGGCTGAAAACGTTTGGTTTACCTTCTGCACAGCGACATCCGGCATGCCGAGGTCGAGGACCACGGCTGCGGAAAGCGCAAATGGATCACTGGTGAAGAAATTCATGGTCTGCTTCTTCCCGTCTTCGTAGACGGAGAAGTCTTTAGGCAGTAAGCCATCTATGAGGTGACCGGAGCCGGTGGTGACCCTGACGGGGATCATTACCTGGTTAACGTTTACGGAAAGCTTGAACAGCTGATCCTGCGCATCGTTCGATGCTGGCGTCGCGCCGCCCTCCGGGACGGTCTTGATGTTGAGCGGAGGTGTGGGGGTTGAGTCCTCCTCCCGCGCTCGAGTTGCCGAGCTTCGTACATCAGGGCTCACTCCTTCGCGTGGAGGGGCCTGGTTTGCCGATGGTGGGGCTGGAACGTCGTCCGGGATAGGGGAAGGCACAGGGGCAGCGCCAGCGCCGGGTTGCGGCGCCGGCGCGTCCGGAATGTCTTGATTCTGCTGTGGCTGGGCCGGCTGCGTTTGGGATGTCCCCATTGCGGCCACCAAACAAAGCCCCAGAATGACCAACCGGCCTGCCGTCTTTCGCTTATTCGCCATAGGAACTCTCAGGCCCCCGGCCTGCTTCAAGCAGTTTCCTCTAATCAGATGCTGGTGCGACCAACTTTGTGCATCTAAAGCTACAGGAATAGACTACCAAAAAGAGCGAGAGAACACCTTCATGTCTAAAGCCCGTCTTTTTCAGGTTCTGATTCCCGTCGTTGGCTTGGTGATGCTAGCCGGAACCGTTTCCTCAGCGCAGACCCCACCACCGCCCGCCAGCAATGCCCCCCAATCCAATCAATCCGGCACTCCGCCGCTTGAGTCCTCCCCGGCACAGAACCCAGATCAAGACCAGCCCACCACCACCCTTAAAGTCAACGTGGGCGTGGTGCAGCTCTTTTTCAATGTCAAGGACAAGAAGGGCGGCCTGATCCCCAACCTGATCAAAGACGATTTTGAGATCTATGAAGACGGCAAACCGCAGACTATCAAATATTTTTCCGCGGAGTCGAACCTACCGCTTACCCTGGGTATTCTGATCGATGCCAGTGGTAGCCAGGCCCGCGTGCTCGACATGGAGAAAGAAGTTGGCGGTACCTTTCTGGCCCAGATCCTCACCGAAAAAGACATGGCTTTCGTCCTTAGCTTTGATGTGAATGTTGATCTCTTGCAGGACTTCACCAGTTCCGTGCACCTGCTTAAGACGGCCCTGAACAGCGCGAAAATCAATACCGGAGGTGGCGGGGGCGTCATCCCGGGCCTGGGCGGCGGACCCGTCCCCAGTTCGACGATTCCCCGCGGGACCCTTCTTTACGATGCGGTCTATCTCGCTTCTCATGATGAACTTGGCCAGCAAGTCGGGCGCAAAGCCATGGTTCTTCTGACTGACGGGGAAGACCAGGGCAGCCAGCTCAAGGTCAAAGACGCCGTTGAAGCTGCCCAAAAATCCGACAGCATTGTCTACGTATTGCTGTGTGCCGATCGCGGGTTCTATGGATTTGGCGGCTACTCTGGAGAAGGCGAGATGAAGAAGCTCACCCAGGAAACGGGTGGCCGGGTCATCGAAGTGGGTAACAAGACGGATAAACTTAGAGACGCCTTCGATCAGATTGCGCATGAGCTGCGCAGCCAATACAATGTTGGGTATGTCCCCACGAATTCTGTGAAAGACGGGACCTTCCGCAAGGTGGAAATCCACCCCAAGAACAGCGACTACAAGGTGCAGGCGCGCAGCGGGTACTACGCGGTGGAGCATCGGGAATAAGTTTGACTTTGTGTGAACGTCTTCCGCGAGGGATCGCGCCGCCACGGATTCGCGTGGATCGCACGGATCGTTGGATGGGTTTGGTTTATCAGTGAATATCTGCGAAATCCGTGGCCAAGAAGTTTTTTGGCTGAGCGGAGCCTGGCACGTCGGATGGCTTGTGAAGCGGATTAGTTGCGATCTTTTAACCGGATTACGAACTTCAATCCTGACCAGACATCATTCACTGCGCAAACTTTCACATCCACAAGTCCGACATCCAATCCGATTCCGCGCACTTCATTCTCGCCGAGATCCGTAGCCACTCCGGAGCTTTTCTTCGGCCAGCTGACCCAGATCATGCCGGCGGGCGCGAGTTTCTTGGAGAAGCGGAGGAACTCTTTCTTGAGTTCGGCCTGATTTTTTACGCACAGAAGAACGAAATCGAGAGGGCCGTCCTTCGCAATCCGGCAGCCCGCGAGAGCATCTTTCAATTCCGCTTTCACATTCGCTGGGACATTCTGGAGGGCCACGCGGAATTCTTCCTTGATGCCAAGTTTTTGCGGTAGTGGAGTGCCGGAATAACCCGCCATTCGATGGTCTACTCGGTAGGTGCATAGTAACCGTGGCGACTGCGCACATGCAAATTTTTGTGGGTCTGGGCCAGAATTTCGATGGTGTGATAGCGGCCATCGGTTTTGAAGTCCGCCGGTTTGTAAGAGAGCGCATATTGACTGCGCAATTCGTCCTGGATTTCGGCAAACGCGTTGGCTACATCGTGGAGCTGAAATGGCTCGAATGCCCGCCCGCCGGTCGCTTCCGCGATGCGTTCGAGGACCTTGTCCCCGCGTTGAACGCTGCCGCTGATGTTGGTGCTGATCGTATACACGATGACCTCGGCCCGTTGCGCCATTTCGATGGCTTCCTCGCGTGTAACGTGACTCTGATTGTCATCGCCATCGCTCAGCAGAATAATCGCCCGGCGCACGGGCCCGCTCTGTTCTGCTTTCAGCAGCTTGTCGCGGCAGGCAAAATACAACGCGTCGTACATTGCTGTGCCGCCGCCCGGCCGCAGTGAGCGCACCCCAATCGAAAGTGCCTCCGTATTGTCGGTGAAGTCCTGCGCGATCTCAGGAGTGACATCGAAGCCGACCACAAAGGCTTTGTCGTACTTGGGACGAACTGTCTGGTTGAGAAACTCAATCGCTGATTCCTGCTCGAATTTGAAGCGGTCGCGCACTGAATTGCTGGCGTCCACGAGTAATCCCACTTGCAAAGGTAAGTCGGTTTGCCGGACGAAACTGCGAACCTCCACCGCGGGCTTGTTGTCATCAATGACCTGGAAGTCGTCTTTCTTGAGGTCTTTGACGTAATGACCATGCCTGTCGGTGACCGTGAAAACGACGTTCACTTCATTCACCGTACGGTGAATGGTCGTGGTCAGTTCGTCTTGCGGGGGGGCGGGCTGCGATGGTGGGGTGGCTGGTGAAGTCGCATTGGTTTGAGACGATCCCTGCGTTGTTCCGCTAGGCGCGGCTGGAGTCGCTTGTGGCGCAGGGGCCGCTGGTTGTGACTTAGATTGCTGCGCCGCGTGGGAGGGCGCGTTCGGCAGTTCCGGCTGTCCCGCATTCTGAGCAAAAAGCGCAGTCAGAAGGACAGAGCTGCCTAGTACCGACAAAATAGCGCCACGAGAATTCATTGAGTTACTCATTATAGCGGGGAACTTGGCTCGGGATCAGATGCCTGTAACCACGTTCAGAAACTCTTGCAATTCTGTGGGCAAGGGTCGCGAAAACGATAGTGCCTCTCCGGTGCGCGGATGTTGCAGCCGCAAGTCAGCCGCGTGCAGAAAATTTCGCGGCAGAGTGGCCCGGGTCTCGTTCTTACCGCGTAATTCCCGAGGCGCTCCATAAAGCGAGTCTCCCACCACCGGATGTCCCAGCGACGCCAGATGTACGCGGATCTGGTGCGTGCGTCCAGTATCGATCTGTAGCTCTAGCAATGTAAATTTCCCCAACTGCGAGTCAAGTCGCTGCTTGGTCTTGTAGCGTGTGATGGCCTCGCGCCCGCCGGGCGCCCGCGTGGTCATCCGAGTCCTGCGCACCCGGTCCCGGCTGATGCTGGTGTTGATGGTGCCTTCTTCCCGCTTCACCCAGCCGTGGACCAGGGCAATATAAGTCTTCCTGACTTCCCGTTTGGCAAACTGCGCGGAAAGCCGCCGGTGCGCGTCATCATTTTTCGCCACCACCATCACCCCGCTGGTGGCCTTATCCAGACGATGCACAATTCCAGGACGCAACTCCCCGCCCACCCCAGAAAGCTGGCCAAAGCGATACAGCAGAGCATTGACCAGAGTGCCCCGATTCCGCCGATCTTCGGTAGCGCCCGCTCCGGCGTGGACCATCATGCCTGCAGGCTTATTCACCACAGCCATGTCGGCGTCTTCGAAAACAATATCAAGTGGGATCTCCTCCGCCGTTGCCCGCATGGGCGGGAGTTGTACTACGCCCAATATCGAGATGCGCTCCGTTCCCCGCAGACGCAGCGAAGCCTTGGCCGTCGCATCATCCACAAGCACTTTTCCTTCGGAAATAAGTTGCTGCACCCGGGCGCGGCTGGTGTCAGGAATTTGCGCGGTCAGGAACTGGTCGAGCCGCATGCCGGCGTCGTTCGCAGTCGAAGTGAAGTATTTGGGAAACGTATCCACGGCTATCAGCGAAGAACGGGGTGACGGTCAAGGATACAGTGTTCAGAGTGTGCTGCGGAGAGTATCCAAGGAAAGGTTTTTCTCCGTGTCTCTGTGGTGAACAATCTTACCGGGTGGCCTGAGCGGGTACATGCTTCATACCAGGTCGCAGCCACCAGATGAATCCCCCGGCAATGATCAGGCACAGGGCGACTAACTGAGTGCCAGTGATGATCCCGCCAAACACTTCACCGCGTCCGGGATCATCTCGCAAATATTCGAGGAAAAACCGGGCCACACCATAGAGAAAGAAATAACTCCCCATGATTTGCCCATCAAATTTCTTCCGCTTCAGCATCCACGCCAGAATGAAGAAGTTTACAAGTTCAACAGCCGATTCAAAAAGCTGCGTAGGCTCCAGCGGCACACCCAGCGGAGTGTACGAATTCAGATTGGCGATGGGATTTGTAAAGACCACCCCCCAAAAATGACTCGTGGGCTTTCCAAAACAGCATCCGGCGGCAAAACAGCCAATCCTTCCAATAGCATGACCGAGAGCCAGGCCCGGCGCGAACGCATCGCAAGTCGCCAACGCTGGCATGCGATGTTTGCGGACGTACCAGGCTGCCGCGGCGAACGCTCCAATCAGTCCGCCGGAGAACACTCCGCCCGCCTGCAGAGTATTCAGGCTGAAGATGTCGCCCGGGTAAGCGCTGTAGTGGCTCCAGTCATTGATGATGTAAAGAATCTTCGCGCCAATAATTCCGCACATGACGACGATGATTCCCAGGTTCCATGCGTTGTCGGGATCGATGCCTTGCTTTTGCGCGTTGCGCACACTGATCCATAGTCCGATCAACACGCCCAAGGACACCAATAGCCCGTAGGTGGGCATGTTGAAACTGCCGATATGGAAAAGTCGCGGGAACACTGGCTAATTTAGATGCAGGGCACTTTCCATTGGTTTGAGTCAGTCTAACAGGGAAGTGCCAACGCTTGGCTCAGATTTGGCTCGGAAGATGATGAGGAGAAGAGAAGTAAGCCGACCCACACTGCCGTGTGGTGGGCCGAGAATGAACCCGTCGGTAGACGTTGGGAACCCGCCGCGATCCATTAGGCATCTCCGCATGGCGGAGCATTGCACACCGGATCGTATCTACGAGTCAGGCCCCCGTTCATTCTGCATTGGTTCAAAAATCGGTGACCACCATCACCAACTTTGTAGGCCGGCTTGCAATTTGGATGCTAGGCAAAACTCGTGTAATTCGCAAGAGGGGAAACACAAAAAGTTGGCACTCGACTTGCCAACAACTTTCGTAAGCGGAAAATTTCGAAGGGACGGACCCCCCCTCGTCTGTCCAGTCGAGCGAAACTCGACGTCGGTAACTACCCAGCCTTGCGCTTGTCTTCCAGCACTTCATCCAGCGCATCAGCCAAATGTTGTGCGCGTTGCCGGTACTCGGATGGGCCGCCATCACTTTTTCGCTTGATTAAGTGATATTCGTCCGCAATATTCAGCGCCGCCAGCACGGCCAGACGCGCCGTGTCCACCGTGTGGGTTTGTTCCGCGACGGCCCGCATCTTGGAATCCACGTACTCCGCTAACTTCAGGATGTACTCTGGATCGGATCCTCGGAGGTTATAAGCCTGGTCGAAAATCTCCACTCGCACGCTGCTGTTGCTGGCATCCTTGACTAGAGGTTGTTTTGTGGCAGTCGCCATAAACTTATTCTGCTCCTCTCCACCGCTGGATGAAAGTCGGCGTACCACTCAGCTGGCGGCTTGTTCTTCGGAAATGCTTTCAATCTGCTGCAACATTTTCTCCACGCGGCCACGAATTTCCTCGCGCTCCCTGCGCAATTGCACCATCTCGCGCCGCAGAGTTTCAACCTGCTCCTCGCGCTCTTCCACGTGCTCGCGCAATCGCTTTACATCACGTTCCGCTGCAACGCGCGCCTCTCGGGCCGACTTGTACAGTTCAATAGTGCGATAAACCTTGTCCTCCAGCGCCTGAAAATCATCGCCAGGAACCTGGGTGGGTACCTCTTCAGCCATTTTCAAAGCCATGGTTGTTCTTCTTTTCCTGAAAGAAATCGAACTTGAGCGCAGTATACCGCAGAATCCTGTGGACAAATAGATGTCCACGACTGCTGGCACCCTCCCAACCGATATCTTCGGTCAAGCACCAAAGTAAGTTGCTGCCAATCGATGAATATAGATATCCTATATTCATCATGAAGAAGCGTGTCCGTTCCCAAATCGCCCGTGGCAGCGCCGAGATTGCCATCCTTGCACTATTGGCCGACCAGCCGCTCTACGGTTTTGAAATCTCCAAGCAGATTGAGGAGAGGACCGAAGGTGCGCTGCACTTCACGCTGGCGTCCCTGTACCCCATGCTTTATGACCTCGAAAAGCGGGGCTGGATCAAAGGCCGCTGGAAGGCCAATGCTGCCGGACGCGATCGCCGATACTACGGCCTGACAGCTGTCGGCAAAAAAGAGCTCGAACCGCTGCGGCAAGAGTGGGGCTTCTTTTTCCGGGCGCTCGACCGGCTTGCGGGAGTGACCCATGCCTGATTGGAAAACACTGGTCCGGGAACCCATGGAGAACCTCGGCCTCGCTCCGGCACAGGAGGAAGAAATCGTCTCCGAGCTGGCCTGCCATTTGGAAGATTGTTACCAAGAATTACGAGCGCAAGGACTTTGCAAGTCCGAAGCCATCGAGCGTTCTCTTGAACAGGTGGCCGACTGGCCCAGCCTGTCGCGAAAGATTCAACGTGCAAAACGCAAGGAGGAAATGATGAACCACCGAACCAAAACTCTCTGGCTGCCCTCATTGATCAGCCTGACCACGGCTATGGTCTTTCTGATGGTCTCAACCCAGATCGCCCTGCAGCCTCGATTCATCGCCGGACGCTTTGTCAACGTAAATACAAGTACGACGAGTACAAACTACCCCCTCGCTGCCTACCTCCCGTGGCTGGTTCTTTTGCCATGCTGTGGTGCCGCCGGCGCGTATTTGTCACGCCGCGCCGGGGGACAACGCTTGGTCCGCCTGGTGGCTGGTTTGTTTCCTTGGATAACGCTGTTCGGCTTGATTGGTTTCTTGACGCTCATCGGCCAGATCGTGCCCTTTAGGCATCAATGGGTTCGCTTTGCGACGGGACTGCTGTTGGCATCAGTTCCACCCGGCATCGCGCTTTTCTTGGGAGTAGTGCCGTTCTTGAAAGAACCCAGATCGCGAGCGTTGGCTGACAGCTAAAGTCAACAAAGCTCACGTAGGAACAGCCGCCACAGCAAGGCGCACGTAGGCACGGACGCCCTCGTCCAGCCGAGCACCGCTCGACTAATTTTTCAACTTCCGCAGCCTTTTCGCTGCTTCGTCCAACGTGGCATCTTTTTTGCAGAAGGCGAACCGTACCTGCTGAGCACCATCTTTCGGATCGCGATAGAAACTCGATCCCGGAACGGCCGCCACGCCGATCTCTTTCACGAGATGTTTCGTGAACTCAAGATCATTCGCGAATCCGAATGCGCTGATGTCGGTCATCACGTAATACGCACCCCGCGGACGGAAACACCGGAATCCCGCTTCGGCTAAAGCAGGCACGAGTCGATCGCGTCGCGCTCGGTATCCATTTGCCAGGCTTTCGTAATAACTCGCCGGCAAACCCAACGCCGTCGCCCCCGCTTCCTGCAGCGGAGCCGGCGCACCCACAGTGAGGAAGTCATGCACCTTCCTGATCGCGTCCGTAATTGCAGAAGGCGCGACGGTCCATCCCACTCGCCAACCGGTCACGCTGTAAGTCTTCGACATCCCGTTAATGGTGACCGTCCGCTCGGACATTCCTGCAAGTGTCGCAATCGAGATATGTTCGGTTCCGTCGTAAAGAATGTGTTCGTAAATTTCATCCGTGATGGCGAGGACATTGAACTCCACGCACAGATCGCGAATCAACTCCAGCTCAACCCGAGTGAACACCTTGCCTGTCGGATTGTTTGGCGTATTTACGATGATGGCCTTGGTATGTTTGTGGAACGCCGCCCGCAACTCGCGTTCATCGAACATCCACTCGCCGTCCGTTGCACTCGGAGGTCGCAGGTTTACAAAACGCGGTTTCGCCCCGCTCAGAATCGAATCGGGCCCGTAGTTTTCATAGTACGGCTCGAAGATCACCACTTCATCGCCTGCATTGCACACAGCGAGGAGCGTGGAAATCATGGCCTCGGTCGATCCGCAGCAAACCGTTACCTGCGTTTCGGGGTCCACGGTAAGACCTTGCCACTGCTTCATCTGCCGGGCGATTGCATTGCGCAGAGTTTTAGCGCCCCAGGTAATGGCATATTGGTTCACATCCGCCGCTATAGCTTCCTGCGCCGCCCACTTGATTTCCGCCGGAGCGGGAAAGTCCGGAAATCCCTGCGCCAGATTGACCGCGTTATGCAGCATGGCCTGCCGCGTCATCTCGCGGATCACGGACTCAGTGAAGAAGGTAACTTTGTCGCTGAGAAATTGTTTCGGTTGGGAAGCCGTATTGATCATTATTTGGTCAGACTAGCATAGGAAAAGCTGACGCAGGTGCAGCGCTGCGCCCGAGGAGCTGTTGGGAATCAGCCGGCCGCCGGCGGCAATGATACTCTTCACTTCCATGAAGACATATGCCTTGCAGGAAATCTCGTCTTGCGAGCAGGCGTCGATTGCGCTCAGACATCTCCTGTCGGGCCAGAAAAGACCCTGGCTTCTAAAAGCCGAAGACGGAGATGCCATTGCATATTTTACGTCACATCAAGGAGCGATCTTGAGAGATCGGAATATTGGGTAACTGCGGAGGTGAGCGACCGGGACTATTCCGAAGACTCGACGGTCATATCCGTTCTTCGGCAGATTCAATCAGCGGTAGGTGGCACGATTATCGACGACAACGGTGCTACGTTGCAATCCCCATTGCGACTTCAATCTGCTCTTACGCTCTCTGCGTTCCGCCCAATCCTTCGAGAGTTTTGATGATCTGTGCCGACCACTGGGCCACTGCATCGTCGCGCAGTGTCCGCTCGTTGGATTGGAACGTCGCACGCAGCAGCAGGGAATACTTGCCCACCGGAATTGTCCCGCCACGGAAGATTTCTGCGGGGACAAAATTACTTAGTTCCTTCAATCCGATTGCATTCACGGCGGCGTGAATTTCTTCGAACCTTGCCGAATTGGCAAACACAAAAGAGAAGTCCCGCTCCACCGCTGGATATCGCGGCAACGGCTCATACCGCACCGTGCGCAGGCCATGCGGGTAGAGCACATCCAGAGATAACTCGGCCACAAACACATCCTGTCGCAACTTGCGGGCAGCGGCAATCTCTGGATGAATCTGACCAAATTGCGCTACCGTTGTGCCATCCATCACCGCTCGCGCCGACCGCCCGGGATGGAAATACTCCGAGGCATCTTCTTGGTAGTCCAAAGATTTGTGCTGAAAAGCTGCCAGCAGGGCTTCCACATCGCCTTTAAAACTCCGGAAAACTCCCAGAGCATTTGCGCCCTCGCCCTTGCTCACATCTAGTTTTCCGCCCTGCGGCAGATCGTGTTTCAAGCTTGCGGCGGTCGCGCCCAAGCAAATCCGTTTGTGCTGGATTGCCTTGTCGCCGGAAGCCTCGAAGACATTCCCCGTCTCGAACAAACGCACTTGGTCGCTGCCGCGATTCAAGTTATAGGCAAGCATATTCAACATGCCCGGCGCCATGGAAGTCCGCATCACCGAAGCTTCTTCGCTCAGCGGATTCGCCAGCTCTAACACCGGCAAAGGCGAAAACTGTTCTGCTTCTTTATGAGAGATAAACGTGAGCGAGATTGCCTCGTTGTAACCCAGCCCAAACAGCGACGAACGCAACTTCTTGTCTTTTTCCCCATCTGGCAGCTCAATCACCGAACTTGCGGAAGCCGGCAGCGTATTGGCAAATTTGTCGTAGCCATGCAGCCGCGCGATCTCTTCGATCAGGTCAATCTCGCGTTCCACATCCAAACGCCAACTTGGAATCTGCACGGTGAACTCGTCTTCATCTCCCGGTTCCGGAACCAGTTCGAAACCCAGCCTCTTCAGGATTCGTAGAATCTCGTTGCTCGCCATCTTCTCGCCCAGGATGCGATGCACTTGGGAAACGCGCAGCTCGACCGGAGCCTGGTCGGTCGCTCGCGCCACGACATCGATCTCCTCTCCCTGCAGTTGCCCGCCCCCCGATTCAAGAATCCGCTGCGCGACTCGCGCGCATGCCAGCGAAGTCGCTCCATAATCCGCGCCGCGCTCAAAGCGGTGCGAAGCGTCGGTTTGCAGTCCGTGACGGCGCGAACTCTTGCGAACCGCCACCGGATCAAACCAGGCCGACTCGATCAGGATGTTCTTGGTCTTCTGCGTGATCATGGTGTCGAAGCCGCCCATCACGCCCGCCAGCGCGACCGGCTTCCTGGCATCCGCAATGATCAGGTCTTCAGGCGACAGCTTGCGATCCACGCCATCCAGCGTCTTCAGGGTTTCGCCCGCCAGCGCCCGCCGCACAATGATTCTTCCACCTTCGAGCAGATCGAGATCGAATGCGTGCGTTGGATGCCCCATCTCCCAAAGCGTGTAGTTCGAGGCGTCCGCAGCGTTGTTGATCGGCCGCTGGTCCACGCTTTGCAATCTCTTTATAATCGCGTCGAGAGATGGCGCAATCGTGACCCCAAGCACTACGCGGGCGGTGTATCGGGCACAGCCCTCTACATCTTCGATTTCGATGGCGAAATCCGCTTTGCCTTGAGATCCCGGCAACTTCGGCTCAATCGGTTTCAGAGGCAGATCGTAGAGAGCGGAGCACTCGCGGGCGACGCCATAATGATTCATGGCATCCGGACGATTGGTGGTGATCTCCATCTCGAAAACCGTGTTGTCCCCTTCGCCGCTGACGGATTCCACGGCAACCCCAGCAAGCGTAAGCTCGTCCGCCAGTTGGTGATACTTCACCTGGAGGTCAACAAACTCGCGCAGCCATTGAGGAGAGAGTTTCATAATTTGAGCTACTAGCTCTTAGCTACTAGCTTCTAAAACGTGTCGGTTAATCGCCAGTAGCTAGGAGCTAACAGCTTCTAGCCAAACTGTTCCAAGAATCGGACATCCCCGTTGAAAAATAATTGGATATCATTCACGCCGTACTTCAGAATCGCGATGCGCTCCACGCCCATGCCAAAGGCGAATCCGCTGACTTTCTTCGGATCGTAATCCACGAAACCATAAACGTTGGGATCCACCATGCCGCAGCCCAGCAGCTCAATCCATCCGCTGGCTTTGCAGTTGCGACATGGGCCGTTATCACGATAGCCCTTGCCGCCGCAGAAAATGCAGCTGATCTGCACATCGGCGCTGGGCTCGGTGAAAGGGAAGAACGACGGATAAAATCGCGTCTTCACACTCGATCCGAAAAGGGCTTTCATGGCATGGTCGAGTGTGCCCTTCAGATCGCAGAACGTGATGTTCGTGTCCACCGCGAGCCCCTCGACCTGATGAAAGATGGGCGAGTGCGTGGCGTCGGGTGCGTCATTGCGATGAACTTTTCCTGGACACACAACCCGCACCGGCGGCTTTTGCTTCTGCATGGTGCGAATCTGCACGGGCGAAGTGTGGGTGCGCAGTAATAATCGGGCGCTCGGTTGCTTCGATTCCTGGCCCGCGATGAACAACGTGTCCTGGGTATCGCGCGCGGGATGATTCGGAGGGAAGTTCAGAGCTTCGAAATTGTAGTAGTCAGTTTCAACCTCCGGGCCTTCTTCCACGGAGTAACCGAGATTGCGGAATACCGAGACGATCTCATTCATCGTCTTGATGACGGGATGCTCGGCGCCCAGAGGATGGCGAATGCCGGGAAGGGTGATGTCGAGCCCGGACTCAGTTGATGTGCCAACATTTGTCGCGGCTTTTGTAGATCCAGTTGCAACGCCGGGCTGACACGCCTCGACAGTCTGCGTTACTGTGGATTTGAGTTCATTGACCCGCTGCCCAACATCCCGCTTTGCCTCTTTGGGCGCGGCTTTCAGCCACATGTCATTGATCTGGCTCAGAACACCGTCCTTGCGCGCCATCCAGCGACCGCGGAATTCTTTCAGATCGGCAGGATTTCTGACGGCCTTGGATTCGGCATCCAGCGCGGCCAGCAGCTTGTCGGCTGCTTTGTCGAGCGCTTTCGCCGAGAAGTCCTTGAGTTTGGGGACGGTGTAGGCCATGTGAGAATGCAGGGGTCCTTCGACTCCGTTTCTGCTTCGCTTCGCGAAACAGAAACTCCGCTCAGGATGACAATCATGAAATACACTCGGAGCAGCAGCCAAAACCGCGCGCTCCGGGCCAAATGCTAATTGCTAAGAGCCAAGTGCTGAATGCTGAGCGCAGTTTTCCTACACTACGCTGCGCTGATCGCGGTCCTCGCCTGCTCGGCGAGGCTTTTAAACGCACCAGCATCGTTCACCGCCAAATCGGCGAGGATTTTGCGATCCAGTTCCACGCCAGCCTTTTTGAGCCCATGGACGAACTGGCTGTAGCTCAGGCCATTCAGCTTGGCGGCAGCTCCGATGCGCACGATCCACAGAGAGCGATACTGGCGCTTCTTCTGTTTGCGTCCCGAGTACGCGAACTTGAGTGCACGGTCGACGGCCTCTTTCGCCGCACGGTGCAGTTTGGATTTTGTAAGGAAATAACCGCTGGCGCGGTCAAGTATCTTTTTGCGTTTGGCGCGGCGTTTAGTCCCGCGTTTTACACGAGGCATGGTGTTCTCCTTTTTTGCTTTCGTTTTAACGACGGCTGGAGGCAAGGACATTCGCCATGGAGGTGATTTCTGGCCTCTTCACTCGCCGGGTCTGTGCGGCGCGGACGCCCCCGTCCGCGATCTTTAGTTCGTTCCCGCAGTTCACACCGCGAGAGGCTGCGGCCGAGGGCGGCCGCACCACGCAAACCTTTACTAGTACGGAATCATCCGTTTGATTTTGGGTGTATCCGCGTCACTCACCAGGACAGCCTGTCTCAGCTTGCCCTTGCGCTTCTTGCTCTTCGAGGTCAGCATGTGGCGCAAATGCGAATGGTGGCGCTTTACTTTTCCCGTCCCGGTTTTCTTGAAGCGCTTGGCTGCGCCCTTGTGTGTTTTCAGTTTCGGCATAAACCCTCGGTAGTAAATAAGCTGACAGCTCTCAGCCGTCAGCTTCAGTAATCTAGAACTGCGTTCTTGCACATCAATGAATGGGATCTCGCGGCCCCACTATGCTTGATTCGCGCGGCTCTGAGCTGGCGGAGCTGACGCAGCTTGTTGCTTCGATGCCGCGTCTTTTTTCGGAGCGTGCCCAGTATCTTTCTTCGGCGCCAGGATCGCGTGCAACGTATTGCCCTCCTGCCGCGGACGGAATTCCACGATGGCATTCTGCTCCACGTCTTTAATCAGACGTTCGAGAATCTGCCGTCCTAAACCCGTGCGCGTCATTTCCCGGCCACGGAAAAAGATAGTCGCTTTGACCTTGTCCCCATCGTCCAGGAAGCGCAGCACGTGGTTCTTTTTGGTCTCATAATCGTGGTCGTCCACATTGATGCGGAACTTTACTTCCTTGACCACAATCTTGGTCTGGTGCTTCTTGGCTTCGCGCTCTTTCTTTTCCTGCTGGTAGAGGAATTTCCCGTAATCCATGATGCGGCAAACGGGAGGGGTTGCGGTTGGCGAAATTTCCACCAGATCCAGGTTCTTCTCACGAGCCAGTTTGAGCGCGTCGAAGGGAGTTAAAATGCCAATCTGCTCGCCCTCATCCCCAATTACCCGGATTTCCCGCGCCCGGATGCGGTCATTTGTGCGGATAAAACGTTTATCGATACAATCCTCCGTCAGCTAACACGGCCTGCTTGAGATAAAAATTATAACATGGGGGCTGCGTAATGAAGTTGTCTGAATAGTGAGTGCGAAGAGGAGATCGAGGATGCATGACCCAAAGCTTGTCCACTCGAAAGTATGGCTGGCGTTGGCCATTCTGCTGTCTCCGGTGGGTGCGGCGGGTGCCGAACCGCAGGTGGTTCTTCTCTGGCCGAATGGAGCACCGGGCTCAGAGAGCAAGACGGCGGAAGAAGCGGTCCGGGTGGCGCCGGAGGGAGACCACGTAGTTTCTGGTGTCCACCACCCTTCTATCACCGTGTATCTTCCGGCCAAGGACAAGGCGACGGGAGCGGCAGTCGTCATTGTGCCGGGCGGTGGACATCGTGAGCTACGGATGGACCACGAAGGCTACCGCGTAGGTCAATGGCTCAGCGATCATGGAGTAGCGGGCTTTGTGCTCAAGTATCGGCTGGCGCGGGAGGCAGGCTCGACCTATACGATCGAAGGGGGCGCATCGAGGTGATGGGCTTTTCCGCTGGCGGACAACTGGCCGCGCTCGCAAGCACACGGTATGACTCCGGTCATGCGGGCGCGTCTGACGCGATTGAACGCGAGAGTCCCAAGCCGACGTTTCAGGGCCTGATTTACCCGGGGATTCCGCACGACATGAAACTCTCGAAAGAACACGCCGCCGGCCTTTCTGCTGTGTAGAGAAGAAGACCGGGCGGATATTTCGGAAGGTCTCCCGGAACTCTATCTCGCTCTGAAGCGCGCTGGGGTGTCGGCAGGACTCCACGTCTTTGCGGGAATACGACATGGTTTTGGCGTGCGCGAAAGCAATCATGGGCCTTCAGCCAGC
>Ga0182024_10002035_pt1 | contig 50962 bp, 53 predicted proteins | sample P32metaG_FD_120480 | JGI IMG/M metagenome (GOLD analysis project Ga0182024, IMG submission 120480) | Permafrost microbial communities from Stordalen Mire, Sweden - P3-2 metaG (Illumina Assembly) | ecosystem: Environmental > Terrestrial > Soil > Wetlands > Permafrost | place: Sweden: Stordalen... | reverse complement strand
TCTTTGAGTTCTTGCTATTCTTCTTCATGCCGGTCTCCTTTTGCACCTCGAGTGCGTTACCTATTGGGAAGCTTAACGCTATCCCGCCGGGAGACCGGCCTTCTCATTCCATCTCGGTAACGCGGAGTGTGCTCACTCCCACTCAATCGTGGCGGGTGGCTTGTGAGTCAGATCGTAAAAGACCCCGGCGATCCCTTCTTGCGCCAGCAGTTCGCTTGAAATCTCGTCCAGTAACGCCGGCGGCATCCCGACCGATTGCGCGGTCATCCCGTCCACGGAATCGACCGGCCGCAGCACGATGGAGTCCGGCGCATCGACCGTTCCTAGTGGGATAAGGACGACAGGGAACTGCCAGATGCGATGATCGAAGCCGCTCCGATGCGTGATGCGGCGGACGGCCGCGTCCGCAGTGCGCAGCCGCTCCAGGCGCCGGGCGGTCAGCGAACAGGCCCGCACCTGCATCTGGGCTATCGGCGCGTGTGTCGCCACGATGGCAATTACGCGATTGACTTCCGTGAGCTTGTTGATCAATTCGGTTGCGAACGCGTGATCCAGCCGGTCGATGGCCAGGACCGGCGCGTAGCTTCGGGAATCGCCCTGCACTCCCACGGAGTGGACAGGCGCCACCCATCCCTCGGCGGTCTTACGGACGGGAGCGTCGAAATCGGAACACAGGCAGCGAATCGCCAGTCCCGGCCCGGGGAAGGGGTGGCGATCCAGCAGTTCCGCCGGCAGCCCCAGTTCCCGGCCGACCTCGCGGACTTCGTCCTTGTAGAGCGATTTCAAGGGTTCTACGATGCGGCCCGCCTCCATCAGCTTCTGTATCCCGGCCACGCGGTTATGGTGAGTCTTAATGAGGGCGGCCTTGGCCGTGCCTCCCGATTCTATGGTGTCGGGGTAAATGGTTCCTTGGCCGAGAATCCAATGCTCGTCAAGCAGGCGGCGCGATTCGATCACGCGCTCCTGTACCTTCACGAACTCCTCGCCGATAATATGGCGCTTCTGTTCCGGATCCGTCACTCCGGCCAGAGCCGTCAGAAACTGCTCCTGGGCGTTTTCCACCGAGATACCGGGCAGACGCCGAACGAAGTCGGTTTCCCCTTCGCGCATGAGGCCGGTGTCCACGTAAACGCCACGGACGCGGGCTTCTCCCAAGGCGCGCGTCGAAAGGGCGAAAGCCACGCTCGAATCCACGCCGCCGCTCACGAAGAAAAACACGTTGCGGGCGCCCACGCAATCGCGGATCTCCTGCTCAATGATGGGCGCGCGGTGGCTGGGGTCCCAGTCTTTCTCGCAACAACAGATCCGAAAAACGAAATTGGCCAGCAGTTCCTGGCCGCGGGTGGTGTGGACCACCTCGGGATGAAACTGCACGCCGTACAGATTTCGCGCCGGGGCTGCCACCGCCGCCGCCGCACAGGTAGCCGTCCGTCCGACCACGGAAAAACCGTCCGGAACGCCGGCCACCACGTCACGATGGCTCATCCAGATCTGCTGCTGTCCGCTCAGGCCGGAAAATAGCGGATCGGTGGTGCTGTCCAGATCCAGAGTGGCTAGCCCGAACTCGCCCTTCTCGCCCTTGCTAACGTGCCCGCCGAGCAAGTGCGCCATAAGCTGATGGCCGTAGCAGATCCCCAGTACGGCCTGGCCTTGGGAAAAAATCGCGGGGTCCACGGCGGGGCTATCGGGATCGTAGACGCTGCTCGGACCACCGGAAATGATGATGCCGCGGGCGGAAACCAGTTCGGCGGCGGGGGTCTCGCTGGGGCGAACTTCGGCATAGACGCCCAACTCGCGGATTTTGCGGGTAATCAGGTGGCAATACTGGCCGCCTGCATCGAGCACGATGATTTGAGGGGCAGGGCCATGCCCTGCCCTGGGCAGCGTATGGCGCTGCGCCACATCTACAGAATCAATGGCGCGCAAGGGTTCCGGCGGTCGGCGGCTGCGCCGACATGCGCTGCACGATGATCCTCTTAGCCGTTTCGAGCAACGCCTTGGCTTTGGGCATCGACTCGACGGCGCGCTCCACTTCAGGATCGGTCTGCGCCAGGATGCGATCGCTCTCATCCTTGTTGAACGCCGTAATGTACATTTCCACCGCCAGACCCCGTTTGACCCAGTCGCGATCCTCGGTAAATTCGCCTTCCGTGAACGTGTACGCGTTCTGCAGCAGATAGTCGTGGAATTCCGTGAGGGTCACGTCGTCCGGCATCCAGTTCTTGGGAAGGTTGGTATCGTGCTTACCGAAGTAGCTGCGCGTAAAATTAAAGAACGCGCTCTTCCGGGACAGCTCGATCTCAAACGAATCGGCCTTCGGCGCCTCATACTTTTCGTCGGGCGTGATTCCGCCGCCGCCGTAAACCGTGCGGCCGGAATCGGTCATCTTCACGTCGGCCGAGTTGCGCGCGTTGTCGTCTTTGTGGAAGTAGTAATCGTAAAACGAGCGGTTCGAGTAATCCCGCTGTATCAGCCGGCCGCTGGGGGTATAGAAGTGCGCGGTAGTCAACGCCAAGCCGGTGTTTTCAGACAGCGGATAAACCGTCTGCACGAGCCCCTTGCCGAAAGTGGTCTCGCCTAAAATCCAGCCACGGTCGTGATCCTGGAGCGCACCGGAAACGATCTCTGCAGCGGAAGCGGAATACTTGTTCACCAGCACCACGATGGGATAGTCGCGACCCTTGTTCCCGGTGCGCGCGATCAATGCCTTTTCGGCCGAACTCCGGCCGCGGTGCGACACAACCGTCTGTCCCTTCTGCAGGAAGTGATCGGCTACGGCAACGCCTTCGTTCAGCAGCCCGCCGGGATTCTCGCGCAGATCAAACACCAGCCCTTTGATGTTGTTTTCACCCAGCCGCTTCAGGTTGTCTTCCATTTCACGGCTGGTGGTCTCGTTGAAACTGAGAATCTTGATATAGGCAATGCCCGGCTTCACCCAGAAGGCATCCTGGACGCTGGGACGCTTCACCTCATCGCGCGTCACGGTGAAAGCGATCGGCTGGGTTGAGCCTTCGCGCACCACCGTGATCTTGACCTGCGTACCCCGCGGCCCCTTCAGCAAGTCGGCGATCTCCGTAGTGTTGAGATTGTCAGTCACCTTCTCGTTCACCATGCTGATGATGTCACCCGGGCGCAGACCGGCCTTATAAGCGGGTGATCCCGGAAACGGAGCCATCACGACGGTTTTCCCGTTGCGCGCTCCCACCAGCATGCCCACACCGTAGTAGTGGCCGCGCTGATCGTCGCGCAATGCCTGGTATTCCTTGGGATCAAAGAAATTGGAGTGCGGATCGAGAGTCCGCAACATGCCCGGAATCGCGCCCTTATAGATCGCTTTGTCCGAGTTCACCGGATCGGCAAAATTCTGTTCCACCAAGGCATAGGCCTTGGTGAAGCTTTGCACGTCACCCGAGAGCTCATCGGTTTCCACGGTGGCTGCGGCCGCCACCTGGATGCGGGGGCCATAAATACCACCCAAAACCGAGCAAATGAACAGGATTAGCGGCAAGACAAACAGCGAGCGCCTCGTTTGGGCCATCGTTGAATCCGTCCTTCTTAAGCAGAGTATACCGTACCTGCTGCTTTAGACGCGCGGAGGCGGTCAAAGTCTACAGAAAGTGGGGCATGCTTTGCCGTGGAGTCGCCCCGCACCGGCGGCGAAGACCGCCGGCGTTACGTAGCGCTGGCGATCTTGTCGCCGGTGGGGCAGGCCATGCTGCGTCAGACGGAAGGGGTCAGTTCGCGGTGGACGGCGTCGAGCACGCCGTTGACGAATTGTACGGACTCTTCGTTGGAAAACTTACGCGCCAGTTCCAGGGCTTCGTCGATCGCTACCGCCGGGGGAGTTCCGGCGTAAGTCATTTCATATACCGCCAGCCGGAGAAGGTTGCGGTCCACCGCCGGCATTCTTTCCATACGCCAATGCTCAGCGTGACGGATGATGCGGTCATCCACCTCCTGTATGTGGTGGATGGTCCCCTGGACCAGCTCGGCGGCAAACGGGTCGCGGCCGGGGTGCTCTTCGGCAACCAGTGAATCGTAATAGGCGTCGAGGACGTCGTCCACGGGCTGCCGCCGGACGTCCCACAGGAACAGAATTTGAAGGGCCCGTTGACGGGACCTGCGCCGGGAAGACATCAGGTGGCCTGGCGGAGTTTCCGCATTAAGTTAGCCATTTCCACGGCCGTCATGGCGGCGTCGAATCCTTTGTTGCCGCCTTTAGCTCCGGCCCGGTCGATGGCCTGCTCCAAAGTATTGGTGGTGAGCACGCCGAAGGCCACGGGCACCCCGGTTTGCGAGGCCACTTGTGCAATGCCTTTGGCCGCTTCCGCCGCCACGTAATCGAAATGCGGGGTCTCGCCGCGGATCACGGCGCTGAGGCAGATGATGGCATCGTAGATTTTCTGCCGCGCGAGCTCGCCGGCAACCAGCGGCACCTCCCAGGATCCAGGGACTTTGACGATGTCGATGTTGTCCGGATTGGCGCCCGTCCGGGTGAGGGCGTCGGTAGCTCCCGCGAGCAAACGCTCGGTAATGAAACTGTTGAAGCGGCTGACGATAATGGCAAATCGCAGACCCGCCGCCGACAGTTCGCCTTCAATGACGCGGGGCATTTCCTGGCCTTCCGAACATCATCGCCAGTGTAGCATTGGCCACACAAGGTGCGGGCTGTCGTGGGCAGCGCATGGCGCTGCCCCACCCGTGGGATAATCGAGTCCAGAGCATCCCCCCATCGCATGGATCGCGAATTCATCCGTAATTTTTCTATCATTGCGCATATCGACCACGGCAAATCGACCCTGGCGGACCGGCTTCTGGAAACCACCGGGGCCCTGTCCCAGCGCGAAATGATGGAACAGGTGCTCGATTCCATGGACCTGGAGCGCGAGCGAGGGATCACCATCAAGGCCCACGCCGTCCGGCTGCACTATCGCGCAGATGACGGCCAAGACTACCAACTGAATCTCATCGATACCCCCGGCCACGTGGATTTCTCTTACGAGGTCTCGCGCAGCCTTCAGGCCTGCGAAGGCGCTTTGCTGGTGGTGGACGCGTCGCAAGGCGTGGAAGCGCAGACCCTGGCCAACACCTACCTGGCGCTGCATCACAACCTCGAAATCATTCCGGTCATCAACAAAATCGATCTGCCGGCCGCCGAGCCGGAGCGCATTCGCGAGCAGATCGAGACCATCATCGGCCTCGATGCCAGCGGCGCGATTCTGGCCAGCGCCAAGCAGGGCACTGGAGTTCACGAGATTCTCGAAGCCATCGTGCATTTGGTGCCGCCGCCCAAGGGCTCGCTGGATGCTCCCCTACGGGCGCTGATCTTCGATTCCTGGTTCGATGCCTACCGCGGCGTCATCATCCTGGTCCGCGTTCTGGATGGCAAGCTGCGACTCGGCCAGAAGATCCGGCTGTGGTCCAACGGCCAGGTCTACGAAGTGGAGGGTCTCGGCTACCAAGCGCCCAAGGCCACGCCTTGCGATGAGCTTTCGGCGGGCGAAGTAGGGTTCTTGGCCGCCAACATCAAGACGGTCTCGGACGCCCAGATCGGCGACACCATCGTTGACCACGACAATCCCGCTGCCGAACCGCTGCCCGGGTTCGAAGAGATCAAGCCGATGGTCTTTGCGGGCCTCTACCCGGTGGAGTCGCACGAGCACGGATTGCTGCGCGACGCCCTGGAGAAACTGCGGCTCAACGATAGCGCCTTCATTTTCGAGCCCGAGAATTCGGCGGCGCTGGGTTTCGGTTTCCGCTGCGGCTTCCTGGGTCTGCTGCACCTGGAGATCGTGCAGGAGCGGCTGGAGCGCGAGTTCAATATCGACCTGATCACCACCGCGCCCGGCGTCCGCTATCGCGTCACCGCTACCGATGGAACCCTCATTGAGGTGAACAATCCCACGAAGTTTCCCGACCCTTCGGAGATCAAGCACATCGAGGAGCCCATTATCGATGCGACCGTGATCACGCGCGAGGAGTACCTGGGTGGAGTTCTGAAGCTGCTCGAAGAAAAGCGCGGGACGCAGAAGAAATTCGAGTACATCGGCGGCGGGCGCGTGCTGCTGGTTTACGAGCTTCCCTTGAACGAAATCGTGCTGGATTTTTACGACCGGCTGAAGACCGTCTCGCGCGGATATGCGTCGCTGGATTATCACCTGGCGGGCTATCGCATCTCGCCGCTGGTGAAGCTGGACGTATTGGTGGCGGGCGAGCCGGTAGACGCGCTTTCGATCATCGTGCACCGCGATTTCGCCTACGAGCGCGGCAAGGACCTGATCTCACGGCTGCGCAAGCTGATCCCCCGCCAGATGTTCGAAGTCGCCTTGCAGGCGGCGATCGGCAACAAAATTGTCTCTCGCGAGACCATCAGCGCCCTGCGCAAGAACGTGCTGGCGAAATGCTATGGCGGCGATATCTCGCGCAAACGCAAGCTGCTGGAAAAGCAGAAGGAAGGCAAGAAGCGCATGAAGCGCGTGGGCCGCGTGGAGATTCCGCAAGAGGCGTTCCTGGCAGTGTTGAAGGTGGGGCAGAGCGACGAAGGGGAGTAGGCCCTTGCAATCCATTCCCGCGCCGTACTATTGATTACGCTGCGCGAGAATCGTGTTGCGGGAACAATGGCCGAATGGTTGCCTTTTCCATATCGGAGCGGGAATATTCTATATGCTAGAGAGCGTGGCTGGAAATGCTGGTGTTCGGGAAGTCGCGTTTTGCAAGGAGAAGAACCGCCTTCTGAATGAGTTCCTGGATGCCATCCACGAGATGACAGCCTTGCAGAGCCAGCAGACCCGTGCCGTTATCGAAGGCGACCCGGATTTTTCCCGTTTCGACGTGTTACTCCACTTGGCCCTGGAAAAAAAAGAAAAGGCCAAATATGCGTGGATTGCGCATGTAGAATCCCACCATTGTGAGAAGGGATAACCATATGGCACTTACACAGGTTGAAAAGGAACGGATTACCGATAGCAGGCTGAAGATTCAAGCGATCGCCAAATCGCTGAAGGGTGTCGATCCCCAAAAGGTGCCGGACTTCGAGGAAATTGAGCAGTGCCTCAAAAACGCGGACGAGAATCTAAGATTAGCGCTCCGAGCAGCGTGATCCGCTAAGCATGTCACCGAAAGAGTGCAACCCGGAGAGCGATTCGGATCAGATCAAACGCGGCCTTCGCGACGAGGTGCAAGCGGCGGAAGCGGCCTATCGGCAAGCCGTCGCTCACTCTCGAGCGATAGCTGACCGCTCAGGAGATTTGCCGCTGGGGCATCCCGATGGGGCCCAGGTTCGTCACCTGGCGGCCCGAACGGAAGCAGCGGCTCTGGAAAAATACCGTAGCGCGGTGAAGGCATTCAGCGATTGGGTGCTACACGGAAAATCGCCGGCGCCGTAGGAGCTGGAATCGCTTTCACGGCGTACGATAAACTTCGTGCCATCCACCGGACGGGATCAGTACTCCCACGATGGTTCCAACGATCGCCCCTAGCGGAGTGACAATGGCCTTACCGAGGTTGGGAAACCAACCATGGTCGCCGCTATCGATGCCCGCGCCAATCGCCAGGCCGCCGCCGGCGCCGATCCCCAACCCGATCAAAGCATTTCGCCCGCGATGGCCGGGGCGTTTCGTCTCGACCTTTTTGATTTCCGTCCGCGACAGCTTCTCCTGGCTCTTTGCGGCGTTGATGGCGAGCGAATCGGACGTCACTGTTTGTACCGACCCGCGGAGGGTTCTACCGCCGGACAAAGTGACGCGGGTCTCGGTTCCGGGTGCGAGCTGGCTGAGGTTGGCCCAACTTCCAGTTTGGGCTTGGGCCGCAACGTTCGCGACGAGCGCCGAAAACAACAGCGCTACCACGCGGAGCTCCATCACGGGCTTGGTCATGATGCTTCGGGATTTGACGCTGGACCTGAAAGGCCCGTTCTTACCAATCGTAAACAGAAGGATTCCGAAACGGCAGAGTAAAGACCGAGCCTACAGTTTGATGGCGACTAGGAATGCCCTAGGCCGGGCTAACGTCTTCGGCCTGCAGACCCTTCGGGCCCTTCTTGACGACGAACGAGACGCGGGCTCCTTCATCCAGCGAGCGATAGCCACTAGCGGAGATGGCGGAAAAATGGACGAAGACGTCTTCGCCATTCTCGCGCTGGATAAATCCAAATCCTTTTCCCGCGTTAAACCACTTTACTGTGCCTGTTTCTTTCATCTTTCCTCACTTCCTAACGATCCCTACATTCCTGCCTTATCGATTGAATATCATGCCGAGGTGTACGACGAACTTCGGAGCACTTTCAGCGGATTCCAGACGACGCGAGAGGTTTCAAGACCGCATCTAGTCTAGCATGACTCTTGCCGTCCGCGCTCGGCGGCTGAAAAACGATAGGTCCAGACGTGGCGTTGGCGTCAGGCAGGAAGAATCCGCTCGACGGGCAGGAAAGTGCTTGGGCTACACTTCCTGAAGATGAGTAATACGATCACAGTGCGGTTGCCGGAAGATCTGGCGAAATGGCTGGACCGTACCGCACGCGAAACCGGTTTGCCTAAGGGCCGCGTCGTTCGGGAGGCACTGGAGAAAGCCCGAGGCTCTGCCAGTCGTCCGTTCCTTCGCCTGGCCGGTGCGATTGTTGGGCCTGGCGCCTGTTCGACGCGCAAAGGCTTCTCGCGTCGTAATCGGTCCCCCATGCAATCCTAGGTCGTATGGACACAGTTATAGCTGATGCGATGCGCACGGCTCGGGAACTCTTCGCTAAGGCGCAGAGCCGCTGGCAGCCGCCGGGAGATCCGGAAGGCCTTGAACTGTTTCTGAACGCCGGATCGTACTGGCGAGCCGCTGGTCAGCACTGCCTAGCTGGGTATGCGATGACGTGCGCCATTCATGCCGCTTGGGGGAACGGACCGCAACTGGTCGCCTGCGTAACCGCTGCCATGCGAGATTTCAAGAATTGCCTCGATGCATCATCCCGTGAATCACTCGATGCCCTTGTTGCTATTCAGAAATGGATTTATCTCCTACACCACCTCGACGACGCCAAGACTGCCGGCTATTTGTGCCGAAGTCTGCAGGAAGAATACGCAAACAGGCTATTGACATCGTTCCGCAACTCACCCAACGCAGCTTCATACCTAGTGCGGGGGTTCGTGGCTTCCACTGATATTGATGAGGTTTGGAATCCCATCTTCCCGGAATATGAAGTTTCAGCAGGCGCCGAACAGCTGGGGAGCGGCAAATTGACCATCAGCCTGCCATCCGCGTTCATGCTCTTTATTGCCGTAGGTGACTATCACGGGGCGCAGCGGGTGGTTGAGCTTTGTCCGGATGAATTCGACACGCCAGGACTGAAGGGTTGGCAACTTGCGACCCGCGGCTTTCTAAATCCTGAGGACTCGCCTGAGTTATTCGCTCAGGCTGCCTGTGAGTTTGCAGATGACACGCTGTTATCGTTTTCGGAGCTGCGGAAGGGTCGTGTTTGGAGTTCAATAAATGTGGATCTTTGGTGTAAGTATTTCCGTGCCAGAGCATCACTTGCCCGCACGGTGCGCGAGCAGGATCGGGTGAACGAACTCATTAAGAGCGCTGCGGCCGTACTCGAAGGCGTAGATTCCGGATTGGTAAATCCCCAAGTTTCTCAGTTTCGAATACTCGTCACAGCCTTAGTCGAAATTATCGATGGGGAACCAGTTGCCGCGGTCCGAAAAGCACGCGAGCAATTAACCAGAGAGTCAAGGCGATCCGGTCAGCACGGTGACGATGAGATTATCCTGGAATTCTTGGATCTCACGACCCGAGCTCTCGACGATTTTCGCGAGTCCCCCGCACGTGCCGTTACGAAGGGGCACCTCCCGCTCGCCCTGAAAACATTGGGACAGATCCCATTTGTAGGAACCCGGGTGGCGGAGGCTGTCGCACCCGCCATTGGCGATAGAGCCATGGCAGAGATATTGGGACCCGTGAAGACGTCGGTACACCGGACCTTGGAGAACATCAACGAAGAAAGTCGCCTGCGAAAGATTATTCTGCGGCTAGCGCAAGCTTCACTACCACGTTATGCGCAGGTACGACATGGACCGCTCGAATACGGCAAGGACGTCGTGGTTCTCTTGGATGAGGGAGAGCGACGGCTGCTTCGGATGTATCAAGCAAAGTGCGGAGAAATAACGAAGCAAAAATGGAGAGAGGCCCAGAGCGAACTGGAGGAGATGTTCTTGGTACCACTATCCAACTTCCAGCTGAATGAAGCAGTCGATCTGCGCGAGGGCATTCTCATATGCAACGGTCATGCAAACGCGCACGTGGAGCCGGTCATGGAGCAATGGTTCGAAGAGCAGAAGCGCGTGCACGGATGGAAGTTCCGGTTTATGCATCTGGATGATCTGGTGAGCTGGATTGTTGGTGGTCGACTTGTGAACGAGTTTAAAGCGGCTCTCGATGAAATAGGGATTCAACAACCATAACGTGTGAATGGTCGCTTACTATTCGCACTTGGAGGTACAGCGTTCGAGGAAGTGTGATGTGGAATGGGTCCGGTGCCGCCGGGTCGCCGTCAGGGACGCCGAACGACGAACAACCACAGAAGAAACTGACCCCCATTTGGCGCCTCCTCCCCTTCAAATCTCCCAAACCTGCACGCCGCCCCGGTAGAACGACACCATTCCGTCTTCGCTGATCTTGACCGCCAGTCCGAAACGGGATGCGTGAACGGCGGCCGTCGTGCGGCCTCCGTCCTGGGCAGCCAAGGATGCGCCGGTGTTCCGCAGGATCGCCCCGAAAGCCAGCAGTCGGCCCACACGATCCATCACGATGCCGCCATCCACGCGGGCGATGCTCTGGAGCACGCTCATCTCCAGGTCGAGCACGTGCTTCTTGCGCAACAGGTAGTGCACCTGGGCTTTATTGGAGGCCTCCGCCAAACCGTTTTCCAGCAGATCTTGCGGGGCCACCAGATCGTGGACCGATTCCGGCCGGTCCACCAAGACGAAGAGACCGCCCCTGCGGCCTTCGGCAAGGTTCAGCGAGACGGCGAAGAGGCGCTCGGCCAGCTTGCGGTCTCCCACAGCCGTCTTGAATTCATAGTATTTCTCCTTCATGTCCGTCAGGTGCCAGCGGCCTTCCATGAAGTGAAACACCTGCACGCCGCCGGCGAAGACCTTGATTTCGCCGTTGGGCGTGAGCACCAGGCAGATGTGACCGCCGAACAGCGTAGCCAGGCAGTGCGCCCGGTACCGCGCCGGGCTGGGAGCGGCCAGTTGAGTTTCGCCGCATGGCTTGGAGAACTGTTCAATGTCCACCAGATCCACCAGCACGCCCTCGCGGTTCACTAGAAAGACCGTATTCAGGCCGTCGCAGAGGCGATGAAAGCTTTTGATGGCCACCAGCGACGCGGTGTAAGCCATAGCGTCCCGCGGCATTTCGCGAACGCGGTTATACGGATCTTCGCCCGCCCCCACCAGGACCACTCCAGTGGAGATGCGCCGGTTTTCGTAAGTGAGCAGCGAACTCTCGCGGAGCACTTCGATGGCATCGGCAACCACGTTGCGCGGCGCCGGCAGGCCCTCTTCGTCCAGGTAAGGCGAGTGATCGAGGAATGCCGATACGTAGCGGTCCTCGGCCAGGCCGGCAAACAGGTGCGGGGTAGCGGCCGAAACCGCGTAGAAGATACTTCGATAACGTGCCGAGAGTACCGCGCCGATAGCGCCAATCAGGCGGATCTGGTCCTCGGTGAACGGGCGGCCGGTGCGCGCGAAATCGTAACAGGTGCCCATCCACTCCAACTCCAAACCGCCATCGGTGCGGCTGCGGAAGTTCAGCGAGGGGTTGGTCTCGGCCGCGCTGCCGGTGGCGCGGAGCTCGGCATCGGGGAAGAAATAGCGCACCCCGCGTTCAAAGAAGTTGCCGAAGAGCGAATGGACGATTTCCTGGGTTTCAGGCATCTTCGCCCTTCCGCATGGCCCGCAAGTCGATTCCCAGCGCCTGGCATTTCTTGTAGAGGTGGCTGCGCTCGAGACCCAGGGCCTTGGCGGTGTCCGTCATGCGGTAGCTATGTCCCTTAAGCTCGGCCAGGATTGTCTCGCGCTCGAAGCCATCTACGCGCTGGGCAAGCGATCCGTCGAACCGGGGCAGATCCGCCGCGGCTCCCGTCGCCATCGCCGTCGGCAGGGCCATTCGGACAGCCTCGAGATCCACCGGACCTTCGGCCAGCAGCAGGAGCCGTTCCACCACGTTGCGCAGCTCCCGTACATTGCCCGGCCATGAATACCGCGCCAGCGCCTGGATGGCCTCCGCATGAAACGGCTTGGGCTTCCATCCATTCTGCGCCGCCACCTGGGCCGCGAAATGGCTCACCAGCGCCGGTATGTCGTCCGCCCGCTCGCGCAGCGGAGGAAGCTGCAGCGGGTAGACGTAGATGCGATGATACAGATCCTGGCGAAAGGTGCCTTTCTTGACGAGCTCGTCCAGGTTGCGGTGGGTGGCCACGACCACGCGCACGTCCACCGGAATCGGCCGGTCGCCGCCGACGCGTTCCACCTGGCTCTCTTCCAAAACGCGGAGCAGCTTGGCCTGCATCACCAGGGGCATGTCGCCAATCTCGTCCAGAAAAAGCGTTCCGTGGTGGGCCTGTTCAAACCGGCCGAGATGGCGCGAAGCGGCGCCCGTAAAGGAGCCTTTCTCGTGGCCGAACAGCTCCGATTCGATCAGCTCCGCGGGCACGGCGGCGCAGTTCAAGGTGACGAACGGTCCGCTACGCCGGCCGCTGCGTTCGTGGAGGGCGCGCGCGATGAGTTCCTTGCCGGTCCCGGTCTCGCCCAGAATGCAGACGCGCGCTTCGCTGGCGGCCACACGGTCTACCTGCGCCATCACGCGGCGCATGGCTTCGCCGGTGTGCACAATCTCGTGCTTGCCCACGCGCTGGCGCAGCTCGCGGTTCTCCTCTTCCAGGCGCTTAAGTTTGAGGACGTTGTTCACGGTGAGCAGCAGCTTGTCGGTTGAGAGCGGCTTTTCCAGGAAATCGGCCGCGCCCAGACGGGTAGCGCGCACGGCCATCTCGATATTGGCTTGACCGGAGACCATCACCACGGGCAATGCCACGCCCAGATTCCGCAAATCCTCCAGCAGCGAAAGGCCATCCTTGCCGGGCATCACGACGTCGGAAAGCATCATGTCGAACGTCTGGGATTTCACCAGTTCGAGGGCCCGCGCGGCGTTGTCGCACACCGTAGCCTCGTGCCCGGCCAAACGGAACGCTCGCGACAGTGACGCCAGGGTGTTGGCATCGTCATCAACGATCAAGAGATGCGCCAAATTTGAGGTTACCTCGATTCAGCAGCCACCCCACCGGCGGCGAAGACCGCCGGCGTTACGTAGCGCTGGCGATCTTGTCGCCGGTCCGCTTAATCGCAGGGCATGGCCCCGCGCCACTCGTTTACCCTAAGTCGATTCGGAAGGCCGTGCCCTTACCGGGCTGGCTTTCCACCCAGATGCGGCCTTGGTGATCGCTGATCACCGACTGCACGATGGCCAATCCCAGGCCGGTGCCGTGCGTTTTCGTGGTGTAGTACGGCGTGAATAAGCGGTCGCACTCTTCGGGCGTGAGCCCCTGGCCGGAGTCGGCGATCTCCATGTGAATTCCGCCATTGCGGGCCGCGGTCTTAACCAGCAGAACGCCGCCCTGGGGCATGGCATCGATGGCGTTGAGAACCAGGTTGCGCAGTACGCGCGTCATCTGTTCGGGGTCGGCCGAAATCGGCGGTAGATGGGGCGCAAGATCAGTCTTGGCCGCGATATGCGCTGACGCAAACTGGGGCTCGAAAAACTTTATGGTGCCGGTCACCAGCTCGTTCATGTCCAGCGTCTGCTTTTGAGGCGCGGGCATTTTGGAGAAGTCGCTGAAGCGGCCGATGATCTGCTTCAGGTTCGCGAGCTCCGCCAGCAGCGTGCCGGTGCCCTCGCGGAAGACTTCGTCGAATTGCTCCGGGGCCTGCGCGCGCGCCCGCTGCATATTCTCCACGGTGATTTGCAGGGGAAACAACGGGTTCTTCAACTCATGGGCCAGGCGGCGGGCCAGTTCGCGCCAGGCGGCCACACGCTCCGCCTGCACCAGCCGCTCCCGCTGCGCCACCAGCTCCTGCGTCATGCGATTGAAGGCCCGCGCAAGCTGCCCGATCTCATCCTCAGGGCCCACTTCCACGGTGGTGTCCCAGTTTCCGGCCGCCACTTTTTGCGCGCTCTCAGCCAGCACCCGCACCGGCCGCGTCACACGCGCGGTGGCCCACCAACTCAACGCGATTCCAATCAATATGCCGCCCGCCCCCAGCACCACACCGATATTGCGTAGAGACGTTTCCATCTGGACCAGGTCGCGCCGCGAGCTGCCCACCAGGAGCACGCCTAACAATTCATTGGCCGATCCCAGCAGAGGCCGGGCATGAAAGATTTCGGCCGATGTGCCGCTGCCTACAGTTTGGTCCACCTCGCGCGGATTGCGCCGCACCTCTTCAATGAGAGGCATCAGGAGCGCGGGCTGCGCCTCCGGTCCGGTGGGGCCGATCAGCTCGGGTGGTGAGAAGGGCGCCGCGAAATTACGGTACAGCAGCACGCGCATGCCCTCGGGCAGGACGAGGGTCGAGAGGAAGTCGCGGTCCAGCCTTTGTCCACCGGCTACATAAACTACGCGATCCCCGGCGCGCGCCTCGCCCACCGCCGCCATCGCCAGCGTGTAGCCATCGCCTAACTCCTCGCGCCGTAAGAACGCGCCGCGCGCTTTCCAGTCGCCGGTGTTGGCGAGCCAGTCCTCCTTATAGCCGAAGCGGGCCGGCCATTCGGCGGAGGAGATGATGGAACCATCGCCCGCCACCAGTTCCAGCAGGTCGAGCCCGTTGGCGGATGCCAGCGCAGAGGCTTCGCTGTAATAAGGCGCATAGTCGGAAGCCAATGCGATGTTGAGCGCGGCCTCCGATGCCGCAACCGCCTGGACCGCGCGCACCACCGCCTCGCCGCGGCGCGCAAACTCTCTCTGCGATTGTGCCACCAGCGCGTTCACGCGTTGCGTCTCCGCCCGCTCGAAGGCATCCCGCGTGGTGCGCGCCACCAGCCATTCGACCAGGCCTACGGAAGCTACCACCGCCACCGTCACGATCCAAAGCAGGCGGGTGCGAAATGTCATGGCCGCACCGTTTCCAACCACAAATCGGAGAATCGCCACCGGCCCAGAGGTGTGATGCCGGGGCCTCCCTTGACGCGCGGGTTCACGCCATAGACATCGGGCAGATGAAACAGCGGGATCACGCGGAAGCTCTCGAGAAGCGCGCGCTCGGCGGAGTAGAGATCTTCCGGGGAATCGGCGCGTACGGGCTGGGGCAGGCCCAGCGCCACCGCCAGACTGGTGAGGGCGCGCCATGGCTGCGCATCCGCGATTCTCTCTTCCACCAGGCGGATATCGGCGCCGGCATTGCGTTGGCTCACCGAAACCGCCAGCCCCGCGTCGCGTGCGTTCAGCGCTATGCGCTCGGCGATCGGCCGCAAAGCGGGAGCTTCGAAACTCAATGTCAGGGCACGCGACGGCGGAGGCAATGCGGCGGTCAAACCGCGCGCCCGGGCGGCGTCGGCGGCCGTCGGGAACAGGAACGCATGGCCGGAGATCCACTGCGGCAGGAGCGCTCCGGCGATCTCGCCCTGTCTCTGCAGCAGCACGTTGTGGATGGCGCTGCGATCTACCGCCAGCGCCAGGGCCTCCCGTAAACGGGCGTCCAGAATCCGCTCGGAGAATACCAGCGCCAGCAAGCGCACCGGCGCGGACGCCCAAATCTTGCGCGACGCCACCGCGCGGCGCGCCTCATTGGGGCCCAGGTCCGCTACGTCGGCCTTCTTCAATTCCAGATCGATGGCTTGCTCGCGGAGCGGCCGGCCCATCTGGATTTCCACGCTGTCGAGGTATGGCCGCCCGCCCGGCGCGTCCTCATTGGCGGAATAAATAGCCACGCGGCCGCCTTCCCAGCGAGTAACCGAAAAGGCTCCGGACAGGTCTGCCATTCCAGGGCCAGCCTGCGGCGGGTCGGCGGTCTCAATGGACGCCTCTACTTCGACACGCAGCGTGCCCCCATAGTGCGGGCGCGTGGCCGCCTGCGCCCACACTACCGCCGCGCTAAGGAGTGCAAACCAGCGTAAGAACATAGGCTGCGTACTTGCCCCTGCCGAGATCGTGCACCACCGCCAGAGCGGATGACGCCGTGGAGGGCCATAGAGCCGTGACGGGACCATTAAAGCTCGCCGGTGCGCCGAGTGCGACTGGCGTCCGGTTGACGATCGAAAATGCTTGCGCAGAGTCGGGTTCGGTAACATCTCCGGCGGACGTCGCCAAGATCGGCGATCCGCCCGCGCAGCGTCCCGATGTTCCCACCCCCGACGTTCCCACAATATCGCTGCCCCAGGATGGGATAGCGGCCACCGCCTCAAAGGCAGCGTCGAATATCTGAGTGCGCCCATCCAGCATAGCCAGCAACCAGAAGGTGCCCCCCTGGTCTTCCACAGCCGCCGCGGAATAGAACGGCGCGACCGATTTGCGCGACCCATTTTGCAGGATCACGTGCCCGTCGAAATAGTTGCGGTCGCGGCTGTAGGTAGCGAGCAGGATCGCCCGGCTGCCGGATTCCAATACCCAGGGCTCCTCACTCGGCCGACAGTCAATGGCTAGCTGCGGCTGCACCGCGCCGGCACACTCGATGCCGGGCAGCAGCACCTGGAGACGTCCGCCATTCAGCCGCAGCCGTCCGCGTGGATCGCGTGGCCATGCCTTTCCCGGTGCCACCGGCGCGGCTTGCTGCAACTGCCGCTCCTTGTAGAGAGCGATCTTAGACGGTGAGAGCACCAGCACGGAATGATCCAGAATAGCCACATCCAGAATGGGCTCATCCTGCTCCCACACGAGCTTCTTATCGATGGTTACGCCCTGCCCGGAGACGGGCTCCCCACTGGAGCGCGGCCAACCGGCGATCCAGACCTGGGTGTCCTCGCCCTTGCGGGCTTCTTCCACCAACAAGTATTGAGAGACACTCTCCGACAGCGTGATCCTGATATCAACGTTCACCGTCGCGATGCCACCCGTCAGGGCCGCTTCGAATTCGCGGCGCACGTGCGACAGATCGGAATCCGGGAGGGAAGAGATATTGCGATATGTGGCGCCAACCGTTACCCGCCCGCCGGCGAAACTCACGGTCTTGCGAGCCAGTTCCTTGGCGGCACCCGGGAGATCTTCAGCGGCTGGGGAAATCCGAGGAGTCAGGAACAGAAGCGCGGCGACCACCGCGTGCCAACCGTTCACGGCTGGCATCATAGCATATCGTGATGTTCTCCCCCTGTAATAATGCGGAGAACCCCGCGCAGACAACCACGCGCCAGGAAGAATGACACTGGAAACGTGATCGCGACCATCAGCACCCAACTCACAACGCTTGCCATAACTCTCTCCTTATTCCCCATCGGCCGAACTAAGCTTGGCCATTAGGACCGCGCCAAATATTTTGTCCAGCTCAGGTGTCCGTTCTTCGTAGATTTCGACCGCGTCGCCCACCGCCACCATGTCGAACAACTGTTCTACGTCGCGGTTGCGCATGCGGATGCAGCCGTGCGAGGCGTTGTGACCGATGGAAGAAGGGGTGTTCGTCCCGTGGATACCGTATCCTTTCGCGCTCAATCCCAGCCAGCGCGTGCCGATCGGGTTGGCTTTTCCGGGAGGCACGATCTTGCCCTTGCCGTACCAGGTAGGATCGGAGATGCGCTGCACAATATGGTAGGAACCGCTGGGACTAGGTGTCCGCGGCCCGCCCACGGCCGTGGAGAAAACCTTCACCACGCGCCCCGATTGCACCACCGCCAGCTTACGATCCGGGATGCTGACCACAATCCGCCGCGTGGACGGCCCGAGCTGTTCCTGCGCAAGAGCTTCCGCGGCGGCCATCAGCATGACACTGGTCAAAGCCACCAGTTTTTGAATTTGATCTTTTGTTTTGAGCATCTTCCGATCTCTCATACGAGAAAGGAATATGCAGGCGGGTTGCCAGATTGCAAATTATGAAAATAAAGGGCTTAGCGATTTAGCAGGACGTGTCGCGAGTGACACGCGTGGGCGGGCCGACGCGATTCGCTTCGCTTATCCACTTTTATCCGACTAGACCTTATCCGACCAAAGCAACCGGCTCCATGAGCCGGATGATCTTCTTCTGGATGGCGTATTGCACCAACTGGGCTTTATTGTGGATATCCAACTTACGCATGAGATTGAACTTATGAGCTTCCACGGTTTTGACGGACAGATTGAAGCTGGTGGCAATCTCTTTGACCGACTGGCCTTCGGCGAGGAGCTTCATGACTTCGCGCTCGCGCTTGGTCAAGGTGCCGAAGCGGGGCTGGCGCATGGGCGAACGGCCTTGCATGCGGAAATCGTCGACCAGACGCGTCAGGAGGCGCGGGCTCAGATAATTGCCGCCACGATTCACCTCACGGATGGCGTTGACCAACTGCTCCGAGGGACTCTCTTTGAGAATGTAGCCGCTGGCTCCGATCTCTACGGATTCAGCCAGATAGTCCTCGTCATCGTACATGGAGAGGAAGATGACACGGGTCTCAGGACGGTCCTTGCGGATCTGCCGGGTGGCTTCGAAGCTGCTCATTCCAGTCATGCCGATATCCATGAGCACGACATCGGGGTGCAGGTTTTGCGCGGAGACCACCGCGTCACTGGCGTTTCCCGCCTCCCCGATGACTTCCATATCTGGCTCTCCCGCGAGCAGCGTCCGGATTCCCTGCCGGAACAAGGTGTGATCGTCAGTTAACAGTACGCGAATCTTTGGCATTTGAGTCCACTGGTGCGGCGCTTATCGGCAAATCGAGAATAATCTGGGTGCCTTTCCCCGGCGCAGTGCGGACGGCCAGGCTTCCCCCAAGAAGTCCCGCACGTTCCCGCATGCCCGACAAACCGAACGAAGCCGGTTTGCTCCAGGCCTTATCCACATTAAAGCCGGCGCCATTATCTCTGACGCACAACCTAAGATGCTTATCGGACGCTTGCAGAGAAAGGTTCACTCGCGTAGCCGAGGAGTGTTTGGCGATGTTATGCAGGGACTCCTGGGCGACGCGGTAAACCACCTCCGAGATGGGGCCGGGCGGGGCGGCACCGGGAGAGAGGCGCAGCCGCAAATTGGCCGAATGTTGCCGCTGGAACCTGGCCGCCAACTGCCGGATGGCCGTAGCCACCCCCAGACGATCCAGCACGGAAGGACTCAGCGCCGCCACAATGCGCCGCAACTCCACCGCGGTGTGGGCCGTCAACTCGCGCGCTTCGGCCAACCGGTGGCGCAGGGAAACGGGGGCGTCGCGCTCCATCATCTCCAGTTGCAGCCGCAGGAATGCCATGGCTTGGCCGGCTTCGTCATGCAGGTCCCGGCCGATGCGCCGCCGCTCCTCTTCCTCGGCCCGCCGCGATTCCACTTCCAGGCGCAGGATTTTCCGCGCCATGCGCGCTCGCTCAATGGCCTCACGGCAACGCGCCGCGGCTGCGGCCAACAGCGCCCGTTCGCGCGGCAGCCAGGGATACGGTACGCGGAACCCGAGCTGCATCACGGCCGTATCGCCGATGGGGTAAGACCAATACGAGGCATAACGGCCGTGCAACCGGGGATCGGTAACCAGGCGCTCGCGGTCATCGCCACGCTCGAAATAGAGGGCACGGCGCAGTTCGCGGGGTAAAGCCTTGTCATGGAGAAGCAGCCGGCCCGCGGACGCACGGAACGTTTGTGCCAGCACCGCCACGAACCGCCGCAACAGGTCATCGATATCCGCTGCCTCGGTCTCCGCGCGATACAGCCCAAAGAAAGCCTGCGTTTCGGCCTCGCGGACCTGGTAAAACGCATCGTGCAGAACAAATTGAGTGGCCAACGCCAATTGCTCTCGCGCAGGCGCAAAGCGACTCTCCCTAGCGCTGTCGAGGAGTTCGTCAAACTGCCGGAGAGCTTGCTGCACCTCCGTCGGAGCGGCATTCAACTTAGCGAGCCGCCGGCCCTGGTACTCGACCTGTTCGAGAAAGCCGCGGATCGACCCGAGCCGGGCGGCCGCAGCCGGCGTAATCGCAAGCAAGGCGCGGATCTGGGTCGCGTCGCGGCCGTTCTTGCGGAGGAGCGCCCGGAACCTCCGGTCGAGACCCTCGGCCGCCGGCGCCAGCGCGCGCAGCATCCTCTGAATGTGGCGTTTCCCTTGCGGTGTCAACAGTGCGGCCACACCGTTCTTATCGGTCGGAAATGCGATGGCCTTTAATCGCGGCGCGGCGGCCGGACAACTTGTCCTGCGAGGGAAATGTAAGCCTTCTGGAATCAGAACGCGTGCAGAGTGGCGTGAGACAAGTTGTCCATCGAGTGAGTGCACAGGCGACGCAACCCCTCCAAGAAAGGGATAGGATGAGAAGAAGGGTAAGAACATGGCAACTCTCGACTGGTCACAGTGTCCCGCTGTGGAGAGCGTCCCCGGCAAACGCAGTGGCGCATGGGTGTTCAAGGCACTCGAATGCCGATTTCCACGGTATTTGAGAACCTTCCGGACATGACCGTTGATGAGCTCATCGAAGAATTTGGCGTTACGCGGGAACAAGTTGAGGCCGTTCTGGATTTTGTAGCGCGTAGCGCCGAAGCGCCGAAAACACCTGTATCGCGCCCGTAGGTGCTAATTCTCTTTGACTAGGAACAAGCCTTCAATAGCAGAAATGCCGCTAGGACCACCACCACGAGAACTATCACTCCTGTTCTTGTGTCATTCGTTCCGCTTGCCGCATCACTAACCGCGTGTTCAACGGAATCTATTCCTTGGCCGGGCTTGAATTTGTGCCCTCACCCAACCCGAGCGTAGCGCGACTCTGTTCCTTCTACAGGAATCGGCGTAAACTCTAAGAAATGTGCACGAGCGACAAATGTATCGCGGTTCGCGAAATTGTCGCGGATTGTATCAAGCTGCACGCCATCGATCGAACTTGGTCAGTAAATGACAATCTCACGGTGGAAAGTCTTATTGCGGTTTCCGTCTTTGGCATCGCAGAGTCTCTAGCAGGTTGCGGAAAAAGTCCCTGGGGCACTTACAATGGCACTTACTAACATCTGCAAGTGCTTGATTCTACACTCGACCAAGCGCCAAATCGAACCGTTTCTGGGATCAAAATACCCTTTTTCCGCAACCTGCTAGAGCTTCCAAATGATGCCCAGATAGGACAGGCTTTAAAGCGTACTGTCGAGGAGTGGCTCGCGAGAGAATGTAAGAACTGAGATAGGAGCCGGCCTCAACTCGACACATGCACCAGCGTTCGGGCATCCGCAATTTCGTCGAATACCTTCTGGCCCTCGCGGCCCTGAAATCGCTCGAATGGGCGCCGCTTCCACTGGCTCACCGGCTGGCCCGCGGATACACGCGGCTCTTGGACACGTTTCTCCCCCGTTTGCGGCGCGTCGGCGAACGCAACCTCTCGCTGGCTATGCCTGAGCTAGGAGCCGCCGCACACCGCGCCATCATCGATGGCGTTTTTCGATCCATCGCCCGCCTCCTCGTAACCTTCGCCAAATTCCCCTCGATCCGCCGCGACAACCTCGACCGCTGGATCCGTGCCGAAGGTTACGAGCATTTCGAAAACGCTCTCCGTGCCGGCCATGGCGTGCTCTTCGCCACGGCCCACCTGGGCAACTGGGAACTGAGCGCATACGCTCATGCGCTGTTCGCCAGTCCAATGAACGTCGTGGTGCGTCCGCTGGATAACCCGTTCATCGACGCGCTGGTGGAACGCCGTCGCACGCTTACCGGAAACCGCATTCTCGGCAAGAAGGATTTTGCGCGCTCCATCTTGAAGGCGCTCGCGGCCAATGAAGCCGTGGGGATTCTCATCGACCAGAACGCTGCGCTCGAGGCCGCGGTATTCGTCGATTTCTTCGGCATCCCGGCCTCGGCCGGAAACAGTTTTGCCAAGCTGGCCCATCACAGCGGCGCAGCGGTGATCCCCGGATTTGCGCTCTGGTCCGACCAGGAGCAACGCTACGTGCTGCGCTTTGGGCCACAGATTCCCATGACGGGAGATGCGGTCCGCGACACCCAGGCGATTCATAGCCGATTAGAAACCGTCATTCGCGCCTACCCGGACCAGTGGCTGTGGATTCATCGCCGCTGGAAGACGCGGCCGCCCGGCGCCCCGCCCTTGTACGGAACCGCACCAGCCCGCACAGAAGCGCTGTAGTATGCTGTAGCCGGACTCGATGAACCCACTTAAACGCTCCCCTCTGTACGGTAGCGTCTTCGCCCTGGTCTTGACGGCCGCCGCCCTGGTCCTTTCGTTGCTACTGCGCCCTTTTATCGTGCCGGATTTGTCGTTGCCGTTCCTGGTGGCGGTGTGGCTGAGCGCCTGGTATCACGGGCTCTCGGGCGGGTTACTCGCCACGGGTTCATCGGCGGTCTGCATCGTCTATTTTTTCCTCCGTCCGGACTGGACAAGCATGCCTTTGAACAACGCGCTCATTCGGGTTTTGGCGTTCGTGGCGATCGCGTTGCTGATCACCTGGATGACTTCCCGCTGGCGCGATAGCCGCCGCCTGTTGGTCTCAACACTGTCCAGTATCGGGGACGCCGTGCTGGCCACGGACAAGAGCGGCCGCATCACCTTCCTGAACCCGGTGGCCGAGAGTTTGACCGGCTGGCCGGCAGAGGAAGCGCGCGGCAAGGCCGTCGGCGAAGTGATGCGCCTGGTGGACGAAAAAACCCACGAAGCCATCGAGAGCCCACTGTCGCGCGTCCTCCGGGAAAGCGTCGCCGTCTCCGTGCACGAACACCAGGTGTTGGTTTCGCGCAGCGGAACCGAGGTGCCCATCGAGCAGAGCGCAGCTCCCGTGTACCAAGAGTCGGGACCCGTGCGGGGCGGGATTCTGGTGTTTCGCGACGTCAGCAAGCGCCGCCAGCTCGAAGAACAGGCGGCTCACACCGAAAAAATGGACGCCGTGGGCCGTTTGGCGGGAGGGATCGCGGGTGATTTCAACAATGTCCTTACGGTGATTTCGGGATATGCCGAGCTCTTGCGCGGCGAAGTCCCCGTGACCAGCCCGATACGCCGCTTCGCCGATGAGATCATTTACGCCGGCGAGCGGGCCGCCACGCTGACCCGGCACCTTCTGGCGTTCAGCCGTGGGCCGGGTGTCGAGCCTCGGGCCCTCGACCTCAACGCGGTTATCAGCGGCATGGAGCCGATGTTGCGCCGCTTGCTGGGACAGAGCGTCGAGTTGATTCTGCTGCCGGGCGCGGGCGTTGGCCGCGTCCAGGCGGACCCTGCGCAAATCGAGCAGGTGATCGCCAACCTTGCGGCCAATTCGCGCGATGCGATGCCGAAAGGCGGAAAACTGGTGATCGAAACGGACAATGTCGAGATCGAACAGGCCGGCAGCGACAACCTCGGCGTGCCGCCGGGATCGTATGTCATGCTCGCGGTGAGCGACACAGGCGTGGGGATGAGCCCCGAAACCCGCTCCCGGCTCTTTGAGCCATTCTTCACTACCAAGGAACCGGGAAAGGGCAGCGGCCTGGGACTGGCCACCGTTTACGGCGTGGTGAAGCAGTGCGAAGGGCAGATCACGGTGTATAGCCAGCCGGGCTGCGGTACGATTTTCGAAATCTACCTGCCGTGGGCCAGGGAAGCGGCCGTGCCGCGACCGCGGGCGCTTTCACCCAAAGGCTCGGAGACCGTACTCGTGGTGGAGGATGAAGAGGGCGTGCGCCAGGTAGTCTGCGCGGTGCTCCGGTCCAACGGCTACGAAGTGCTGGAAGCCGGCAATGGACCTACGGCGCTGGCCGCGTATGAGAAGAACGCTCACAAGATCGACATCGTGCTGACCGACATCGTAATGCCGCAAATGGATGGGCTCGATCTGGGACGTGAGTTGAGTCTGCGCGCGCCCGGTCTGAAGATTCTCTATATGTCGGGCTATCGCGACATTGCCTTGAACGGGGCGGCGGGCGGAACGTCGAAACCTTTTCTGCACAAACCGTTCACGCCGGACATTCTACTGTCCAAAGTGCGGGAAGTGCTGGACGCCGAAGCCGTCTAGTGGGGCATGCTTTAGCTTGCCATCAAATGGTCCGGCGCCTGTGAGTATCGTTCATGGTCATTGCGTTCCGGGGCAAGCTAAGGATGCCCGCTGGAGTTTGGACATTTTGGATTCAGTAGCCGCACCGGCGGCGAAGACCGCCGGCGTTACGCAGCGCTGGCGATCTTGTCGCCGGCACCGCAGGGCTTGGCCCTGCGAGCAGTTGTGGGGCAGCGCCATGCGCTGCATTGAGGCAAGCTAAAGCATGCCCCACCGCCGTGCTACGCTCGTCTGTAATGCGCAGAGCGGCAGTGCTGGCCTGGGTTTTGAGCGCCCGGCTGGTGTTTGGCTGGGGCACCGAGGGGCACAGGCTGGTGGTTCGAATTGCCGATGGCATGCTGACCCCGGCGACGCGCGCTGAGGTCGCCCGAGTACTGGCGCCGGGCGAATCGCTGGTTGCGTTGGCGAACTGGGCCGACGAGATCCGCACGTCGCGGAAAGAAACCGAGCCGTGGCACTTCATCGATATCCCGATCAGTAGCGCCGGGCTTGACATGAAACGCGATTGCCCTCCGGCAGGCTGCGTGATTTCCAAGATTGCCGAATTCCGAAAGCTGTGGACAAACCCTGCCGCCAGTTCAGCCAGCCGGCGCGAGGCACTGCTTTTTCTGGTTCACTTCGTGGGCGACCTGCAGCAGCCGCTGCATTGTTCCAATAATGGTGACAAGGGTGGGAACGACGTCCACGTGGTGTTCCTTGGAGAGACCACCAACCTGCACGCCGTTTGGGATCACGTTCTGCTAAGCCACATGCCCGATGAAGACCACCTGCTTCCGATCGTTTCACGAATGCTGACACCGGAGCGTGTTGCGAAGTGGTCTCAGGGCACGGTGGAGGATTGGGCCAACGAGTCGTTCCACCTGGCCCAGACAGTGGTGTATGGGGACTTGCCTCGCGTTGGTTTTGGTGGGCCCATCTCGCTGGGCGAAGAATACCAGCAGACCGCTGAGCCGATTGTGCGCGTTCAAATTGCGAAGGCCGGCGTGCGGCTGGCGAAGATTCTGAACGAAAGCACACGCTGATCACTTCCGCCGTGACCTACACTCTTTTACGCCTGCTGGTGGTGGTTCTTCTGATTCTGGTGAATGGCCTGTTTGCGGCAGCCGAGGTTTCGCTGGTCTCGGTGCGGCAATCGCGTCTGCGCCAGATGGCGGCGGAGGGGCAGGCGGGTGCGCAAGCCGCGCTGAGTCTGCTGGCGAATCCGGGCCGCCTGCTCTCGCTCACCCAGGTTGGGGTCACGTTAGCCAGCCTCGGCCTCGGATGGGCCGGTGAGGACACGCTATACCAGATCTTCTCCTCGCTGCTCCAGCATGTGGGCGTGCGCCTGGGCGCCGGTTTGCTGCATGGCCTCTGCCTGGTTGCGGCGTTTCTGATCATCAGCTACTTTCACGTAGTTTTCGGGGAAGTGGTGCCCAAGAATATGGCCATCGCCACGGCCGACCGCCTGGCCGTGCTGGTGGCGCCCGCGCTGCTGGTCTTCTACCGCATTTCCATCGCGTTCGTGATCACCATCGAGCGTTCCGCCGACGCCATCACGCGCGCGCTGCAACTGAAATCCGCGCGCCATGCCGGCGGCCATTCGGCGGAGGAGCTGAAACTCATCGTCACCTCCAGCCGCGGCCTCGGCATTCTCCCGGAAGCCGAGGAAGACATGATTCACCGCGTGCTCGATTTGAGCCATATCTCGGTGCGTGAAGTCATGGTGCCGCGCAACGATATCGTTTCCATTCCCGCGGATGCCACGCTCGACCAGGTGCTGCACACCATGATGGAGCATCGCCACTCGCGCATGCCGGTCTACGAAGGCACGCCCGAAAAGATCGTGGGGATCCTGCACTATAAAGACCTGCTGCCGGTTTGGGAGGAGCGCCGCGAATCCATCCGTTCGGGCCGCCCCAGCCGCGCGTTCCGCGTGGGCCGCCTGCTGCGCAAACACATGGTGGTGCCGGAGACCAAACCGCTTTCCCAGATGCTGGAAGAGTTCCGGCAAGCCCGCTCGCATATGGCGCTGGTGGTGGATGAGTTCGGCACCATCGCCGGAGTGCTGACAGTGAAAGACGTGCTCCGGCAGGTGGTGGGTCGCATCCAGGACGAGCACATGGAGACCGGACCGCGCATACAAGAAGCCGATGAAGTGGAGCTGGACGGCGCCACGCGTATCCGCGATCTGGAATCGGAGTTCGGCGTCGAGATCCCCACCGACGGCGGGTTCGAGACCCTGGCGGGCTTCCTCCTATACCGGTTGGGCGAGATCCCGCACGAAGGCGAATCGGTGGAATACCAGGGCCGGCGCTATACGGTGCAGGCCATGGAGCGCAACCGCATCGCGCGCGTGCGCATCGAAAAGCTGCCCGAACAGACCGTCCCACGGTAGAATTGGCTCAGAAATGCTGGGACTGGACCGCCGCGCCGCGCGTTACGCATGGACCGTCGTGGTAATTGTTTTGCTGGTCGGCCTGGTCTATGTGGTCCGTACCACGCTGTTCGTTTTCACGCTGGCGCTGCTTTTCGCGCATTTGCTTTCGCCGCTGGTGAACTTTCTCGACCGCGTCCTGCCCAGCAGCCGGACACGCACACCAGCCCTTGGTCTGACTTATGTGATCCTGGTCGCCGTCCTAACTCTGATCGGAATCCAAATCGGGACCCGCGTGGTGGAAGAGGCCGGCAATTTGTCCCAGAGGCTGCCGCAGATGCTGGACCAATTCCAGAAGCCCCGGCCCGTCCCTACCGCGCCCCTCCTCAGGTCGCTTAAAGAGCAGATCCTGGTCAGGGCTCAGACAGAGATCGCTTCGCGCTCCAGCGACATTCTGGGGGCGCTGTCCAGAGCCGGCCTGAAGGCTCTCACCGTGGCGAGCAATTTGATCTATGTCGTGATCATCCCCATTGTGGCCTTCTTTTTCCTAAAGGATGGGCACCTGATCAGCGACAATCTTCTCGATCTGATCGAGGACCCTCAGCGTCGCGCTCTGGTGGCAGAGGTGCTGGCCGAGGCGCACCAGTTGCTGACGCGCTACATACGAGCGCTGGTGTTGCTTTCGCTCGCCGCGTTTACGGCATACAGTATTTTTTTCGAAATCGCGGGGCTGGCTTACGCCATTCTGCTGGCGGCACTGGCGGCGCTGCTGGAGTTTATCCCCATGCTGGGTCCGCTGGCGGCGGATGTCGTAATTCTGGTGGTGGCCGGAGTTTCCGGCGGGCCGGTGCTCACGATTCTGATTTTCCTACTGGTGTACCGACTGTTTCAGGATTATGTCCTCTCGCCATTCTTTATGGGCCACGGAGTGGAATTGCACCCGTTGCTCGTACTGTTCGGCGTGTTCGCCGGAGCGGAGGTGGCCGGCATCCCGGGTACGTTCCTTTCCATTCCGGTGCTGGCGCTGGCGCGGATTCTCTTTCTCCGTCTGCGTAAGGCACGCTTGGAGGCCCAGCTTGCGTCCGTGCCTGCCACCAGCCTGCGCTCATGACCCGCGGCATTTGGCTCGCACTCGCGGCGGTGCCGGTTTCCGCGCACGTGATGAGCATGAGTTCAGGCGACCTGATCGTCGAAGGCGTGCGCGGCCACTACGAGCTGCGCATGCCGCAATATGAAGTGGCTCACATCAAAGACCCCAACCGCTCCATCTTCGAGAACATTCATTTTTCGAGCGGCGGCCGCGATGCCAGGCTGCTCTCCAAAAGCTGCATGAGCGACGGCACCACCGACGGCACGTATTTCTGCACCGCCGATTATGAATTCGCAGCGCCGCCCGACCGCATCGATGTGCTGTGCACGTTTCACTCGATCACCGTGCCCAATCACGTGCACCTGCTGCGCGCCGAAATGGGCGGCAAGCAGGACCAGGCCATCTTCGACCTTTCGTTTTCGCGCGCCACGCTGCGCTTTCGGCCGCCCACTCCCGCCGAGATCGCCGTGACCCAGACCGGCGCCGGTTTCGTGCGCGCCTGGGGAGGATTGGCGCAAATCCTGTTTCTGGCCGCGCTCGTGCTGGCAGGGCGCAGTTGGAAGGAGTTGTGCGCGCTTGCGGGAATGTTTCTGGCCGGCCAGGTGGCCTCCGCGCTTCTGCTGCCGCACACCGGATGGCAGCCGGCGCCGCGTTTTGTGGAGGCGGCCGCGGCCCTCACGGTGGCTTACCTGGCCGTCGAAATTCTGCTCTTGCCGCAGGCCGGAGCCCGCTGGTTAATTGCCGGCGTCCTGGGCGCTTTCCACGGACTGTACTTCCACCTTTTTCTGCAGACGACCGGGTATCGCGCCGGCTACGTGCTGGCGGGCGCAGCCTTGGCGGAAGTGCTGGCGATCGCGGTCATCGCTTTTGTGTTTTGGCGCATCCGCCGGCTCGCGCAGGTGCTGCGTCCCGTTCAGGTCTCCGCCTGCGCGCTGCTCGCGTTCGGAATGGTCTGGTTCGTGTTGCGCCTGCGCGGATAGCTGGTATGCTCGTCTCTTCATGAAAAACCCGAGAAGCAGTGCATGGTTTCAAAGCCCCGGGTACCCCGGTTTTTCGCGGCGCGCCTGGCTGCGTTCCGAAGGTTTCCCCGCTGATATCTTCGAGGGAAAACCCGTGGTCGGCATCTGTAATTCCTGGAGCGAACTCAACAACTGCAACGCTCATCTGCGCGAAGTAGCTGTAGCCGTCAAACGCGGCGTGCTGGCTGCCGGCGGAATTCCACTGGAGTTTCCTACCATCTCGCTGGGTGAGCTGTTCATGCAGCCCACCACCATGATGTTTCGCAACCTCATGGCAATGGATGTGGAGGAATCGATCCGCGCCAACCCCATGGACGCGGTCGTGCTGCTCTGCGGCTGCGACAAAACGACGCCCGCGCAACTGATGGGCGCAGCCAGTGCCGACATTCCTTCGATCGTGGTGCCGGGCGGTCCCATGCTGGCTGGACAATGGCGCGGCCAACGCCTGGGCTCGGGCACCGACGGCCGCAAGCTGTTCGACCTGTATCGCACCGGCCGCCTGACGGAAGAAGAATGGTGCGAGGTGGAAGGCTGCATCGCGCGGACCGCGGGCCATTGCACGGTGATGGGCACCGCCTCCACCATGACCAGCCTGGCCGAGGCGCTGGGCATGACGCTGCCGGGGTGCGCCAATATTCCTGCGCCGGATTCGCGGCGAATGGCGATGGCGGAACTGAGCGGGCGCATGGCCGTGGAGATGATCGAGCCCGGCCGTATTCCTTCGCGGATCATGACGCGGGCTGCATTCGAGAACGCCATCACCGTATTGATGGCGCTGGGAGGCTCGACCAACGCGGTCGTCCACCTGATCGCCATGGCCGGGCGGCTGGGGATCCGTCTCACGCTCGACGATTTCGATCGCATCTCGCGGCGCACCGCCTGCATCGCCAACATCAAGCCCTCCGGCGAATATTTGATGGAGGACTTCTTTCATGCCGGCGCCCTTCCCGCGGTGATGAACCGGATCGGCGATCTGCTGCACACGGATTGCCCTACGGTGAATGGGAAAACCGTGGGCGAAAACCTGGCTACGGCCCGTTCCTTGAATGACGCGGTAATCCGGCCCCGCGATCAGCCGCTTTCCGCCGAGGGAGGGATCGCGGTGCTCTACGGCAATCTTGCGCCGGATGGCGCTGTGATCAAGCAGACCGCGGCGTCGCCGGAGTTGCTGACGCATCGCGGGCCGGCTTATGTGTTCGAAAATCGTGACCAGATGCTCGCCGAGATCGATCGCGATGATCTGCCGGTGGACCGCAACACGGTGCTAGTGATGCGCAGTTGCGGGCCGAAGGGCGCACCGGGCTTTCCGGAGTGGGGCCACATTCCGATGCCGCGCAAGCTCCTCAACGAAGGGGTGAGCGACATGGTGCGGATCTCCGACGCACGTATGAGCGGCGTTTCCTATGGCACCGTGGTGCTGCACGTGGCGCCGGAATCGGCCATCGGCGGCCCGCTGGCGATCGTCGAGACAGGCGATGAAATCGTGCTGGATGTGTCAGCGCGCAGAATTGAGCTGGCGGTCCCGCAAGCGGAGATCGAACTACGGCTGAGCCGCTTCACGGCACCGCCTCCGCATTACCAGCGTGGCTACGGCCGGCTGTTTCTGGAGCACGTGACGCAGGCGAACCTGGGCTGCGACTTCGATTTTCTGGCGTCGTGAACGTGGTGCGGGGCCGTGCCCTGCGACGCCGCCAGACGACGGAAACCGATCGTCTGGCCCACATGATGTGATTTAATGGCTGTGACGTTCGCGGTGACTCCACGTGTCTTTCCGCAAAGCCCTCTTCCTGGTTTCGGGCAGCATCGCATGCATGGGAGCGCTCTACGCTTTCCAGCACCCGTTCCGCGAATACCCGGGCGTGGAGTACAACGATTTTCCCCTGCCCGCGGATTATCAAGAGAAGACCGAATGGGCGTTTGCGCGCCTGATGTATCCACCGGCTCCTGGCGCGCGGTATTCGCGGTTCTTTGGCGGCGGCGTTTCGGACTGGCGGCAGGGCCTCAGCGCCTGGACGCAAGACTACCCGCGCGCCGACCGGCATTTCAGCCTGGCCATTCGCCGCTTGACTCGGATCCACGTTCGGTCGGCCGAACAACCAGTCAACCTGGACGATGGCGACGCTTACGATTGGCCGTGGCTCTACGCGGTCCAAGTGGGCCAGTGGCAATTGACAGACGCCCAGGCGAAATCGTTCCGCGAGTACCTGCTGCGCGGCGGGTTCTTCATGTGCGACGACTTTTGGAGCGAGCGGGAATGGCAGGTGTTCGAGCGCAGCATGAAGCGCGTCTTCCCCGACCGGCCCATCGTCGACCTGGAAAACGGCGACCCGATCTTCCACGCCGTGTATGACCTCAGCGACCGCTACCAGGTGCCGGGCGCGCGCATCATCACGACCGGCAGCACCGAAAAATGCTTCAATTGTCCAGCACGCTGGCGCGGCATTTACGACGACAAAGGCCGCATACTCGTAGCGATCTGTTTCGAATCCGACATAGGCGATTCCTGGGAATTCGCCGACGACCCGGAGTATCCGGAGAAATATTCCGCGCTGGGCATCCGCATCGGAATCAACTACGTGGTCTACGCGATGACCCATTAGTCGTCGAGAAAGCGCGCATCGTACCGGAACGCTTCCGGCGGATTCGCCCGGATCTTGGCGAAGTCCCGATGCCGGGGATTGACCAGCCAGTTATTTTCCTCCGGAGCCAGAGCGGAAGGCACCAACAGAATGGCGGCGCGGCCATCGCGGACAAAGTTATCACCGATAGCGGCCAAGGCCGGCGGCGCTGGAGTCCGACGCCAGTTCGCCGGTAATTGCTTTTGAGAAATTGCCGTCCGGGCAACGCTGCCGGGAATGTCCGCTGTAACGACTACGAGGTCCTTGGGCGGATCGACCGGATCGATGTGGACGAAGTACTCGATCATGGCGAGCGACAGGTGTTGCGCGGCGTAGGCCAGACGGACGCCCACGCTGGACCAGCGACCGCCAAAACGATAGGCACCCTCTCCATCGAGCGGTCTTTTCGAAAAGGGTCTGCGCAGAATTCGATAGACGCGCGTCAACTCACGCCGCCGTAAGCCACGCGGCCGAGGACGTTTTCCACCGCGCGCGCTCCGAGTTCCGTATCCATCGACGCGAGTGGGGTCTGTCCTCCGAGCGCCCGGTTCGGCTGTTTTAGCCATCGGGTAGCGATGGCCTCGTCGCCCAGATAGTGTTTCGCCAAAGCCACGATTCGGGCCAGCCGGTAAAGCCGATCCGATTCGTACCTCGCCAGCCGTCCCTCGCGACGTCGACGTTGCAGACTGCGCGCGGAAAGATCCAGGCTCGCGGCCAGCTCCTTTAAGGTGAGGCCGGCGCTGTCCATTACCTCTGCGACAACGGTTTGCGGAAAGCCCTCGCGAATGGCAGCTTGCAGATCCGTCTCTGTCCGCAAGTAGCGGCCCAGAATCGGCCGGCCGCCCAGCTCGTCGACGACCGCTTGAAGCTCGTTAACCATTCTGTCGTCTATTGTAGCGCCAAATGGCGTAAGCTGGCTGCGAACCAGCGTGCAGGGACGACCTAACGAACGCTCACTACAGCGCCGGGCTTGATCGATTTCAGAGCGGCCAGAGCCGCGGGAACAAGTTCCTGCAAGTCGCGAAGCCTGTTCGTTGGCGCGCAGAGAATCAGCAAAGCGATCTTCGGCCACTGAGGTTTTGCTGAAAGGAAAAGCTTTGGTCTACGGTGATGATCACCTCGAACCCGGCGGCTTCGGCGGCGGACAGGAGATCTCCGTTCTTGAGACCAGCAAGTTTTACGTGCCGCGCAGTCTGGCAATCGTGATCGGGAAAGAGATGCCGCAAACGCTCATCAATGCACTCGTCGATGAGGAGTCGCATCAGACGCGCGCAAGTAAGAGTTGCTTCGCTTCCTCCAATGCCCGGAGAGCCGCGTCGCGCGAAACCGTCGGGAACCCCGTTAGGAAATCCTCTAGAGTCTCTCCACCTTCCAGATAGTCGAATAGAGTCTGGACCGGTACCCGCGTTCCGGCAAAGACAGGCGTACCATGCATAATCTCAGGGTCGCGAATGATCGCCTGGGTCATGTAGTCATTGTCTCGCAAACCTACGGCGCCCGCCTCGCCTGCCGCGCGAAGAAATCCAGCATCGGGCCGAACTGTCCGATCGCCGCGTCGTAGTGCCCTGCGCCGGGCACTTCCACGTAGACGACCGCGGCGCCGGCCTGCCGCGCGGCCTCTGCCATCGCCCGCGATTGCGCCACCGGTACCGTCTGATCATTCGCTCCGTGCACGATGAACTGCGGGATGTGGCGAAGCTTGACTTCGTCCTTTGGGTCGCCGCCGCCTGCGATGGGGCCCAGGGCTGCGAACAGATCCGGATGCTCCACGGCCAGCCGCCAGGTGGCGTACGCGCCCATCGAGTGACCCATGAGATAGATTCGGCGGGCATCGATGCGGTATTCCCGCTGCACTTCCGCCAAAACGTCGAACACGTCCTGCTCGGCTCTGCCGCGATATCCCGAATGCGGGTCGCGGCCTTTGGGACACACCAGGATGAAACCGTGCCGCTGAACCTCGGGCTGAAGTGGAGCCTGCGGGAAGTCTTCGAAGAAATCGTTCTCATCTCCACCTGCCCCGTGCAAAGCGATGAGCAGGGGAACAGCCTGCGAGCTGTCGTACCCGTCGGGAACGAAGATGCGGTACGGCTGCAGGGTCCGGTCCACCGGTGAACGGTAGGCTCGGCGGAAATCGCCATGCTTTCCCGCGAACGGGTCCCGGCCGGCGTCCAATGCGTCCAAGATGGCATTGGCGGCAATGAATTGCTCATGGAACGGGTAGTGGCCAAAGCGTCGCACGCCCTCCTCGCCGCGGTCGGTGCGCTCGTAGAACTGGAGCATATATTCGGCGGTCTCGAGCGCCGGCGAATCGCGCCGCTGGAGTTTGGCCAGGTGCTCCCGCAGGGTCCGTGCCTCCTCCGAGAGGCGCTCGATGTGCACTGGAAACGTCTTCACATACAGGTCCCGCAAAGCTGGCGGACCGGGCGCATCGGGCGAAGCCAGGCGCAGTTCCAGGTTGTAGGTGCCTGCTATTACTTCCGGAATCGTCAGGCGCGTGGTAAATGGCAAGCGAGTCGATTCCACTGCGGCGCCGCTTGCCAATTCACGCTCAGCAGGGCCTTCTTTGGCGGTGGCGACGAGGTCGATGGACACTGCGGATTTCCCGTTGCTGGGGTACAGCGCCGTGAGCGCGATGGTCACGGGCTTGCCGGGATCAAGCATGGCATGATCGATGCGGCCTTCAAGCGATGCGGCGAACTCCAAGGTTGGGGTCCAGGCCACGTCCCGCAGGATGGCGGTGGCGTGCGCATAACGCCGCAAAGCTTCCCCGAACTGGCCGGCTTGCATTTCGTGCTGCGCTTCCTGGTCGAGCTGATCGGCCTCGCGGCGTTGCTGGCTGGTAAGTGGGAGCGTGTCTCTTTGGGAGTGGAAGGCAACGGATGCGGCGCGCGCCATGGCGGCGGTCTGCGCGCCCACCGGGCCGCTCCAGACCAGCACCAACAGGCACACGCCGAAGCGCGGCATGGGCTGATGGTAACAAATTGCGCCTGCGCGCCTGGGCAGACTACTCGGGCTGCCCCAACGGTTTGCGTGTGGCGCAGGCCATCGTTCTTTAGTGGCCTGCGAGGCGGACAGACGACAGAAACCGATCGTCTGTCCCACAAAAGGACAGCTAGCGCAGGGGCGAAGAGAAACGGACAGGAACGCCTTTGTAGTAATCGGGATCGGCGAATTTCTCCTTAAAGATCCGGTCCCACCGGGCGTTTTCCATGCAAAACAGGCACACACCACATTGGCAGCGCCGCTTAACCACACGTTGGACAACCTTGACCGGGGTTGCCATGGGACGGCTCCGCCTGGTCGCTCTGTGCTCGGTCAGTAACTGGGCGATCACTTCCGGACTCGTCAGCTCCATTAGCAATACTCCCGGCACGAAAATTACCACGGGCGCAAGTTAGCTTTCAAGTCAACCAACCAAAGTTATCATTGGCCGGCCCGTAGCTTGGCGGCGAATTTCTGCCGGAACTTCTGGACTTTCGGGGCCACTATGTACGCGCAATAGGGCTGCCGCGGATGATTGCGGAAATATTCCTGATGGTAGTCCTCGGCTTTGTAAAACGTGGAAGCCGGCGCGACCTCCGTCACGATCGGTGACGGCCAGATCTGTTCGGCGTTCAATTCGCGTATCACTTCCTCCGCGATGGCGCGCTGGCGGTCGTCGTGGTAGAAGATGGCGGATCGGTATTGGGTGCCGACGTCGTTGCCCTGCCGGTTGAGGGTGGTGGGGTCGTGGATGGCGAAGAACACGTGCAGGATGTCGTGGTAGTTGGTGGCGGCCGGATCGAAGGTGACCTGCACGGCCTCGGCATGTCCCGTGGTCCCGTTGCACACGGCTTCATAGGTGGGGTTAGCGAGGTGTCCGCCCATGTATCCCGATTCCACGGTGCGGACACCCACCATTTCCTGATAGACCGCTTCCAGACACCAGAAGCAGCCGCCGGCCAGCGTCGCGACTTCGGACTGCGCCAGAGGGCTACCCTCCCTTTAAAACCACCGGCGCCAGATCGCGGCTCGATATAACGCGGTCGATCATGCCATATTCCACGGCACCATCGGGCTCCATGATGTAATCGCGATCCACGTCTTTGGCAATCCGGTCCACCGGCTGTCCCGTGGCGTCGGCCAGCATTCCGTTCAAGATTTCGCGCATGCGGAGAATTTCGCGCGCGTAAATATCGATATCGGCGGCTTGCCCCGCCAGGCCCTGCATGGATGGCTGATGAATCATGATGCGGGAGTTCGGCAGGCTGAAGCGTTTTCCTTTGGTGCCTTTGGCCAGCAGCACCGCCGCCATGGAGGCCGCCTGCCCTACACAAATAGTAACGATGTCTGGCCGGATGAAGGCCATGGTGTCCAAAATCGCCAGTCCGGCGGTGATGGAACCGCCCGGCGAATTGATATAAATCGAAATGTCCTTTTCAGGATCTTCAGCTTCCAGGAAGAGCAGCTGGGCGATGACCAGGTTGGCAACTTGGTCATCGATCGGCGTTCCCAGAAAAATGATGTTCTCTTTGAGCAGCCGCGAATAGATGTCGTACGCTCGTTCGCCGCGGGAAGTCTGTTCGACCACCATGGGGACGAGGACTGAGTGTCCCATCGTGCCTCCGATTCAAATTATGGAAAAAGCTGGGATGCCCCAGCCTACGCCCGTTTAGCGGTGACCGCCCGCTTGGATTTGCGCTGTTTGACCATGGCCAGGTTCTTTTTCTTGATCTCCAGCGCCTTTGCCAGATCGGCGATCGTATTCCGCCCTAAGTAATCCATGATACGCGAACGCAGGGCCACCCAGCTATCGTGCATAGAACAGGGCATGTCGTCGGAGCACTCCGAAAGTCCACTGGCGCACTGTTGGTAGGGTGCCAGGCCGTCCAGCGCTTCGACGATATCCAGCAGCCGGATCTCGCTCGGATCTACCCGCAACGCAAATCCGCCGGTGGGACCCTTGCTGGAGCGAAGCAAGCCTTTACGAGCCAGTTGCTGTAGGATTTTGGCCAGAAAGTGAGCGGGAATGTCTTCCTGCTCCGCAATATTCTTCACCATGGCGAACTTGCCATCGGGAACTTGAGCCAGATGAACAAAGGCTCGAATCGCATACTCGGCCGAACGCGAATAAATCATTTCTCTCTCCCGCGGGGATTCGGAAAACTCTATTCCGTTATCTTAAAATGTGAAAGGCACTTTGCGCAAGTATCTCTTTTCCGAAGGAGGGGGTACGGGGATTCCTACACACCATGAGACCTTTGCTGCCATGATAAATAGGAGGGGGCTTACGCATGAAACGGCAGTTTCGAACGGCGGTATTGGCGCTAATTCCCTTTTGCGCCGGGGCACAGCCGGAACCACGGCGGCCGTCAACGGTGCAGGCAACCGGCGAGGCAGTGATCCAGACCAAGCCGGACCAAGCCAAGATGAATATCGGGGTGGTGACCCAAGCTCCCACGGCACAGGCGGCGGCCGCGCAGAACGCAACTCAACTACAGGCGACGCTCGACAAATTGCACGCGGCGCTGGGCACCACAGGCGAGATTCGAACGTCCGGTTATTCGCTCCAGCCTAATTATCAATACCCTCGGGATGGTGGCCAGCCTACCATCAACGGCTACACCGCCAGCAACACGGTCGAGGTGACCACGGGCGACCTGGCTGGACTGGGAAAGCTCATCGACGTGGTCGTCAGCGGAGGTGCTAATCGGATTCAAGGGGTGCAATTCACGGTGAAGAACGAGGCGCCGGCGCGTGCTCAGGCATTGGGTGAGGCCGTGCGGCAGGCCCGCGGGAACGCCGAAGCCATGGCGGCCGCGATGAATATGCAATTGGGGCGCGTGCTGCTTTTGGAGCAGGGCGAAGCAGCAGTGACTCGGCCGGTTTTGCAACAGTTCGCGAAGCTCCAGACGCCCACCCCCATCGAACCAGGCAGTGTCGAGGTCCGCGCTACCGTGACGTTGACGATGGAAGTGCGTTAGAGGTTGCGAAACACCAGACACAGGCAGGAATGCCTGTGCCACGTGGCACAGGCCTCCTGGCCTGTGTCTGGTTTTGTGCGGCGCCTGCGATATAATGGCCGGCAAATCAGAAGGTTGGAGGTATCGTGTACTACAAATTTCTGGCTTTGATTTTAATGTGCTCGGCTCCCGTCCTGGCCGCGTCGTGCGATAGTCTCAGCTCTCTGACACTCCCGGACACGACGATCACCTCGGTGCAGTCAGTAGATGCCCGACAATTCAGCCCGCCCGCAGGCCGCGGCGGTGCCCCGAACGCGGCCGCCTATCAGGATCTGCCGGCTTTCTGCCGGGTGTCCGCCACCCTCAAGCCAACCAGCGACTCCGACATTAAGGTTGAGGTCTGGCTGCCGTCTACCGGGTGGAACGGCAAGTTCCAGGCGGTCGGCAATGGCGGGTGGGCCGGGGTCATCAGCTATCGCGAGCTCAGCGAAGCTGTACGGCGCGGGTATGCCGCGGCCTCCACCGACACGGGCCACACCGGCGGCAGCGGCCAGTTCGCGCTGGGCCATCAGGAAAAGCTGATCGATTTCGGCTACCGCTCGGAACACGAAATGACCGTGAAGGGCAAAGCCATCGTCAGCGCCTTCTACGGCAATGCGCCGAAGTATTCATATTGGAATGGCTGCTCCACCGGCGGGCGGCAGGGGCTGAAGGAGGCGCAGCGTTTCCCCAACGACTACGACGGGATCATCGCCGGCGCCCCGGCCAATCGGACGGCTCTCGCGCTGTGGATCGCCTTCGCCATCCTCAAAGATCCAGGCACGTACATTCCCGCCAGCAAGTACGCGCTGGTTCATCGGGCCGTCCTGGATGCCTGCGACGCCAACGATGGCTTGAAAGATGGCTTGATCGAAGAGCCCACGCGCTGCCACTTCGATCCGAAGGTGCTGCTGTGCAAGGGTGGCGACGATGCATCGTGTCTCACGGCAGCGCAGGTCGAGGGTGTGCGCAAGATTTATACGGCCGCCACGAACCCGCGCACGGGCCAGCTGCTATTTCCCTCCCTGCCCATGGGCACCGAACTGGGTTGGGCGATTTTGGGTAAAGGCCCTGAACCGTCTGACGTGATGTTGGATCACTACAAATATGTGGTCTTCAAAGACCCCAACTGGGACTGGCGCACATTCAATTTCGATAGCGACATCAATCGCTCCGAGCAGCCGGATAACACGGTCATGAACTCCACCGATCCCAATTTGAAGACCTTCTTCGGGCACCAAGGCAAGCTGCTGCTCTACCACGGCTGGAGCGATCCCAATATTTCCGCCTTGTCCACGATTCAGTATTACAACAGCGTCGTCGACACCATGGGTGGCGCGGCCAAGACATCTGACAACATTCGCCTGTTCCTGGTACCCGGCATGGGCCATTGCGGCGGCGGCGAAGGGCCGAATGTTTTCGACAAGGTCGACGCCATGGAGCAGTGGGTGGAGCAGGCGAAAGCGCCCGAGCAAATGATCGCCTCGCACAGCACCGCCGGCAAGGTCGACCGCACGCGCCCGCTTTGTCCGTATCCCCAGATCGCACAGTATAAAGGTTCGGGAAGCATCGACGACGCCAAGAATTTCGTTTGTAAGGAGATTTCGAAGTGAGGATTCTGGTTTTGGTTTTGCTAGCCGCTCTGCCGCTGGCAGCGCAGAACGCTGCCAAAAAGGTGGAGGACGCGTCAGGACCAGCCCCGCGTGCGGCCGATGGCAAGCCGTCGTTGAGTGGAGTTTGGGAGATCCCGTACACACCCAATATGCTGCGCGGCGTGGCCAAGCCGCCGTTTACGGTCTGGGGCGAGCAGGACTTCAAGTCTTACGACGCCGAGAAGTTCGATTACGCCGCCAACTGCCTGCCCCTGGGTTGGACGCGCCTGATGAATACGCCCATGCCCATGGAGATCATGCAGGAACCCAACCGCATCGCCGTCCTGTTCGAAGCGTGGCAAACCTACAAAGTGATCCCGACAGACGGCAGGGATCATCCCAAGAGGGTGGATCCGACTTGGGCAGGAAATTCCGTTGGCCATTGGGAGGGCGACACCCTGGTCATCGACACCATCGGTTTCAACGACAGGACCCGGCTCGACACCATCGGTCACCCGCACAGCGATCAAATGCACACCATCGAACGCCTGACCCGCACCGACAGCAAACACATCGCGTATGAAATTACGGTGACCGACCCCAAGGTCTATACCGACCCCATCACCAACAAACGGGTCTTCACGTTGCGGCCCGACTGGGAATTGATGGAGTACTCCTGCGAAGAGAACAACAAGGACGTGCGCGAAGGACACATCAAATAGCCATGAAGAAATCCGCCAGACCGCTCGCGCTCGTTGCGCTCCTGGTTTCAGCCGGCGTCTTGTTCGCACACCACGGGAACTCCGCCTACGATGAAACCGTCCGTGTCCCGATTAAGGGCACCGTCACCGAATTCATTTGGACCAACCCGCATTCCCAAATCTATTTGGACGTGAAGGACAGCTCCGGCAAAGTCGTCAAGTGGGGCATCGAGACCAACAGCCCTGGCATCTTGACTCGCGCCGGCTGGACGCGACGCTCGCTGAAGGCCGGCGATGAGGTCACGATCACTCTCTGTCCCGCCAAGAACGGCCAGCCCGTCGCCTACATCGGATCGGGAGATCCCGGCACCAAGGTGGTGTTCGCCGATGGCCGCCAACTGGACTTCGTCGATAAGACGGTAGAAAAAACAGTCGACAAGACCGTCCCCTGACGAACATGCGAATCGATTTGGATAAAGAACACCGCTCCCTATGGTCACGGCTCGGAAAGGGCGTGCGGCGCTGGCAGGGCATGGGCCTGGCCCACTTGGCTCCGCTTGTTCTGATCTTGTCGATTTCGTCCGGCGCCAATGCCCAAGGCCCGGCGCCCAAGCACGATTTGTCGGGCGTGTGGGCGCTGCAACCGGCGCACGAAACCTCCGAGGACGATAAACAATCGCCCGGCGGCGCAATTCCTCCCATGACCGCCTGGGCCAAAGCCCGCTACGATCTGGAGAAGCCCGGATATGGAAAGCGAGCCGCGCCCGGCGGAAACGATCCCATCCTCGAATGCGACCCCATGGGCTTTCCGCGCATTCTGTATTTCCCCACGCCCTTCGAATTCGCGCAGATCTCCAACCGCGTCCTGCAAATGTTTGAACGCGATCACGTGGTCCGGGAAATCTGGACCGACGGCCGCGCCCTCCCCAGCGACCCGGATCCGCTCTGGTACGGATACTCCGTCGGGAAATGGGTGGACGATACCACCTTCGTGATCGAATCGACCGGCTACGACGACCGCACCTGGCTGGGCGCCGCCGGTTTTCCGCACAGCGAGACCATGCGTCTGGAGGAACGCTACCAGCGCGTGGATCGCGACACGATCAACTTCACCCTGAAGATCGACGACCCGCAGGCCTATACCCAACCGTGGATCGCCTTGCCCCGCGTTCTCAAACTGCGCCCCCGCGCCGAAATCCGCCAGGGTTACTGCGTCGCGTCCGAGGAGCAGGCGTTCACCAAACGAATTCGCGAACCCGGTGCGCTGAACACCGGCACGGTACCCAAGAATTAGCCGCCGCCATGACGCAAACATCGCGAAGCCACTTTCTGCACACTGCTGCCGTCTTCATGGCCGTGGCGCTGTCTGGCTCGGTGGCCTATGCACAATGGTCGATCGGCTCGCCCGGAAAACGCGAAGCCCCGCCGGGCAAGCATCGGTACATCATGCTGGTGTTCGCCAATCCGATCCCCGGCAGAGAAGCGGAATTCAACGACTGGTACACCAATACTCACATGGGCGACCTGGTGCAGCTTCAGGGCTGGATGGGCGCACAACGCTTTCGGATCGTTACCAACGTGCAACCGCGGCTTTCGGCGGCCGGCTATGCGCATGGCTACTTGATCGTTTGGGACCTGGAAGACACCGACGCGAACCGGGCGCTGGCTCGCATGACGGCGGCAATCTCAGGTGGGAAAAGCCGGCTCGGCGCGGCGTTCAACTATACTCCGGGGGCCGGCGCCAACGGCACGTTCGAGGTCCTGGGGCCGCGCATCACACGCCCGGATGGAAAAGGTCCGACGCTCCCGGACCCATCGGATAATAAAACGCCTCGACCCAACAGATACATCCTCATGGACTTCGCAAATCCATTACCGGGCAAGGAAGCTGAGTTCGAAAAGAGCTTTCATCAGGCCATTCAGAGCGTGTTGACTCTGCCCGGCTGGATGGCCGCGCAGCAATTTCGCATGGCCGATACTCCCGGGCGTCCTAGCGTGAAGCCGAAGTATTTGACGATCTGGGAAACCGAGGGCACCAGCGCTCAAGCTGTCCATGACACGCTCATTGCGGCGCAGAAGAACGGAGCAGTCAAAAAGAACGCCGCCGCCGATGAGACCACCGCGGAGATCGTGTACTGGGAGCCGATCACGCCCTACATTACCAAAGACGATTTCATTCGGTAAGCTAAACCAGTCTGGTTCTGGATCACAGAACGTACAGGAGAACCACATGGAGCGCAAGGTCGCGGTTGTTTTGGCCCTTATGGGCCTGACGGTAGGCGCCGCATCGGCACAGACGGTTGCGGACGTCCGCTCTGTTTTGGAAGCTTCTCTGAAGGCTATGGGGGGAGCCAATCTTAAGACGATCCGATATTCCGCCAGCGGTTGGTCCTCGCGAATCGGCCAGACGTACGGGCTTGCCGAAGATTGGCCGCACTATGAAGTTGCCGACTACACGCGTGCGATCGATTACGAAGCCAAGTGGTCGCGCGAGGACTACACGCGCAGGCAGGGCAAGTATCCACTTCTTGGCAGGCCACCGATGTCCGAAGAGCACGTCACGTCCATTCTGAGCGGCAACTACGCGTGGGACATGCAGGGTGACAAACCGGTGCCCCTGACGAGCCTGTATCTCGATGGCGTGCCCTACGCCGACCTGCGGCAGCTCGAGCTTGCGATTACTCCCCACGGATTCCTCAAAGCGGCGCTGGCGGCTAAAGACGCAACGGCCATTACGCTGCCGATCGTGGGTTCGTCGGACGCGGGCCTCTCACAGAATGGGCGCAAGGTGACGATTGTTTCTTTCACCATCGGGAAGTACCGGGTCAACGGAACCATTAACGATCAGAATCTGGTTGAGCTGACCGACACTTGGTTTCCCAACCCCGTTTACGGCGACATGGATTACGAGATGCGCTACACGAAGTACAAGAATTTCGACGGCGTGCAATTCCCCACCTTGCTACATGTGCACCAGGGCGATCCGAGATTGAACCCTGCGCACAACTACTACGAGTACAACGTGACCGACGTGAAGACCAATGTGCCGGTGACCACGATACCGGTCCCCGATGTGGTGCGCACGGCGACCTTGCCGCCGGTCAAAGTCGAGAGCCAAAAACTCGCCGATGGCGTCTGGCTGCTCGGCGGAGGCACGCACAACAGCGTGCTCGTCGAATTCAAGGACTTCGTCACGGTGGTGGAGGCGCCCCAGAACGAAGCGCGGTCGCTGGCCGTCATCGACGAAGCCAATCGGCTGGCCGCCAATAAGCCGATCAAATATGTTGTCAATACTCATCATCATTTCGATCATGCCGGCGGCCTCCGGACGTATCTTTCCCAGGGCACAACCGTGATTACGCATGAATCCAACAAGCAGTATTACCTCGACATCATGTTCTACCCGGCGCCCCGCGAATTGCAGCCGGACCGCATGGCGCTTTACAGCCCGATGTATATGATCAGCCGGCGCCCCGCTCCGATTGAGACGGTGGCTAGCCTGATTGGCGCCCCGGGCGGCGGCGCTGACAAGTACGCCATCACCGATGGCGAGCGCATATTGCAGATCTTTCACGTGCAGGATATGGCCTACGAGTTGGAAGATCCGTCGTACGCGCAAGGCAACCACAGCGCCGATATGCTGATGGTTTATCTCCCGAAAGAAAAGATCCTGATCAATGCGGACCTCTACTCGCCGCCAGCGCAGGGCGCGCCCGCGCCCACTCCAACTGCTGGGATGCGGACGCTCTATCAGAATATCCGGAAGCAGAAGCTGGACGTAACGCGGCACGTGCCCATTCATGGACGCGTCGGAACCAATGACGAGTTCGAGAACATTGTTGCCCGGAAACTCCCGTGATCGAGTAAGGGACGCGCGCAGCACTGTGGGGCATGCTTTAGCTTCCCCTGAAAACTTTGGATATTCCGAGGCCGAGCACTGGGCAAGCTAAAGCATGCCCCACCGCTCATTTGCGCCTTGTCGAATCGATGTGATATGAGTAAACGCGAGGTCAACATGCGTTTCACGTTGCTTTCTCTCGGATTTACTGTGGCGCTGAGCGCCGCGCCCGCCACCACTCCGCCCACGTTTAATCGGGACGTGCTGCCGGTTTTGCAGAAAAACTGCCAGGTCTGCCACCGTCCTGGCGAGGCCGCGCCGTTTTCACTGTTGACTTATGAAAGTGCGCGCCCCTGGGCGAAGGCGATCAAAACGGCCGTGCTCTCCCGGAAAATGCCGCCATGGTTCGCCGATCCGAAGTATGGCCACTTCGTGAACGATGCGCGGCTGCCGGACGCCGATGTCCAAACCATTGCCGCGTGGGTTGATGCGGGCGCCCCGGAAGGTGAGGCGAAAGACAGGCCCGCCCCCGTCGCGTGGCGCGAAGGCTGGAATATCAAGCCGGACTTAGTCATCTCGCTGCTGAAGCCTTACACGGTGCCCACTAAGGCTGTGGTTCCCTGGCTGGATTTTGTGGTTCCCACACACTTCACCAAGGACACCTGGGTGGCCGCCGCTGAAGTCCGCGCGGGCGCACGGTCGGTGGTGCATCACTCCACGATTACCTTCGTTCCGCCCGGGCCCTACAGCAAAGAGTTGGATGCGCTGGCCACGGGGGAACCGGTAAAGCTGCCGCGTGGATTGAACGCCGAGGGTTTGGTTGGGCTCGGACCCGGCGCCCCGGCGCGCCGATTCGACGATTACGACGCGGCTGTGCTCATTCCCGCCGGCTCCTATCTGATATTCAATATGCATTACACCACCAACGGGACGGAGACGGCCGATCAAACCCGGCTGGGCCTGGAACTGGCCACGGCGGAGCCGAAGAACCAGTTGATACAGGTTCTGGCCGGCGATGAGGGCAGCACGAATGCGGGCAATCTGGCAATTCTTCCTGGCGACGCGAGCGCGCCTGGCCATGGCTCTGTAACCTTCGCTAAGGATGTCGTGCTGGCCTCTCTGAACCCGCACATGCATTTGCGTGGAAAAGATTTTATATATCGCGCGGTGTATCCGACCGGCGAGTCGGAGATCCTGCTGAACGTGCCGCGCTACGATTACGCCTGGCAGCCGGGCTATCGCTTCGAAAAACCGCTGCAACTTCCCGCGGGCACTCGTCTAGTGATGGACGGCCACTGGGATAATTCGGCGAGCAACCCGAACAATCCCGATGCGGCCGCGACGGTTCACTGGGGCCAGCAGATTTGGGAAGAGATGTTCGGCGGAGGCATCACCTTGCTCGTGCCCCGAGGCACGGACCCAAGAACGTTGGTCAAGAAGGAGAACCTGCGGGGTGCGCCCCCGGTTCGCGCGAGCGCCGCGCAGTGAGGCTGGTCAACCGCAGACTTGTGATGAAAATCGGTGCGGCAACGGTGGCCGGAGCGCTCGTCAACCTGCGCGTTCTCGGTCGCAAGGCGGCGCCAGTGCAGGCACAGACCGCGTTTCAGAGAGCGGTTTTTGACGAACGTTTCGCGGAGTGCCGGGCTTTTGCGGCCGAACTGAACGGCGCAGGCGTCCTCACTTCTGCGATCCTCGGCGATGTTGCCAAGCTGTGGTACTACGATCTCAGAGGGCATCTGAGCAAAGACCCGACGCCGCTTGCCGGGTTGACCGATCGCCCCGCGTTGTTTTGTCTCGAAGAACTCGCGCGCGATGTGAGTATGCGAGTGATCGCTCGAGTGGACCACATCATGGATCCAGACGAGGATCAAAACCGGCATGCCCAGCACACCGCTGTTGGGCCGGTGTCGCTGGTCGCAGCTACCCGCCAGTTAACGACGCAACCTGGATTCGGGCGCACCATGGCTCGGCTGTTGGTCGGCTGCGCAGGTCGAACTTCTCCGGAAAAACCGGACACAGGCCGGGAGGCCTGTGCTACCGATGGGTCCGCGCAAAAACGCACGGGGCCATTTGCTCCGCAAAACAAAGTGGCTCTGGTTTCCTGGATTATCGCCTAGGCAGGTTGATCGCTTGGCGGAAGAGGAGATATCCAAATGGTCTTACCTCCAAATGTAAGCGAAGCGGACTTTAGCCGAGCCCTGGGTGAGTTCCGGTCTGCCGTGGGCGCAAGTTGGGTGTTCAGTTCGGACGAAGACGTGGCGCTCTATCGCGATTCTTACTCCATCTACTGGGGCGAACCGGAAGAGCGTGTGGCCTCCGCGGCTGTGGCTCCCGCCAAAGTTGAGGAAGTGCAACAAATCGTGCGCGTCGCCAATCGCTACGGCATCCCTTTGTATCCGATCTCGACGGGGCGCAACCTCACCTACGGCGGATCGGCGCCCAACATGCGCGGCAGCGTTGTTGTCGATTTGAAGCGCATGAACCGCATCCTGGAGGTCGACGAAAAGAGGGCGTTCGCTTTGGTGGAGCCGGGCGTTTCCTATTTCGATCTTTACCACTACATCCAGGAACGCAACCTCAAGCTGATGCTGGATGTGCCGGACCCAGGATGGGGCAGTCCCATGGGCAACAGTCTGGATCATGGCGCGGGCTATACGCTGGCTGCGTTTCGCGATCACTTCAGCTCGCATTGCGGCATGGAAGTGGTGACGCCGGATGGGGACGTGATCCGTACCGGCATGGGCGCTGTGCCGAACTCGGATAGCTGGCAGGACTTCCACTATGGTGCAGGCCCCAACGTGGACGGCCTGTTTGCGCAATCGAACTTCGGAATCGTCACCAAGATGGGTTTCTGGCTGATGCCCATGCCGGAAGCTTTCTTGTCCGGCACGGTCACTGCGCCGCGCCACCGGGATCTGGATGCACTGGTGCAGGAGGTCAGCTACCTGGAAGATTTGGGCCTGACGGGGATGCCTCAGTATGGCAGCCCCATTGCCCAAGCATCGTTTGGTCCGGGCGCAGGCGCCATGGCAAGCTTGATGCAAAATGGCTGGCCGTCCACCGAAGCGGTGGAACGCTTCGTGACGGCGCAGAAGCTTCCTGCCTGGTCCGTGCAGCTTTATTTTTACGGTCCCGAAGAAACGGTTCGCGCCACCTGGCAAGCCACCAAGCGGCGTTTCGGCAAAGCTATCGCCGGCGCGACGTTTCAGGACGGCGAATTCCTGACTCTGCCCATCCCAAGGGAAAAGGAACCCACGCAATCCGATAAGCCCCGCTTGGGGATTCCCTCGCTCGAAGTGTTCAATATGGTGGCGCGGAATCCGCAGACAGCAGATGACCCCTCAGACGGACACGCCGACCTTTTTGTTACCATCCCGCGCAAGGCCTCGGCCCTTTGGGAGTCGTCACGCATCCTGTTTGAAGCCCACCGGGAGGCGGGCATGCCAGCGCGGCAAAATCCCTTTTCCACGCCCTTCACTTACTATTCGCGCTGTTTCTGGACTGGCACCACGGTTCCCACCTGGCGCGACCCCGCAAAGAATGCACGCAGCCGGGCATTGTTTCAGACAGTGATGGACCGCTGCGCGGAGCATGGCTGGGTCAGCTATCGCACCAACCCCGCCTTTCAGGACCTTCTGGTCAGCAAATATTCTTTCAACAACAACTCCCTGCTGCGTTTTCAGGAAAAACTGAAAGACGGCATCGACCCCAATGGAATCATCGCGCCGGGCCGCTACGGAATCTGGCCGGCAAAAATGAGGAAGAACCGCGCATGAGACAGACGCTCTTTCTGCTCTTGGTTGCTGGTCTTGGCCATTCTGCGCTGGCGCAGACGGTTTCGGAAACCAACGGAAAAGCGGTCTTCGATAAGTGGTGTGCGCCTTGCCATGGAGCCGTGGCGCCCAAAAATGTCATGTTTGGCAATGGCGCTTTAGCCGGCACCTCCGCACTTGCCGTGAAATACAAAGGCAAGCTTCCGGCAGTGCTCGAACAACGCACGGATCTTACGTCGGCCCAGATCAAAACCGTGGTGCGGCGCGGTTTGTACGGCATGCCCATTACACGCAAGACAGAGGTCAGCGACGCGGAACTGGAGGACGTCGTGGCGTACCTGACCCGGAATCGGAAGAAGTAAGGGGTTAAATCGACCTCTTCGCGATTTCTTGTAGCTCTTCCATCGTGAGCGCGATCGGATTCCCTTTCATGCTGCTGGTCTTCACGGCCTTTTCGGCAAGCTCCGCGACATCCGCTTCCCTCACACCGTAAGTCCGGAGCGGCGGAATTTCAAAATGGCGGCAGAGTTTCCCAACCCATTGCGCACCTTCTTCGGCCGTGGCGTGGGGGTTTTCGGTGAGGAGCCTGGCCACCTCGTCGTAACGCTGTAAGGCCCGCCCCTGCGGCTCGCGCGCGCGCAATGCCTGAATGTTGATTGTCATGGCGTGCGGGAGCACGGCGGCGCAGACAGCACCGTGCGGCGCGGGAAACATGCCCCCCACCGGCGCTGCGAATCCGTGGACCGCGCCTAGGCCCGCGTTGGCCAGCGACAGTCCCCCAAGCAGCGCAGCCCAGGACATGGAAGTGCGCGCTTCCAGATCGCTACCGTCATTCCAAGCGCCCGCGAGATCGGTAGCGGCGCGGCGGATGCCTTCCACGCAAAACAGGTCGGTCATGGGATTGGCGCGCACGGAAACGTACGGCTCGATCAGTTGCGTAAGAGCATCGAGCCCCGTGGAAGCGGTAACGGCTCGCGGCAGAGTCACGGTCAGCTCAGGATCGACGATCGCCAGCCGTGGCAGCATGGACGCGCTCCGCAGGCTGGCCTTCACCCGATGCTCCGGTGAACCAAGCACGGCGTTGCGCGTCACCTCCGAGCCGGTTCCCGAAGTGGTCGGCACGGCGATGAACGGCGCGGGCGTACGTTCCAGCGGCTGGCCGCGGCCGATCACTTCGAGATAGTCGAGCGGATCGCCGGGATTGGTGAGCATTGCGGCCAGCGCCTTGCCGGCATCGATCGCGCTGCCGCCGCCGATGGCGATCACCAGGTCGCAGCCTTCCGCGCGAGCGTACGCGGTTCCGCGACGGATCAAGTCAACAGACGGCTCACCGTTCACCGCGAATGGAACCGTGCCCAAGCCCGCGACCAGCGGCGCAGCCCGTTCGCTAAAGGCGCCGGTCACCAGCAGCGCCCGCCGCCCCATCTCTGCGGCCGCGGCGGGCAAGTCGCGCACCGTGCCGGGGCCAAAGAGAATACGGGTCGCGGTGGCGAACTCGAACCGCATCGCCGGGCTACCAGTTCTGGTCGGACGGGAAGATGTTGGAGCAGGCCGTGCGCGTGCGCGATTCGGCAAGCATGTCCGTGACCTTGGCTACCCAGGCGTTGTAGTGGGCCGTCTCGCGGTGGCGGGCCGGGGCGTCGGGACCGCGGTAGGCCTCATAGAGCAGGAAGCGCGTGGGGTCGTCCGACACTTGCAGCACATCGAAGCGCGCCACCCCCGGCTCCTGGATGCTGTTGCGGGCATTCTCGATGGTGGCTTCTTTGAAAGCCTCGACGTGTTCGGGCTTGACGCGCACATTGACCAGGACGATGAGCATAGGTCTATCGTAACGCCGGTGGTCTTGCCACCGGTGCAGTATTGCCGGCGGCAAGACCGCCAGCGTTACCTGCTCCCCGCGCCCGGATAAAAATGCAGGTCCACCGTGTACCCCGGCAGATCCACACGCACAAAATAGCGGACGTCGATGCGCATGCCCTCCGGCGCGTGCACGATCTTCACGTTATCGCTCCGCACCGGAAGCTGCAGATCGTGCGCTTTATCCAGCACCCAGGTCCGCAGAAGATCGTCGGATTTCGCGGCTGTATCCGGGCGCGCGGCGATTTCGCTCACAAAGCTCTGCAGCTCCATGTTGTGAAGGTAAATGGGGGCGAACATGGCGATCAAGACCACCAGGCCCGCCAATACGACGATGGCGGCGCCAATGCGCCAAGGTGCTACGGTTTTCACGGCCGGTGACCGGAGTCTTTACTGGCAGCGCAGAGATCTTCCCACAGATCGTCCGACTGGCTCCATTCCGGGGTTTGCAATCCCGAGATCTGCAGTTCTTCTTCCTTCAAGGTCCCGTGGCCGTAAGGGCAGATGTACTCGATGCGCGGCCGGCCGAATTGCAGCATGCGGCTCCAGGAGCCCGTCTCGACCGGCATACAAAGCCGACGCAGACAGACCCGGCAGCGGCGCCGCTGGTCCCAAACGATCAGGTAGAAGACTCCGGAGCAGAGAACAAACCAACCCAGTAGAGCCAGGTTACCGAGCAGCGCCTGATTGCCAGTTGCCAGCGCCCACAGCTCCGGTGCATCCTTTGGTTTTTGCGGGAACAATGTGGAGAGCAGCCCCAACAAACCATACAACGGCACAGCCGCGGCAATAACCTTGCCGGCGAAATAAGCCGCATAGCGCATACTTGTTAGACTCCCCACTCGGCTACTAGTTTCCAAAAGTCTCGCCCGCGGAAGCAAGCAAAATAAACTATTGCCTAAAGAAATGACGCGCGATAAAGAAAACATTAGCAGGACGCTCGGCCAGGCGGCGCATCAGGTAGGGGTACCAAGCGTTTCCGAAGGGCACATACAACCGCAGGCGATAACCTTGGGCAACCAATTTCCGCTGCAAGTCGCGACGAATTCCATATAACATCTGAAATTCGAAGCGGTCGGCCGCGATCTGCCGTTGTGCGGCGTAGGCTTTGGTCTGCTCGATGATCTTCTCGTCGTGGGTGGCAATGGCCGGAGCGTGGCCCCGGTCGAGCAAAAGTTTCATCAACTCCACGTAATTCCGGTCCACATCGGCCTTGTCCGGGAAGGCCACACCGGCCGGCTCCAGGTAGGCTCCCTTGCACAGACGCACCCGAATCGCGCTGGCATTCAGCCGTTCGATATCCTCCCGGCTCCGGCGCAGGTACGCCTGGATCACGGTACCGACGCATCCGTACTGCGCATGCAGGTCTTCCACCAGGTTGAGGGTTCGATCCGTGTACTCGCTGGATTCCATGTCGATGCGGACGAAGCTCGAGAGGCTGTTGGCGCGCTCGACCAGTTGCGCCACGTTAGCGCGACACTGTTCCGCCGAAAGATCGATCCCGAACTGCGTCAGCTTCAGCGACACATTGCCGCGGACGCCGTTTTCGTGGATGGCGGAGAGGGTGCGGATGTACACGTCGCGCGCGTTGGCCGCCTCCTCCAGCGACGTGACGCTTTCGCCCAGGTGATCGAGCGTGAGCGTAATGCCCTCGGAATTGATGCGCCGCCCGACGGCCAGAGCGGCATCGAGAGTCTTCCCGGCCACGAATCGCGAGGAGAGCCGCTGGGCTAGCCGGGAGTTTTCCACCCATCTTCGCAAGTGCCTCTGGCGCGAGAGGAACAGGAAGAGGCTACGCACGACTTCAGCCTAACACCCTGCACCGTGGGGCAGCGCCATGCGCTGCCAAAGAGGCACGTGACCACAGCAGGGCAGCAGGGCAGCGTGTCAACGCCAAATAGAAGGGTCCTATTCCCTGCCAAGTAGAAATGTCCTGTTCGACGGGTTCGACTGGGGGGTGCGTGGTAGTGTGGATTCGATTCTTCGGGAAGTCGCGCTCCTGGGGA
>Ga0182024_10002034_pt1 | contig 50977 bp, 43 predicted proteins | sample P32metaG_FD_120480 | JGI IMG/M metagenome (GOLD analysis project Ga0182024, IMG submission 120480) | Permafrost microbial communities from Stordalen Mire, Sweden - P3-2 metaG (Illumina Assembly) | ecosystem: Environmental > Terrestrial > Soil > Wetlands > Permafrost | place: Sweden: Stordalen... | reverse complement strand
GTGAGTTCGCACTTCCGCTTGAACCTGCCGTTCGTCTGACGGCAAGGCCGCCCGAAAGATTGTTCCACCTCGTCTTCGAATCCCATGATGGAAGGGCCCTGGTGCCGATTCCGAAGAGAAGCACGAGCCCGTGAGTGACATCGACACTGCAGCGGCGGATAGTCTGAAAGTGCTTGACCCTAAACGGCCGATTAGAGAAGCGGAAGTAAAATCAGGTTATGACGTCCGTCATGACGGACCGTGGCGGGTTGATGATGCCGCCCGGCGCGTGATTCAAGCTCCCGAACAGGAGCCACGAATCATGCGCTACGGACTCGCCGATTATAAATGGACCGCGATCAAGTCGACGCTGCCGAACCCACGTCCCTACCGCGGCCGGCCAGTTCGATGGACAACCCGTTGGGCTTGTTTCTATTTTCGATGCTGCGTCTTTGAAGCAACAATGAACGACATTCGTTGACTCTAGCCGAATTTGCGTAGCGTCACTAATTGGGCAGCGTAAGATTATTGGGGTTTGACGTTCTGGGTCGTTGAAATAACCGTAGCGCGAGTGATGGTAGGGGGAGACGAATATGAAGCCAACCGCAACCTTAGGATCGAGTACTGAACGGTCCGCAGCTCTCTTTGGCGCAGTTCAATTGGGTTTTGTATGCTGCGCGCTCACGCTTGCGGCCGTATTCTCAGTCCCAGGGATAGCGATCGCCGACGAAGGCGGGGTAAGTTTCTGGCTCCCCGGCATTTATGGAAGCCTCGCTGCAACTCCGCTGCAGCCAGGTTGGACGCTTGCCACGACCAATTATTTCGACGTGCTCTCCGCCAGCGGTAACTTGGCGCTGTCCCGCGAGTTCGAGCTTGGCAAGGTTCCCGTGGGCCTGTCGGCCAACATAAATGCCAGCCTTAACTCCATTCTGGATCTCCAGCTCGTGAATCCGACCTATGTGTTCGACACCAAGGTTCTGGGTGGACAGGCGGCTGTCGGGGTGATGGGAATATTTGGTCAAAATACCACCTCTCTGTCGGGCACGCTCTCCGGGACATTGACGCTTCCCGGCGGCGGAAGCATTCCGTTTTCGCGCTCAGACGCCCTGTACGATTCCACTGGGGGTTACGGCGATCTGTACCCGCAGTTCTCGCTGCGCTGGAATTCTGGCGTTGACAATTTCATGACCTATGTGACCGGCGACATACCGCTCGGGCTCTACAACTCGACGAGCTTGGCGAATTTCGGAATAGGTCACGGAGCGATCGACGCCGGCGGCGGCTACACCTATCTTGACGAGAAGGCCGGGCGCGAATTCTCCGTGACGACGGGTCTTACCTATAACCTCATAAACCCGGCGACGAACTACCAGAACGGCGTCGATTGGCATCTGGATTGGGGCGCGTCACAGTTCCTGTCCAAGCAATTTTTCGTTGGCCTGGTTGGCTACGTCTACAAGGAGATCGGTTGCGACAGCGGGTCCGGCGACCGCGTCGGCTGCTTCCAATCCCAAGTTGCCGCCGTCGGGCCGCAGTTCGGCGTGATCTTCCCGGTCGGCGACCACTTGCAGGGGTACATCAACGTCAAGGGCTACAAGGAATTCGCGGCGGAGGACCGGCCCAGCGGGTACAACGCCTGGATCACACTCGCGCTCTCGCCGGCGCCAAAGTCGACCGCCGCAACGTCGTCATCGCAGACTAAGTAGCGGCTTCGAGCCCTTGCCCGTTTCGAAAATGTCTTAGCGGCGCATTCCGAGCGACAATTACAAATGCTGGAACTTCGCGCGGCCGTCGACGTGCCGGAACCGACCTTAAGAATATGCTGCACAGACCTTCTCGGTATGAGTCCCTTCGACTATGCTGCGGTGCGCGCAGATCTGCCAGGACTTAATAGTTGCTCTGTGCTATTTTATATTCCGGACGCGCCACCTTTCGGCGCTCAAATGATGCTTGGGCAGAACACGGGCCAGAAACATGCCCAGCAATGCGCCGCCAAAGACGACCGCAAAAACTAGACCGCCGATGGCCAATGGCTCATCCATCATCTGCAACAGCGAGAGGCATCTGGGTTCGCAGGATAGCAGCAAGGCGGAGGGCGCTGCAACGCCCCCCAGGCACATCAATAGCAGGCGGGTAGGGGGCATATCCGCACACGGCCCTGTTGTAGATGCCCACGCCTGGGCGCACGCGAACACCGCCAGCTTGGTGATGGCTTCTTGAAGCATCCGACGCCCGTAGTACCGCAAAGAGTGCTGTACGTGCTATTCGGCCACCCACCACGCCCTAAACCGTTCATTACTCGTCGATCGACTTTCGTCTGTGCATGACAAGCCGATGTGAGCAATTTTGCTCAGGCGGCCGCCACCAAGGAGCGCATGCGGATATTGGGATGTCGGGCTCGGGAGGGTGCGAAAACAGATCAGTTCTGGCAATACGCCAAAGAGGCGATGCTTTCTGCTAGTGACGCCAACACCGACAAGGACAGACGGGGCCTGCTTGAGCTTGTTCGTATCTGGACGCAAGCGGCATTAGAGGAGCGGCGGTCCTCTAGTAATCACGACTGCCCGGTTGAGGCCGATCCCGCGTATGGCCAACTGAAGCGAGCAATTTGAGTGCCGCTGTGCCACAATCATCGACCTACGGTTTAAGTTTCTCGAAGCGCTCAACAATTGCGAAGCCGAATGTGCTTGTCGCTGCATTCCTTTGTTATGGGCAATGCCAGTCCACAGCTGCAGCAGGCAGCGGGTTTCGTAACGGACAGCAATCGGGACGATGGTTTCGCCAACGCGACCGAGCAGTTTATCATCGATGGCGGTCGTTCGCATCCACGGGTTGAGGCGAAAGCTGGAGGGCGCACGTGGTAGAGCCCGCTCGCGCCGCAACGAAAATCTCGCTTGTCCTAGCCGACGTCGACGGGACGCAACTTCCAATCGGGCCAGAACTGCGCTATCGCGATGAACGTAGAGACAACCAGGCCCAGCAGCGAGCCGAGGTAGGGGACGAAACTTATCACGCCGGCCGCAAAGCCGACCAGAGCGCCATGCTCGAGACCGATCGAATACAACGCAACTGCATAGAACGCGGCGAGGATTAAACAAAGCGCGCCTTGCCCGCGCACGAATCCGCCAATCGTCGTCGACCGCATGCTCCGCAGAACTCCAGCGAGGCTCCGCAGCACGCGGTTCGATGAATTGATCAAGCGTGGTGACTTCATGCGCGCCGAGGTCGAGCCGAAAGCCCGGGCGGTCCGTGCCAAACAGCCGTCCTAACGGCGAAGCCGAGGCCGGCAACCGCGCTGACTAAGGATGACGAGAGTCCGCTTTGGGTCAATCGCTACGCATTCGCGGTTGCAGCTTGACTTCCGCTTAGACCCCAATTGCCGACATATCGCTGCGTCGCGCTGAGGGACGCGAGGGGCCAGCAGCAGACAGACGCGTTTACGCAATCAATTTGAGAAGATCGATTGCGTTCAGCCGTCCGATCTTGGTGCGGTCGCGGGATTCTACGTCGTGGCGCAGAAGCTCGTGCACCGTCGCCGAGCGTCGCGAGCGTCATCACGTCGGGGATAACGAGTCGCCGCGGCAATGAGCGTGACCAGTCCGGGCGGGGCACGGGTTTTGATGCCTCTTACGCAGGACGCAACTATAGGAGCTCTTTACCGCGCAATAACAGTGGGAGTAATCTCGGATTGAGATCGCGCCCCTCGTGCGATCTCAGGCAAGCTCCGTTGAGACCCCCGGCCCGTATTCCCCAGCCGGGGGTCTTTTTAAATTTTTGCGACTTGCCCGAGATGAGCGAACCGGGCCGGGGTGTGTCATCCCGCACCCGGCTCTAACCCGAACCTCAGGGGGCGACCTAAATAGGCTCGGGATGCCGGCGGTCTACTCCGGGGCTGAGCGGGGTCGACACGAAACCGCGGGCCGATCAGTAGCGCGACACGACCGGTCCGCCCCAGTTGAAGCGCCACACCAGGCCGGTAGTGATGGTCTGGGTGTACTTCGTGTTGTTCTCGCCGAAGCCGGTGGGCGCGCCCGTCGCGGTCACGACGATCGGAACATCGACCGCCTGGTATTGGGCGTAGCGATATTCGGTCCGCCAGAACACGCTCGGCAGGAAGCCAAGAGCATATTCCTCACCACCGCCGATGAACCAGCCGTGATAGGTGGTGGCCGGCATGCTGAGCCCGGTCGGGGCCGTCGGCAGCAGCGTGGTGTAGAAGTTGACTTGGTCGAAGCGCGCCTCGGTGTAGCCGGCGTTGAAGTAGGTCAACAGGCCCGGAGTGATCAGATAACCAACCCGAGCGCCCACGCCCCAGGCGCCCGACTGCTTCTCGGTGCCCGACATGGAGATGCCACCAAACAGCAGATCCGGCGGCTCATTGGTGCCATTCAGGTTCATGAAGTCGTAGTCGGCGAAGGCGCCGAACACGAAGCGCGAAGCCTGCACGTCGCAACCCGCGCCGACCCGGCCCATCCAGCCGCGGCCGCCATTGGTGGTGGAGCTGGTGATCGGAACCAGACCCGGATTGGTCTCCAGGTAGTGGTCCTGATTCCACATCCCATAGCCGACCCCGCCGTCGATATAGCAGCCGGTCCAGCTAACGGACGGCGGCGGCGGCGGCGGCGCCTTGAGCGGCAGGTCGGCCGCGAAAGCTGAGCCCGACGCCACTACGAAGCCAGTAAACGAAGCAAGCAGCAGATTTTTCATTGTTGTCCCCTGTTGAGGGACGCGTTTGTGGAAATTTCAACGTCCCAATTGAGTATGAGACTAACTTACTTGTGCCTCGGAATCTGTTGCAGAAAAGCATCAAGCTAGGAAATTCAGATGGCCCGCCGGGCAATACAAAGCGGAGCGCCACGGCGACCTCCGCGCAGTCATCACCGCACGCTGTCGCGTTCCGACACTCCCCGCAGTTTGTCCGCCATGCTGTAGTTCACCGGAAGCGGGTCTGCTTGGCGGCTCGCTCCTCCGTTTCGGCCAATGTCTGGTAATGCTGCGCGATCGTGACGTAGCGTGCTCGAGCCTCGGCAACCAATGCGTTCCGTGCAAGCTGCAAGGAATCGAGGTCGAGTGGCGTATTTTGAAAGTGTTGTTGCCGGTTGAGCGAGAGCCGGGAAAGCGCGGTCGGGGACGGCCGCCCGAGGATAACCGCGCCGTCGCAGTTCGTTGCAGACCGAGGTCTTGCCGGTGCCGGAAACACCTTCGATCAGATAATTTCTGATACCCATTTAAAAGCCACCGTACTCGCCGGCGCGATGCACCTCAGGTTCGTCTAAGGCGATGAAAATATCGCGCCAAGCATTGCCCAACCGGTTTCCACTTCCTTCGCGGCAGCGGCTGCGCGTTCGCTTTCCATCCGGCGCTTATTGAACCCCATGCCCGGCATGGTCGCCGCGGCTCGCGCAGTGAGTCAATCGGGGCCGGTGAACGCGCTCCCCGGGGAACCTAAGCGCGCATTCGGCATTTAATCGTGGATGTAGCGGGGGCGCCCCACACGCCCACAGTTGCCTCCCGGCCCCGGTTTGTGTGCCGGGTCGCATTACAAAAAAGGCGCCTGCACAAAGATTAGAAGCTGCAAAAACCTGGCGCCGACTAGCGCTAAGAACTGTGAGGCCGCCTACCGAGGCGGCCTATCTTTTAGCGAGTACGCCATCAACTTCGGCCATCAGCGCTTTTGTGGTCATGATTGATTGTGTCGTGGCGGCGATGATTTCGTAAATTTCCGCTCTTATTTGCGAGGACCACAGAGTTCGTTGCGCGCGAGAACGAGGATCGCGAATGTCAAGTTTGGTCAACATAACGCGGGGGGTATGATCGGCCACGATGGCACTCCCTTGCCTTACAGGCGGGAGCGCTACTGACTCTCAGCCACCGACGCCTGGGCAAAGCCGCAGCCGGTGGTAGGAGTTAACGTAGCAGGCGCGGCTCCGTTCCGGGTACTGGGCCTTTTTGCCCCAAAAGGGACCGGCCTTGATTTGAAAAGGGACCACTAGGTATGCTGCCCATGTGGGGCCGACTCAATGGAACCTGGCGAAATAGACCGTCACCGCACGCTCCTGCGAGCCTTGCGGCAACGGCTATTGCAAACGGAAATCCTGATCGAAAGAGGAGTCCGCGCCTGTATCGAGGCGCGCGCCCTTCTGAATCGGATCAATTGAATAGATCGCCCTGGATTACCCGGAAGTTACGGCGGCGCTGGGCGGGTGTCGGAGTAGGTTTCGGTCGGAACCGCCTTGCGCGCCACGCGGCCGACAGATGCTGCGGCCGGACGATTACGCTTCTTTCGTCATCGCGCTTGGCAGGCGGCTAAGGCCGCCCTCGGTCCGAGCGTCCGCACGGTCGGCGAGCTTGTCGTAATCGTCGGCCAGCCGACCCATGGCACCCGCCGCTTCCTTATCGAGGAAGCCTTCCGCAAGCACCCGCATTTCCTCGCCGCGGTCGCGCCAGTGCTTGGAATCGTTGATGCTCCGGAGTGTCATGATTCTAACAGTACTCCCATGCGGCGACGTTAGCTAATCAAAAGCGCCGGCTTCCGGTCAAGTCTTTGGCTTTGATCGCTACGGCGTCCGCGTGCCGGCGGTGATCGTGTCGCCCTACGTGAAACCGGGCACGATATTCGGAAAATCAAGCGCGGTGCCGTACGATCACACGTCGATCATCGCAACGCTACGCAAGCGCTTTCAGCTCGGCGACCCGCTGACTGGACGGGATGCGAAAGCGCCTGACCTCGATAGCGTCCTCACGCTGCCCGCACCTACGAATAAGGGTCCGAGGCGGCTCAAGGCGTTGCCTTATGTGCCCTCTCCCAAGACGGCGGCGGTGGCACAAACGAAGCCGCTGAACGCCATGCAAAAGGCGCTGGTCGGTCTGGCGGCGAACTTGCCGGAAACTCCCGGCACAAATCTGCAGGCCCACCTGGCGATGCTCAGGGCCGCGGGACCGAAGGACCCTCCGGCCGCTGCTTTAGCCAGCGTCCACGACGCCAGATCCTATGTGAAGAAGCAGGTGGGGAATTTCTTCCAAAGCAGCGACGTCGCCCATTAGCAAGCGGGTCTTGCGCGCTCGGCGCTACGCCCTAAAGCCGATCGATCGCCGCGAACTTTACTTGGCACAGTCGCACCCCCAGTACTGGATTCAGAGACGTGCCATGCCCGATCCGCTCGAAGTAGCCCTCCGCGATAAGCTCTTGCACGACGCAATTGGTTTGCAGATGAGAGGCCCGCGATTTTCAAGGTACCAAGCCAACCCGTCAGCGGGGCTGTTATACGAAAATTGCCAGGGTTAGTCGTGCCGCGGGTAGTTGAGCGGCTTTTCCACGCCGTCATCTGTATCGCGCAAAAGACCGATACCGCGATTTCAGAGAATATACAGCCAACCGCGAAACGCCCCGGTTACGTGGTTATGATCAAGCTGCAGTCCCGATCGGTGATGTTTACCCCCTCACCCGATCCCGGCATTTCGAGGCAACAAGCGCGCCGGCTATCGCGAGGTGGCTTTTTTACAGTTGTAGGATTGGGTGGAGCGTACCCGCCTCCCTTAGCGTGGCGTACCGCCGTAGCAAATGCAACTTTCTCGCGACCGCTCCAATACTGCTTCGCACTCTGCTCGTTCAGGCGCTGACGTTTTTTGTAAGCGGCGTTGCTATTCGGCATGTATAAAATCCCCGCACGCTCAGCCGAACCTAAGATTGCTGTCTAAGCCAGTTTTAAATCGACCCTTCGCACCGCGTTTTTTGTGTTAAGAAAAGGTGAGTGCCGCTCATAAAATCTGTTGGGGATGAGCTACCAACCTTGACAAGTGCGACCATCTTCGAAGAGCGCGATACATTGCTGCCTCTGCAGCAAGGAAGTGGCCCCCGGTGGCTTCATTCGCTTCTCGCGCGATCATTTGAGGGGGATGCGTGAAGCGTCGCGTCATCGTGGTCAGTGGGGCCGTGGCTTACCGCATGCGGCGGCTCGACGCGGCGCGCGCTCGCGATATCGGGCTTGAGATTCTGACGCTGCCGCTGCTCGCTGCCCGCCTGGCTGGCGGATTTTGTAGGTTGGCCGACCGTGAGCTGCTTGCGCCAGCGATTGCCGGGGCGCTCGCCGGCGGCGGCTTCAAAGAGATCGAAGAAGTTCGAAGCTTGCCCGGAATGGTTCGGGCGGTCATGCAAACGCTGGATCGCGCGTGGACTTCGGACCTCAACCTTGATGCTCTGGCAAATGTGTCGTCGCGGCTCTCAGATCTCGCCCTAATCCAACAACGTGTTCGTGCGGCGTTGCCTCCTGGAGCGATGCTGCCGCAAGACGCGCGCGACGCAGCGCTGGCTCGCATCCAGATCGCACCTGCAGTTTTCGGAAGCGTGACGCTGGATCGGCTTGTTGACGTCGATCCGGTGTGGCGGCCGCTATTAATCACTTTGGCCTCACGAATTGACGTATCGTGGAAGGCGGTCGGCGTGGTCGACCGGAGCTGGTTTTCCGGTGCGGTGGCCGTGATCGAACAGACGACGCCGCAACAGATTGAGGGTGATCTTTGTGCCGATCCCCGCGCCGAAGTGGTCGAGGCGCTGCGATGGGCGAGAGAGCTCCTCAGTCGAGGAGAGATTGCTGCTGTCGATATCGGGATCGTGGCGGCTTCGCCCGCGACTTGGGACGAGCATATGCTGGTGCTGTCGCGCGAGGCAAAACTTCCAATTCATTTCTCACACGGCCTTCCGGCGTTGAGCACGTGGGAAGGTCAAGGCTGCGCGGCGCTGGCGGACATCCTCGTCACGCAGTCCACGTTCGGCCGCCTTGTCGCGCGCGCGGCGTCTGTTCCCGGCGGCGCGGCGTGCATCCTCCGCAGCGAGCCACTCCGGGTCGACCTCTTTTGCGGCTTTGAGCGACGCTCGAAAGGCTTCCGTATCTTCATCCGCGGGCACTTGTTCGACCGGAGGCAGAGGAAGTATGTCGAGCGAACGGCTCGAGCCGAGCGCATCTGCAAGGAACTCAATTTGTTCATCGACAATCCGGACGTAACGCGCGGACTTTTCCGAATGGCGGTAATTGAGCATGCTGTTGCGCATGCTTAGGTCGATGAGCTTTTCCTGCGCCTTTCGAATTCCGTCGCGGACCATTGCTGCCGTTTCAGGCGCAACAGCCGGACGTTGTTCGCCGTCGACAACACGAAATGCAGCGCGCTGACCTGGAGGATTCATCGCTAGCTCCCCTCGTACACCAACGCTCACGCTTCCCTGGGATCTGTTATTTGAAAGGCCGTCGCAACTTTCGACCGTTTCTAATCGATGGCATTTTAACGAGTGCGTCAGCGGGAACCCCCGTCCCCAGCCCACATCCTTTGATTGTAGTTCACAAGCGCAGCGCGACTATCGCAACTTGGGCTGCGGTTGCGGCTTCGCGCTTTGGGTGGTCGGCGATGCGCCCGCGAGCCGGTTCACATTGCCTATGACTTGGTTGGCGTTCCAGGGCGCCCTGGATTCTATGCTACCCATATGAAGCCTAGTACGAGACGACCGTATGGCTCTCAAAGTTTATCTAATTATTTCAATTTGTTATCATGCGCATTCAAGCTTTACTCTGAGCCCGGGCGGCCTGGGTATCGTCCCCGCCGGCATTACGACCGGCGCGCGAGGTGCTTCGCTTAAGCGCGATTGTTTGGCGGCGCGGGTAACGCCCGCGTCCTCCCGCTCGCGTGAAGCGCGGCCTGGGCCGAGTCGCGGCGTTCGCTCGCCGCGACGAGCGCCGCCGCGGAGCGCCGAGAGGCGAGCGCGCCCGCAGCACGGCCGGATGGCAACATCCGATCGTGCGGCGCGGAGAAGACGCAACGCGCCTGTCGGCGCTCCGCCTCCCTCTCTTGTCGGGAGGCCAAGACGCTTGCCGCTTGTTTGCAAAAACCCGGACGCGAATGCGTTGCGGGAATGATCGGTCACGTTCTTACCATCGGCTCGTCCGCCGCGATATCGACGGCAAGCAGGGAGATGCCGTGAGTGAACCGTCACCCCGATCAGGTGCGCCGGCCTTCGGTTGGGCGCCTCATGATGACGCTTGCGCACGCATGACCTGCCACGCGGCGGCCGGATCGTCCGGCGGCACCGAGGACAACAGCGCGCGGGTGTGGGGGTGTTGCGGATCGGCGAACACGGTCTCGACCGGTCCCTGCTCGACGATCTCGCCGCGATACATCACCAGCACGCGGCCGCACAGCTGGCGCACCACCGAGAGATCGTGGGAGATGAACAGCATGGCGAAGCCGAGCTCGGCGCGCAGCCGCGCCAGGAGATTAAGGAGCTGCGCCTGGATCGACACGTCGAGGCCGGAAACGATCTCGTCGGCGACCAGGATTTTGGGCGGCCGGCACAGCGCCCGCGCGATGTTGATGCGCTGGCGCTGTCCGCCCGAAAGTTGTCCCGGCAGCCGCGTGGAAAAATCGGACGGCAGGCCGATCTCGGCCAGCAGCGCGTTGGCGCGGGCGAGCCGTTCGTCCCAGTTCGCGTGCCGGCTTCCGGCTTCCATGACCTGGGTGACGATGCTTGCCACGCGCCGCCGCGGATTGAGCGCCGATTGCGGGTCCTGGAACACCATCTGGATGCCGGCGGCACGCCGCGCATCGGTGCGCGCCGCATGAGCCGTCACGTCCTCGCCGTCGAGCACGATGCGCCCGGCCGACGGTGGTTCGAGGCCGACCAGGAGCTTCGCGATCGTGCTCTTGCCGCTGCCGCTTTCGCCGACCAGCGCCACAAACTCGTTCTCCGCGATGCTGAACGAGGCGTGCTTCACGGCGGCAACTTCCTGTGCGGCGCCGAACAGCGCGCGGCCGACGGCGTAGCGCTTCGCCAAACCCTCGACTTGCAGCAGCGGCCGCTGCGAGGCAACCGGCTCGGCGGTTTGGTGGTGTGCGGCCGCAATATTGTGCGTCGCCTCGGCGTAGAGGCAGGCCGCCACATGACCGGGCGCGATCGTCTTATCCGGCGGTTCGGCCAAGCGGCACCTTTCCATGACCAGCGGACATCGCGGCGCGAAGTGGCAGCCGGACATGGCGTGCAGCCGCGCGAGGCTCGGCATCTGATCCGGCATGACATAGAGCGAGCGGCGTTCGGCGCTCATCGACGGATTGGCGAGCTGCAGGCACCGCGTATAGGGATGCGCGGGAGCGCGCAGCACCTCCCGCGCCGGCCCACGTTCGACCGCGCGGCCCGCATACATCACGATGATCTCGTCGCAGAGCTGCGCCGCAAGCCTCAGATCGTGGGTGATGAAGATGACGGCGGTGCCGTGCGCCTTCTGCATGTCGGCGATCAGCCGGATGATCGGCGGATGCATGGTGACGTCGAGCGCGGTGGTCGGCTCGTCGGCGATGACGAGCCGCGGATGGCTGGCAAACGCCATGGCGATCAGCACGCGCTGGCACATACCGCCCGACAATTGATGCGGGTACTGCGCCAGCATGTCGTCGCCGCGCAGCAGCCGCGCGGCGGCCAGCATGGCGAGCGCATGGGCGCGCCGCTCCTTGCGGCTGCGGCCGCCGATGCGCAGGAGATGCTCGTCGAACTGCCGCCCGATGGTCATCACCGGATTGAGCGCGCTCATCGGCGCCTGCGGGACGAAGGCGATGGCGCGGCCGAGGAGTGCGCGCCGTCGTGCGGCGTCCATGCCAAGAAGCTCTTCGCCCTCGAAGCGCAACGAGCCGGCCGAGATCGCGAAGCCGGGCGGCAGCAGCTGGGCGATGGCGCGCCCGATCATGGTCTTGCCGGCGCCGGACTCGCCGACCAGACCGAGAATTCTTCCCGGCGCCAGATCGAACGACAGCGCTCGGATCGCCGGCACGACGGCATCGCCGATCCGAGCCGTAACCGAAAGGCTTTTGACCTCCAGCGTGCTCACCGTTCAGCGCCCGCCTTCGGCGAGCCGGACGTCGAGCGTGCGGCGCAGCCCGTCGCCCATCAGGTTGAAAGCGCTCACCGTGACGAAGATCGCGATCATCGGGAGCAGCAGGTTCCACGGCGATTGATAGACGTATTGCCGCGCATCGGCGATCATCTGCCCCCAGGCCGCCTGATCCGGCCGCACGCCGAGCCCGATGAACGACAGGATCGCCTCGACCACCACGGCGATGGCCATTTCGAGGCTGACGAGGGTGATCAGCAAGGGCGTCGTCGCCGGCAGCACCTCGCGCATGATGGTCTGCCAATGGGTGAAGCCGAGAAGCCGCGCCGCGGCGACGTAGTTCTGCCTCCTGACGATCAGGACCTCGCTGCGCAGCACCCGGCAGAAGCGCGTCCAGTCGACCAGGACGATGGCGAGGATCACGTTGCGCAGCCCGATGCCGAGCCCGACCATCAGGATCAGCGACAGGATGACCGGCGGGAACGACATCCACACATCGACGGCGCGGCCGATGATCCAATCGACCGCGCCGCCGAAATAGCCGGAAATATGCGCCAGGATCGCGCCGATGATCATGGCGCCCAGCGCGGCGAAAATCGCGACCGTCATCGCGGTGCGCGCGCCGTAGATCAGGCGCGAGAGCACGCAGCGGCCGAGGCTGTCGGTGCCGAGCGGGAACGCCGGATCGCCGCCCTGCGCCCATGCCGACGGCAACAGGATCGAGAGAAGGTTCTGCTCCTGCGGATCGTGCGGCGCGATCAATGGCGCCAGCACCGCGCACAAACCGATGCCGAGGACGAGCGCCAGCGCGATCAAGACCCGGGGCGAGCGCAGCGCGCGGACGAGCGGACCTGCCATCAGCTCACCCGCAATTTCGGATTGAGCACCACATAGAGACTGTCGACCACCGTGTTGATGACGAGCACGACGATGCAATAAGTGAGCCCGATGGTCTGGATCAGCGGCAGGTCGGCGTTGCGCACGGCATCGACCATCAGGTTGCCCATGCCGGGATACGAATAGATCACCTCGACCAGGAGGGTGCCGCTGAACAGGATGCCGAACTGGACGCCGGCGAGCGTCAGCGTCGGCAGGACGCCGTTCTTGAGCGCGTGGCCAAGCAGGATGCGGTTCTCGGAGAGGCCGCGCAGCCGCGCCTGCTGGACGTAATCCTCCTGGTAGATGTCGAACAGGCTCGAGCGCAGCACCCGCATGACCGGCGGCGAGAACGCCAGGCCGAGCGCCGTCGCCGGCAATATCAGGTGCCGCCATGCGCTCAGGAAGACATCGAACCGGCCGATCAGCAAGCTGTCGAGCAACAGGAAGCCGGTGATGTGCGGCGCCGGCAAGCCGGGCGCGACCTGCCCGGTGAAAGGCAGCCAGCGCAGCATCACGCCGAACACGAAGAGCAGGATCAGTCCCCACAAAAACTCCGGAATGGAGAGCAGCAGGATCGAGCCGAGATCGGCGGCAGCCTCAAACACGGTATTGCGCAAGCGGAACAGCAGTAGACCGCCACCGATGCCAAGGATGGCCGCCAGCACCATCGCGAACACGGCGAGCTCGATGGTCGCCGGCAAGGTGGCGCTCACCAGCCCGCCGGCCTCGCGGCGAAAGTGGATGGAGCTGCCGAAGTCGCCGTGCAACGCGTCCTTGAGCCAGATCAGGTATTGCTCCGGCAGCGGCCGATCGAGGCCCATCTCCCGGCGCTTGGCTTCGACTTCCTCGATGGTGGCGTTCGGCGGCAGCGACATCGCCGCGGGATCGACCGGCAGGAGCCGCAGCACGCAGAACAGCAGCGCCGAGACGATCAGCATGATCGGTATGGCCGCAAGCAGACGGCGCGCGATCAGCTTGAGGACGGTGGCGATCATGCTGATCGTGTCGGCACTGCGCCGACAGCGGCGGCACCGGCCGCTGCACCGTCAGCGCATCAGCTCCATTGCAAAGTCTGCGGCAACAGCCAGCCGTTGCCGTACTTGGTATAGGCCAGGTTCTTCTTGCGCACCACCGTCACGACGCTCTGCAGCAGCGGCATGGTCGCGCCGTTCTCGACGGCGTAGCGTTCGAGCTCGCGGTATCCGGCAATTCGCTTTTCATAGTCGGGGACGTTGAACAGGGCGAGCACCCGGTTGCCGATATCCTCGTCCTTCCACGGCGCGAACGGCATTTTCGGATTGAGCTGGTAGCCGGAGAATATCTCCGGGTCGCCGGTCGCATTGTCCCAGCTGTAGAGCGTCGCCTCGGGCAGCTTGGCGCCGCGGTTGAGCTCGAAATATTTGGCGTATTCGATGACCTGAAGGTCCGCGTCGATGCCGACCTTCTTCCACATCTGCACGATGGCGCGCGCGATGTCGTAGTCGCTGGGCCACTGGCCGTTGGTGGTGGCGAAGCCGATCTTCACCGGATTGTCCGGCCCGAAGTTCGATTTCGCCAACAGCTGCCTGGCGAGATCGGGGTCGTATTTGAATTGGAAGTCGCTGAGAAAGCCCGGCGTGCCCGGGGTCGCGAACACCGAGAGCGGCACGGCGGCGCCGCCGTAAAACGCCTTCGACAGGGCGGCCTTGTCGATGGCGTGATGCACGGCAAGGCGCACGTTCTTGTCGGCAAAGGCGAGATCGGCGCGCACCTGGACCAGGATCACGCGGGTGATCGGATTGATCTCGGCGACAAATCCGGGGTCCTGCTCGAAGCGCTGCACCTCGCGCACCGGCACGTTGATGGTGCAATCGACCTGGCCGGACTGTATCGCTGCCACCCGCGCCGACGGATCCTTGATGATTTCAATGGTGACGCGTGCGAGCTTTGGCTTCGGTCCCCAATATTTGTCGTTGCGCTCCAGCACGATGCGCGAATTCAGCTCGTATTCGGCGAGCCGGTACGGGCCGGTGCCGATGGGTTTCTTCAAAAAATTGTCGAGGCCCTCGCTCTCGATGTATTTCTTCGGGACCACATAGCTGCCGAGGAACGCCATCCACTGCGGCATGGTCGGCGCCGGCGAGTCGAACCTCATGGTCGCCCGGGTCGGCGATTCGATGACGATGTCCTGCACCTTCCTCATCGAATTCACGGTATCGATCTTGGCGCCGGATTTGATGCGCTCGAAGAACGTGAAGCGGAAGTCCTCCGCGGTCATCTTGTCGCCGTTGTGGAACGTCACGTCGTCGCGCAGCTCGACCGCCATGCTCATGCCGTCGGCGGCGAGGTCCCAGCTCTTGATCAGATGCGGAATGAGACGCAGTTGCGGATCCTGGTCGATCGGCTGGTCGAACACGGCCTTGAAGACCGGCTGCGCATCCGGAATGAAGCGCTGGTTGGGATCCCATGAGGGAACGTCGTTCGGCCAGCCGACGGTCGCGGCGTCTGAGGCGGCGCCCGCGAGCCGCGCGGAGGCACCAAGGCTTGCGGCCGTACCCAAGGCCAGCCGCAAGAATGTCCTGCGCTCGAGCGACGACGCCATGGATGTGCTCCCTCACTTCGTCACTGCCGGCCCAGCCCGGCCATTATAGCTGCAAATTCCCAGCTGTCCGCTACGCGGGTGCGCCGCGGCGGCGGCTTTTAGGACCTGGTCCGCTCCCTTCGGCTTGGCGATCGAAAGTGCCCGCGGTCACGCCGCGCTCGCGCAGCTTGTACTTCTGCACCTTGCCGTTCTCGGTCATCGGCAGGTCGTCGACGAACTCGACGAAGCGCGGCACGGCGAACGCGGCAAGGCGCGGCCGGCAGAAGTCGATGAGTTGCGGCGCGGTCAACGCGCTGCCTGGACGGCGCACGACGGCCGCCATGACCTCGTCCTCGGCAAGCTCCGATGGCACCGGGAACACCGCCGCATGGCCGACCTCGGGATGGCTCAGCAGCACCTGCTCGACCTCGAAGGAGGAAATGTTCTCGCCGCGCCGGCGGATGGCGTCCTTCAGGCGATCGACGAAACGGAAGTGGCCGTCGGCCTCGCGTACAACGCGGTCGCCGGTATGAAACCAGCCGTCCTGCCAAGCCTCGGCGGTCCGCTCCGGCATGGCGAAGTAGCCGGTCGCGAAGGCGAACTGCTCGCTCGTTCGCACCAGGAGCTGGCCGGGCTCGCCCGGCGCGACATCGTTGCCGCTCGGGTCGGTGACGCGCGCCTCGAAGCCGTCGCGGGCGGTGCCCATGGTGCCCGGCCGCACCTCGGCGATGCTGCTGGCGAGCACGAAATTGGTCTCGGTCGAGCCGTAGCCGTCGATCAGATCGATGCCGGAGCGCTCGTGGAACGCGACGTGGAGATTGGCGGGAACGCCGGGCGCGAGCGCGCAGCGCACCTTGTGGCTTCGTTCTTCCGGCGAAGGCTCCCTGGACAGCAGGATCGGCACCATTGCGCCGAGCAGGTAAGTCACGGTCGCGTCGTGATCGATCAGGGTCGGCCAGAATCTCGAGGCGGAAAAGCGCGGCTCGGCGATGAGCGTCGAGCCGGACAGCAAGGCTTGGTAGAAGGCCCCGAGCGCGTTGCTGTGGAACAGCGGCAGGGTCGTGCACAGCACGTCGCCTTCGCGGATGTCCAGGTTGCGCACGCTGTTGAGGCCCCACCAGAAATATTGCGCCTGCGGGCAGCACACGCCCTTCGACGGTCCGGTGGTGCCCGACGTATAGAGGATCGCGCCGGTCTGTCCGGGCTCGATGTCGCCCGCGGCCGCCTCCTCGCCGGGCGGCGGCAGGGCGGTGACCGGGATGTGGTCGAGCAAGGCGGTGCGGCCGCCGCCGATGAGCCAGATCCGCTCCAGCGCGACCTTGTCGAGATCGAGGACGCCGAGCGCGTCCAAGAGCGGCGCCTCGATCGCCAGCAGCCTGGCGCCCGAATTGGTCAGCATGTGCTGAAGCTGCGGCCCGCGCGCGGCGACGTTGAGCGGGACCGCGATGGCGCCGAGCCAGGTGCAACCGAGATAGACCTGGAGGAATTCCGGGCGGTTGGAGCACATCAGCGCGACCCGGTCGCCGGGACGCAGGCCGGCCGCAGCGAGCGTGCCGGCAAAGCGCGCCGCGTTGGTGCGCGCATCGTCGAAGCTCCAGCTTTGATCGCCCGCGGCGAACAGCCGCCGGTCGCCATAACGGCGTGCCTGCGCTTCCAGCATGGCCGGCACCGTGCGCGTGGCAAGCGGAAATGCGGCGAGGATGTCGGCGGCGGTCATCGGCGCTTCTTCTTGGCGCTGACGGTCCTGCGCTTGCTCGCATTTTTTTTGCGCGCGGGCGAGGGCGCCGGCTGCGGCACGAGCGCAATCACGCGCAACGGGCTGCCGCTGCCCTGCTTAATCTTGAGCGGCGCCGCGATCACGACCGCGCCGGTTGCCGGCAGCAGATCGAGATTGGTCAGGCACTGCAGGCCGTAGCGCCCGGAGCCGTGCATGTAGTAATGGCACGGATACGGTGGCCTGAGATGGAAGGCCTGTCCGGCGTCGGTGCCGATTGCCTCCGAGCCGAAACCCAGCACCTGGCGCTCGTCAACCAGGAAACGCACCGCATCGGGATCGGGTCCCGGCGTGTGCTGGCCGGTCTCATCGAGGTTCTGATACTCGACCGGATCGGTGCGCTTCGACCAGTCGGTGCGCATCAGGATCCAGGCGCCGCGCGGAATGCGGCCGTTCTGCCGCTCCCACCGGCGCAGGAAATCGACGGTCAGCAGGAAATCGGCGTCGGCGGCGGCTTGCCGCGAGCAATCGAGCACGCAGGCCGGCGCGATGAAATGCGCGCCCGGAATCGTATCGGTGCTGTTGTCGGGCAGATGCCGACCGGAGATCCAATGGATCGGCGCATCGAAATGCGTTCCGGTGTGCTCGCTGCAGGAAAAATTGTTCCAGTACCAGCCCGGCCCGCGATCATCGTAGCGCGAGGCCTCTTCGATGCGGAACGGCCAGGCCTGTCCCATCTCCGGCGGCAGCACGATCTGGGGGAAGTCGGGCGACAGCGTCTGCGTCAGATCGACGATGCGGATGCGTCCGGCGGCGAGTCCGGCGACCAATTGCGCAAGAACCGGGTCACTCATCGCTTGGTCCTCGAAAGATTGCTCCGCACAATGGATTACCTCGCCGCCGCAAGCTCGCGCTCCAGCGCCTTCGGATTGTCGCGCCACCGCTCCAGCCATTCCTGGGCGATGTCGCCGGGAAAAATATCCTCGGCACCGCCGCGCAGCGCCTCGACGATGTCGCCGGCGAGCCGCGCCGGCGCGATCTTCGGCGGCGGCAGCAGTTGATTCCACTCGTCGTCGATGGGCCCGGGAAACACGTTGATGACGCGCACGCCCGCGCCGCTCAATTCGGCGCGCAGGCATTGCGCGAGCGACAGCGCGGCGGCCTTCGAAGCCGAGTAGGTGCCGTGCGGCGGAAAATTCGACAGCGCGAAGATCGAGAGCAGGTTGACCCACGCCACCGCGCTCGACTGGCCGTCGGCGCCGCGCGCGCGCATCGCCGGCGCGAATTCCTGAGCGAGCCGCAGCAGGCCGAAATAGTTCACGTCCATCTCGGCGCGGGCCGTCTCGACGCCGTTGCGCGCGGCGATGCCGGTGTTGCGATGATGGTCCGCCGTGTTGATGAGGATGTCGACGCGTCCGCCGATCTCGCCGGCGGCGTCCTTGACGGCGCGTGAATCGGTGAGATCGAGCGGCAGCAGCGAAACCTGCGGGATCGAAGCCAGGAGCTCGAAGCCCGGCGCCTTCTTCCAGGGCTCGGCGTATCCCGCCCACACGATGTCGGCGCCGGCAGCGGCGAGCGCCGCGGCCAGCGCCTGGCCGAGCGGGGTCTTGGCGTCAGTGATCAGGACCTTGCGGAATCTCGGATCGCAGGTCATCTCGCGAAGCTGGCGGTCATCGGCCATGTTCGGGGTGTCCTTCTCCGGAATTGCCGTGAGCGCGGCCTGGCCGGCGTGATCGAGCGCAGCGCGCACGCGCACGCGCGACGGTGCAGGCTCGCAATCGCCGTGCAGGTGCGCGACCACGACCGGACCGCAATCCAGCCGCACGAGGCCGAGCCGCCACGGCATGCGTTCGCGATAGAACAGCTCGTTGCTGTGCCGCAGCAGCGTTTCCGAAAGCAGTTCGCCGGCGCCGTCCTGCTCGCGCCAATCGAGCCGCGACGACAGGCAGGCCAGGCAGGCTTCGCGCGGCGGATACTGCACCGCGCCGCAGTCGCGGCAGACTTGCAGTTCGAAACGGCCGCGGGCCGCGCCCGCCGTGAGTCCGAGAGCGACCCGGCTGCGTCCGCCCGGCGGTAGCGTCGGGACGCGCGTGCGCAGGATCGGATTCTTGCGCGGCGGCCGCACCAGGGGTCGCGTCACGACGGCCCTCCGCGCGCAGCCAGGAGCGCGGCGCCGCTGCACAGGCCGCGATCGTAATTGATCATGCCGAAGCCGCTGGCAAGGCCTGTTCGCGCGCCGGCGACGGCGCCGCCGAGGGCCTGACCGGTCAGTTGCCGAACGATCTCGACAAGTCCGAGAAAGCCGCCGGCGGCGCCCGCCTGACCGACCGACAACTGGCCGCCCGAGGTGTTGACCGGAAACGATCCGCCGACGCCAAAACTGTGCCGGCGCACAAAGTCCGGGGCTTGCCCCTTTTCGCAGAACCCAAGGTCTTCCATTTGCATCAGGCTGATCACCGGATAGTCGTCGTAGGTCGCGAGCACGTCAACATCCTGCGGCCCAATGCCGGCGTGCGCGTAAAGCTCGTCGCGATCGAGCGCCCAGCCGCCGCGATACTGGATCGGGTCGTCCGGAAAAGCATTATGCCGCTCGATGGTCGAGAGGATTCTTGCGTAGGGCAGGCCGAGCTCTTCGGCGTCGGCGCGGCTCAGGACCAGGAACGCGTCAGCGCCGGCGCACGGCATGACGCAGTCGAACAGCCGCAGCGGGTCGGCGATCGGGCGTGCCGTGAGGTACTCTTCAAGCGTCAGCGGCTTCTTCATCAGCGCATGGGGAAATTGCAGCGCGTTGTCGCGCTGCGCCACGCAGAGCTTGCCGAAGTCCTCGGGTTTGGCGCCGTAGCTGCGCATGTAATGGGCGGTCAGGAAGGCAAAGCTCGCATTGGCGCCGCCCGAGCCATAGGGATAGACGGCATCGCGCGCAAACTGGCTGAAGGTCGCGAGATTGAGGCGGAACGAGTCGGTGTGGTTGGTGTCGCCGGCGATGCAGGCGACCGCCTGCGCGTCGCCGTTCTGCACCGCTCGCGCGGCGCGGCGCAGCGCGACGATGCCGCAGGCACCGCCCATCGGGATATGGTCGAGCCAGCGCAAGGTGACGCCGAGATGCTGGGTCAGGCCGACCGCGGTGTCGGGCGCGAGCGTGAAGCTCGACACGCACAGCCCGTCGATCTGATGCTTGCCGAGACCGGAAACCTTCAGCAGCTCGGCCAGCGCCCGCGCCAGGAACCAGTGCGCGCCGCGGATCGAGTGGCGCACATACGGCACCGTCACGGGGACGGCGATGACGACGTCGTCATAGGCGGCGCGCGGGCGTTTCATGGCTTAGCCATACCACGCGGCGCGGCCGCCCTTGGAGCGGGGCAAAGAAGGCATATAAATACTTTAAGCCTATAAATTTTATGTTTGCAATATCTCCTCGAATGTGCATGCTGGCCCGCAGAATCCAGTCAGGGAGCCGGCGGATGCGTGCGGCAGTTCTCGGCGGTGGACCGGGCGGCCTGAATTTCGCGATCTCGCTGAAATTGCGCGATCCCGCGCACGACGTGCTGGTCATCGAGCGCAACCGGCCCGGCGATACGTTCGGCTGGGGCGTCGTGCTGTCGGACGAGACGCTGCACAAGCTCGAAACCAACGACCCGGTGAGCGCCAAGGCCATCAACGAATCCTTCGCCTATTGGGACGACATCGCGGTGCACTATCGCGGCGCCGTGGTGCGCTCGGGCGGCCACGGCTTTTCCGGCATCAGCCGCAAGCGGCTCCTCGCCATCCTGCAGGAGCGCGCGCGCGCGCTCGGCGTCACGATCCGGTTCGAGACCGAGGCCGAACCGGTCGAAGCCTATCGCGATTACGATCTGATCGTCGGCGCCGACGGCGCCAATTCCCGGGTGCGTGCCGCGCGTGCCGACGTGTTCCAGCCGGACATCGACGTGCGCGCCTGCAAATACACTTGGCTCGGCACGCACCAGAAGTTCGACGACGCCTTCACCTTCATCTTCGAGGAGACCGAGCACGGCTGGATCTGGGCGCACGCCTATCAGTTCGACGCCGATACCGCGACTTTCATCGTCGAATGCTCGGAGGCGACCTGGCGGCGCATCGGCTTCGAGCGCATGACCACCGAGGAAACGATTGCGGCCTGCGAAGGAATCTTCGCCCGCAATCTCGGCGGTCACGCGCTGATGTCGAATGCGCGGCATCTGCGCGGCTCCGCGTGGCTCAACTTCAACCGCGTGTTGTGCGCGCACTGGAGCCACGACAACATCGTGCTGCTCGGCGACGCCGCGGCCACCGCGCATTTCTCGGTCGGCTCGGGCTCGAAGCTCGCCATGGAAAGCGCCATTGCGCTGGCGAACTACGTGGCGAGCGAGCCGACGCTCAAGGACGCCTTCGTCCGCTACGAGAGCGAGCGCCGCCTCGAAGTCCTGCGCCTGCAGAACGCCGCGCGCAACTCGACCGAATGGTTCGAGGACATCGAGCGCTACCTGAATCTCGACCCGGTGCAGTTCAACTATTCGCTGCTGACGCGCTCGCAGCGCATCAGCCACGAGAACCTGCGCCAGCGCGACGCGCGCTGGCTCGACGGCGCGGAGAAATGGTTCGAGGAGCGCGCCACCGGGCGGCGGCCGAATATTTCGCGGCCGCCGATGTTCGTGCCGTTCCGGGTGCGCGGCATCGAGCTCAAGAACCGCGTCTGCGTGTCGCCTATGGCGCAATACAAGGCCAAGGACGGCACGCCGAACGACTGGCATTTCGTCCACTATGCCGAGCGCGCCAAGGGCGGCGCCGGCCTAGTGTTCACCGAGATGACCTGCGTCTCGCCAGAAGGCCGCATCTCGCCCGGCTGCACCGGGCTCTACCGCGAAGAGCATGAAGGGGCGTGGCGGCGCCTGGTCGACTTCGTGCACGCGGAGACCGAAGCCAAGATCGCGATCCAGCTCGGCCATTCCGGACCGAAAGGCTCGACCCAGCTCGGCTGGGAGGAAATGGACGCGCCGCTGCCGCGCGACAACTGGCCGGTGGTCGGGCCATCGGCGGTGCCTTGGAGTCCCGAGAACCAGATGCCGCGCGAGCTCAGCCACGCCGACATGGACAAGATCCGCGAAGAGTTCGTGCGCTCGGCCGAGATGGCGGCCCGCATCGGCTTCGACTGGCTCGAACTGCACTACGCCCATGGCTATCTGATGTCGTCCTTCATCACGCCGCTCACCAACAGGCGCACCGACGAATACGGCGGCAGCCTCGACAACCGCATGCGCTTTCCGCTCGAAGTGCTGCGGGCGGTGCGGCGGGTCTGGCCGGACGAGAAGCCGATGTCGGTGCGCATCTCGGCGCATGACTGGGTCGGCCGCGACGGCGTGCAGCCGCAGGACGCGGTGGCGATTGCGCGGCTGCTCGCCGAGAACGGCGTCGACCTTGTCGACGTGTCGGCGGGCCAGACCTCGAAGCGGGCGCAGCCGGTCTACGGCCGCATGTTCCAGACGCCGTTCTCCGATCGCATCCGCAACGAGGCCGGCGTCGCCACGCTCTCGGTCGGCAACATTTTCGAGCCGGACCACGTCAATTCGATCCTGATGGCGGGGCGCGCCGATCTCGTCTGTCTGGCGCGTGCCCACCTCGCCGATCCCTATTGGACGCTGCATGCGGCGGCCGACCTGCATTACACCGGCGTGAACTGGCCCAAGCCGTATTGGTCGGGGCGCGACCAGCTCAATCGCCTCAAGGCGCGCACCGAAGCGCCGATCGGAAAAGTCTGATGGGCGCGCTCGACGGACGGCATGCACTGATCACCGGCGGCGGCAGCGGCATCGGCGCCGCCACCGCGCGCGCTCTGGCGGATGCCGGCGCCGCCGTCACGGTCGCCGGCCGGCGCAAGGCGCCGCTCGAGGAAATCGCGTCCCGCCTGCGCAAGGGCGCGATCGTCGTCGCCGACGTGACACGCGAGAGCGACTGTGCGGCGATGGTCGCGGCGGCGCGCGCCGCGCATGGGCCGATCGACATCGTCATCGCCAATGCCGGCGCCGCCGAGAGCGCGCCGTTCGCCAAGATCGACCGCGACCATTGGCAGCGCATGCTCGATGTTAATCTCACCGGCGCCTTCCAGACCGCCAAGGCGGCTTTGCCCGATGTCACGCGGGACGGCGCTGCGGACGACCTGCGCCGGATCGTCTTCATCGCGTCCACTGCCGCGCTCAAAGGCTATGCCTATGTGGCGGCCTATTGCGCGGCCAAGCACGGCGTCCTCGGTCTCGCTCGTGCGCTGAGCGCGGAGCTTGCGGCCAAGGGCGTTACCGTGAATGTGGTCTGTCCGGGCTACACGGACACGCCGATGGTCGAGGCGTCGGTCGCAGCGATCGCCGCCAAGACCAGGCGATCGCCGGACGAAACGCGGGCGCAGCTTGCCGCCGACAACGCCCACAATCGGTTGATCGCGCCGGAGGAAGTCGCACACGCCGTGCTCTGGCTATGCTCGCCGCAAGCGGCCTCGATCAGCGGCCAGGCCATCGCCATCACCGGAGGTCAAATATGAGTCTCGCGGTGAAATCCACGCCGCGGGCGCCGGCGCGTCCGCCCGGCAAGCAGCGCCTGCGGCTCTGGCTGCGGCTGCTGCGCTCGACTCGCGCCATCGAGTCCGATGTGCGCGCGCGGCTGCGCCTGCAATTCGCGATGACGCTGCCGCAGTTCGACGTCATGGCGGCGCTCGCGCGCAAGGAAAGCGGCATGACCATGACCGAGCTGTCGCGCATGCTCATGGTCTCGAACGGCAACGTCACCGGCATCGTCGACCGCCTGGTGACGGAAAAATTGGTGCTGCGCCAGGCCCCGGCCGAGGATCGCCGCTCCTTCGTGGTGCGGCTCGCGCCAAAAGGCGTCGCGCAGTTCGCGCTCATGGCCAAGGCGCACGAGGAATGGATCAACAGGCTTCTTTCCGATTTCGACGGCGATGAGGCCGAAATCATGATCCGGCACCTCGACGGCCTGGCCGGCCGGGTGCGCAACGGAGGATCGCAGCCGTGAGCATGGCGAATTTTTGCCCCGAGCACTTCAACTGGCGCATCGACGGCGATGTCGCGGTCATCAGCCTCAAGCGGCCGGAGCGCAAGAACCCGATCACCTTCGCGTCCTATGCGGAATTGGGCGACACGTTCCGCACGCTCCGCGACGCCGATGACGTCAAGGCGGTGGTGTTCGGCTCGAACGGCGGCAATTTCTGCTCGGGCGGCGACGTGCGCGACATCATCGGGCCGCTGCTCGACCGCGACATGAAGGGCCTGCTCGCCTTCACCCGCATGACCGGCGACCTCGTCAAGGCGATGCGTGCCTGTCCGCAGCCGGTGATCGCGGCGGTCGACGGCGTCTGCGTCGGCGCCGGCGCCATGATCGCGCTATTCTGCGATGTGCGCTTCGGCACCCCGCAGGCCAAGACCGCTTTCCTGTTCACCCGGGTCGGGCTCGCCGGCTGCGACATGGGCGCCTGCGCCATGCTGCCGCGCGTCATCGGGCAGGGCCGCGCCGCCGAGCTGCTGTTCACCGGCCGCACCATGAGCGCGGAGGAGGGCGAACGCTGGGGTTTCTTCAATCGCCTGCTGCCGGGCGGCGAGCTTGAGGCCGAGGCGATCGCCTTCGCGCGCAGCCTGACGCAGGGGCCGACCTTCGCACACATGATGACCAAGACCATGCTGGCGCAGGAATGGTCGATGACGCTCGACCAGGCCATCGAAGCGGAAGCGCAGGCGCAGGCGATTTGCATGCAGACCGAGGATTTTCGCCGCGCCTACGACGCCTTCGTCGCCAAACAGACGCCGCGCTTTGCCGGAAACTGACGATGCGGGACCGCAGCTATCTCAACTGGCCGTTTTTCGAGGAGCGCCACCGCGCGCTCGCCGAAAAGATCGGCGGCTGGGCGGGCGGCCATCTCGGCGACATCGATCATCACGACACCGCCGCCGCCTGCCGCAAGCTGGTAGCGCGGCTGGGCGAGGACGGCTGGCTCGCGCTGACGGCGCCCGGCGAGGACGGCGAGCGTCTCGATGTGCGCACGCTGGCGCTCGTGCGCGAGACGCTGGCGTCGCATTCCGGGCTCGCCGATTTCGCCTTCGCCATGCAGGGACTGGGCGCCGGGCCGATTTCGCTGTTCGGCGACGCCGCGCACCGCCAGACCTGGCTGCCCAAGACGCGAAGCGGGCAGGCAATCGCGGCGTTTGCTCTGACCGAGGCCGCCTCTGGGTCCGACGTCGCCAACGTCGCGATGACGGCGCGCCGCGACGGCGCGCAATATGTGCTCGATGGCGAGAAAACCTGGATTTCCAACGGCGGCATTGCCGATTTCTACGTGGTGTTCGCGCGCACCGGCGAAGCGCCCGGCGCGCGCGGCCTGTCGGCGTTCATCGTCGCAGCCGACACGCCCGGTCTTAGCGTGGCCGAAGAGATTGCCGTCATCGCGCCGCATCCGCTCGCGCGCCTGCGCTTCGAGAACTGCCGCGTGAGCGCGGCCGCCATGGTCGGCAAGCCGGGCGAGGGCTTCAAGATCGCGATGGCGACGCTCGACGTGTTCCGCACCACGGTCGGCGCGGCGGCACTCGGCTTTGCCCGCCGCGCCTTGGCCGAGACGGTGAAGCGCGCATCCACGCGAAAGCTCTTCGGCGCGCCGATGAGCGAGCTGCAGATGGTGCAGGGCCACCTCGCCGACATGGCGCTCGAGATCGACGCCGCCGCGCTCCTCGTCTATCGCGCGGCCTGGACCAAGGATGCGGGCGCCGTCCGCATCAGCCGCGAAGCGTCCATGGCCAAGCTCTACGCCACCGAAGCCGCGCAGCGCGTCATCGACACCGCGGTGCAATTGCACGGCGGCGACGGCGTGCGCTGCGGCCATCCGGTCGAAACCCTCTATCGCGAAATCCGGGCGCTGCGCATCTACGAAGGCGCCTCCGATATCCAGAAGATCATCATCGCCCGAAATGTCCTGTCGGAACTTGCGGAGCATTAGATGGCAAGAGTAGCTCTCGGTCCGTCCGCTCACGTTGATACGTTCGCCCGCGACAACCTTCCGCCGCCCGAGCTATGGCCCGATATCCCGCTCGAGCGGCCGGAATTCCAGTATCCGGAACAGCTCAATGCCGGGGTTGAGCTCACCGACCGCATCGTGGAAAAGGGCTTTGGCGACCGCGTGGCGCTGATCGGCAACGGCCGCCGCCGCACCTACAAGGAACTGGCCGACTGGTCGAACCGCCTCGCCCATGCGCTGGTCGAGCATTACCGGGTCAAGCCCGGCAACCGCGTGTTGATCCGTTCTGGCAACAACCCGGCGCTGGTCGCGGCCTGGCTCGCCGCCACCAAGGCCGGCGCGGTGGTGGTCAATACGATGCCGATGCTGCGCGCCGGCGAGCTTGGCAAGATCGTCGACAAGGCGGAGATCGCGCTCGCCTTGTGCGACAGCCGCATCGCCGACGAACTGGTCGCCTGCGCCAAGGACAGCCGCTTCCTCAAGCAGGTGGTGAGCTTCGACGGCACCTCGAACCACGACGCCGAGCTCGACCGCATCGCGCTCGACAAGCCGGTGAAGTTCGACGCCGTGCCGACCGGGCGCGACGACGTGGCGCTGCTCGGCTTCACTTCGGGCACCACCGGGGAGCCCAAGGCGACCATGCATTTCCATCGCGATCTTCTCATCATCGCCGACGGCTATGCGCGCGAAGTGCTGCGGGTGACGCCGGACGACGTGTTCGTGGGCTCGCCGCCGCTCGCCTTCACCTTCGGCCTGGGCGGACTTGCAATCTTCCCGCTGCGTTTCGGCGCCACCGCGACGCTCCTGGAAAACGCAACGCCGGCCAATATGGTGCAGATCATCGAGACCTATAAGGCGACCATCTGCTTCACCGCGCCGACCGCCTACCGCGCCATGCTGGCCGCGATGGACCAAGGCGCCGATCTGTCCTCGATGCGGCTCGCCGTCTCGGCGGGCGAGACCCTGCCGGCGGCGGTGTTCGAGGAGTGGACGCGCAAGACCGGCAAGCCGATCCTCGACGGCATCGGCTCGACCGAGATGCTGCACATCTTCATCACCAACCGGGTCGGCGACGCCCATCCCGGCGCCACCGGACGGCCGGTGACCGGCTACGAGGCCAAGATCGTGGACAACAAGATGAACGACGCCGCGCCCGGCGATATCGGCCGGCTCGCGGTGCGCGGGCCGACCGGCTGCCGCTATCTCGCGGACAAGCGGCAGAGCGCCTACGTGCACGATGGCTGGAACCTCACCGGCGATACTTTCATGCAGGACGCCGAGGGGCGATACCATTTCGTCGCGCGCGCCGACGATATGATCGTGTCGTCGGGCTACAACATCGCCGGGCCGGAGGTCGAGGCCGCCCTGCTGCGGCATGCCGATGTCGCGGAATGCGCGGTGATCGGGCTCCCCGACGAGGAGCGCGGGCAGATCGTGGCCGCCTTCGTCGTCCTCAAGTCGGGCATCGCCGGCGATGCGCTGTGCGTGAAGCGGCTGCAGGATCACGTCAAGGCGGTGATCGCGCCCTACAAGTATCCGCGCGCGGTGAGCTTCGTCGAGGGCTTGCCGAAGACCGCGACCGGCAAGATCCAGCGTTTCAGATTGCGGCACTCGTGATCGCCATGAGCACCAGCGAGCTGACGTTCCTGCACCCCAAGAGCTGGAAGCCGGCGAAAGGCTACGCCAATGGCGTCGCCGCCACGGGGCGCCAGGTTTTCATCGCCGGCCAGATCGGCTGGAACGAACGCGCCGAGCTTGTCAGCAGCGATTTCGTCGCGCAGGTCGAGCAGGCGCTGCTCAACGTCATCGCGGTGCTGGCCGAGGCGGGGGGCAAGCCGAGCCATCTGACGCGGCTGTCCTGGTTCATCACCGACAAGCCGGCCTATATCGCGCGGCAGAAGGAAATCGGCGCGGCCTATCGGCGCGTCATCGGCCGCCATTTCCCGGCGATGACTCTGCTCGTCGTCGCCGACCTGCTGGAGCAAGGCGCCAAGGTCGAGATCGAGGCGACCGCCGTCATCCCGGCATAGCGTGGCGGATCGCGCATTGCGATTGCGCGCGGCGCCGTGCTCTAATCGCGGCGCGTGATCGTTTGGTTTTCCGGCGAAGCGTTGGGCAAGAAGGGGCAAATAACATGCGTCGTGCACCGACTACAGCCTTTGCAGCATGTGTGCTGGCGTTCGCCGCCGGCGGCGCGTGCGCGCAGGAGGTGACGCTCAAAGGCATCACCGCGTTCGCCGAACAGACGTTCTACTCGCGCGGCTTTGAGAAATTCATCGCCAAGGTCAATGCCGACGGCAAGGGCGTCATCCAGATCAATTACATCGGCGGACCCAAGGCGATGCCGCCTTTCGAGGTCGGCAACGCGCTCAAGACCGGCGTGGTCGACATCGCCAACGATACCGGCGCCTTCTACACCAACCTGATGCCGGAGGCGGATGCCTGGAAGCTGACCGAGCGGCCGATGTCGGAAATCCGCAGCAACGGCGGCTACGACTACATGGCAGGGATTTACGACCAGAAGCTCAATGCCATCCTGCTGGCGCGCCATATCGACGACAATCCGTTCCATCTCTATCTGAACAAGCCGATCACTAAGCCGGATTTGACCGGGCTCAAGCTGCGCATCACGCCGGTCTACCGCGATTTCTTCCACGCGCTCGGCGCGACGGTGGTGCAGACCGCGCCCGGCGAGGTCTATACCGCGCTCGAGCGCGGCGTCGTCGACGGCTACGGCTGGCCGATCACCGGCATCTTCGATCTGGGCTGGCAGGAGAAGACCAAGTACCGGGTCGATCCGGGCTTCTACAGCGCCGAGGTGAGCATCCTCATCAACAAGAACACCTGGGCGAAGCTTAACGACGCGCAGAAGAAGGTGATCGCCGATGCCTCGGCCTGGCTCGAAGGGCAGGCCCAGGACACCGCAAAGGAGAACGCGGTCGATGCCCAGCGGCAGAAGGACGCCGGCATCCAGGTGATCTCGTTCACGGACGCCGACGCCAAGCTCTATCGCGACAAGGCGTACCAAGCCGGCTGGGCCGGCGTCATCAAGCAGAGTCCCGAGGCCGGCCCAAAACTGCAAGAATTTTTCGCCAAGCCGCATTAGCTGCGCGGATCGCCCGGCATGGACGCGTTGTCGGCCTCCTTTGGTTGGCTGCTCGAGCGCCTGATGGGCGTTGCGTGCCTGCTTCTCCTCATCATGACGCTGCTGATCGGCGCCGACGTCGTCACGCGTAATCTCGGGCTCGGCGGCATACCGTGGAGCAACGAGGCCTCTGAGGACATCATCTACCTGATCACGCTGTTGTCGGCGCCATGGCTGCTGCGGCAAGGCCGGCACATCCGCGTCGATATCCTGCTGCGCGCCCTGCCGCCGCGCATCGGCTGGCTGCTGGAATGGGCCAGCGATACTCTTGGCCTTGGCTGCTCGCTGTATTTCGTCTGGTACGGAACGCGCGTGCTGGTCGAGAGCTACGCGGCGGGCGCCGTTTCGATCAAGACGCTCGTGATGCCCGAATGGTGGCTGTTGTGGCCGCTGCCGGCGGCATTTCTGCTGGTTGCGATCGAGTTCGTCTTTCGCATGCGGCGTCTCACTCTTTCCGAGCGGGCGCCACGCAGCGACGCGGTCTCGGCATCATGACGACCCGCGCTTGCCGCCCGCCCAAGGACCGCTGAGATGGGCTGGCAACTCTCGGCACTGCTGCTCCTCGGCGGATCGACGGTGCTGCTGTTCCTCGGTCTGCCGGTCGCGCTTTCATTCGTGACCATCAATATCGTCGGCGCCTGGCTCTATCTCGGCGGCGAGCCCGGTCTCACGCAGATCGCGCGCAACAGCGTCGTCTCGGTGATGAGCTTTTCGCTGACGCCGATCCCGCTGTTCATCCTCATGGGCGAAATCCTGTTCCATACCGGCCTCGCCATCAACGTGATCGACGGCATCGAGCGGCTAATCCGGCAGGTGCCGGGGCGGCTGGCGGTCGTCGCCGTCGTCGCCGGCACGATCTTCTCGGCGATATCCGGCTCGACCATTGCCACGACCGCAATGCTCGGATCGCTGATGCTGCCGATCATGCTGGCGCGCGGGTATCATCCGACCATGGCGACCGGGCCGATCATGGCGATCGGCGCGGTCGACATGCTGATCCCGCCCTCGGCGCTCACGGTGCTGCTCGGCAGCCTGTCCGGCATCTCGATCTCGAAGCTCTTGATCGGCGGTGTCGTGCCGGGGCTGATGCTGTCGGTCGCCTTCGTTGCCTACATCATCGCCCGGGTGTGGATATCGCCCGCGCTCGCGCCGCGCATGGATCCGGTCAAGAGCCGCGGCTGGCAGGCGTGGCGGCTGCTGGTGCTCTACGTCATCCCGCTGGTCGCGATTTTCGCCGTGGTGGTCGGCGCCATGTCGGGCGGCTATGCGACGCCGACCGAATCCGCCGCGCTCGGCGCCTTGGCGACCATGGCGCTCGCCGCGCTCTATCGCGTGCTCACGCTCGATGCGCTGATGAAGTCGCTGCGCGGCACGGTCGCGGTCTCCGGAATGATTCTGTTCATCATCCTCGGCGCCACCACGTTCTCGCAGATCCTGAGCTTCTCCGGCGCAACCGAAGGCCTCGTTTCCGCGATCCTCGGCAAGGGTCTCTCGCCGTTCGCGTTTGTCGCCATGATGATGGCGACGCTGGTGTTTCTCGGCATCTTCGTCGATCAGGTCAGCATGATGCTGATCACCTTGCCGATCTTCATGCCCCTGGTGCAGAAGCTCAACATCGATCTGGTGTGGTTTGGCGTGCTGTACCTGATCTGCATGCAGCTCGGCCTGCTGCTGCCGCCGCACGGCTTGCTGCTCATGACCATGCGCGGCGTCGCGCCGCCGGAGGTGACGTTTGCCCATATCTTCCAGGCCGTGGTGCCCTACGTCATCATGAGCCTGGTGCTGCTGGCGCTTATTCTGCTGCTGCCCGGCGTCGCGACTTGGCTGCCGAACCTGCTGATGGGATAAGATCGCGAAAATACCTCCAACCGAGAATGCGGAGTGCAAGACGCCATGAGCCATGATCCGACGGTCGCCTCCGTCATCGCGCAGGACCTCGCCCGCTATGGCGCGCGGCGCTGCTTCGGCCTGCTGGGCACCGCCAATTTTAAGATTACGCACGGCCTGGTCGAGGCCGGGGTGGAACTCATTTCGGCGCGCCACGAATGCAATGCGGCCAGCATGGGCGACGCCTACGCCAAGGCGACCGGCGAATTGACGTTGGTCAGCGTGCATTCCGGCCCGGGGCTGACCAACGCGCTGACCGGCATCGCCGAGGCCGCGAAGAGCCGCACGCCGCTGTTGGTGCTGGCCGGCGACGTGCCGACCGGCGCGGTCAAGAACAACTTTCATATTGAGCAGGCCGAGATGGTGCGCGCGGTCGGCGCGGTGTCGGAGCGGCTGCATACGCCTGCCTCCGCGCGCGAGGATACGCTGCGCGCCGTCACCCGCGCCTTGCGCGACCGCCAGACTGTGGTGCTGAGCATGCCGCTCGACGTGCAGCATGCGCCGCTTGCCTCGAATTTTTCGCCGCTCGAATTGCCGCCGGCGCCCGGCCGGCTGCATCCCGATCCGCAGGCGCTGGGACGCCTCGCCGATGCGCTGGGGCGAGCGCAGCGCCCGCTTATCCTGGGAGGGCGCGGTGCCGTGATCTCGGACGCCGAAACGGCGCTGGTCGCGCTCGCCGATCGCGTCGGCGCGCTGTTGGCGACGTCGGTATGCGGTCACGGGCTGTTTGCGCAAAATCCATGGTCGGTCGGCATCAGCGGCGGCTTCTCTTCGCCGGCCGCCGATGAGCTGATCTCCGAAAGTGATCTCATTGTTGCCTTCGGCGCCAGCCTCACGCAGTGGACCACCAAGAAAGGCAAGCTGATAGCGCCCGGTGCGGTGGTGGCCCAAGTCGATATCGACGTGCCCAAGCTCGGCTACCAGATGCCGGTTCAGCTCGCAGTGCACGGCGACGCGCGGGCGACCGCCGAGGCGCTGCTGGTGGAGCTCGACCGGCGCGGGATGACGGGCTCGAAAGCCGGCCGCCGCAGCGACGCCATGCGCGCACGCATCCGCGCCGGCGATAATCAGCACTTTTCGCATCCGGACGAATCGACCGCGCAATACATCGATCCGCGCACGCTGAGCAAGGCGGTCGATGCCATCCTGCCGCCGGACCGCGTGGTCGCTTCCGACTCCGGCCATTTCTGCGGCTGGGTGCCGCGCTATCTGCGCGTGCCGAATGCGCGCGCCTCGTGCCTGAGCCATTCGTTCCAATCAGTCGGCCTCGGCTTGCCTTCGGCGATCGGGCTCGCCGTCGCCAACCCGGGCAAGCTCGCGGTGCTCGGCACCGGCGACGGCGGTTTTCTGATGTCGATTGCCGACCTGGAAACTGCCATCCGGCTCGGGCTTCGCCTGTGCATCCTCGTCTACAACGATGCATCGTACGCGGCCGAGGTGCACTATTTCCGCCGCCAAGGCTTTTCGATCGATATCGTGCAGTTCCCCGAGACGGACTTTGCCGCAATCGCCCGCGGCTACGGCGCCCGCAGCGCGACGGTGCGCACGCTCGCCGATCTCGAGCCGGTCAAGGCGTGGGTCGCGCAAGGTGCGCCGGGCGTGTTCGTCATCGACGGCAAGATCAATCCGGACCTTGAAGCGGACTGGCACGCCGAGCATTTCCCGTCGTGAAATTGCGGCGTCATGCGGCACGTTTTGCTCGGCGCAACGACTTGGCTATAATGGCGGACGGGCTCTTTCACGACCGGTTCACGGCGTGATCGAGGAAAGGGGTCGCGATGAACAGAACCAGCTTGGCGCTGAGCAATTTGCGCGCCTATGCCGTTCTGGTCGTGGTGGCGTTTCATTCCTCCATCGCCTACCTGAGTTCGCAGCCCGCCGCCGCGCTGCCCTTCGACAAGCCGCCTTTTGGCTGGACCGTCAACCCGATCGTCGACGCCGATCGCTGGCTCGGCTTGGATCTGTTCTGCGCGTCCCAGTTTCTCTACATGATGCAGCTGATGTTTTTTCTGTCCGGCCTGTTCGTCTGGCCGAGCCTGCAGCGCAAGAACTGGCACGCATTTCTGTATGACCGCTTCGTTCGGCTCGGCCTGCCGTTCGCATTGGGCGTCGCGCTGCTGATGCCGGTGGCGTACTATCCGGTCTACCGCGTCACTGCGGTCGATCCGAGCTGGTCCGCGTTCTGGTCGCACTGGATCGCGCTGCCGTTCTGGCCGAGCGGACCGCTGTGGTTCCTTTACTGCCTGTTCCTGCTCAACGTCGGCGCGGCCGCGCTGTACTGGCTGGCCCCGCGCGCGGTCGAGCGGGTGACGCGGCTCGTCGCCAAGACCGATCCCATTCGGTGCTTTGCCGTGCTCGTCATCGTCTCGCTGTTGGCCTATTTCGCCTTCACAGACCTTGCCGAGCCTTGGCATTGGGTCGAATACGGCCCCTTCGCCATCCAACCGGCCTTCGCGCCGCAATACGCGATCTACTTTCTGGGCGGCCTCGTGGTCGGGGCCGGCGGGCTCGAACGCGGTCTGCTCGGTCCGGACGGAACGCTGGCCCGCCACTGGGGCGCCTGGCTCGGCGCCGCGGTCGTCTCGTTCCTGGTGTGGATCTCCGCCACCGCGATGGTCGTGAAGGGACATGCGCTCCCGGGTCTGTCGATCGTCTCCGGCATCGGTCTAGCGCTCTATGCGGCGAGCACGTGCTTTGCCGCTTCCGCCATCTTTCTGCGCTTCACCACGGCGCGCCGGCCGCTCCTCGATGCCGTCTCGGAAAATGCCTACGGCATCTATCTTTTCCACTACGTGTTCGTGCTCTGGATGCAATACCTTCTGCTTGGCGTCGACCTGCCGGCGATCTTCAAGGCCGTGATCGTCTTCGGCTGCACGATTGTTCTGAGCTGGGCCGCGACCGCGGCGGTGTGCAGCGTTCCGTTCGGCGCGCGCATGATCCGGGGCCAGCGGCGCAGCGCACCGACGGTGGCGTCCTCCTCGGCCAAGAGCGCGTCGTGACGCGGATCGCTCGTTAGCTCCGCGGATCGCGGTTTCTTGCGAGGCGTCCGCCATTCCTTTCGGGATCGTCAAAAATTACCCCCGACGGTGCGCGCCGGCAAATAGTGCAGCACGCGGCGCTCGAGCAGGATCACGGCCAGATAGGCGATGCCGCCCACGACGGTGAGCATGACGATGGAGACGAATACCAGCGGCGTGTTGGCCTGGCCTTCGCCGAAGGTAAGCAGATAGCCAAGCCCCCGATTGCCGCCGACCAGTTCGCCGACGACGACGCCGACCACGGCGAGCGTCGAGCCGATGCGCAGCCCCGCGAACATCGGCGGCATCGAGGTCGGGAATTCGACCTTCCAGAAGATCTGCGCCCGCGTCGCCTTGAAGGCGCGCGCCAGATTGATCAGGTCGGGATCGACGGCGCGAACGGCAGTCAGCACGTTGACCATGACCGGGAAGAACACGATCAGGATGGCGACCAGGATTTTCGGATAGACCGTAAAACCCATCCACAGGATGAACAGCGGCGCGAACGCAACCTTGGGCGCGATCTGCAGCGCGAGGATATACGGCGACAGCGCAAACTCGGCGGTCGGCGACATGCCGAGCAGGTAGCCGATGACGGCGCCGAGCAGACTGCCGATGACGAAGCCGGCCAGCACTTCGCCGACCGTGACGCCGGTGTGCAGCAGCAGATGGCTCACCTGCCAGGCGTGCACGAATTCATCGGCGACCATCGAGAGCGGTGGCACGATGAAGGACGGAATGCCGAGGAGGCCGGGTCCCCATTGCCACGCCGCCAGAAAGACGACGAGCAGCGCGAAACTGGCGGCCGCGCCCTTGCGCATCGGCGCGGACCGAGCGGTCCCGTTCATGCCTCGCCTCGCGCCGGTTCGAGCGCGGTGTGGCCGATGTCGAGACGATCCATCAGCCGCGCCACGTACTCGTTCGCCCTGGCATCGTGACGCCGCGCGATCGGGTCTTCGCGCTGCGGCATGTCGATGTCGATCTCCTCGACAATGGTGCCGGGCCGCGCGCTCATGACGAGGACGCGGTCGGACAGCGTCACCGCCTCCGCCAGATCATGGGTGATGAGCAGCGCGGTCTTGCCCGCCTGCTTGAGGGTGCGGGCGAGGTCGCGCTGCAGCACCATGCGGGTCTGCGCGTCCACCGCCGAGAACGGCTCGTCGAGCAGTAGCACGTGAGGATCGACCGCCAGCGTCCGCGCCAGCGCCACGCGCTGGCGCATGCCGCCCGACAGCTGATGCGGATAATGGTCGGAAAAATCCGCCAGATTGAAATTGGCAAGGAGCGCCTGTGCGCGCCGCCTGCGCTCCGGCAGCGCAACACCCTGGATTTCGACGCCGAACATGACGTTCTCTGCGACGGTGCGCCACGGCAGCAGCAGATCCTTCTGCAGCATGAAGGCGACCTGGGAGTTCGGCCCGGCGACAACCGCGCCGTCGACGAAGGCCGCGCCGTCGCTCGGCGCGGCAAGGCCGGAGCCGATGTTGAGGAGCGTGCTTTTGCCGCAGCCGCTCGGCCCGATCAGCGAGACGACTTCGCCGTCGGCGATGGAGAAACTCACGTCGCGCACCGCGGTGAGAACGCCCCGGCCGCCGGTTTTCGCGAAACGCATCGTCACGTTGCGGTATTCGAGGCGTACAACGGGCATGAGCAGAACGACCGCCAAGGCTGTCTGTTTGGGCCGATTGCGCGCATATCGCCGCCCAGCTATGTCGAGTATAGTGGCAAATACCGGGATCGCCGATAGGGCGGGGCGCCGCGGTTTTCACTCCCAGCTTCGACCCCTGCGCAGCAAGGAGCCATCGCATGTTTGTCCGTGTGAGCGGAGCGTCCTCACGCCGCCTGCTGCAAGCCGCGGCAGGCCTTGCGGTTTGTTTGGGCCTTCTCAATGTCGCGATGCCGGCGCGGGCGCAGGAGAAGATCACCTATCTGTTCCCGGCGCCGCCGCTGCTGCCGGCGTTCGGGCCGGTCCAGCTCGCCAAGGGCAAGGGCTATTTCGCGCAGGCCGGCCTCGACGTGAGCTACGCGGTCGGGCGCGGCGGCGTCGATGTCGCCAAGGAGGTCGGTGCCGGCAACGTGCCGCTCGGCGGCATCGTCGCGGACGCTCCGATCGTAGTGCGGCAGAACGGCGTACCGGTCAAAATGGTCGCGGTGTTCGGCGGCAAGGGCTTCATGCAGCTCGTCGTGCGCGCCGATTCCGGTATCGAGAAGCCCGCCGACCTCAAGGGCAAGACCATCACGGTGATGTCCTATCAGGACACCACGTTCTACGCGCTGCTCGGACTGCTGGCGAGCGCGGGCCTCACCCAGGACGATGTCAATATCCAGTCGGCGGGGCCGGTCGGCGTCTGGCAGATGGTGGCCGCCGGGAAATCGGCCGGGATGGCGGGCGTGCCGGATTGGATCCCGCCGGTCGAGGCCGCCGGCGTGGCGATCAAGGTGCTGCCGACCGACGAGTTCTTTCCGCACATGGCGCAGGCCATCGCCGCGTCCGACCAGATCATCAAGGACAAGCCGGAGATGGTGCGCGCCTTCGTCAAGGCGGCCTTGCACGGCATGAAGGACATCATGGACGATCCCGCCACCGCGGCCGACGACTTCGTGAAATTCGTGCCGGAGTGGAAGGGCAAGGAAGGCCAGGTCAAGGAGGCGTTCGACTATTACGACAAGCTGGTCTATCCGGGACAGAACAAGCTCGGCGAGATCGATCCCGCGCGATTAGCGAAGCTGCAGGATTTTTATCTGGCCAAGGGCATCATCCAGAAGAAGACGCCGGTGGACGAGCTCTACACCAATCAGTTTATCCAGTAGGAACGCAGGGTGGGCTGAGCGAAGCGAAGCCCGCGGCCGCTCCGCCGCCTTCGCGGCCGATGACGGCGCTACTTCCTGCCGTACCCGTCGGTGCCTTGCCAGCCGTTCTTGGAAATATCGAAGATGACGCCGTCGGGGTCCTTGAACTTGCGCTCGAAGTTGCCGTGACGTTCGTCGCCGAGGTCGAAGAAGAATTTTCCGCCGTTCTCCTCGATGCGCTTCTGGGTCTCAGCGATATCGTCGACCTGAAAGCCGAAATGGTGCGCGCCGACGAAACCGGCCGGATTCTTGAGGTCGGACGCCTTGCTACCGGCATTGCCCTTGAAGTTGAGCAAGGCGAGATTGATCACGCCGTCGCTCATGTAGATGGCCGAGCCGATCTCCAGGTCTTCGCGGTCGATCCGCTTGAGATCGAACACGGTCTCGTAGAACTTCGCGGCCTTATCGAGATCGTTGACGCAGACTGCAAAGTGGCGCAGGCGGGCCATGACGAAATCCTCCGCTCGGATAATCACGCTTGGCGAGGGCTATCATAATATGATGAGTCTCATCCGTCACCCGGAGGCGCTGGGATGACGGGACCCATGTGCAAGCGCCATGCGGAGATCGTCGGGGCCGGCTTTGCCGGGCTCACGGCGGCGTGCGCGCTGGCGCAGCGCGGCTGGAGCGTGCGGGTGCACGAGCGCGGCGACCGCCTGCGCACGACCGGTGCGGGCATCTACATCTACGAGAACGGCTTGCGCGTGCTCGAGGCGGTCGGGGCCTACGAGGCTGCGGTCAAGGGCGCGCCGTTCGCCCATACCCGCGAGGTCCGCGACGACCGCGATCGGCTCATCTCGGTACATCGCTGGACCGGCAGCCGCGTGTTCAGCATCGTGCGGCAGAACGTCATCAATGCGCTTGCGGCGGCGGCGGCGCGGGCCGGCGTCGAGATCGTGACCGACTCGCCGGCTGACGGCGCGCGGCCGGACGGCGAGCTGATGCTGGCGGACGGGCGCCGCCTTAAGGCCGATCTCGTCGTCGGCGCCGACGGCAGCAATTCGCGGCTGCGCGATTCGCTCGGCCTGCTTTCGAAACGCAAATACCTGGTCGATGGCTGCACCCGCCTCCTGATGGACAAGACCGCGGCTGAACGCAACGCCAGCGACGGCGCCAAGACTATCGAATATTGGTCGGGCACACGCCGCCTGCTCTACACGCCCTGCAGCGAGACCGACATCTATATCGCGCTGACCATGCTCGACAGCGACGAGGCCGCCAAGGCGGTGCCGGTGCGCAAGGACGAATGGCGGCGTGCGTTTCCGCATCTCGAGACGCTGATCGGGCGCATCGGCGAGCAGGGCCGCTACGACCGCTTCGACCTGATCAAGCTCCGGCGCTGGTCGGCCGGCCGCGTCGCGATCGTCGGCGACGCGGCGCACGCGTTGCCGCCGAATATCGGCCAGGGCGGCGGCTGCGCGATGATGAACGCGCTGTCGCTTGCGGTCTATCTCGAGCGCGAGGCCGATGTCGCGGCTGCGCTCGAAACCTGGGAGCGCAACGAGCGGCCCATCACCGAACACACGCAACGCATCTCGTACTTCCTCGGCCTGCCGACGACCTGGCCGCCGACGCTGCGCGCCGTTGCGCTCGGCATCGCCGGCCGCTCGAAATGGCTCGTTCGCCAGCGCACCAGGACGGCGCAGCATCGGCCGACGGGGACGTGAGCTCGAAGAGGCGAAATCTCAAAACGGGATGGTAATTCCGTCCATCGGGGCGTCGCAGTTGACGAGGTTGACGCGCTTCCACGCGATCATGATGCGGCCCTCGGTCTGCACCAGACGGTGCAGCGCCGTGCCGCCGAACAGGCGCTGCTGCTCGCGGCGGTATTCGATCATGACGAACTTGGAACGTGCGGTGCAGGCATTGCCGTCCGCCGACTCGATCGTGACATTGCCGATCATGCGGCTGGTGCGCGAGCGCGGCTCCTGCGAATACATGCGCGGGCTGGCCAGGCGCCGCACGCGGGTCTCCAACAGCCGGCGGTCATCGTAGATCAGCGAGATGGTCTCGACCGGGTCGGCCTGGTCCGGCTCGCTCGGCACCCAGTACCAGGCTTCGGGCGTGAACAAGGCGAGCCATTCGTCGAACTTGCCGTCGTCAAGGAGCCGCGCCTCGTGCAGCAGGAACTGCTCGCAGCTATGAACGTCGAGCGGCTGCCGCGCCGGCAGGCGCGCCGTCCTGGCGCGATTGCCGATCGGGCGCCGCGGGCGTACCGCGGCGGCTCTCGAGGTGCGTTTCGGCTTTCGTCCCATCGGCCGGCATCAAGATGCCGCAACCCCCTGCCTGCTCTGGGCTGCTTCCGGGAAGGGTAGGGAGGTCGCACCGTTCGTCATGTAGCCGAGCCAGGCTTGCAGCATGTTGCGGATATAGACCTCGCTGGTCGAGTTCTGGCCGCGCCGGCCATGGTGGGCGTCGGGCACGTCGCTTTCGAATCCGCGGCCGATCTCGATCCACTCGGCGCCTTCGCTCGAGAGCCCGGCGCCGATGCGGTTGTAGATTTCAAGGTCGTCGGTCAGCACCAGCGACCCGGTGCCGTTGACGGTGTTGGCGAAACTGATCGTGTTGCGGAACATCTGCTCGGGCGCGCCCTTGAGGCGGAAATTGTAGGTGTACACGACGGTGCGATTGACGGCGACCGGATGCACCACGCGCAGCTGCTGGAACTGACTCATGAACGACAGGTTTGGATAGACGTTGCTGTTCCAGCGCCGAACTTCCATGACGCGCCGCGTCTCCTGCTTGCCCTTTTTCTTTTCCATCGCCGCGATGTAATCGCGGAACACCGGGTCCTTGAGCGCCGCGACCAGCTTGGCGTCGTCGTGGTAGTCGCCGAGGTAGCTATGGCCGTTTGGATAGGTCCAGATGCCGACCTGGGATTCCCAGAAGCTGTAGGGCGCGCCGTTCTGGCGCATCTGCCGGATGGCGATCTCGCCCGAGCCGTCGGAAAAGACCTCGTCCGACTGCTGTTGCGCGGCATCGATCGAGGAGCGATGGGTGAACAGCGGATGCGCCGCGTCGCAGAGGTTCTCCAGATAGAGCTTCCAGTTGGCGTCGTAGGCATGCTTGAAAACGCCGCCGGCGACCTCGATCTCGCCGTCCGGCGCCCGGTCGATCATGTCGTCGATCGAGGTCGCGATGTGACCCAGAAAGTCCTCGAGGCTCGGCCCGTCGGCGGCTTCGCTGGCGAAGACGAAACCGCGATAGCTCTTGACCCGCGCCACCTGCACCATCGCGGTCTTCGGATTCTGCGTATCGAAGTCGCGCGGATAGCCGTGCTGCAGCGGCACCGCCTTGAGCCGGCCGTCGAGATGATAGGTCCAGCCGTGATAGCAGCATTGGAATTCGTCGGTGTTGCCCTTGTCGTTGGCGACGACGAGCGAGCCGCGATGGGCGCACTGGTTGTGGATGACGCGGATTTCGCCTTCGGCGTCGCGCACCAGCACGACCGGCTTGCGCCCGATCAAGGTGCGGAAATAGTCGCCGCGATTTTTCACCTGGCTTTCATGGCCGATGTAAATCCAGGCGGTGCCGAATATGCGCTCCAGTTCGAGCTCGAATATGGCCGGGTCAGAGTAGACCCGCCGATGCACTCGGCCGGGCCGAACGAATTGCGACAGGTCTTGGGTCATTGCTGTGCGCACCTGCTAAACCCTCGATGCAAAAATTATCGCACGGTGTGCGCCGGCACAAGCACGGCGCCGTCGTGCAAAATGTCGGAGACGGTCACGGGGGGCGATCGCGGAGCCCGCTATTCCTCGATCTCGGCTTGATCGGGCACGCCGGCATGGTAACGAAGCCGCACCGGGAGACGAAAGCCCATGGACGTCGTGATCGTTGGCGGCGGAATCGGTGGATTGACGCTGGCGCTTGCCGTTCACGCCGCGGCGCCGTCGAGCCGGGTCCGCATCTTCGAGGCGGCTGCCGACATCCGGGCGCTGGGCGTCGGCATCAATCTTGGGCCGCACGCGGTGAAGGAGCTGAGCGCGCTCGGTCTGCAGGATGCGCTGGTCGCCGTCGCCTGCGCGCCGCAGGACTATGCGTTCTTCACGCGCCACGGCCAACTGGTCTATCGCGAGCCGTGGGGTCTCGCTGCCGGCCATCAATGGCCGCATCTTTCGATCCATCGCGCCGACCTGCACCAGGTCCTGCTCGATGCGGTGCGCGCGCGCATTGGGCCGCAGGATTTCATCGCCGGCCACCGTTGCATCGCGGTCGAGCAGGACGAGGGCGGCGTCACGGCGCGGTTTGTCGACCCGGACGGCGTCGCCTTGGCGCCGGCGCAGGGCGATATTCTCGTCGCCTGCGACGGCATCCATTCCGCCGTGCGCCGCCAATTCTATCCCAGCGAGGGCGCGTTCTGTTACCGCGGCACCAATCTGTGGCGCGGCGTGACCCGGCGAAAGCCTTTCCTCGGCGGCCGCAGCATCGCCCGGATCGGCGCGCGGCACAGCACGCTGATCGTCTATCCGATCCGCGACAACATCGACGCCGCCGGAAACCAGCTCATCAACTGGGTGGCAGAGCTCGAACGCGAGGTTGCGGTCCCGGTCGACTGGAGCAAGCCGGGACGGCTCGAGGATTTCTATCCAACCTATCAGGACTGGACTTTCGACTGGCTCGACGCCGCCGCCATGATCCGCGAGGCCGACCTGATCCTGTCCTACCCGATGGTCGATCGCGACCCGCTCGAGCGCTGGACCTTCGGAAGGGTCACGCTGCTTGGCGATGCGGCGCATCCGATGTATCCGCAGGGCGGCAATGGCGGGGCGCAGGCCATCATCGACGCCGCGACGCTCGGCCGCTCGCTCGCGCGCGAAGGCGATCCGGTCGCGGCGCTGAAGTCCTACGAAGCCGAACGGGTGCCGGTGACGGGGCGCATCGTCCTGCAGAACCGCTCCGCGCCGCCGAACGTGATCGTCGACACGGTCGAGCAGCGCACCGGTGGCAGGCGCTTCGAGCGGCTCGACGACATCATCAGCCAGGACGAGCTGCGCGCCATCTTCGAACGCTATCAAAAAGTCGCCGGCTACCACGTCAATCAGGTTGGCAAGGACGTCGAGCGGCCGCGGCGCGACGCTATTCCACCTTGAGATGCTCGGCCCTGATGACCGGCCACCACTTGGCGATCTCGGCCTGGTAGAACGCGGCGAGCGCCTGCGGCGTCTGCTGGTCGCGCGGCCAGATGTCCTGGCCCTGCGCGGCGTAGCGCTGCTGCACGTCCGGGTCGGCGAGCGCACCGACGGCGGCGGCATTGACCTTGGCGACGATGTCCTTCGGGGTTCCTTTCGGCGCCCATAGCGCGTGCCAATAGGAAATGTGCAGCCCGCGCACGCCCGATTCATCGATTGTGGGGATGTCGGGCGCCAGGTGCCAGCGCTGCTGGGTCATGACCGCGTAGGCCTTGATCGTGCCGGCGCGCACCTGCGTGATCGCGTTCGCGGCCTGGTCGAACATGATGTCGACGCGGCCGGCGATCAGGTCCTGCATGGCCGGCGCGCCGCCGCGATAAGGCACGAAGCCGAAGCTGGTCCCGGTGACCTGCTGGAAATACATGCCGGCGACCTGCGCGCCGCCGGCGGCTCCGACGGTCGCGGCCTCGGCCTTGTCGGGATTGGCCTTGAGCCAGGCGATGAGTTCGCGCACGTCCTTGGCGGGAAAGTCCTTCCGCGCGATGATGATTTGCGGCGTATTGGCGAGGAGCGCGATCGGCTCGAAATCCTTCACCTCATAGGGCAACGCATAGGTCACCGGGTTGACCACCTGCGTGCTCCACTGGCCGATGAGCAAGGTGTAGCCGTCCGGCTCGGCGCGCGCGACGCGGCCCGCCCCGACCGTGCCGCCGGCGCCGCCGACGTTCTCGATGATGACCGGTTGGCCGAGCGCCGCCGCCAGCGGGCCGGAGAGAATGCGAGCCAGGACATCGGACGGGCCGCCGGGCGGGAACGGCGCCACGATGGTCACGGGGCGCGACGGATAGACCTGCGCGGTCGCGACGCCGCCGCCGGTCAAAGCAAGCGCGGCGGCAACGACAAGCGTCTTCATGCCGGTCCTCCTCAACGTTTTTCCCGCGCCGCCGCGCGCTCGGCAGGCAGGCGCAGCGCCCGCTCGACGGCGGCGAGCAGCCCGGCGTGATCCTGCATCGTATAGAGCGAGGCCCCGGTGCGGACCGGATCTCCTGCATAATAGCGCTCGTATTGCAGTTGCCGTTGCCCGAACTGCGTCCCGGTCGCGTCCCAGGCGAGCTTGGACAGCCGGATCTTGGCTTCGGCGTCGCGATCGGCGCCGCGGTAGTAGCGGCGGATATCGCCGCCGATCTCGGAATCAAGATCGGCCTGCGTCGGATTGGCCAAAATTCCGCCGGCGCCGAGCACTTGCGTGAGACGCACCATGCGCTCGTAGAAGCGCGGGATGTGGTAGCGCAACGCCTGCAACGGCCCGAGCGCCGGGCACAGCGTGCCGTGCGCGGTGATCTCCGCTTTCTGCTCCGAAAGCACGATCGCGCCTTCGATCAGCGGCAGGTAGCCGAGGCATTCGCCGAGCTGCTCCTGCACGTGCAGATAGCCGTCGGTCTTGACGCTGCGGGTCAAGGCGACCGCGAGCGCGGTCATGAATTCGCATTTGGCGAGCCCGCGCACGGCAGTTTGATGGCCGGTATGGCACTGCAGCCGCGTTCGCGCGAACATCGTATTAGCCAGCGCCACATTGCCGTGCAGGAACACGCGGTGCCACGGCACCAGGACGTTGTCGAAAATGGCGAGCGCATCGGGCTCCTCGAAGCGGGCGCCCAGCGGATGGTCCCATTCCGACTGGTCGCCGGCGTCGAACGGCTCCCGGCAAATGAACCGCAGCCCCCGGCGTGTCGGTCGGGATGGCGAAGGCGAGCGCGTACTTCTCCTCGCCGGGACGCAGCGAAAACGGCAGCGGATAGACCAGGAGCTCGTCGGCCGTCGGACCGTGCGTCGCCAGCATCTTGGCGCCGCGCACGATCAGGCCGTCGGAGGTCTCCTCGGCCACGCCCAGATAGGCGTATTCATCGGCCTGCTGCGAGGCCGATTTGCTGCGGTCGACCGGCGGGTTGACGAGGGTATGGGTGAGGAACAGATCGTTGTCGCGGCAGTAGCGGTAATATCGGGTCACATTGTCCGCAAATCTTGCGCCGCAGTCCGCGAACACCTCGGGCGCATCGGCGAAGGCCGCGAGCGCGGTGTTGAGGAAGTCGGGCGAACGTCCCATGAAACCGAAAGTTGCGTCCGCCCACACCCGCATCGCCTCGCGGCGCCGGACCAGGTCGGCGTGCGAGCGCGGAATGATGAACGAGAGGCCGGCCTCCTCCTGGTCGGCGTCATGGTCGACGTCTTGGTCGGTATCATGGGGCCGATAGGTCATTCTGGCGCGCAGTTCGGGGTCGACCTGGCAGTCGTAGAGCATGGCCATCGCCGCGACCGGACGGCGAAACGCCGGGTCCGCGGCCACATCGGCGACCTTGCGGCCGGTGATCCAGACATCCTTCGGATGCGCCTTGAGCCCGGCAACATAGGCTTTGCCGTCGCGTACTCCCATGACTGCACCTCTGCGGCGACCTGCTTCGCCCGCCTTCAACAACCGGGTTTGGCCATGATTTTCAAGGCCGCCGGTTCGCCGCGATGATCGGGCGAAGCCCGCTGCGCGGCTGACGCCCAATGTCGCCGTCCGGCGCATTTATAATTGCGGCGGAAACCGTTACATAAGGCCCAAGCGTCGCCCCCTGCGGCGCGGGCCCGTAGCTCAATGGTCAGAGCCAGCGGCTCATAACCGCTTGGTTGGAGGTTCGAGTCCTCCCGGGCCCACCACTTTGAAAAATCGCTTTTGATATTATTGGTCTTTTTTCTCTGAGTGTCGCACCTGATACAAAGGTGCGACAATAGAAGTTCGCTTATCGTTCGCGTCGAGCTTGTGCATTGCTTCAAGCGCCAATCGGCGGCGATCAGCCTCACGGGTATAGAGCGATGCCATCGCACCACCTTGCCAGCCGAAAATCGCTTCAAGCTGAGCGACTGTGGCGCCAGCATTTGCCGCCCGCGTGGCTGCGATCTTGCGGACGCCGTGCGCGGAGCCCGGCACGCCGGCCGACTTGCACGCCTCGCGAAACTCGTTACCAAACGATTCCTTGGTGAGCGGTTGATCGCTTGCGCCGGAAATAAACGTCAGCGCACCGCATGGCCCTTTCGCCAGTGTTGCGGCTAGAACGGGGAGGATTGGTAGTGTGACGGTGACCGTAAACCCACCCTTCTCGTTTTTGAGGGTGGCAACGCCGTCGCGGACGTGTTGGCGACCGAGCCGCACGGCGTCTCCACGCCGAAGACCGGTGTAAAGCAGCACATCGAGCCACACCCGTTGCCGTGTACCAATCGGCCAGCGCTCCTCGTATGCAGTAACTTGATCCTCAGTCCAGGGAATGAACCCCGCTCCCTTCTTGCGTGACGGATTTTTCGCGGCGGCGGTCGGGTCTGACCTGACCATTTCAGCGTTAAAGGCCCAGCGAAACAAACCGCGCATGGCGTCCAGAAAGTGCCGCGCCTGAAAAGGCGTTTTAGCTCGCCGCTCCCTCCCGGCGATAATGGTGGCCGTCGTGATACTGACAAAGGGCTGATCACCGGCCGATTGGATCACTTGCCGGAATGTATTTTCACGCTGTCGCCGTGTTGCGGAGGACAGAGCACTCCACGCTGCGGTTTCCCGGTAACGCTCGATAAGCCACGCTAGAGTTCCTTCATGGCGCCCTTTACCGTGGACAGGCTGAATCGAGAGCGCTGCTTGATATTCGGCCGTAAACTCTGGCGTGCCGTATTTTGAGCGCAGACGTATCCGGCGCCCATTGCGTCGCACATACCAAATGGCTCGGCCATGCCGAGTTACCTCATGGCTCAAGTATGGTGGGCGAGGGCGGGGCATCGCATCTATCACAGAACGATCTCCTCGCCGGGTTCAAGTCCCTTGTCGGCCTTATCCGCCGTTGGCTTCAGGCGGACCGTTATGGATTGCTCCCCGATCTTCATAATGACTTCTACCGCGCCGGCCTGCTTTGCCGCCCGAATAACACGGGCAACGTCTGCTTGAGTAATCGACGCGGCGCGCCGGCTCATGGGGAAACCGATCCCAGGCACTTGCAAGAAACGACAGTCGCGGCGCGCGCCTGGACGATGGGCTCTGTTGCCTTTATGGCGACGAGGGGCGCCCGTTTCAACGCGACCCCCAGCCGACGAGAACGGCAGGGAGACTCATGCACCCACCCTGTTGTTGTTCTCGGAGAATTTCTTCGCAGCAATGCCGTCGGTCTAAGTGGGCGATGCGCAACCCCGAGTTCGGCGAGTCTCCGCTTTCGGGTCGGTCCGCAATCGGGTGTGAAGGGCCGATGCCGGACATGCGGACACCCATATAAGGGGTGTCCTGTCCTGTCCGGCCAGTGCGTCCAGACACAACTGGTAATGTCCGGCCTTTGTCCGGCATGTCCGGTGCTCAAATGATCCATGCTAAGCCACCCCAAACATCGACTAAGTTTGCGGCTTGCAGGTCCTTCACAGCCCGGACAAATGCCTTCAGGCGGGTGTCCGGCCTGTCGCTTTCGGTGATCGATCCTTGGTAGGCGTAGGTACGCCACATCTCGACTGAAACTGTCCGGGCATTCGGAGGTACGTGGCCGCTCGCCGGTGCGGCGGAACCGACTTCGTCAATCGCTTTCCGCAGCAGCTCAAGCACAACTTTTTTGGCGCCTTTGACCTTCCGATCCTGAGAGGGATTATTCATGTGCACCTCCATTCAGTAGGTGCGCAGGAACTTTACAGCCCGGTTCGCCGGGGCGCGGTCCCCAAAAATTGGACCACTCGCCTTTTTGCCAGTTGTTATAAAGCCGATCCTTCCAATCTGCATCGCTAAAGGATTGCGGGCCGACTGATGGATTCGCGATCATCACATCTCTGGCGCCGGCCTTATGTTCGTCCGGCTCGTCGAGATAGCTGTCCGCGTTTAGCCAAGTTGCTGGATACTTTATGAACTCCGGTTCCTTGTCGTTCATCGTTTCGACAAAGCGGCGAGTCGCATTGAGCAGTTCATCAAACCCGATTAATCCCTTCGCCCGAGCTTTGGCGAATGCCTTCTCCGCCGCCCCGCGGTCTTTCTTCCGGGGATAAAGCTCGTACCAGAGCGCGAAGGCGTCTTCCGGCCATCCCTTAGGGTTTTTGGCTGGCTTGCGAGCGCTATATCTATTACTCCCTTCTTTAAAATCTTTTTCTTCCGGCCCTTTGCCGGCCCTTTGCCGGCCGGTTTGTGGGCCCGTTTGCCGGCTCTGATCATCGCGTGTACCTTGATAATTATCGTAATTGTAGATGGTTATGACGGTCTGAAGCCGGCCCGCTTGAAGGTCGATCATGCCGACCTTTCGTAGGCGGTTGAGAAACGTCCTGACCCGCTTCTCCGACCATCGCCACGCTGTCGCCATGTAGCGCCGCGAATGGCTGAGTTGCCCACGTTCAAGCTCAACGATTTCGGACGTCCGGCCGTTGTTGACCGTCACGCGGCGAGATTTCCACGCGGCTTCGTTAACCAGCCAGAGCCACGCGTGGAAATAGCCACTGTCCCGGAGCAGCGGGTCCTTGAACAGACGGCGCGGGGTTTTGATGAAGCCGCTGTCGCTCATGTGCGGCGGTCCAAGTCGCGAACGGCATTACTGGCAGCATCGAAAAAGATTTCGAGAGAACCGGTCGGGCCATTGCGCTGCTTCGCGATGATTAATTCGAGCTTGTTGCGCACCTCCGCCAAGCGCGCGATGCGCTTATCTTCTGAACTTGAATCGGAACATCGCCCCTGGAGGTAGTATTCCTCCCCGTATAGGAGCACAATCAGGTCCGCGTCCTGTTCGAGCGATCCGGAATCACGAAGATCGGCCATTGTGGGCCGCTTGTCGTCGCGCCCTTCTACCGATCGATTGAGTTGCGCCAGGCCAACAACCGCAACATTTAGTTCTTTCGCCAGGGCTTTCAGCGCGCCGGAAATTTCGGTAATCTCCGCCGTCCGATTTCCGCGATAGCGATCGTTTGGTCTGATGATGTGGATGTGATCCACGTAGACCACATCCAACGTCTTGCCCTGGCGTTCCAACGCGCGAGCATGCTTACGAGCCCGTGCAGCGATTTGGGAGACCGTCAGCGATGGTTGTGGATCGATGATAAGCGGTAAGTCACGAAGATCACGGGCGGCATCAATTACCGTCCGTGCTTGATTGTCCGCTAGTTCGCCGCGTACAATTTTCCAATAGGACACCGGATCGTGAGAGTCGTAGAGCAAATCGGATATTGCGCGCGAACCTAGAGAAACCGAACCCATCTCAAGCGAGAAGATCTGACAGTTGTATCCAGCCGCCGCAGTCTTTCTGGCGGAAGATTCCATAAGACCACTCTTGCCCATCCCTGGGCGTCCAGCCAACAGCACAAACTCTCCGTGGCGAAGACCGTCCGTCCGATTATCGAGGGTCTTAAGACCGGTGGTGATGCCGCCGATCGCACCGCCGCGCGCCATGGCTGCAGACATTTGAATGACCGCCTGCGCCGCGGCGTCGCCGATCGAAGTCCGGGCTACGTGCGTCTCGGTGTGCGCCATCACGATTTCGTCGAGGCGCTCGATCGTCTGCTGGGCGAGCATGTCGGGCGAGAAATCGACGGGAGACTTTGCAGCGGCCGCGTGTAGTTCCGCAGCGATCGTCATCATTGTCCGTCTGTGTGCTAGGTCGCAGATGGTTTTTGCATAGTCCGGCGCGTTGATGACAGTCGTTGCCTCAGCGCATAACCTGGCGAGATATCGATCGAGCGACATGCCGGCAATGTCGAGTTCGGCAGGTAGGTAATCTTTCAGCGTGACTGGGGTAACCAGTCTACTGTCTTGGATGAGGTCGCCCGCTACGGCGTAGATCTCCCTATGAATCGGCTCGAAGAAGTGTACGGGCTCGACCAGCCGAGCAACCAAGCTGTACGCCTCATTGTTAATCAGGATGGCGCCGAGCAGCCCTTGCTCGGCTTCAATGTTGTGAGGAAGGTACGCAACAAAGCCGCTTTCCTCGGCCCGCTGTTGGCCTGCGTGGCCCGACATGTCGGAGATATGCATGCTCTGCTCGTGAGTTCCAGGCAGCTCTGCGATACGCCACTTGCACGATGACTGGATGAGTTTTGTGGGCTCGAATTTGAGGCTCGAGGCTTATCGGCACCTTATTCACAGGGCCAGCAGCCGTGCCAAATCTCGGCATCCGCACGGCGGGCAAAACCAGTTGCTGGTAAGGTCATGATTTTGTTAACTTTTATATGCGAGCGGCTTGCGAACATTGGGGCTTACGATTTTGGGACTTGCGACACTCGCGACATGGGACTTGCGACACTTGCGACATGCGCGCTGTTGAAATTTGAGCGAAATCGCGTAGCTCTTCTCCGAGACCCGACTCCATGGTCGTAGGAACGTAGCATTCGGGGGTGAGTCCAATGGCTACACGTGCAGAATATCTCGCTGGATCGTTTTCAAGGCTGCAGCCCTGGCTGGCGGAAGGGATTAGCCGTCGCACGTGGGAGCGCCGTCGGCGCAAGATCACTGCAGCCACAAGCGTTCCGGCCGCAAGACCGCCTGCAGTCACAAACGCGCTGACCAAAGGAACGCCCACACCTCGGCGTCGCGACCTCACTGCCCTTGTAGGAAGCTCTGCAAGCAAGGCGCCCCGCGCTGCGGTGAAACCAGAAGATGACAGAAGTCCGGTGCCGCCGCACAAAAGGACCCTATGGCGAGACGCTCAGGATCTGCTGTTACGGCGCATCCATTCTTACTGCGACGAGCAAGGTATGACGCTGGGCGCCCCTGGAGCGCTGGCGAAAGCTATCCACGCGATCACATTGCCCGAGCCGTTCAAACAAATGGATAGCCGGGCGTTGTGCAAGGTCTACCGACTGGCGAGGAAGCGCCTCCCGGTGGGATACGACCGGTGGGTCGGTTCGATCCAAAAATGGGATAAATCTTACGACCGCCGAAAGGCTCGCGACCTGGTTGACCGCCTCGTTACGGTGGTTGGCGATCGTCCGCGCGGAATTCTCGACCAAGTGTTTGATCATTTGGGGCAGCAAATCTGCGACCACTTGCCAAAGAAGGTCCGGCGGCTCGAATGGGAGTGCGAGCGCCTAAAAAAGAATAAGTACTACATACCACAGCTACGTCCCCTAAGAACGGATGCAATTAAAGAGCAAGTGTACACCGCGCTGGCGGATGGACCAAAAACAAAAAAAGAACTCGCCCGGATGTTTTGCAAGACGCCCAGCGCGATTTCGTCTGTTGGTCTGCGGCTAAGAAACGAAGGCCAAATCACGAGCGTCTGGCGCGGGGGCCAGTCTATGTGGGCGCGCACCTCCACGACGCCGCTCTTTATTCCTGCGCGTGACGCGATCGTCGTGGCGCTGCAAAAAGGGCCAAAGACTATTCGGGCGCTGGCGCGAGATATCGGCAAAGGAACATCGACCGTCAAAAGTGCGCTTCATCGCCATCTGCTCGCGAACGGTACGGTAATCCGCACCAAATACGGCACTTATGCGCTAGCTGGCACGGAGCCGCCTTACGTTTCTAAGGGCGATGCGATTGTTGCGGCGCTGGAAAAAGGTCCGATGACTTTTCAGGCACTGGCACGAGAGATCCGCAGCACTCCAGCGCTGGCGATATGCGGGCTTTATTCGAGCGCCATCGAACATCAGGCCCTTGAGGCCATCCCTTGAGCGAGTTCAACGGCAAGATGAAGACCAAGGATTGGAGCAAAATTCCACCGCCGAGCGCCTGGAACAGCGCGACGGTGTCGGCGTAGCGCGCCGCCTGGGCCTGCACGAGACTGAGCAAGGCCTGCTGATAGGTCTGTTCGGCGGCCAGCAGCCCTAGAGGGCGCACCAGCGAGCGAACGGGTAAGTGCTGCGGTCCAAGCAGGGCCGGCGGGCTGCACGAAAGATCGCGTTGGCAATGACGCAACAAGCCAGCGCGATTACATCTTGGTGAGCTGGCCGCGCAACTCGCCGCCCGGGTCGTCCTTG